>WNGG01012795.1_pt1 | contig 17915 bp, 13 predicted proteins | sample 5400661 | NCBI WGS metagenome assembly WNGG01 (sample SAMN13153372, study PRJNA577476) | soil metagenome | isolation source: 100 cm soil or saprolite under Garry oak tree replicate 1 | place: USA:California | collected 2016-06-15
GTCTTTTTGTCCCCCTAAAAGTCTGAGCAGGGGAAAGCTCTTCTCGTTCATGATCTTCGGGGAAAACCCCAAGCAGGATCAGGGCTCACTGCTTCCACGGCGCCCTAATTCTCTTTACTGAGAAGGCTTAGCTCCACGCAGGCGCTGATCCCTGAGTGACGGTGAGGGTGTGTCCTTTGGGGCAACGATTGGTGTCGTCGGTCGCCGTGATAGAGACGGGGGTGGTGCTTACGATCGCTACAGTCACATTCGGGCTGCTGTTGAAGTTGGCCTCTGCCAGGGTGCCATACACAAAGTTTTGCGCATAGTAGGCCTCCATTGCGGTTAGCGCGTTGGCGGCATCAGCCTCCACACCGGCGCAGATAGAGGTGTTGCGATATGCGGCAAATTGCGGGATGGCGATGGCTGCCAGGATGCCAATGATAGCGAGCACTACTAAAAGCTCTATCAGGGTGAACCCTTTTTCATTTTTCATAACTCCCCCTCCTTTCTGTTCTGGGGGCGTTGTTTCTTTCCTGGCTGATGGGGAGCATTGCAAGTCCTTACAAGGGGTCCAAACCTGAGCTCGTTGCTGAAGCGGGGGCGCCGTCTGCGCCGCCCCCGCTTCAAACTCCCGGCGAATGCTACCTAAAGGGGGAAGCATCCACTAGGGACGAGAAAGGGTTTAACTCCACGCAGGCTGTCCACCTTGGGTAATCGTGTAGGTATGGTTGGGGCCTTTAGGACAATTGTTGCTAAGGTCGGTCCCGGTAGCTGTAAAAGGAGTGGCGACGCCATCACCAGTGTAGGCAACACTGACATCAGGGCTGTCTGTGAAACCTGCGGCTGCCACATCGGCAGGATACGCTTGATTTTGGGTGTAGTAAGCTTCTGCCGCAAGCATGGCGTTGTTGGTATCGGACTCTGTCCGCGAGCAAAAGGATTGGTTACGATACGCAGCAAACTGCGGGATGGCGATAGCGGCCAGGATGCCGATAATCGCGACCACAACCAGTAGTTCGATCAACGTAAAACCTTTTTCATTCTTCATGACCATGGATTGCTTCTCCTCAAAGGTTAGGGGTTAGTTGTGAGTGTCCTCTTGCCGCTGCGTCCTTTCTCTCGTCCCGTAGTATCTGTCCGTTCCCTCCTTCCTCGTTGAGCCTTACGCTAGCTGCTGTCTGTTTTGTTGCCCGATCACCACCTGATAGTTGCAAAGTGCGTGCCGGACGTGAGAAAACCGCAGACCGGAACGGATGCGCGGAGAAATGCTAGGATTTTGCGGAGTTAGCGAAAAGAGAGGCAGGGCAACACAGGCGGACCAAGCGCAAAAAACGTCATTAATAACAAATTACGGCACTCAGTGTTAGGCTTCAGTTACTACCCCGCACCCCCAAAGGGTGACCACATAGGGGTTGCCCCTACACCAAGGGAGGGGACTCCACGACAAAAGGGAAGAAGCGGAGAGCTGAAGGCTGGCCGCTGGGCGCGTGCCTTTAGGACAGGTTGTACTTCTGCAGGCGGTGACGTAGCGAACGGTAGTTGATGCCGAGCACCTCGGCGGCCTTTTTCTGCACTCCTCCGGCTTTTTCCAGGGCTGCCTGCAGGATCTTCCGCTCGTACTCTTCCAACTCGGTATCAAGGCTGACTCCTTTGCGGAAAAAGTCGGGCCGGGTGCCGTTGCCTTGTCGTCTCTCCGGTGGAAAGGGTAGATCCTGCATACGAATCGTGTCGCCTTCTGTCATCGTCACGGCATGCTGAATCACGTTCTGCAGCTCGCGGATGTTGCCGGGATAGGAGTAGTCGAGGAGTGCGCGCATCGCCTGTGGCGAGATATGGTGTACGTCCTTCCTGTTCACAGCGGCCCAGTGCGTGAGGAAGTGGTGAATCAGGAGGGGCAGATCGCCCTGCCGCTCGCGCAACGGCGGTAGGGCAATGGCGATCACGTTGAGACGGTAGAAGAGGTCTTCGCGGAAGCGCCCAGCGACGACTTCTTCTTCGAGGTTCTTGTTGGTGGCCGCCAGCACCCGCACATCGACCCGTACTCCCTTGGTTCCGCCTATTGGGGTGATCTGCTGGTCTTGCAGCACGCGCAGGAGTTTAACCTGTAACGCCAGTGGCAGTTCTCCAATCTCGTCCAGAAACAGAGTGCCGCCATCTGCTTGGCAGAACAGGCCGGGCCGGTCTTTCACCGCGCCGGTGAAGGCACCTTTGACAGAGCCGAACAACTCGCTTTCCATAAGCGTGTCGGGAATAGCCCCACAGTTCACCGCCACAAACGGTTGGTCTGCCCGTTCCCCTTTTTCGTGGATGGCCCGTGCCACGAGCTCTTTGCCGGTGCCGCTCTCGCCGCTGACCAGCACGGTGCTGGTGCTCTCGGCCACTTTGGTGATGAGCTGATAGACCTTGGTCATGCACTCGCTGCGCCCTACCAAGCCAGCGAACAGCTCGCTCTCTGTCGCCCCGTCTTGGGCAGTCACTCGGGCTAACTCTTCAGCCTCTCGCAGCCCGCGCTCTATAGCCTTCACACTGGTCACGTCTTGTACGCTGTACAGCGTGCCGACGCGGGTGCCTACGGCATCATTGAGCGACGAGTGCAGGACGTGCAAGATCCGCTCGCTGCCATCCTCTTCCTGCAACGTCAACTCGAACGGCTCGATGGTGGACAAGCAGGTCTGGGGCAGAGGAAAGAAATCGCTGACCGCCCGTCCCACTAGCAGGTTGGGGGCAGTGCCGATGAGTTTTCCCAGGAGTGCATTGGTATACTCGATGCGGTCGGCGGCATTGGTGATGAGCACCCCACTTTCCAGGTTTTGGATCGCCCCTTGATAGAGTGATAAGAGACGGCCCAAGGCGCCATCTCGCTCGGCCAGCAGGGTTTCAACGTGCGAGAGCCGTTGGGTCAAATAACTGCCCAGGAGCGCGATCACATAGAATGAGGACAGGGTGACCGCCAGCCGCACGGTCATGTACAAGCCTGAGACAGGGCTCTCAAGTAGGAACATTGCTGGGCTGAACCCCGCGGGCGGGAGCACACCATAATAGAGCAAATCTACAGTCCCGCCGTAGCAGATCGCGGCTAGAGACGCCGCCACCAGCGCGCCACACCGGAACAGGAGCAGGGCGGCGTTCAGGATAGCCAGGTGGTAGAGAAAAGCAAACGGGCTGTGAAGCCCCCCCGTCAGCAGGATGATGCTGGTGACGAACAGAATGTCAAACACCACCTGCACGTACGAGAACACTGCCAGGTTGCGCACGCGGGTGAGCAGGAGCCCCGACGCCAAGGAGATGAAATACGTGAACCCCAGCGCGGCGAGCAGCCGCTCACCAGCCGGCGTGTTGTCCCCCCCGTGCCGGTAATACAGAAAGACGGTGGCGGCCAACAAGCACGTCGTGAGCCCCACCCGCAGTAGCAGGAACCACTGCAGGCGCCGACGCAAGTTATACGCGACGTCCGGCATACCCCGTCCTTGAGCAGGGTGCGATCTCCCCCCGCGTTCATCCTTCGACCAGTTCAGGGCGAACGGGACAAGCCCTGAAATCATTGATACATTTTCCGTTCAGCCTGAGCCGGTCGAAACATGCGCCCCCCTTTTTCCGCACCCTGTTAGTTGAGTACAGAGCCGAGCTGGAAGATCGGTAGGTACATCGAGACGACAAGGCCGCCGATCACCACGCCGAGGAAGACGATCACCAACGGTTCCATCAAGGCGGTGAGGTTCGATACAGCGGCGTCTACTTCGTCGTCGTAAAAGTCGGCGATCTTGCTCAGCATGGAGTCGAGGGCGCCGGTGGTCTCGCCGACGTTGATCATCTGGCAAACCATGGGGGGAAACACCCCGCTGGCTGCCAGCGGCTCGGTGAGCGTCTTCCCTTCACTAATGGTCTGGCGTGAGGCCAGGACCGCTTTCTCCACCACCTTGTTGCCTGCAGTCTTGCCCGTGATGAACAAGGCGTCGAGGACCGGCACGCCAGACGAGAGCAAAGTACTCAGCGTGCGGGTGAAGCGGGCCACGGCTGCCTTGCGGATGATGTCGCCGAAGATCGGCAGCTTGAGCAGTAGGCCGTCGATCGCGAACCGTCCTTTCTCCGTTCGGTAGAACGCGCGTATGCCGAAGATGCTGCCGATTATGGCTGCGATGATGTACTTGAGGTAGGCGATGGTCACGTAGCTAAGGTTGATAGCGATCTGCGTAGGCATGGGCAGGGCTTTGCCGAAGCTCGAGAACATATCGGCGAAGACCGGGATCACATAGATCAGCAGGATCGCCGTCACCCCCACGGCTACCGCGACGATGCTGGCAGGATAGATCATCGCCCCTTTGATCTTGGACTTCAGCTTGACGGCCTTTTCCATATAGCCGGCTAAGCGGGCCAGGATGGTGTCAAGGATGCCGCCGATCTCACCCGCCGATACCATATTGGTGTAGAGGTCGTCGAAGATCTTAGGGTGCTTGGTCAGCGAGGCGGCGAATGTTTCCCCACCTTCCACGTCTTGTTTGACCTGCTTGATCGTCTTGGCAAACAGTTTGCTTGGAGTTTGCTGGGCGAGAATGTCGAGCGCTTGCATGATTGGCAGGCCGGCGTCGATCATAGTGGCGAGCTGACGGGTGAAGATCACTACATCTTTCGCTTTAACTTTCTCGCCAAACCCTGGGATTTTGATTTCTCTATCTAAACCTTTACCCTTTTGCTGGATGCGATTCGGCAGCGGCCGGATGCGCTGGGTGCGCAGGCGCGTGATCACCGCTGCGGGGGTGGTTGCTTCCATCTCGCCCTGCAGCGTCTCTCCGCCGGGGCCAATTCCTTGCCAACGAAACATTGCCATATACACCTCAGAGGGGCGGGGACCAGATTCTCTAGATGTATCGGCACGCCAGCCGGTTGTCTTTAGCGCGGTTCTGCCAATCCGCACTCGGAATCAGTCTGCTATGGTGACGCGCAGCACCTCTTCGATAGTCGTGGCCCCCTCGCGCACCTTAGTGAGGCCGCTTTGGCGCAGGGTCTTCATGCCCCCTCGTATGGCGGCGCGTTTGATCTCGGTCGACGTGGCACTAGACAGCACCAGGTCGCGAACCTCGTCGTACATCGGCATCACCTCATAAATGGCGATGCGGCCGCGGTAGCCGGTGAGCCCACAGTTGGGGCACCCAGCACCTTGCTTGCACATATAGGTCTTGGCTTCCTCTGCGGGCACGCCGAGGTCTACCAGCGTCTCCGGGGTGACCTCTAGGTCTTCCTTGCAGTTGGCGCAAATCTTGCGGACCAGACGCTGGGCGAGGACCAAGTTCACCGACGAAGTGACGAGAAAACGCTCGACTCCCATGTTCAGCAGCCGGCTAATGGTGGAGGGGGCGTCATTCGTGTGGATGGTAGAGAGCACCAGGTGCCCAGTGAGAGCGGCTTTGATGCCGATCTCGGCGGTCTCGCGATCGCGGATCTCTCCCACCATAATAATGTCCGGGTCCTGACGCAAAAACGAGCGCAGAGCCGCGGCGAAGGACAAGCCAATATCTTCTTTGATCTGTACCTGATTGATGCCCGGCAGGTTAAACTCCACCGGGTCTTCGGCGGTCGAGATGTTGGTGGCGATCTTGTTCAACTCGGCCAGGGCCGAGTACAACGTCGTGGTCTTGCCGGACCCGGTGGGGCCGGTGACTAGCACCATGCCGTAGGGTTTATAAATCGCCTCCTTGAAATTTTGCAGTGCCCGTTCTTCAAACCCGAGCTTCGTCATGTCGGTCTGGAGATTCGACTTGTCCAGGATACGCATGACAACCTTTTCGCCGAACAGGGTGGGGAGCACAGACACGCGGACGTCGATGGCTTCCCCCCGACCCAGCTTGAGCTTAATGCGGCCGTCTTGGGGTAGCCGGCGCTCGGCGATATCGAGCGAGGCCATCACTTTGATACGCGAGGAGACCGCAGCCTTGAGCGCGAGCGGTGGCCGCAGGATTTCGTGCAGCACGCCATCGATACGGAACCGTACGCGAAAGAGCTTCTCGTACGGCTCGATGTGGATATCACTCGCCTGCTTACGGATGGCGTCTGTAAACAGCGTGTTCACCAGCCGCACCACCGGCGCGTCCTCGGACGCTAGCTCCAGTTGATCGAGGGCGAGATCGCTCTCCTCTTTGAGGACCTCCACATCCTGGCCGCGCAGGTCGTTGAGCACCTGGTCATACTTCATGGCCCGGTCGTAGAAGCGCTCGATCACCTGCTGGATGGACGAAACCGTGGCCACAGCAACCTTGACGTCATAGCCAGTGAGAAACTTGACCTCATCTACGGCGACGAGATTGGAGGGATCGGACATGGCTAAGGTCAGGCTGGAGCCGTTAAGGCCGATCGGTACCAGGTGATACTTGGTCACCAGCACATGTGGGACTAACTGGATGACCTCGTCGGAGATTTCCAGGCTGGCAGGATCGGCGAGCGGCAGACGATATTCTTTTTGCAGATAGGCGAGCAGCGCGTCTTCGGTTAGACACCCGAGCTTTACTAGGTGCCGGCTGAGTGGCCCACCGTGCTGCCGCTGTTCATCAGCCGCTTTGTATAGCTGCTCAGGGGTAATGTACCCCTTGCGCACGAGCAGATCTCCTAGGCGCGTGTCTATCAACGTCTCCGCCACGGCTCCTTCCCCCCGTCCAAACTTCTGGGCAGTTTGCACGGTCCTTTGCCTGTCATGCTGAACGGGGTGCAGCGCAGTGAAGAATCTCTCTGCTTTTCCGCAAGGTTACAAGATCCTTCGCCGCCCTCAGTAATGAGACCTGCACCCCATACGATATGACCGGCTAGGACGCAATATGGTGTTATGTCACAGAGTCCGAAGAGTGCAAAAATTGGTCCAGCCTAGTTTCGTCATAACCGTTCTTGTGCACGCGGGGAGACCATCGGTAAATCGATGGGGAAATTAAGTCCAACGGAGTGGGGACGCCCGGTCGGTCACCCCTACTGATTACGCAGCGTGCGTTTCAGCGCCTGCGCCATCGCGTCGAGAGGGGCTGGGGTGCGGGTCCAGAGGGAAAAGGCCAGGGCTCCCTGATGCAGGAGCATGCGTCGGCCGTCCAGGATCGGGCGTTGCGCTGCCCGTGCATGCCGCAGAAAAGAGGTAAGTTCCGGGCGGTAGAGTAAATCGTAAAATAGACAACCCCGTGGGGTGGCAGCGTAGGCTAGTGGCAGGAACTGCTCTCCGTGAAGGCCGACCGGTGTACAGTTCACCACCAGAGCAGCGTTTTGCAGCAGGGCGGGGTCACGCAGCGTATCGAGCGGGAGAGCTTCGATCCGGGTCTTTCCCAGGGAACGGTAAGTGCGGGCCAGAACTTGGGCTTTGGCCTGGGTACGGTTCAAGATCGTGACCCGAGCGCTGCCGGCGCGGATCAAAGACGCGAGGAGCGCCCGAGCCGCGCCACCAGCGCCGATTACCACGACCTCGCGCCGGCGTGGAGACAAGCAGCGCTCCTGCAATGACAAGAGAAAACCGCGGCCGTCGGTGTTGTCGCCAAACAGAGTGCCGTCGCAGTTGACCACCGTGTTCACCGCGCCACACAGGTTGGCCTCGGCGCTGAGCGCATCGAGGTAGCGCACGATACGCTCCTTGTGGGGGACCGTGACGTTCACTCCCACTAGGTTGAGAGCACGGATACTGTGGACCGCCTTGGAGAGGTCAGCGGGCCGCACCAGAAATGGCACATACACGTAGGGCAGGTGCCGTACGCGAAACGCGGCGTTTTGCATCGCCGGTGAACGGGTGTGCGTAATCGGATCACCGAAGATCCCCACCACCCGCGTTTGCCCGCTGATTGCGTGGGTTGACATGCCTGTATCGGCTGTGCGGGTTCCTTCTCCCGCAGAGCAGGAGAGGGAGAAAAAGGGTGCAGCAAAAAGCTTAGAAGCCTCGCTGTTCCCTCAAATTGGGGCTCCTGAGTAAACTACGCCTCTCCCTAAACTAGGCTGTCGCTGCAGCCAGAGTGGTGCTAGCCCGTTTGCCACCAGCCTGGTGACAGAATTGAACCGAGGCTGGGTCTCCGCCGTGTTCTCCACAAATGCCGATCTTCAGGTCTGACCGGGCAGCGCGCCCTTTGCGCACGGCCAGCTCAACCAAAAGCCCGACTCCACTCTGGTCCAGGGAGACAAATGGGTCTTGGGGGAAAATGCCCTGGTTGAGGTAGTCGGGCAAGAACTTGCCGGCATCATCGCGGCTCAACCCTAGCGTCATCTGGGTCAGGTCATTTGTGCCGAAGGAGAAGAAATCTGCTGCCGCGGCAATGGTATCGGCTACGACGGTGGCACGAGGGACCTCGATCATGGTACCGACAGTGTAGGGTACTGTTACCCTTTGAACGTTGGCGACCTCGGTGCAGACCCGTACGATGCGCTCCCGCAGTATTTCTAGCTCGCGCTTGTATCCGACCAGTGGGACCATGATCTCTGGGATGATCTCTACCCCTTCCCGGGCAAGTTCACAGGCCGCCTCCATGATTGCACGGGCCTGCGCTTCGTAGATCTCAGGGAATGTGATCCCTAGGCGGCACCCGCGGTGCCCGAGCATGGGGTTCACTTCGTGCAGGGCGTTACGCTTGGCGCGCAGCCGCTCGGCCGGCACGCCGAGCTTGGCCGCAAGGTCAACAATCTCTTCTTCGGTGTGGGGCAGGAACTCGTGGAGCGGTGGGTCAAGGAGCCGGATCGTCACTGGCAACCCGGCCATTGTCCGCAGGATGCCGACGAAGTCGCCTTTTTGCATCGGCATGAGCTTGTCCAGCGCGCGTTTGCGTCCGGCGGTATCCTCAGCGAGGATCATCTCGCGGACCGCATCGATGCGGTCACCCTCAAAGAACATATGCTCGGTGCGGCACAATCCGATCCCCTCGGCTCCGAACTCCCGCGCGACCTTGGCATCGTGCGGAGTGTCGGCATTGGCGCGCACGCGCAGGCGGCGGAAGTGGTCCGCCCACAGCATGAAAGTCTTGAATTCGGGTGTGTCAGGGTTGGGATCACGCGTGGGCACCTGGCCACGGAACACTTCCCCGGTTGACCCATCCAGGGTGATAAGCATGCCCCGGCTGACCAGGGCCGCGTGCGAGCTCGCCCCACCGCGCGCGGTGAGAATCCCCTGCGCTGCGTGCATGCCGTGAATGTCCTCCGGTGAGGTCTCGATGCGCACCAAGATCACCTTGCGGCCTGTCCGCGCCGCTGCCTCAGCATCGTCGGCCGAGAACACCACTGCGCCACTGACAGCGCCAGGGGAAGCAGGCAAGCCGCGTGCGAGGCGCTCTTTCGCCGCGGCCGGGTCAAGAGTGGGATGCAGCAGTTGGTCGAGCTGCGCTGGGGCGACCCGTAGGACTGCGGTGCGCTCGTCGATGAGGCCTTCATGCACCATATCGACCGCAATCTTCAGTGCAGCCGCGGCAGTACGCTTGCCGGCGCGGGTCTGCAGCATCCACAGTTGACCCTTCTGAATGGTAAATTCGATGTCCTGGGCGTCCTTGTAATGCGCCTCCAGCGTCTGGGCGATCTCTTGCAGCGTGGCAAAGCACTCTGGCATCCGTTCTTCTAGGGAGGGATAGAGGGTCTTCCTTTCTTCCTCGGAACGACCCTCGCGCGCGGCTCGCTGGCGTGACGCGGCGAGGGTGATCGGTAGCGGGGTGCGGATGCCAGCGACGACATCTTCCCCCTGGGCGTTCACGAGAAAATCGCCATTCAATACTTTCTCACCCGTAGAGAGATCACGGGTGAAAGCGACCCCGGTGGCACAGTCCTCTCCCAGGTTGCCGAAGACCATCGCTTGCACCGTTACTGCGGTGCCCCATTCTTCCGGGATGTTTTCGATCTTACGGTAAGTAACCGCGCGCGGATTGTTCCACGAGCCGAACACTGCACCGATGGCACCCCAGAGCTGTTCCTGCGGATCCTGGGGGAAGGTGAGATGGAGTCTGTCCTGGATCAGGGCTTTGAACTCGGCGACCAGTTCGCGCAGATCATCTGCTGTCAACTCGGTGTCCAGCGTGATGTCTCTGGCGGCTTTCTTGTCTTCAATGAGTGTCTCAAAGGGATCACGCTCAGTTTTGGATTCCGGTTTGAGTCCCAGGACCACATCTCCGTACATCTGTATGAAACGGCGGTAGCAATCGTAAGCGAAGCGAGGATTGCCGGACTGCTTGATCAGACCCTGGACGGTCGTGTCGTTGAGGCCCAGGTTCAGCACAGTGTCCATCATGCCCGGCATCGACACCCGGGCACCAGAGCGGACCGAGAGCAGCAGCGGATTCTCAGGATCGCCAAAGCGCCGGCCCATGATCTTCTCGATCCGTGTCAGGCCGTTACGGACCTGTTTATCCAGCTCAGGTGGGTAGCTGTGCTGGCGCGCATAATAGTAGGTACATACCTCGGTGGTGATCGTCATGCCCGGCGGCACCGGCAACCCCAGGCGAGCCATCTCGGCCAGGTTCGCACCCTTGCCACCGAGCAGCCAGTTGAGCCCGGCGTGACCATCAGCTTTGCCACCACCAAAAGAGTAAACGTAGCGTTTGCTCCGGCTTTTTGTTCCCTGTCCGTTGTGTTGCTGTGCGTTCATGAGACTGTTCCAACCTTCCCTTCCCTGGAATTGGGCACGGCGTTTGCGGTTCAGGATAGCAGAAGAGCAGCAGAGAAAAAAATCCGCTGCTGCTGTGCACCGCTGCTAGCGCTCAGGAAAGCGCGTTAGATTTCCATGCGGCTGCTCAGTTCAGGAATCAAGCGGTCGATCGGCAAACGGACCTGCTGGGTAGAGTCGCGCTCACGCAGGGTCACGGTGTTATCCTGCATAGTCTGGTGGTCTACGGTCACGCCGAATGGTGTACCGACCTCATCTTGGCGGCGATAGCGCCGGCCGATCGAGCCAGCTTGGTCGTAGAAGACCGTAAACCGCTGCTGAAGGAGGTCGCGGATGGCCAGGGCCTTTTCCGGTTGTCCGTCTTTGCGCAACAGGGGAAAGATGCCCACGGTGATCGGTGCCAGACGCGGGTGCAGGCGCAGGACAACGCGGGACTCGTTGTCCTGTACGTCTTCGTCGTAAGCGTCGCAGAGCAGGATGAGCAGGATGCGGTCCACCCCGACCGCCGGTTCGATAACGTAGGGTAGGTAGCGCTCGCGGGTCTCTTCATCAAAAAAAGTCAGATCTTTGCCGCTGCACTCGGCATGACGCCGCAGGTCGAAGTCAGTGCGATTGGCGATGCCTTCCAGTTCGCTCCAGCCAAACGGATACTGGTACTCGATGTCCGAGCAGGCCTTGGCATAGTGGGCAAGCTCGTCTTTGGCATAGTGATGGAAGCGCAAGTTCGCCGGCTTGACCCCGAGCTGCATCGTATACCAGGTGAAACGCTGCTCGCGCCAGTAGTCGAACCACTCGTCATCGGTGCCGGGTTTGACGAAGAACTCCATCTCCATCTGCTCGAACTCCCGCGTGCGGAAGATGAAATTGCCAGGCGTAATCTCGTTGCGGAACGACTTCCCGATCTGGGCGATGCCGAAGGGCGGCTTGAGGCGGCTCGCTTGTTGGACATTGAGGAAGTTCACGAACATGCCCTGCGCAGTTTCCGGCCGCAGGAACGCCACCGCCGCGTCTTCCTCGACCGGACCAACAAAAGTCTTGAACATCAGGTTGAACTGCCTAGCCTCGGTCAGATCGCACTCCAGGCCTTTGGGACACTGGCGCTCTTCCCGGACAGGGATCTGGTCGGCACGGAAGCGCCGCTTGCAAGCGCGGCAATCAACCAGCGGATCAGAGAACCCAGCCACGTGCCCCGAGGCTTCCCACACCCGAGGATGCATGAGCACGGCGCTCTCGAGGCCGACCACGTTCTCGCGTGCCGTCACCATGTAGCGCCACCAGATCTCGCGGATGTGACGTTTGAGTTCGATGCCAAGCGGACCGTAGTCCCAGGTGCTGGCAAAGCCCCCATAAATCTCGCTGGAGGGGAAGACAAACCCACGCCGCTTGCACAGGTTGACAATCTTGTCCATAGTCACCGACATAAGCCAGCAGCCCTATCATTCCCCCCCGGAGGCGTCAACGTGAGCGCCGCTGAGAAATCCCGCCTGTTCGAGAAAGGTCCGTGATTTCAATGGTCTAGGAAGGTGGCGGGAGAGCAAACCAGTAACCAGGGCGCGCGTTTCGCGGCACACACGGGGAGAAGCGGGAATCCCCAGGAACGCTTCTAGGCCCCCAGCCTTTGGTCGGCGCAAGAGGTGCAGGGCCTCAGCCGAGAGCAGGAGTGTCGCTCCCCCCCGCTCACGACAGCGCGGGCACAGGAGGCCGCCGAGACTGGGGGAAAAAACCAGCGGCGTCTCCTCTCCGCTGAGGCTGAGCCGGCACTGCTGGCAGCCTGTCAGGTGCGGTTCATAGCCCACGTATGTCAACAACAGCAGTTCGAACGCTGGCAAAAACAGCGGCGAAAGCTCTGCTTGCTCCTCAAGCACAGTCAAGCCGTGGAGTAGTAGCGTGTAGGTTTCCTGGCCTGACTCGCGACTCGCCACCATGACGTCGATCAGTTCGACCACGTAACTAGCCAAGGCGAACCGTTGTAAGTCACGGCTCGGACTGCGAAAGCTGCGGATCAGGTCACAGCCGAAAATGAAAGCCAGATCATCGGCTCTGCCCGGACGGAACCGCAACTGCACCTGGGTGAAAGCTTCCAACACATTGACAAAGCGATGGCGCGACCGCTTGGCCCCTTTGGCAATGCCGGTGACTTTTCCCCAGTCGCGCGTTAAGAAAGTGACAATCTTATCCGATTCGCCATGCGCCCGGCTACGTAGGACAATAGCTGGTGTACGTTCTTCGCGCATCTTCACCTTGACACTGTGGCGGGTGGTTCTTACATTTTTGTCTCCTCCTATAGAATAAAAAAGATAGACATTTTCACAAGGGGTAGAGAGCATGGAAAAGACAGACCGTGAGAACTGCCCGGTCGCGTCGGACGAACAGCCGGAAATCCAGAAGTCTGCAGGCGGGGAAGATACCGCCACGCTGTTAGCCAAGCTGCAGGAGAAGGAAGCGGAAGCCAAGGCCAATTACGAGTTATTCTTGCGCGAGCGGGCCGAAATGGAAAATTTCAAGCGCCGGATGCTGCGCGAGCAGGCCGAGTCTTTACGGTTCGCTAACGAACCCTTGCTTCGTGATCTGCTGTCGGTGGTCGATAATCTGGAACGCGCGGTTGAACACGCCCGCAGTGGTGGCAACGGCCAACCCTTGGTTAAGGGGGTTGCTCTGGTCCTGCGCTCGTTCCTTGATATCTTGGAAAAGTACGGGGTGAGCCGCCTCACCACGGTGAAGGGCGAACCGTTTGACCCCAGTAAGCATGAAGCCATGGACCAAATCGAGAGGGCTGACGTTACTCCGAACACTGTGGTGAGTGAACTTCATCCTGGGTATCTGTTGCACGGTCGGTTGCTACGGCCCGCCCTGGTGACCGTTGCCAAGGCGCCTGCTGAGGAGAAAGAGGAGAAAAAATCTGATGAATAAAGGTTGCACATCCTCTGGCGGATGATTAAAGGTTCCTGGTAATGGGCGGCAGGGCTAAAGGGTTTTTTAAGGAGAACACGTATGGCAAAAGTAATCGGTATTGACTTGGGGACGACAAACTCGGTGGTCGCAGTGATGGAGGGGGGTGAACCCAAGGTCATCACCAATGCCGAGGGGAGTCGCATTACGCCTTCCGTGGTGGCCTTTACCGAAAGTGGGGAGCGTTTGGTCGGTCAGATCGCCAGACGCCAATCGATTACCAACCCCGAGAACACCATCTTTTCTATTAAGCGCCTAATGGGTCGGCGCTTTGAGGAGGCTGAGGTAGCCAAGGCCATGAAGGTGCTGCCGTATAAAGTGGTCAAAGCCGACAATGGTGACGCATGGGTAGAGGTGCGAGGCAGAAAGTATAGTCCGCCGGAGATCTCGGCTTTTATCCTGCAGAAGATGAAGCAGACGGCCGAGGATTACCTAGGTGAGAAAGTGACCGAGGCGGTGATTACGGTTCCGGCCTACTTCAACGACTCGCAGCGCCAGGCGACCAAAGACGCTGGGCGGATCGCCGGGTTGAATGTGCTGCGTATCATTAATGAGCCGACTGCTGCCTCGCTGGCCTACGGGCTTGACAAGAAAAAGGACGAAAAGATCGCGGTCTTTGACCTGGGCGGCGGCACGTTCGACATCTCCATCCTTGAAGTCGGAGATGGCGTGTTCGAGGTGAAGTCCACCAACGGTGATACGTTCCTCGGTGGCGACGATTTTGACCAGCGGATCATGGACTACCTGGCCGATGAGTTTAGAAAGGACCAGGGGGTAGACTTGCGCAAGGATCGCATGGCGCTCCAGCGCCTCAAGGAGGCGGCAGAGAAGGCCAAGTGCGAGCTGTCTTCGTCGATGGAGACTGAGATCAATTTGCCGTTTATCACAGCCGACCAGACCGGTCCCAAACACCTGACGATGAAGCTCACGCGCGCCAAGCTCGAAGCCCTGTGTACGGACCTGCTCGACCGGCTCGAAGCTCCCTGCCGCACTGCCCTCACGGATTCCGGCTTATCAGCGCGTCAGATCGATGAGGTCGTGCTGGTTGGTGGCATGACCCGCATGCCCGCCGTGCAGGAGCGGGTGCGCAAGATCTTCGGCAAAGAGCCCCATAAGGGTGTCAACCCCGACGAAGTGGTCGCTGTGGGCGCAGCGATCCAAGGGGCCGTGCTCAAGGGTGAGGTGAAAGATGTGCTGCTGCTTGATGTCACCCCCCTGTCCCTGGGCATCGAGACCCTAGGCGGGGTGTTCACGCGGTTGATCGAAAAGAATACCACGATCCCGACCAAGAAGAGCCAGATCTTCTCTACTGCCTCTGACAATCAGACCGCGGTGACGATCCGGGTCTTCCAGGGCGAACGTGAGATGGCGGCGGATAACAAGCTGCTCGGGCAGTTTGACCTGGTTGGCATCCCCCCAGCGCCGCGTGGTGTCCCGCAGATCGAGGTGACCTTCGACATCGATGCTAACGGCATTGTTCACGTCAATGCCAAGGATCTTGGCACCGGGAAGGAACAGTCGATCCGGATTACGGCCTCAAGCGGCCTCTCTGACCAAGAGATCAAGCAGATGGTCAAGGACGCCGAGGCGCACGCAGAGGAAGACCGGCGTAAACGCGAGCGTATCGAGGCCCGCAACCAACTCGACTCTTTGATCTATACAACTGAGAAATCGCTCAAGGACCACCGTAACGACGTCGATCCCACAACCGCCAGCAACATCGAGGCGGCCCTGGAAAGAGCTAAGAAGGCGATGGAGAGTGAGGATACAGGAGTGACCAGAGCCGCGATCGACGAGTTGACCCAGGTCTCGCACAAGCTCGCCGAAGCGATGTACGCGCGGGTGGCCAAAGAGCAGGCTGGCGCCAAGGATAAGGATGCCCAGCCTGAAGGCGGCAGGGGGAACGGGCAAGCCCAGGACAGGGAAAACGTCGTCGACGCGGACTTCGAAGAAGTGAAGTAACGAGTCGCGAAAGCCAGCGATCGTCTTCCTGTTCAGAGCCCCCACTTCTCCCTTATTGGAAGAGTGGGGGCTTTTTGTTATAGGGGGATGGGCACCGGGTATGGCAACCAAAGCTGACTACTACGAATTGCTCGGCGTGAGCCGCAGCGCCAGTGAAGAAGAACTGAAGAAGGCCTACCGTAAGGCCGCAAAGGACTATCATCCGGACCGCAACCCTGGTGATAAGGCCGCCGAAGAAAAGTTTAAGGCGCTATCCGAAGCGTATCAGGTTCTTTCGGATGCGGAGAAACGGGCGCTGTACGACCGCTACGGCCACGGCGCCTTCGAGCAGGGCGGGACCGGCTTTGGCAGCGGGTCCGATTTCTCCACCAGCTTCGAGGACATCTTCGGCGATATCTTCGGTGACTTCTTTGGGACCGGTACTGGACGCGGCAGCCGGCGGCGGGGCCGGCGGGGGGAAGACCTCAGCTATAACCTGGAGATCTCCTTTGAAGAGGCGGCGTTTGGCACTGAGAAGACGATCTCGGTACCACGCATGGCGGTCTGCGATACCTGCCGAGGGAAAGGCACCAAGCCTGGAACCTCGCCCAAGACCTGTGCCACGTGCCGTGGCAGCGGCCAGGTGCGGTTCCAGCAGGGGTTCTTCACTATCGCGCGTACCTGTAACCAATGCGGGGGGCAGGGGGTGGTGATCACCGATCCCTGTGCAACCTGTCGAGGGACTGGAGCGGCGCCGAAGACCGCGACCCTGCAGGTGAAGATTCCTGCCGGCGTGGATAGCGGTGCGCGTCTCAAGTTGCGGGGCGAAGGGGAAGCCAGTCCGGCGGGCGGGCCGCCCGGTGACCTGTACGTCCTCATCCGGGTGCGCGAGCACCCCCTGTTCAAACGCCACAACAATGAAGTGATCTGTGAGGTGCCCATTAGTTTTCCTCAAGCTGCCCTTGGGGCCGAGATCGAGGTGCCGACCCTCGAAGGCAAACTCAAAATGAAGGTGCCCCCCGGAACCCAATCGGGCAACGTGTTTCGCCTACGCGGCAAAGGCATCGTGGACCTGCACAGTGGCGGCCGGGGGGACCAGTTGGTGCGGGTCGTGGTCGAGGTCCCCCGCAAACTTACCGCCAGACAGCGTGAATTGCTTGAGGAGTTTGCCCGGCTCGATGGGGCGGACTTACATCCCCTGAGCAAGGGGTTTTTTGAGAAAGTGAAGGAACTCTTCGGCTAAAGGCATAGGAGAGGATGAAGCTCCGCGACCTCGGTGAGTTTCCCTTCCTGCGCCGTCTGCGCGACCGCGTGCCGGCTGACCCCCGTGTTTTCCTCGGCCTAGGCGATGACTGTGCCGTCCTCTCACTACCTGGCATGACCCTCCTCACCACCGACGCGATGATCGAAGGCGTCCACTTCCGCCGTGAGTGGACCTCATTCTCCACGCTGGGAGAAAAAGCCTTTGCCGTCAACGCCAGCGACATTGCTGCTATGGGTGGGGAACCGACCTTTGCGTTGCTTGGCCTAGGGGTGCCGCAGCAGTGTGAGGTCGAAGACCTTGACGCATTCTTCAACGGGTTTGTCCGGGCGGCAGAGGCCTGTGGCACGGCGCTGATTGGGGGGAATATGAGTGCGGCGCCATGCTTGATGCTGTCTGTGACCCTGCTTGGTCAGGCACCGCACGGGGTGATCACTCGCTCGGGCGCGCAGGTGGGCGATGACCTGTATGTAACCGGCACCCTGGGCGATGCAGCTCTGGGGCTGCGCCTGCTGCAGGAAGAGCGGGACGGCCCGGCAGCCCAAGCGGTGAAGGCCCGGTTCCTCTGCCCTGCTGCGCGCCTCGCGATCGGCCGGGAGGTGGCGGCCCGCCATCTGGCCACGGCGATGATCGACGTGAGCGACGGGCTCCTACAAGACCTCGGCCACTTATGCGAAGAAAGTCACGTCGGTGCGGTGGTCGAGGCGCCCAGGTTGCCCTTGTCGGTCGAGTACCGTGCCCTGTTGGGAGATCAAGACTGGAGTGGTGCTCTCACCGGTGGTGAAGACTACGAATTACTGTTCTCCGCTGCCGTGGAACACCGTACGGCAGTTGATGCGCTGACGCAAACCGGCGGCTGCGCCATCACCCGCATTGGATGCATCGTCCCGCGGGCCGAAGGGCTCAGCGTGCGTGGTCCGGATGGGGCTACGTATACGCCAGCGTACGCCGGCTATGACCATTTCCGCTAGGCTTGACTATGGACCGCGCCCGTCTTCATGACTTGTTAGCCCGTGTGCAGAGCGGCGCCCTGGACATTGACGCAGCCCTCGCTCTCCTCAAGACCCTGCCCTTTGAAGACCTGGGCTTTGCCCGGGTGGACCACCACCGTGCCCTGCGCAAAGGCTTTCCCGAAGTGATCCTGGCGCAGGGCAAAACGGCGCGCCAGATCGCCGAGATCGCCCAACGGCTGGT
>WNGG01012749.1_pt1 | contig 17912 bp, 15 predicted proteins | sample 5400661 | NCBI WGS metagenome assembly WNGG01 (sample SAMN13153372, study PRJNA577476) | soil metagenome | isolation source: 100 cm soil or saprolite under Garry oak tree replicate 1 | place: USA:California | collected 2016-06-15
TGGAGGTGTCGGAGGAGTCGCTGAAGCAGAAACGAATTGATTGGAGGTCGTCGAACCATCCATCCATGTCCAATCGTTATGACCGCAATCGACCGTTACGGAGGTGATATCGGTAAGGGCGGTTCCCTGGAATCCCCAGACGATGCAGCCCTGAGGCTGCGTGCCAGCGCTGACGAAGATGCTGACGTCATAGGTACTGCCGTGCGCGATTTGAGTGACAAAGGTGAAAGCACCGTTACCGGAAATGGGCAGGTTGTCGCCGGCGTTGTCCTGCAAAACCATTTGCGAAGTCTGACCGGTGGGGATATCGAGACCAACGACTTGTCCGCCGATGGAGTGGAAAACAGCGGGGCAAATGATTTGAATATTGGTGACGTTCGCGGTCGTGGTGCCAGAGCCGCCAGTGACAGTGCAAGTCTGCGCCGGGCCCGAGGGCTGAGTCAGAATGGTCACCGCATATGCGCCGCCGCTGGGAATCAAGCTTGCAAACTTGAATGTGCCATTTGCGGAAATGGTGAGATTATCGCCACCGTTATCCTGCAGCACGAGCCCGGTGCCAGCCAATCCGGAGACGGAACCACCGACTGAAAGCGTTCCGACAGAGCAAGTGACCACGATATTGCCAACATTCGCCGTGACTGTGCCGCTTCCGCTGGCAACAGTGCAAACTTGAGCAGGACTCTTGGGCTGTTGGAGAACCGTAACGCTGTACGGGCTGCCCGTAGCGACGGGCGTGCCAAACGTGAAGGTGCCAGTCTGATTGACGGTAAGATTGTCGCCGCCGTTGTTCTGCAAGACGAGTCCAGTACCGGTCAAGCCGGTTACCTGGCCACCGACAGTGAAGGTGCCAGTCGAGCAATTCACCTGCACCATTACGTTTGTCGTCGCGGTGCCGGAGCCGCCGACAACTACGCAAGTTTGCGAGGGCGTCGAAGGCTGGGTTTTGACAGTGACGGCGTAGGCGCCGTTGTTGGCAACTGCCGTTGCGAAGGCAACTGTTCCGTTCGCTGAAACCGTCAGATTGTCCGCGCCATTATTCTGCAGCACCAGTCCCGTACCCGAGAGGCCGGAAACAGTGGCCGAAACGGTATGGGTCGCAGAGCCGCCACCTCCGCCGCCTCCGGAAGTCTGCTTTACGCCGCTGCAAGCGGCCAGCAGGAACGAGAAACAGGCGAGCAAATAGATTAAGGACAGTTTTGGAGCGGCCTTCATGTTTTTCACCCTTTCAAGGTCTTCTAGGTCAGTCGGCGCGTCTTGTGTCATTCGTTGACGATCGACAGGAACACGCGCTCAGGCCGGCCACACAGACTGGTGCGTCGCAGGAGCGACCAGCACGCAAGCTTGACGCCGGCAAAAATCAGCAATTGAAGCGATTGGTTCGACGATACAGAGACGCGTAAGGCTTGAGTACTAGAATCGCCGTGTTATGTGCTCAGCTCGGTAAGTTACTCTTAACGAACAGAAGTCATAACGTAACTTGCCATGGTTTCCGCGGTCTGCGTGGTGGCTGATAGAAAGCAGATGGCTGCCGCCTTGCCCTTTGCGACGCCATTGATCGCTCATACAGCGCAACTTGCGCTGGCTACGAAGGAGTTCCGGCGTTTGGAATAGCGTCCGGTCAGAACGATTACTTTGAAAAGTCAGAGGGGAATTGAGGTTCGCTCGTAGCGTTCCATTGACGATAGGTGGCCACCCATTCGTGGCCGGCGTTCGGAGGAGTGCGCCGCGTTTCTCGCGGAAGGTGGTCCCGTTCGTTGATGCAAATGCTGAATCGAAAATCTTCTTCCTGAGGATCATGCGGTGTGGGCACGGCAATTTCGTAGTCGCGGCAAGAATCACCGTCCACATTCCGCAAGTCACGACGCGCCACGGTTGCGTGGTCGATGACGGCGGAAAGAGGAAGGGAGTCATTATCCTGGCCGATGGGGCCAGTGCGACATTCGAATATCTCTTCGCTGGATTGCCGTGCTGCGAGCCATTGATCGCCGACCCGATTGTAATTGTCGCTGAAGTACCGGAGCGACTCTCGAACCTGGGTAACGCCGTTCGCGTCCTCGCTCGAAGCAATGAGGTGCTGGAAGGATGGGCAAAAAGTATCCTTATCGACGGTCATCGGCGGTTGGCCGGCGAAATAGCGAGAGACATGGTAGTGCCAACTTCTGACTGCCACCAGGGCATCACGCGAGCGTTCTATTTCACGCATCGGCGAATTCCGTCGCACCACTGTAACTACACCAACCACACACAGAAGAATTCCCGCTACGGCAACAAGCAATTTCGGCACGAAGCGCTCCTTTAGCCAGACGGGCCGCTTGACGCCCGAGCTTGAGCGATAAAGCGGGGTGAACCGCGATCCCGGATATACGAGTCCGGCGAGACATAGCAGCGAGGAGCCAACGCTCCAGAAAATCGTGGAGTTCCGCGCCCACGACCGCATACGCAATAAACCACGCCCGCTGAGAATCCCGGTCACGCCGAGCGCGATCGGGATCGCAACGGCCAATCCGATCATCTGCTTCAACAGTGGCAAATCGGGATTGGGATTGTGAAAGTTGACGCCGGGATATTTCTGTCGAATTGCGAGAAGCATGACTTCGACTGACGCTGCGATGAGCAGACCGGCAAACAGGAATAGGCTGCTGCCGATGAACACGACGACTGCCGCTACCGTGATTTCCCGTGGGCGTTTTGTCATTTGTTGAAACGCATTCGTTAAGATTGGCAAACGCTCCAAGCGAGGAAAAAGCCGTAAACGAAGGCCAGAGTCATTGAACTGAATTCGATGACTCGGCGGCAAACGAGCAGTGCAGCAAGCACTTGGAGTCGGTACAGCCATCGATTCGATTGATTCGAGAATAGGGATAATACTTTCGTTTGGAATACTAGAATCGGCGAGGTTGTGCTCACCTAAATACGGTACTTCCAAACATCGCTTGATGCAGGCTTTGGCCGTCAGTTCTCGACGCAAAAGGCGCAGACCGCCGGCAGAGATGGGACGCGATGCAAGAAAAATGAGGAGATTCGTTCTAATGAGGATGGCGATGGAGGCTATCCCATGAGAAACGCATTAAGATTGCTGCTTACGAAGTTTCGCGCGATGTCCAGGGCTCGGCGCAGCCTGGTATTGGCGTCTGCTGGTGTTATGTGCTTTGTCGTCCTGGCGCAATTGAGCCGGCTGAGCCCTTCGCCGCGTTTGAAGCTGGTCGACCGATCCACTTCCGAGGCGCAACACACGGAGATCCAGACGAACGCGCTGCAGGCGGACGACGGATCTTTTGTGGACATGGACAAACTCAAGGACCTGCCGGAGCCACTGAGTGCGCCGCTGGAGTCTCGGACGACGGATAGAAAACAGATGATCGCTGCCATGCCATTTGCGACGCCGTTGATTGCTCATACAGCGCAACTTGCGGTGGCTACCAAGGAATTTTCGCAATCGCGCGCATCCCTGGAAGAAATTCTCGAGCGTCATCGGGGATATGCTGCGCGGTTGCGGATGGTAGGCCGGCGCAGCGGAAGTGTTCTCTCCGCCACGTTGCGAGTTCCTTCGCCGGAATTGGGCACCACGGTGAGTGAACTGAAATCGCTTGGCGAGGTTGAACAGGAAGAGCAAGCGGCGGACGAAATCACTCAGCAACGCGCGGACCTTGAAGCGCGCTTGAGCAATGCACAGGGCACGCTGCGGCGCTTAGAAGAGCTCCTGAAAAAGCAGACCTATCCGGACGGAAACGTCAGGGAACTGCAGCGGCAAATCGCCAGCGCGAACGCGGAAGTCAATCGCCTGGAAGCGGAACGGCAATCCTCGGAACACCGGGTGATTTTCGCGAACGTGCAGTTTTCGCTGAGGGAAGAGATTCCTGCGCCGGCGGAATCGCTCGGAGCGCAATTCCATAGCGCGGCCTCCGCGGGATTCAAGGAGGCAGCGGCGAGCGTTTCGGCACTGTTGTTGTTTTTTATCGGCCGTGGACCGGTGGCGCTGCTGTGGATGATGATTCTGTTTCTGCCGGCGCGGTATGTTTGGCGGCGTTCGATGACGGCCACGATTCCAGCGGCTGCGCCGGTTGCGCAGGGTTGAGAATTAAAACCCTACGCGGCGGAGCAAATTGTAGTGGCGCATTTTGTGCATTTGCGGGAAGTATGGATCGTTGTACTCAAGATGAGCGCCACGCTCCTGGAGCAGTTGCATGATTTTGAGCGACGGCGATTCGCGAAGGTCGTCCACGTCCTTTTTGTAGGCAACACCAAGGATCAGCAATTTTGAGCCGTTGAGACTTTTTTTCTGGCGATTGAGGGCAGCAGCGACGGCATCCACAACGTGATAGGGCATGTAGGTATTGATTTCGCCGGCAAGCTCAATGAAGCGAGCGGAGAAATCGAATTCGCGCGCCTTCCAGGAAAGATAGTAAGGATCGACGGGAATGCAGTGGCCGCCGAGTCCCGGACCCGGGTAAAAAGGCATGAAGCCAAATGGCTTTGTCGCAGCCGCGTCGATGACTTCCCAAATGTCGATTTTCATGCGTGATGCGAGAAGCTTCAGTTCATTGACGAGGGCGATGTTGACGCAGCGGAAGATATTTTCGAGCAGCTTGGCCATTTCCGCTGCGCGAGTCGAGCTGACGGGCACGACGCGCGCGACGACCTGAGCGTAAAGAGCGATTGCCGCCCGGCTGCTGGGTGGATTGATGCCGCCAACGACTTTTGGAATTTGCGCGAGCCCGTATTGCTTATTTCCGGGGTCTTCGCGTTCGGGCGAAAACGCCAGGAAAAAATCGGTGGGAATATTTTCGCTTTCGATTCCCGACGTAATGGGGCACTTTAAACCGCTTTTTTCAAGGATGGGAAGAACAAGTTCTTCTGTCGTGCCTGGATAGGTGGTGGATTCCAGAACGACGAGATGACCCTTCTGCAGGTGCGGCTGAATGGAGATGGCGGTTTGCTCGACGTAGCTAAGGTCCGGTTCGCGGCGTTCATCGAGAGGAGTAGGAACGCAAATGAGAACGGCGTCAGTTTCCTTGAGCTTGGAAAAATCGGTGGTGGCGCTGAAATGGCGGCTGTTGACGAACTGCTGAATTTTGGTCTGCTGGATGTGCTCAATGTAGGACTTGCCGGCATTCAGCATGGAAACTTTCGCGGGATCGGTGTCAAAGCCGGTGACCTTGTGGCCCGCTTCGGCAAAACGGAGCGCCAAGGGCAGACCTACGTAACCGCATCCGATAATTCCAACTTTTAATTGAGCACCTTTGAAGAATTCTGGTTTCCGGTCGGTAGGCATCTGACTGTAATCGCTCCTCATTCACAGAAGAAGTAGGCTGGCCCCGAAAAATCAGGCTGGAAAAACTACACGCATGCGGCGCAAGGGGCTGCGCTACCAATATAGCAGGTTCGCAAAAGAGTCGGCGCGCCCGGCGAAGTGTATGTTACGCGTTATTTAAGATGAGGAAACGTTGCTTCGCCGTGAAAGGCCGGACAAAATGTAATGACGAGCGGAAGATGAAAGCTTTTTTCACAGGACGAATCGCGTGACAATTTTTGTGGTTTTACTGCTGGGAGTTGCTGCAGGGATTCTGGTGGGACTGCTTGGAATTGGCGGCGGCATCGTGCTAGTGCCGGCGATGGTGCACCTTCTGCACATGGACCAGCACCTGGCGCAGGGAACTTCGCTTTTTATTCTTCTGCCGCCTATCGGCCTTGGCGCACTGCGGCAATACTGGAAAGCCGGAAACGTGGATTTGCGCGCAGGAATTTTGTGCGCAGTGGGGATGATCCTGGGAGCGTACATCGGCGGAAAGATTGCGGTGCCGATGTCGACGCAACTTCTAAAGGGACTATTCGGCGGATTTCTGATGTTTTCGGCGGTGCTGCTGTGGATGAAGGCGGCCTCGCAACCTGTAGCGGCGTCTGCTGTTGCCAAAGAGGGCGGAGCATGAGCCGGCAAATGCTTGTGGATGCCGGTGTGCTGCTGGCAGGTCTGACGGGCGGAATCGCATCAGGAATGTTTGGAATCGGCGGAGGCGTGATTTTAGTTCCGATTCTCGGCTTGCTGCTGGGATTCAGCCAGCATCGCGCGCAGGGAACAAGTTTGGTGGCACTTATACCTCCGACGGGATTGCTGGCGGTGATCGCGTATGCAAAATCGGATTACGTTTCGTGGCAAACAGGATTGCTGCTGATTCCGGGAGTGTTCCTTGGTGGAATTACCGGTGGGAATCTTGCAAAACGAATTCCTGCCGCGCGAATGAGGCGGATTTTTGCTTCGTTGATGTTTTTGCTGGGCATCTGGCAGGTTTTTAGCGCTTTCCGCGGATGATGGATTTGCGAAATTATGATTGACCTGCATTGCCACATATTGAGCGGGATGGATGACGGCGCGAGGAGTGCTGAAGAGTCGCTGGCAATGGCGGAGATGGCGATTTCCGACGGAATTACTCACGTTGTGGCAACGCCGCACTCGAGCAACGAATACCGTTTTGATTTCGCGGCCGTGCGGCGGGCTTCGATGGAATTGCAAAGAGCTGTAGGCGACCGGCTGAAACTTGCGACGGGCTGTGATTTTCATTTGAGCCCGGAAAATATCGCGGCACTAAAGAGAGATGCCGCGCCGTTCTGCATTCATCAAAAGGATTATCTGCTGGTGGAGTTCAATGAATTCTCCATTCCTCCCGCGATAGACCAGACCATTTACGAAATTCAATTGGCGGGTTTGCGGCCGATCATCACGCATCCGGAGCGGAATGCCATCATTCGCACACAGCCGAAGCGACTGGAAAAGTGGGTTCGAACCGGAGGATACGCCCAGGTGACCGGCGGGTCGTTGACAGGAAGTTTTGGGTCAGCGGCGCGGCAGACTGCACTCGCGTGGATCACGCGTGGGCTAGTGCATTTTGTCGCGAGCGACGCGCATAATCTGACGAGCCGGCCACACAAGTTGCGGGCTGCGTACGATGTGGTGCGCGCGGAATTTGGAGAAGAAAAAGCAGAGGCGTTATTCCTGACAAATCCGCTGGCAGCTTTTGAAGGACGCCCGCTCCCCCATGTACCGGAAATCGTCGAAGAACAAGCGAAGAAAAAGTGGTTTTTGTTTTTCTGATTTTGTGAAGCGCAGTCGGGCCTTGGTGGTCGATTCGCCGCAGTCTGTACTTAGCCCGTTCATTTCTCGTGAGTAGCCGGCAGGCCGGCCCACGCGTTCAGCAGGCCGAGATATTCGCGGACGACACTAAGAGCGTCGGGCGTCGAGCGCCACCAGTGGGACGCGTCGAAGTCGTCAGGGGCGGCGCGCACAAGTATGCGTCCGCTACCGTGTCCGCGCGAGACTTTTTCCCAGAGCGTACGAACCCTGCGCGTGTGAGCTTTCGAGGTGACAACAATCACCGAGGCACCGCGCTGCTGATCGAGAGCATCGGCGACGACACGAAGCTCGTCCGCTGTGTTCAGGATACGCGGCTTTAAGATGCGAATATCTCCAGGAGGCACACCCTTTTCGATCAGAACCATGCGGCTGTATTCCTCTTCGCCAGCGTATGGGAGACGAAGACCTTCCATTGCCGCGCCAGGTTGGAGTGGCTGCGTCAGCCACACTTCCTTTGCGTAGCCACCACGATAGATCTCTGCTGCGGCCAGGGCGCGGTCTGGAAGGCCGCCGCTGAGCACAAGAATGGCCTGGGATTTTTCGAGGGGATCTTCACGAACGAGCCACGACCCAGCGTGATAGAACGCGTAAATGCCCGCGAGAACAAACAGCACAGCGCCAAATCCAATCACGAAGACAGACCGGCGCCGGAATCGACTCAATGCGGAGCGTCCATTCATTCAGAACGCGAATGGTAATCTTCAGCAACATCGATGGTCAATCACCGAAAGCGACGATACACTGGCAAGACAAAATTTTGGAGGGGGACTCATGCGGGCAGTGGTGACCGGAGCGGCCGGATTTTTGGGATCGCATCTGTGCGATCGATTGCTGGCGGAAGGCTGGTCGGTGCTCGGCCTGGACAACTTTATTACCGGCCGAAAGGAAAATCTTGAGCACCTGGAGGGGAATGTGCAGTTTTCCTTCGAAACAGCGGATGTGTGCGACCCGCTGCGCGTTCAAGGGGACGTGGCCTACGTGCTGCATTTTGCGTCGCCCGCAAGCCCTCCGGATTATTTGCGGCACCCCATCGAGACGATGCGCGTTGGTTCCGTGGGAACGCAGAATGCCCTGGAACTGGCGCGGGAAAAGGGCGCGAAGTTTTTCATCGCGTCGACGAGCGAGTGTTACGGGGACCCGGAAGTTTCTCCGCAACATGAAGAATATTGGGGCCACGTAAATTCGGTCGGGCCGCGCAGCGTGTATGACGAATCGAAGCGTTTTTCTGAAGCGCTTACCATGGGATATCACCGGCATTACGGGCTCGATACGCGCATTGTACGCATTTTCAATACCTACGGGCCGCGGATGCGATTGAACGACGGCCGCGCATTGCCGAATTTCGTTTTTCAGGCCCTGAGCGCCAAGCCTATCACCGTGTATGGCGACGGAAAACAGACGAGAAGTTTTTGCTACGTTTCGGATCTCATCGACGGAATTTACCGGCTGATGCTTTCAGACGAACATTTTCCCGTAAACGTCGGAAATCCCTTGGAAATCACGATTCTGGAATTTGCGGAACGCGTGCGCAGTTATTTTCCAAAAGCGGAGCCAATCGTTTTTGAGCCGTTGCCACAGGACGATCCAAGACGGCGCTGTCCGGACATCCGCAAAGCGAAGCGGCTGCTCGGATGGGAACCGAAAGTGCAACTCGCAGATGGACTGCGGCTGACGATTGACTATTTCCAGAAGCAGTACGCCGCGCAGAGCGCGAGATAAAACAACCGATTCAAGTGGAAAAGCGCAATCCGTTATTCTCTCCCGAACGAGAAGTATTCGAACCCGAGTGCCTTCATTTTTTCAGGTTGGTAGAGATTGCGGCCGTCCACAACCAGTTTCCGCGCCATAAGTTTCCCGGCGCGATCCCAATCAATCTTCTTGTAGACATCCCATTCGGTGCAAACGAGAGCCGCGTGTGCGCCTTCCAGCGCGCTGTAAGGGTCGCCATGATAATGGGCCTGTGGAAACTGTTTTTTCGCTTTGTCGAGCGCTTCCGGATCGCACGCGTGAACTTCGGCGCCCTCGTCAAGCAAGCGCTTCATCACATCAAGCGCCGGAGCGAAACGAATGTCATCGGTGTTCGCTTTGAAGGCTAAACCAAGAATCGCCACACGTTTGCCTTTTACGACCCACAAGGCTTTGCTGACCTTGTCGAAAAAACGATCGATGCGTTGCTTGTTGACGCGCTCGGCGGCTTTCAAAATTTCGAAATCAACGCCCACGGTTGCGGCGAGGCTAATAAACGCCTGAATGTCTTTGGGGAAACAAAAGCCTCCGAATCCCAGTCCGGCTTTAAGAAATTGCGTGCCAATACGTGGATCGAGGCCCATGGCGTGCGTGACTTCCTCTACGTTTGCGCCAAGCTTTTCGCAAAGGTCGGCAACCGCGTTGGCATAACTGATTTTTAGCGCGAGAAACGAATTCGAAGCGTGCTTGATCAATTCGGCGCTGCTGATGGTGGTGACCAGGAATTCCGCCTTATGCGTATCGGGACACTTGCCGTCGTGCACCGGGCAAGTAAATTTGTGCTCAAGAATAGGCCGGTAGATTTCGCGGAGCTGTTCGGCGGCAGCAGGATCTTCGACGCCGACTACAATGCGATCGGGATGGAAGAAATCCTCCACGGCCGTGCCTTCGCGCAGAAATTCAGGATTGGAAGCGACGCGGAAGCCGCCGTTCCCGCGGCTGTATGCGGAAAGCGCGCGCTGCAGCTCGATGCCAGTGCGGGCAGGCACCGTGCTTTTTTCGACGACGAGTTTGGGCGAACGCGCCTCAGCGGCTATCTGTTGTGCCACGTGGTCGATGGCGGAAAGATCGGCGCTGCCGTCGGGGCGAGGCGGAGTGCCAACACAGATGAAGATCGCGTCACCAAAGCGAATTGCTTCACCGGCGTCGACGGTATAGGAAATTTTTCCGGATTTGCCGGCCGAAACAAGAATTTTATCGAGATGTTGCTCGTAGATAGGAATCTGGCCGGCTTTCAGCTGCGCAATGCGGTCTGCGTCGATATCAGTGCAGATCACATCGTGTCCTGCCTCGGCAAGACACGCGCCCGTCACAAGGCCAACGTAGCCACAGCCGATCACCGATAATCGCAACGCAGGCCTCCTCTAAATCCTAGAAATGCCACGGCTGGGCCGGGCAGGTAACCACATTTAAAAAACCGTACAAAGAAATTCAGCGCGGCCTTTTGCCCATCAACAGACCGCGGAGTCCAAGCAGCACCAGCTGTGGTTGACGCCGAAGAACGCTCCAGAGCAATTGCGTCGAATGGTCGCGGTGAATTTCGCCGAGCGATTCGCGGGTTGCCGAGTTCAGCAGATCGACAAGATAGGAGTAGTCTTTCTGCTGGAAGTGGTGCAAGGTTTTCCGGATCAGCCAATGTGTGTCGAGTTCACGGCGCAACGCACGAAGTTCGCCGTTCTGTTCCGAGCCGAGAAGAGCATCGGCTACACCCTGCGCGCCACGGAATCCCGTGACGATGCCTCCTACGGTGGTCACTTTTACTTGTGCGGCGGCATCACCAACCAGGAAAACCCTGCCGCTCCCGACGCGACGCTCGACGGGAATCCATTTGCGATACACGGGGATGCGCGCGCCCTGCCACTCCAGCGGCTCCATATTTTTCTTTTCGAGGAAACGCTCGATGCGCTTTTTCGTTTCCTGACCGCTGCCTTCGCCGATGATTCCAAGAGCTCCGCGGGATTCATTTTCGGGAATGAGCCAGTAAAAGTATGGGGTGTCGTCCGGAACAAACCACACTCGTGTGGTATCCGGGCGACAATCTTTGGGAAGCCGCACCAGGGCCTGAACCAGCGGGACTGTTTCGACGGGAGGCCATCCGGCCGAGCGGCCGACTCGACTGGTCGCACCGTCGGCGCCCACCACATGACCGGCGTGCAGCTCTTCGCGGCGGCCCGCGGTTTCTACGTCGAGACGTAAACCACGCGAGTTCGGTCCGAGACCAAGAAAGTGCGAGTCAAAGGAAAGCTTCGCGCCGGCTCTCGAGGCTTCGTTCGCGAGCGCGGGGATCAGGCGTGCACGTTCGATGATCAGATCCGGACGGCGAAGCGCGATCTCCGCCGATCGTCCATCGGTGAACAATTCGAAGCGGCGAATTTCGTTGACGATGCTGGAGGAAGCGACCTCGCGAAGTTGTTCACGAAAATGATGCGTCACAATCAGCGAGCGAGGTGCCGGATCGAGTCCGGATTTTGCGTCGAGAACGCGAACGTCCCGGCCGCCCGCAGCCACTTTTGCGGCTGTGAGCAGTCCTGCCGCTGAGCTGCCCACAACGATAACGCTGCCATTTTTGGTTTCGGTTCGAAGACTCTGCTGCTTTTCAAGCACGCGTTCAGTTCTTCCCATTAACCCAGCCGCTTCGAGTACCGCGCCGGGAAGTCTCAACAAGAATGTTTGATACACCCAACTGTCAACAGAACAAACGCCCGCTTCAGGTAAGGAAACCTCTGTGTTGGTTCTAAAGTATAGCGAAACCAAGGCTAGCGGGAAACCGCGCGTGGACCTCGCTTAGTCCGTCGCGACGGCAGCGGGCTTGGCAGTCTGCCGCTCGTACGGCGCACGTTCGAGGAAGGCGATGCCGCTAAGCGCCGCGACGACTGCGAATACGATCAACCCCAGGGACAGGGAGAGCGGTAAAAAGCTGACAAGCAGGGCGAGCGAACCGGAAAAGGCGCCGAGAATGTACATTGCGAGCACCGCGCCGCGCTGTCCCAGGCCAAGATTCGCCAGGCGATGAGCGGCGTGATCCTTGCCCGGTGTGGCAAACGGCAGGAGTCCACGTTTGCTGCGCGAGATGGTGACGAGCGTGGTATCAAAAATAGTCGCACCCAGAACGAGAACCGGAACAACCCATGCGGAGAGCATGTTGGATTCCGCGAGACGCAGCTTTAGCCCAAGCGTTGCCATCAGGAATCCCAGGAACATTGCGCCACCGTCGCCCATGAAAATTTTTGCAGGCTTGAAGTTCCATCGAAGAAATCCCGAAGCCGCGCCAAGCACGGCCGCAGCGAGTACCGTCACTAGCGTTTGCCCGTTAAGATAAGCCAGCAAAGCGAAAAACGCGGATGCCATGGCCGCGACTCCCGCGCAAAGTCCGTCCATATGGTCCAAAATACTGAATGAAGCTGTGATGCCTACGACCCATACCACTGTAAGCACGATATCGAGCAGATCGCCGGTGCGGCCCCCAAACAGTGTGTTGAAAACCTGGGCTCGAATGCCACTGAGCAGCAGAATCCCCGCAGCCAGCGGCATCCCGACAAAAAGTTTTATCTGGTGATGCAGCAGTCCTCGGTCATCCAGGATTCCCACCGCGGCGATCAGCGTGGCTCCGGCAAGAATTCCTTCAATTTGCTCGCGCGCAGGACCGTTAAAAAGAAATAACACGCCGAGAACGACTCCTGCGTACATCGCTAGTCCACCGAGCAGAGGAATAGGTTGTAAATGAACTTTGCGAGGCCCGGGAAGATCGACCATGCCGACGCGAAGGGCCAAAGCGCGTACCGGAACAGTAAGAAATAGAGACGCAAATAGAGCAATGAAAAACGCGAAAAGGCCTGCGGCCATTCGTCCTCAGATTTCAGAGTTACGGATCCGGCCTGTGCGGCTCCTACCGGCGATGCACGCGACTCACTGCCGGATTTGGGGATCCGGCTCCCAAGTCAAAGACACGTCGTTGGCCCCTGGGCCGGTCAACGGGCGAAAAACTAACCGGGCCAGAAAAAAGTGACGTCCAACTTACCTAAGCTGTCAACCGCGTGTTAATACAGCAGAAAGGGTATGACGACCATGCAAACCGGGACCGACGTGCTAGAGACTTAGCTATCGACGGATAGTCAACGGCGAGAGGAGACGAGCAGGCAACTACTGATCCCTCAACGCTCTGTGAGCATTCGTGCGAAAATGCGCTTCACTTCTTCGCGATCTTTCGTTTGGAAATACCAATCGATCGTGCGTTTTAAGCCGTCCTTGAACGCGACTTTCGGTTCCCACTTGAGCAATTTCTTGGCGAGCGCGTTGTCGGCCACACGGTTGAGCGGTCCGGTTGGCATGTCCTTGCGCAGCTTGATTTCCGCCTGGTGCCCTGTGTGTTCGCAAACCATGTGCACTGCGTCGATTACCCGGATGCGTTCCATGGTGCCGAGATTCACGGCGGTGCCGTCGTCGATTTTCTCGCCGGCGAGAATCGTGCCTTCGACAATGTCATCAATGTAGGTCCAATTGCGGATCTGCGTGCCGTCACCCCACACTTCAAACGGGGTTTGATGGATAAACGCGCGAGCAATCATCGCGATGACGGCATGATTTTCCACGCCGCGCGGGCCGTACACCGTGAAGTACCGGCACGCAGCCGCGCCAAGTCCGTGCTCCTTGTGATATGCCTTCAGCGTGAACTCGGCCATCAACTTCGCCCAGCCGTAGGTGTTATCGGCGTCGTTCGGACCATTCGTCAGATCTTCCGTGAGGTACAACACCTTGTTGACGTCGGACTGAAGAAAATTGGGATAGACGCAGCCTGAAGAGGCGAAGACAACTTTCTTGGTTTTCGCGCGAAGGGCTTCGGAAAAAACAAGTCCGTCCAGAAAAAAATTGGATGCCGGCCCGGCCTGATGCAGATCCACATAGCCGCGTCCTCCGTGATCCGCGGCAAGATGAAACACCGTATCCACGCCATTCATCGCGGCGCGCGTCACTCCCGGTTCCCGGAGATCAGCCTGAATGAAATCGACTGCTCCCTTTGCCAGTGGTTCGCGCAAATTATCCAGGTGACCGCTCGTGAGGTCGTCCACGATCCGGACTTTTGCGCCCCGCGCGAGCAGTTGATCGGTAAGCGTCGAACCGATAAACGAAGCACCGCCAGTAACCAAAACTCGCTTTCCCGTCCAGAAAGTTTCCGCAGGATTCACGTGTTTCCGTCCCATTTTCTGTCAGCGCGAGCGGGAGCGACTGACGATTTGCACAAATTTTCCCAGCTCTTCGACTCTATCATAGGCGGGCGCTGCGGCCAGCGCTGCTCGGCCCATCTGCGCGACACGCATCGGATCGGCGGCAAGCTGGCGTATGACAGTTGCCAGCTCATTCGGACGATCTGGGTCCGCGGCAACACTGAATCCCGCTCGTTCGCCGAGCATCACGGCGTCCGTCTCGTTTGGCGCCGCTGCAACGATTGGTTTGCCCGCCGCGAGAATGCCGTACATCTTGCTCGGAACGACCACGCCTTCGAGGCCACGCTTAACGGTGATCAAGTGAGCGTCCGCAGCCGCAAGCACTGAAGGAATTTTGCTGCCCGGAAAAAATGGCAGAAAACGAATGTTGGAGATTCCGGACGCCATGGATTCAAGTTGCGCGCGTTGCGCGCCCTCGCCTACGAAGACAAAACCCACGCCGTCGTCTGAGAGTTGCTTTGCCGCGGCGACCAAAGTCTCCCAGGCTCCGTAAAAACCGATATTCCCGGCATGCAGAACCACGAAACGGAATCCTTCACGGATTTGCCGGATCACCTCAGAATCGGATTGCGGCTGCGGCGCACCAGAGGGGAGAATTTCCGTGCCGTCGCGGACAATCTCAATGCGATCGGCGCGGACACCCTTGGCAAGTATGCGGTTGCGCATGTCTTCGCCAAGTACGATCACGCGAGTTGCCCGGCGCAGAGCCCACCGGTGCAGTTTTTCCCAGATGCGCGAGAGCCATCCCGGCGCGACGATCGCTCCAGCCACTGCCATGTCCGGATACATATCGCGGATGTTGTAGAAATACGGCTTGCGCTTGAGCATCGCGACGAAGGCGCCAATGATTCCTTCGAAGGGAGGATCGGTCATGGCCAGAACCGCATCGCAGCGTGTGAAGAGCGCTCGGGGAATCACGAGCGCAGTGTACGTCAGATAGTTCAGCACACGTTTTTTCATGTTGAAGCGGGGAAAATCCGTAGAGCCGACTCGCACGATGCGCACGCTATTTTTCTTTTCCGTTTGGAAAAGCCGCCACGGACGCTGCTCGCTTGGATCGTACGACGGCCGGCCGCAAACAATCGTCACTTCATTTTCTCGCGCGAGCGCGCTCGCAACTGTTTCTGCCATCTTCGCAGTCGCAGAAGTATCCGGCGGGTAATAAAGATTCAGGAGCAAAACGCGCATCGCACGATTGTACACACGCTGACCGCCACGGGCTTGTTTCAAGCGCTCTACAGTCGCAATCGCGTCTTGTGTTGGAGAATGCCGCGTAAACTGGCCGTAAAGCATTCGGTGTGATCTCCGAAGTTTACAAAACATAGCCGACAGTTTTGATGTCTCATTAGGTATGCGCCAGCGCTGGAGCGTGATTCTGCCGATAGCCGGCCTCATCCTTTTCGCAGCCGTCAGCTACCGGTCTATGGGTGTGAATCACCATGAGGAAGGGCACTCCAACCAAGTATTACTGGTGGTCGTCGCTCCGTTTGGATTCGGACCCACTGAATGGAAATGCGGCGCTTGCAAAACCTTGCGCGAACGAAAAAGCAAACTGCACGAACTGGCAGCCTTCGCACATCTGGGTTGAACCGGGACGGCTGGACAAATTGCTGGTCGTCTCCGCGCTTCCCGCTTTTCTTGCCGGCGCGGCGATCGTTATCGGCTTGAGCAAGCTCGGGATCGATGAAGTGCTGACCTTCATGGTTTCGATGCCCATACTTATCTTCGCCTGGTATTACCTCGTTGGCTGGCTGATCGACCGGTGGAGTCACAACCGCAAGCAAGCAAAAAGCGTTCAGCTCAAATTAACGTGATCGGTCGCATCCCTGCCCCGCGATTCAACCGATCTTCGGTGCTGCGTTTTGCTTCTCCACAAGGCCGCGCGTTTTTGTCACCCGCGCGTAATCAGAAAATCGCCGAGGACGAGTGCATCCATCCTCGTCCGTTGGAAGCAGTCGATGGCTTCCTGCGGTTTGCAAACGATCGGCTCGTTGTCGTTGAAGGAAGTATTGAGCACGACCGGCACGCCAGTTTGCACTTCAAAGGCGCGAATTAGCTTCCAGTAGCGCGGATTCGCCGGGGCTGTGACTGTTTGCAAGCGCCCGGTACCGTCCACGTGCGTTGGAGCGGGAATTCTGTCGCGCATCTCAGGCCTCACAGCGTAAGCCATCGTCATGAAAGGTGACGGATGCGCTTGCTCAAACCATTCGGACGTCTTTTCCGCGAGAATCGAAGGTGCGAACGGGCGGAAGATTTCTCGATGTTTGATGCGCTGATTGAGTATTTCCTTCATCTCCGGCCGGCGCGGATCGGCCACGATGCTGCGGTTGCCAAGCGCTCGTGGTCCCCATTCAGCGCGGCCCTGGAACCAGCCGAGAATTTTTCCGCCGGTAACAATGGCCGCGGATTTCCGTAACAATTCTTCCTCCGGCAGCTCGTCGACCGTGCATCCGCTTTCAGAAAAGCGCGACGCCTGCACAGCAGCGCGAATTTCCTCGCGGGAAAATTCCGGTCCCCAGTACGCGTGCTCCATCACGAAGTCGCGCGGATTTCCCAGCAGCTGATGCCAGACGAACTGAGCCGCGCCCACCGCCAATCCTGCATCGCCCGCCGCGGGATGAACGTAAACATTTTTGAATCTGGTGGAAGTGGGAATTTTTCCGTTTGCGACGCAATTGAACGCCACGCCGCCCGCAAGGCACACGGACTCCATTCCCGTTTCCGCTGCCAAGTGATTCAACATGCCGAGATACACTTCTTCGAGCCGCGCCTGCAGCGAGCACGCAAGGTTCTTGTGCCGCTGTTCGATTGGAGCCGTGGGATCGCGCACCGGTCCGAGCTTTTGCGCCATCGTTTCCGAATACATTTTTCCGAGCACCGGCGTTTTGTCCGCATCGGCCCAGGTCATTTCCGGACCGCTGCGGTGATGCGTGAAGTATGCGAGTCCCAAACGAAAACCCGCGCCATTCGAATGAACGATGTCGCGAAACTCCTGCAAAAATTCTGGCTCGCCGTAAGCGGCGAGTCCCATTACTTTGTATTCGTCGCCAAATTTCAGGAAGCCGAGATATTGCGTCACCGCGCTGTAATAAAGTCCAAGCGAATGAGGAAACGCGATCGATCCGTGAATATTCATGCGCCTGCCAAAACCCGCTCCCCACATGGAGCTTGCAAAATCTCCCAGTCCGTCGGCGGAAAGCAGAGCCGCCTCTTCGAATGGCGAACAATAAAAAGCGCTCGCCAAATGCGCAATGTGGTGCTCGACGCGATGAAATTGCGCGGAAAGGGCTCCAGGATCGGTATCGAACGCGGCAGCCAGCGCTTCACGAATACCTGTGAATTTCGCGAGGACTTTCATTCTTTCTCGCGCAAAGGACGGCATGCGCAGCGCGTACAAAAGTTTTGTGCCGAGTCGCGCGTAGGGATTTCGCGGAACCGCGACGTGATGCACATCCTTCAGTGTGATGCCCGCTGCTTTCAGGCAGTAACCGATTGCCGCAGCCGGGAATCCCGCGGCATATTTCACGCGATTGAAGCGTTCTTCCTCGACAGCTGCAATCAATTTCCCATCGCACAGAATCGCAGCCGAAGCGTTGCCGTGATACGCATTGATCCCAAGAATGTTCATAGCTCGAACTTTCAGTGTACCAGCTGAGGAAGAGAGCAGGGATGACAGGGATGACGGACTAAGGCTTTGATCCTGCTCTTCTGCTCCACTCATTCAAGACAAACAGCGCCCAAGGACGCGACCAGGAGGTCCTGCCATTGAGGAAAGTACGCCAGACGGATTGCACACCTTCAGGTTTAAGAAGCGCAGC
>WNGG01003420.1_pt1 | contig 17911 bp, 18 predicted proteins | sample 5400661 | NCBI WGS metagenome assembly WNGG01 (sample SAMN13153372, study PRJNA577476) | soil metagenome | isolation source: 100 cm soil or saprolite under Garry oak tree replicate 1 | place: USA:California | collected 2016-06-15
GGACGCTTCCCAGAATCGATGGCGGTCTTCAACTGCCCGGCTGTTATGTTGAATTCGGCTGGTGTTTCTGTTACTTTCAGTCCGCAGAATTCTTCATAGTCAATGAGTCGGGTGATGGTCGGGTTAGGCCCGCAGACCGCGCAGGTAATGTTCTTCCTGAATCTGATCTCGTTGAAGGAGTTGTCGAGGCCGTTGAAGACGAGTAGTCGACCGATCAGAGGCGTGCCTTTTCCGAGTAGGATCGCTATTGCCTGGCTGGCCTGAATACCTCCTACGATGCCGGGTATTACATTCAGTACTCCGGCTTCCGCGCACGACTTGACAGAGTCCGGTGCGGGAGGGTCGGGGTATAGACACCTGTAGCAAGGTCCGTTAGGGACGCTGAAGACGGAGGCTTGGCCGTCGAAGCCAAGAACGCTCGCGAAGATGTCGGGCTTCGCTTGAAGGACGCATGCGTCGTTGATGAGGTATCGGCTCGGCAGGTTGTCCGTCGCGTCAATAACCACATCGTAATCTTTGATCACTTCCATAGCGTTGCGAGAATCAAGCCTGACCGGGTGAGGGGTTACTCTGATCTCCGGATTGATGAGTCCTAGCTTCTCTTCGGCGGCGTCGACTTTTCTCCGTCCCAGGTCGGCTTTCGAGAAGATGAACTGTCTTTGAAGGTTAGACGTCTCAACACGGTCGGCGTCGGCGATCCCGACCCGGCCTACCCCAGCAGCCGCGAGATAGACAGCGGCCGGAATCCCAAGGCCCCCCAATCCCACTACCAGCACGGAGGAGCGTTTGAGCTTCTGCTGCCCCTCGGGTCCCACCTCGGGGAGGACTAAGTGTCTGCTGTAGCGCTGCTTCTCACTAGGAGTTAGGCCGACACTATCCAACAATTCAGACCATGAACGTGAGGAGTCTGATCCCAGATAGAACCTTCGGCCAAGCGTTCACCCAGAACATAGAAGGCAGTTCTGCGTCGCGAGACTAGAAGGCATACCTTATTTTTCTCGACTGTCGCCGGCTAACCGGATCCTAACAGGGACCCATGAACATTCCCCTATTACAGACCGCAGGTCTCAACTGACATTAACATCGTAATGGACCCCGAGCCGTTTTCAAGGCGATTCCTAGGCAGAATCAAGTCGTAGACCTCTACTATCTGCAATCATGAGACATAGATCGAAGATTGCAAACGCTTCCTGCTGAGACGTTCCCAACTGTTCGCAAGAGCGTCACCTGGGTCCAACCAGAACAAACAACATCAGACATAACACGACCTCAACAGCTGAGCCCAGACACAACATGGGCGACCCCCAGCCTTCAAGGCCACTTCTTCCGGGGACCCCGTGACATTCGCTGGCAGTCCATACTGCTCGAACCTCACAATCTAGTACACGAAGGTCACTTGCCTCTTGATTGGCCTTGATAAACAGAAAACATTCATCGCATCTGTAGCAAGGTGAATGTTCGGCTGACGGCAAAGTAAGATTCGAGTCCTCTGATCGGTTTCCAGGACAAATCTGGATTTTCTCTTATAGAGAACGGCATCGAAACGTTATCTTGCTGGGGGCTGCCAGATCTCTAGAAGATATTCGTCCGGGTCCTTAAAGTCGGCTACAGCACCGAACACGGCTTTTTCTATCTGAGGTTTCAGGAATTTTACTCCTTTCTGTTTCAGTTCTTCAAACGACCTCTCGATATTGTTCGTCTGTAGAACAAGTAGGGTTCCGCCTGCCTTGCTTTTTCGGTCGCCTTCTTCACGGTGTATCCCAAGCAATATTCCGCCTCCATGTAGAAGGGCGCCGTCAGGAAAACTTTCGACGACTCGGAAATCCAATACATCACGGTAGAAGCGGATCGATTTTGCCGTATCTTTCGAATACAACCAAAGGTGACTTATCCTGAGAGCCTTCTTGTCCGTTGATTCAGCCCCTGCTGCCATCTCAGTTCAGAAGTAGTTTTTCATAGCGATAGGAAATAAAAAACTTCGATAAAGGGGATCTTCTTCTCTGATTCCGTGAAATCCTTCGCAGGCAGTTCGCGAAGCAGCCCGTGTAGTCCAACTTAAGTTGACTTCCTTCTCCGGCCTAGGATGAAAAGGCTGGCGGTCGACACTAATCCACCGATGTATTCCGTGCGGTATCGCTCTTGGCCGCTCAATGTCTTCGCGCCACAAGAGGAGAGTTTCCGCACGCGTCCAACCCCAAATAAATAATGCGCAGGGCTACTCATTTTCGGTAGGAGCGTAGCGTGAATGGTCGCTGAGTTCGTCAAAGTCGCAACAACACCCGAAGTTACGCCGGGCGTCATGAAGATGGTCCAGGTAGCGGGCCAAGAAGTGTGCCTCGCAAACCTGGAAGGCAAATACTACGCGATAAGAAACGTGTGCACCCACGAGGGAGGGCCCTTGGACCATGGGAGGCTGGAAGAGTACGAGGTCGAATGTCCCTGGCACGGATCCCGGTTCAACATCAGAACCGGCCAGGTAATGCTGGGTCCCGCTTCAATACCTGAACCTGTCTACGAGGTCAAGCTAGAAGGAACCAACATCCTCATCAGACCCAAGTAGTTTTTCCCATCTGAGTGGGCTGAGTTCGAGGTTCGAAATCCTCCGGCTCACTGCGAGGTTCAAACCCTTCTGAGAGGTCTACCTGTGTAACAGCCTTAGCCCAGCGTGCTGAATGTAAGGTGGAATGCCAAGGACCCAATGCTTACTATGGGGCATGAATTCCACCACTACTATCTCGACCTCAAGGGCAAAGGGATGGAAAAATCCATGGCGACAGAGAGCTTCGTAGTAGAACAAGCCGCCTCCCTAGACTTGGAAGAATTCAAATCCGTCAACTGACCGGTTAATTGATTGGAACATTAGAGAGAATGCATCTTAGGTGCTTGCTACGCCATGCTTGGGAGTACCCGCGCTACAATCGCAGAGAATGTAGCCGGTGCGGCAAGCGTCAAGTCGGACACCATGGAGAGAAGTTTGAAGATATGGTGTGGGTAAGTGAGTAGAGCACGAGGGCTACGTGGAAGAACTTCCCCCGACTCACGTAGTTGATTGTGAGCTTGAGGTAGACTCGTAGCTGAGGGGTCCCCAAGATGGGTGCAACTGCCTACAACTCCAACTTGGTGGAGAATTGACTCTGACCATTTTCAGTACGGAGGCATCTTAAGGAAGTTTGAAAGAGTTGAATTGGGTGAAAAAGTAGGTGCCGAAGAAGAAGAAAAGTAAGAAGAAGTCTTCAAAGAAAAGCGGCATCTAGCCAGAGGTTTCAGCCACCACTTTTATTCCTGAATCGAGATATTGCCGCTTACGACCAACCGGGAGGCCAGTCTGCTGGGGGACGGCGAGTAGGGTCGAGGGCGGGAAGAAAGCCGCCCACCACCCAAGGTTTGCAGAATGAACCGAATGACCTCTTTGCGGCGGCTTCTGAACAAGGACGGCGTTTTGTGGATTTCGCATCAGATGATCTGGCAAGCGGGACCACCCACTCACCCATCAAATCACACAAATTCGAACATGCTTGTGGCTGATGCGTAAGAACGTAAAATCTCGAGACATTATCCTAAGCATGGAAAGAAACGGAACAAGATCAATATTGACCATTCGATACATGCTGCCAAGATGACCTACTGAATGTCCTCTCACCTGGCTGAACTCGGGTCCTGGTCGGGGCGCGGGATGATGGCTTATCCTAATACTTCCGGCTCGCTTAGAGGTCCAAACCCTTCTGAGGGTCCGCATGCCTCCACTCTCCGTCAACACCAGAGCAGTGCGACCATTACTGTTTGCCCCACGCGAATCTTTCGCGTGGTGGCGAGGGAAAGGGCTAAGCCCGGAGGTCAGCTTACTGTGAGGCTGTCTTGACGGATAGCTCATCGAAACGTGTAGAGTTCTTATTCCTAGGAACCGGAGGCGCGGAGACGACTCCAAGAGCTGGCTGTCTCTGTCACGTGTGTCAAGAAGCATGACGCAAGGGAGGTAGGTTTGTCCGTAATGGGCCGTCGCTCTTCCTCAAGGGACCAAGCGTTTTGTTCGACACTCCAGAAGATATCGGCTTGAGCCTCGAGCGAGAGAAAATTCATCGAGTACGAAACTTGGTTTACACCCACTGGCACCCGGACCACACGATGGGGTGCAGAGTCCTCGAACAGCTCAACATGGACTGGTTGAAGCCTGGAGCCCGCAAGGTGACCAACGTATGGCTTCCCGGCTGGGTCAGGCGTGACTTTCACAAGTATCTCGGGCTCGAATCCCATTTCCAGCATTTCGAGAAGCTAGGAATCGCAAAGGTACGAGAGATATCGGAGGGAGAGGCGCTTCACATTGACGGCTTAACTCTCCGCGCCTTCCACATGGCGCAGCCGGGCCTCACATCGTTCCTCTTGTGGCGCGGCCGAAGACGTGCACTGCTCGCTCTAGACGATACCAGAGACTGGAGACCTGGTCCCGAGCTCTCCGAACCGGACATTCTGGTTATCGAAATGGGATGGTTTGAGCGAGACACGAAAAACAGAAGGATAGTGTCTCCCGGAGACCCTATTCGTCAAGGGGAGGCCTCGTTCGAGGAGACTCTGAGGCTCATCGGACAGATCAGACCCCGGCTCGCATTTCTGACCCACATTGAGGGGCTGTGGGCCCGTTCGTACAACGACTACTTGAAGCTCGAACGAGAATACCATGACCATCATTTGCGGTTCGCCTATGATGGTCTCAGAGTTGCTTTCTGACCGAGTCGGAAGACGCACAAACGATGGGATCAGAAAGATTCCGAAGACCTCGCCAAAAATCAAGGCCAGAACATCTCGCAAGCAAAGAGATGAGACTGTGATAACCAAGGGTCCAGGAACGATAATCCTCCGATACCATGGCGGGCAATTCCATCAGATCCCTGCAGACCCCCGACATTCAATCCGATGGGTCGCATTCAGAAGGGATGGACGGTCTGGGGTGGCTGTTGGAAACAAAGGCCTAGTCCTAAACTTCAACGGTGTAACATTCGAGCAGCAAAACAGCCCCAGCCAAGAAAATCTCAGGTGCGCCTCGTACAACACAGCAGGTGAGGCCATCATCGTGGGTAATCACGGAACGATCCTATATTCCAGGGATGGAGAACTGACACCTATCAATGAAGACACTAAGGACAATCTAAGACGAGTTAGCTGGTCGCCTGACGGCTCTGCCGCGATTTTGGTGGGAAATAACGGGACCGCCCTGTCCTGGCGAGGGGGTAAAATCAAAGAGGTCGCTGGTGCAATCAACAACCTCCGTTCAGTCACTTGGCATCCAGATGGCCATGAGGCCCTCATCTCGGGGAACTATTTCGGAACATCCATGGTTCCATGTCCGACGCTCTACTCCTATGAGCTGGCTTCAGAAAGAATCAGACCCCTCAAGACCACCGACAAGATAGACATTCTCGCAATCGAATGGAGGCCAGACGGAGAATACGCCCTGGCCGTAGGGTATGAGGTGGTCTGGCATGAACCCCGACTGCTAAGTTGGACCAACAACGAACTAGAAGAAATAAGGTTCCCAGAATCAGGTCTCTACCCGACAGCAATAGGATGGGCTCCTCAGGACGACCTTGCGTTGATTGGAACCGGCAGCCCCCACCCGCCCGGCCGAGACGAAGGCAGGGTGTTAGAATACCGAGAGGGCAGTATCCGGAGACTGTACTCCAGTACCCATCGGATAACCTGCATCGCTTGGAACCCTAGGGAAGACTACGCCGTTATCGTCGGACAGAAAGCGGCGAGAACCTTCACGACCTAGCACTCTGAAGGATACGCCCCAGTGGTTTGTACGAAGCCCATCGCACACATTCTCATCCACAACCTCGAAGCAGGGCCAGCGGCCGGGACCATCATATGATCAGCGTCGCCTCCGTGAACTTTCCGTTCTGATAGCAGTAATTGCACTAGTCGTCGAATAATGCCACCCCTAGCAAGTTCTTTGACTTAGAAAGACCGTTCCATCGAGGGGAGAACCCCCTTGGGGGCATAGAAGAAATTTGCTGACTTCTGTACGGTCGGTGGCGATCTTCCCTCTTTTCTCGTGGCATTCAGCGAATTCTCTCTTAAGGGTGGCTGGCGCGTTCATCTGCTGTGAGGCGATTCTGCCTGACTAGGACTATCGTTTCTTGAATCTGGTTACCATGAATCGTCCCAAGGCCGTAACGCATACGGAAGGATCCTGGCAGCCCCCGACCGGAATGTGGAAGAATAGCAGGAAGCTGCGTTTTCCAAGACGGGCCATTAGAGTAGTAAGCAAGCAGTTTCCCTGTTCCGGGGGCTCTTTGGAAACCTCGAAGAGCAATTGCAGGACAGGGTTTCTCGCGAGGTCGCTGTTCGCGTGCAGCCTCAAGATTCGGAGATCTGGGACAAGGTCCTCTCCGATGGGTTTTGCGATAACCAACCTCCTGGTGGAGGGCCGCGTCATGCGTATTACCACTAGATAATGGCTCGTGGGTATTAATTCGACCTAAGCTTGGATTCTTTACAAGCTGATACAGTCGGCCGTACTCTGGTCTATGCCAGAATTGTGGCGACGAAATCCTCGAACCAGTCGGGTCCGGGACAGCGTGCCAAGACTGTTGACAAGCCTACGAGCAATGTGGCTACTGGATGTTCGAGACCATCCCGACGAGAGAAAGCATGGGTGCGGCCAAAATGATCAAGGAAAGAAACTCCGTGCCAAAACGAGGGTCTTACACAAGCATCGAACCGTTCGATCCCCGCACGTGAAGACCCCCGGAACGGATTCCTACGACAGAAACCATTGTGGATTCAGGCTTACACAAATACCATAGGTAGTTGTAGGTTTGATAATGTGCATAGCAACGTTATCTTTCGGACCGACCGCCCACGGAATAACGTCTTCTGACACGGGCAAATATCGACGATCACCAAAGTATGTTTTCACGAGTTGTTTTAGGGCTGGATGTAAGACGCGATAGACTTCACTTTTGACAACCTTTGTAGAATCGAGTTCAACCAAGTTAGACATCAGAAAGCTGGAACGAAGCCCGTCGGAAAATGATTCTGAGACCGAGGAGACTTTGGTCTCTTCAATGGTTTGGCTTAATGAAACGGCCTGAACCCTAGCGAGGCCCTGAGCAAGTCTTCTGAAGTGCATGCCAGTCATTTTCCCTGGGGTCTTGATTAGACGCTGGTCGTAACGTGGTCCCGCCATTCGCATATAGTCGTCGAACGTTCTGTTCTTGTAGATCGCTAGGTTTCGCAGGTCGACGATGAGGGGGTCAAACTTGAGATTCCCCAATCTGTAGCCAATGCAGGTGTATTGGATTAGGTTGCGCAGTCCCTCAACTGTGTCGTTGCTAGCCTCTTTGACTCCATGATAGGTGAGATGCCCAGCACAATACCCGAGAAACTGGCGTATTTCCTTGGGAACGCCGGCGACTCCCATCCTCTCAATCCTACTGAGAAGCATTCCACCAAAAATGGCCCACTTCGTTCTATGAACAGATCTCAGCGAATCAGGCACGTACGTCCATTTTCCAATGCTTTCAAAAGTAGCCCTTAGCCAATTCACACGGTTTCCGTTTGCCCGAAACAGTCCATCTGGTGCTAGCTTCAGTACCGGGACTTTCTCGTATCCCTTCTGCGGCAAGAATCGATGGAATTTCCAAGCAGAGCGTCCAACAGGAGAGCGCAAAAAGAGTATACCGTTCAGACAAAGAAAAGAATCCAAAAGATGAAATGCTGAAGTGTAGGCAGCCATGTTTGCAAGAGGATCATAGTTTTTTGCCTCCAGCAAGGAGTAGGCCCCGTAGTCTTCGATACCCTTCAGGAATTCAGCCATCGCTTCTCCTAGGGCGAACGTCCCGAAGAAATCATGCTGTCTCGACGTGATGCCTCCATTTGCGAATTCGAAATTCGGCAGGAAATCAGGGTCCCAATTAAGAGAAAGTTCTATTGCTGCTTCGTCCTTTGTCACAAATGATCGTCGTTCGAATTCCTTTCGGAATCGCCACAGGAATTCATAATCTTGAGCTACACTCTTGGATAGAGCGAGCAATCTGGGTGCATCTACGGCTGATCTCGCGGAAGCTGGTGAATCTGGAACGGGGCTAGAGGGATTGCTTTCTCCAGATGCATCCATGATAAGCTTCGCTCCATTGTTTAAGTAGTAGCCGATAGATAACTCAACCATTGCAGCCGAAATTCTTCTCTGACAGTTGGCAAGAGCGTCGCATGGGTCCAACCGAAACCGACGACATCGGACGTTACGAAACCTCAGCCGAGCCCTGACACAGCATGGGCCGAACCCAACCTCGCCAAGGCTACGCTGGCGAAAGGGTCCCCGGGACTCTCAACTACGCGTGACCAGACCAAAGAGTAGCTGGGCAAATCGACAGTCTGATTCGAAAAGCACGCGAGCAGCAAAAATGCGTTTAAGGAACTGGTTGTCCATCGATAACCATGGAAGAAACTACGGAGAAGACGAGGGTTGTAAGTCTCTCAGACCTGAAGTGGAGAAGACTCGAAATTGTCCTCGGTATCGTTTCGCTTGTAGGGTTCGGGTGGCTCGTGATTCTGCTCGTAGATGCTCTGATCAACCCAGCCGTTATTATCGAGTATGCCGCGGCTAGCCCCAGAGCTGGAGTGTGGATTCAAGGCGTGCAGTTCACTCAATTGGTAGTAGCGTTTACGCTGTCTGGTCTCTTCGGTGCCTTTCGAACTGCGAAGTGGATCATACAGACACTTCGAAAGACATCAGCTAACTGATGTTGAGACATCGAAGACTCCGTGGTGGTTTACGCAGTAGTCAAATTTTCAGTCTTCCCAAGCTAGAGTCCGGTCTTTTCGTTGGCCGACACTGGAAATAACGATTATTGGGATCAGTTACTTCAATTCCATGAGAAGGCTAGTAAGAACATTCCCAACGGCGAATCGGGTCTTTTGGCTATCAAGACCATTCGCCGAATCCTAGGGCAGAAATGGAAACCTCCTAAGCCGGGAATCTGGGCAGAATATCGCCCTGGGATGGGAATGCATACTCGTTTCTGGGTGGCCTATGCGCCTAACTACAGATGGTTAATCCACTTCGCTCGAAAACTGGAAGCAGTGACCCGGATTCCCGGTTATGAGCACGTAATAGACCGCCTCGGTATCTCAGAACAATATGCTGCGGTTCTGGGAGAGATGGACTTCGGTCTTAAAGTGAGTCTCTCGGGTATTTCATGCAACTATGATTTTCGAAGAGGGCAACCCACTCCAGACTTGGTTGCAATCGTAGGAAATGAGAAGGTTGACATCGAAATCTCATCGATGAACCGATCATACGAAGACACGGCAGGAATGGATTCCCTCTCATGGGTCTCCATGGCAGTTATTCAGGCCAAGTGCATTTCGGGAGGAATCTGGGGAAAGGTTCCGACAAAGGCAGAGTTCGAGAATATCAAGAAGAAGGTACTGGCAGGAATAGAAGAAGCTAAGACTAGACGAAAGCTCGTCGAGGTAAACGAGCCCGGAGTTCTCCTATGTAACATCATACCTGAAGACTTGGTGAATCAAACACCTTCACCGTGGCCTTGGGGGAGTTTCGCCATGCGAACCCGTTCGTCAGTTTCCAAGAAAGATCGGCTTGCCCGAAAAATCAGCGAAAAAGCGAAACGCCAGCTTTCCCGCGGAAACCCAAGTGTTCTCGTTGTCCACGATAGATTCTCGTCTCCGGACGAAGCTAGAGCGTTCTTGAACGATAAAGAGATCGAATTGAGCATTGGAGCATTCTCAAACCTCGCAGGCGTAATACTAGTGTGTCCCTTCAACACTTTCTATGGAGCGGTGCAGCATTCAGCATTACCTCAAGTAGTAACCAAAGAGAATCGGACTCTTGTCGAGTACTCCCTTCCGGATTACGAAGCCGAGATCTGTACTATCTGGAGTCATCCTTGGAAGAGACATGTCCCAGTTGTTGAGGCCCTAGTCCGTTGCCTCACGAACTTTCCCAGAAATCTCGTTGAGTTGTACGGTGATCAATAGTGAGTGTGCACGATTATGCGCTTATCGCAAATCATCTAGAATTTGCTGGTATAGCTGGTCTCGTTTCTTGTCAGAGTAGCCGTCGTAGTATAGTTCGAGGATTCTGTATCCTCTCTTCCGTAAGAGTGATCGTAGCTCTTCGTCCTTCGCCATCTGTGCTATTCCAAGATGGACCCGACCATCGACAAACACTAGCAACGGTCTAGGCTCAAGTGGGAAGTAGAAGTCAACTGTCGTCACTGGTATCTCGACCTGTGTCTGATATCGTATTCCGTCGTCCTGTAGTTTGATTGCTAGTTCTCGTTCCATTCGTGAGGGGTTGGCGTGTAGGCTCTCGCGCCAGGCGCTCCGCTGACTCGACATCTGTCATGTTGAGCTACGTTTCTCTTATTGCTCATATACGGGAGCGAAACTGCAAGCCACAGGACCACGATTCCAGATCCGAGGGGCCTCAGACCGAAGCATATTCCCTATTCAGGCAGCGGCAGTCAAAGTTTTGACACGTTTCCGTCGCCGGAAGCAGAAAGTATGTAATCAGTTGCATTGTAGTCGATAAGAGGGGCTGTTCTGAGAAAGTTGACAATAAGCATTCCCAGCTCAATGAGCGGAGGTACAAAGTTCTTTTTCGCGCGATCTGTTACAAAGAAGTAATCCGCTTCGATCGGGTTCGGCGTCGCCCAATATTTTGTCTTGGGGTTACCGTGGATGTATAAGGCCGAGAAATGATTGACATCAGCATAGACATTAGGCCAATACTCTCGACGATGCCCATTCCGAAATTTCGCCATTTCTCTGTGGAAAACATCTAGGCTTAGTGACTTCTCTGTGACAATTGCACCAAATACTTGATTCCGGAATTCCGCAGAGTCGACTTCCGGTCCCCTCTCAGTTCCGATCATCGTGTAGTTGCGTCCGCGGTTCGTTCGATCCATCTTTTTGACAGATTTTATCTTTCCTAGAGCATCTGTCAGAGTGGCTCTGTCAGTGATTCGTGATTTGTTCTCAACCACAGCATGCACCGACTCTATCATGAAGTGTTTGACGCCACCAACTTCGAAAACAGGATGGTACCCTCGTCTCGAAATTACGATGTCTATCTGCGGACTGATGTTTCCTAGAGCGTCGATAACAAATCCCGTAGATACCTGAAAGTTTTTTGGAACTAGCTTTTCGAGAAACTCGACTATAGCGTTCTCGCGGGCCCGTCCTCCCTCACCAGGATGCTTAACGTTTCGAGCAAGTTTGAGATCGTCGATTATCTCACGGTTGAGGTTCCGCATCATACTCCTGATAAGTTTGCTTACCATCGTCGAGTCGATCTAAGAAAAACTAGGGTCCGAAATGAAAACCCTTTGGCGGACCCTAAGAGAAGAGGCTCCTTATTGCTGATGGAAAGCTGACTAAGCAATCTATTGCTGATGTCAGGGCCGAGGTATTGTCGGACATAGGGTTGTTCCAAATGGTGCATCTCTCTGCTTCAAAGTCGGGGAGTGAATGTTCGATCAATCGCCTGCCTTCAATTACGATGTTCTTGGGCTCGAGCTCAATGACCGAAATGAATGGTTGGACTAGTACTGCTCCGACGACGTTTGGAAAGCCTCCCAAAGATAGTTCGATCCGCGAATTATCGTAAGTATTAGTTCCAGTTTCTTCTCTTTGGAATCCTCTCAGGTTGAGCTCATCATAAATTGCGATAAGAGCGGTCTTTGCCTTTTCCAGCTGCGGTCCAGATTTTTTGTCTATGATCCGCACCAGTCGCTCCGTTGCCGATATCCTACGAACGCCTTTCATCAGGATGCTTTGACGCCAGCGTTCTGGGATTTGATCAAGGAGATCCTTTGGCGCAATGTAATACGTCATTAGACCTCTAATGTTCAGCTTGACCACACCGTTTTTGTTGTTCGCTTCCTCGCAGGCCAACTTGACTTTTTCTTCGATAAGTTCAAGTTCCCTCGGTTTAGGAACACGACTAAACAGGCCTCGCGCAACTGCGCTATGTGTGAAAGATGTCCATTCGACGGTATGCATTCCGCTGAATGCAAGTCCCCTTGTCGGCAACGGGCTCATCGACGTGACTTCGACTTCTAACGTCGTGCCTTTGCGGTTTGCAACTAAGTCCGGTGTAGGACTGGAAGTGGTTTGTACGAACTTGCAGTCGAAGCCTGAAAGGCTAAGCTTGAGCGCGAAATCAAGTTCACTCCATGCTCCTTGATAATGTCGTCCATTGCTTAGACGCTGGATTACACGATTTGCACCTGGAATCCCTAGTAGAATCTCCAGTTTCTTGGCAAAATCGCAGAGCCAAGAATAGCCCGGTTCATTTGACCTCCAAAGTCTGTATTTGAGCCAAATGCCCGGTTCGTAGCGAGGGTCCCAATCAGGCCCCAGAAGATCGCGAATTCTTTGAAGTGCCTCTAAGCCCTCACTTCCGTTAGGATATCGACTGTAAGTCTCCCGGTGAGATCGAAGAATCGTCTCCCAAACGTCAGAAGCTGAGATTGGTTGGTTCGTTTTCAACTTCTCAATCAAAGGTTGGATGCTTGAATGATCTTCAACGCTTAAGGGCGAGTTGAGGCCGGTAATAGACGGGGTTCAGTCTGTTTTGGCAGTGACTTGTAGCTTCAGATTCGAGGTTCGACCTGAGGATGAGGTTGTTGTGTTGGAGGCTGATCATCATACTGTTCATGTCTGTTTGGATTGTCTTACGTTGTTGACTGTTCATCGTCGTATTCATCATATGAAGGTGGAGAAGGTTATTGTTGAGATGGCTGAGCGTAGACCCTTGTTGGCTGAAGCGCGATAAGCCTAGTCTTGTTCATCTCCCGGACTAGGGTTTCAGGAATGCTTATCATCGGGATAACGCTACACCTGATCGAAACTGAGACGTTTTGTTAGGCGTCGTTCGTCAATCAATAGTGCTGCTTTCTCTGGTGTTGCTTGGAGGATGGTTGACAACCTTCACCGCACACGCGACAGAACCCTTGTCCGCGGGTTCTTCCGACTTGGCGAACTGTATCGACCAGCCTACAGTCTCCGGAAATCTAACTCTAACCATCTGCACTTCAAAGATCCATTATTCGTTCGGCGAGACTGTCCGTTTCGTCGGAACCCTGACAAACACCGGGGATACCCCGGTCCAATTGTCAACAATTAGCACCAGCGCTATCATCATGGACCGGATGGACTCGCTTGTTCTCCGCGAAGCCGGGTTCAACTTCTGCTTCAACCCTACAAGCTGTTTGATTCCGGCTGGGCAGTCCATGACCATCTCGATTGGGAACTGGTTTACAGATGATCCACTTTCCCAAGCAAAACTCTCCGGACCCTACACAGCCTTCGCAGGTCTAGCCGCATGCCCAACAAACGGGCCATGTCTAGTGTCTGATTTTCTCTCCCTGAGAATCGTTGTCTCTGTCCCACAGAACTAGAGAATCGACCCCTTCTGGTCAAGAGTCCAATTATAAGCCAGAGACCCCAGCGGCTGAATTGTGAAGAGTCAAGTCAAATTCGGTTGCCGAATCTTTCTAGCAGCCAACGAACCCTTCCAGAATATCGTCCATCGTTCACAGTTCTGTGAGAAACATGGCTTCGGTCCGATTCTAAGCTTGGGATTCTTCATGGCTGCGATCGTGAGATTCTTGCCTGTGCATAATTGAAAGCGATTTGTTGGGCAACCTCTGACAGCTCCTTATCGTTGTCGTAGACTATCTGCTTGACAGGTCCTATTGACAATACTCCTCCCTTGGACTCGTCTAGGATGGAGGAGAGTTCCAGCCCTTTCTCTAGGAGTATCACGTGTTTCCAAGCGATTTCCGGATACCTTGTCTGTACCTCTGTTAGCTCTGCGACCAGCCCATTTCTCACACCAGCCTTCGTGAATATGAACAGGTTGAGGTCTGAGAACCTGACGAGCTCCAGAGTCTTCTGTCGTGGGGAGAGTCCTCGCAAGTCAGTCCCGTCCGCTCTGTCCCGGCTGGTAGAGAGAAACGCATCGTAGCTTAGCCTAATGAGATGATTTTTCAGCCGGGTCAGTCTATTGAAGTCCTTCTTGCTGCCGTCGAGAGATCTGAACGGGCCGAGTATGAAGATGTGGAGTGGTTGAGCTGGTTTGGAACCGGAAGCTAACAGGTTCGGGTCCCATCGGGCGCGAAGATAAGGTTACAAGATTGTAACTTAAGTACATGTAATGTAACTTTATATTCATCCGTTGCAAGAGATACTATAGGTGCTGTAGATACGAAGTCGTTAGGGAAGCCCCCGGAAATACGCGAGGAGGCCAAGCGGATTCTCGAGGCTATATCGGACCCGGAACGGTATGCTATCATGCTCACAATGGCCCGCCACAGAGAAGGGGTCTCATTCTCACAACTCGCCAGCGTCTTTAGAGCCAATCATAATACTCTCAGCAGACACCTGAAAACATTGACACACGCCACCCTCGTGTGGAACTTTTACGAGAGACGCGAAGGTAGAGATCACTCCTTCTACAAGCTATCAACAATGGGCGAAAAACTGCTCTCATCACTTAAGCCTGAGCTAGACGTAACTGACCAGAAATCCGCGACCCGGACGCCGGTCTCAGCCTAGTTAATAATCGACGTCTCAGCATCTTCCTCCATCGAAGAGCGGCATCAGATCAGTGGTTGTCCTGTGGGCTGAAATGTGAAGACTCGAACCAAGTTCGGCAGTCGAATCTTCCTCGCGGCCAATGAACCCTTCACAGAGATCGTCAAGCGCGCACAATTCTGCGAAAAACACGGTTTCGACTCAGTACTCATCGACGACCATCTGCTCTACGGGACAGAGGCCGCAACTGCACCCGAACCCTTCACCACCCTCGCCGCGATAGCTGCTGGGACCCGGAGGATCAGAGTCGGAATCGCAGTAACAGACATGGTCCGGCGACACCCGGCCATCATAGCCCAGACCCTCGCGACACTCTCCAACCAGTTTCCAAAACGAGTCTTCCTCGGACTGGGCGCGGGCGATCCGATGAACCAGACACCCTTCGGATTTTCTGCGAAACACCGCGTCGGTAGACTAGAAGAGGGTCTGAAGATTATCCGGCAGCTGTGGAACTCTAACATAGAGAAAGCACAGAACTACAAGGGACAATTCTTCTCCCTGAACAACGCATACCTGCAAGCCGGCCAGGAGAAACAACCAGTCCCGCCGATCTACCTCGCGGCTTTCGGACCCCGAATGCTAAGGCTTGCGGGGGAGGCCGCGGACGGCTGGATGCCGCACTGTCACACACCTGCAACATACAAGATGGATCTTGATACCATCATCGGGTCAGCCCATAATGCGGGTCGAAATTTCGGGGCGTTCCGCTCTGCATACTACACGCTCTCCTCCATCTCGAAGAATCGCGAAGAAGCAGACCGGAACGTTCTGGGTCCAGCCAGATACTTCCTGGCCCTGATACCTGAGGCGTTGAAGAAGATCGATCCCTCAGCAAACCATCCTGGACGTATCTGGGAGAAGATTCCATATCCGAAGGAGCAGAGAGAGACAATCCGGAAGATCGCTGCCGAGATTCCAGAACGAGACGCCTACTACACTGTAATTCACGGAACAGCAGACGATTGTATCGAACAGATCGAAGACTACCGGAAGGCAGGCTGCAAAGAATTCATGCTAACCTTCACACCCAAAGGAGGACTCTGGTCAACAACAAACCTGCTCGAACAGATACGGTTATTCTCCGAGAAGGTGCTGAAAAGATACCGAAACTAGATAGGTTCATCCCAAGAGCGATTGCAGAATGATTCGCGATAGTAGTTGAGTTTGACCCAGCCGCAGACTGAAGGTGACTGATGGCTTGATGCTCTCTTCAGAATGATTTATCCGCAACCTGACATTGCATCGATGGTTAGCATGTCGGAACTGAAGGGACAACCGGTATACTACGTTGTGTTCGTCGCAACCAAGTACAAAAGCTTCGAAGAGGCGAAGGCAAAAGCACCAGAACAAATCGCGTCTCACATAGCACGTTCAAAGGAGTTGCACAAGAGAGGTACTCTTCTGATGTCAGGGGCTTTCCTAAACAACCCTGAAGACCCGCTCAGCACCATGGCCGTTCTCAACTCGCGAGCAGCCGCGGAAGAATACATACACGGCGATCCATTTTACATAAACGGGATGATCAGCAAGTGGTACATTCGTGAATGGGCCAACATGTTTGCATAATCAGCGTTATAGCGACAGTTCTCTCTCCAAGAAAGGTAGATGTCTGCAGGCCGGCGCGGTCACGTGCTCGAACAGATACGACTCTTCTCCAACAAGGTCATGAGCGATTGGTAATGGACGAGATTAGACGCAGAGTCTCGGCGCATGGTCCGCGCAAGCGGGTTGCTGAGTGTGTGAGCGGCGTTCTGATAGGCGACGGTGCAGTACTTGTCGAAAAGCGACGAGCCAATGATGATGCGGACCCAGGACTGGTCTTGCTTCCAGGGGGCCACGTAGAGGCGGGCGAATCACTGAACCGGGCTCTGAAGAGAGAGATGCGCGAAGAACTAGGCATACGAGTTGAAAAGATGACATCGATTCGCGTCCGATATTATACAGCGTCGAATGGAGAGAGGCAGAGAATACACTATTTTCGTATCAAGGACTGGAGGGGGAAAATCAGATCGAACGAAGCAGAGACTGTCTACTGGGAATCCGAGATTAATCATCTAAGCGATGTCATAGAGAGGAAGATTGTACTCAAACTACTGAGCCAAGGCTCTAGGGCCTAGAACATTGGCCAACGCGCGGGCAAGGTATGATACAGCTCCAATTTGGGTCCCACGTTCGAACCATTACTCCTAAAAGCCGGAACACGCTAGCCCCAAAACGGGCCGTTTCTTAATGGTATCAAAAACAAGGTTATCCGGAATAGTCCTACTGCCTCTGATAGCGCTCCTTGTCTACGTGCCGCCGGTCAATGCTGCTCCACCCAGTATGAGCCTGGACGGCGTCGCGATTGGTAACTCATACAGTTGTGACACATCATCTTGCTCTAGCCTTTGTTCCAATCACCTCAATTGTTCGGCGTCTGCAACGTTGACAACGACCAGTAGCAATGATGTGATCGTTGTGATCGCCCAGTGTGGGATCTTCGGAAATTGTGGATCATGCTGCCCTTCACCTTCATTTGTTGACAACGTAACATCAGTTGTCGATGATGCTGGTCACATGTGGACCTTGAGAGCGGCGTATACGCCCCTGCACGGTCGTCCCATATGGGAATATTACACTGTAGCCGATTCGCCTCTATCTTCAGACGGAATAAGTGTCACATGGTCCGGCTCCAACGTGTTTGTCGGCTTCATCGCCATAGGCGTTAGTGGAGCAAATACTCAACACCCTTGGGACCCATCTCGGAATCTACCTGCGAAACAGGCGCTCTCTTCAGGTTGCACCGATCCCAGAACGTGTACGATTAATTTTTCAGCGGTGGGAGCGCAAGACTTCGTGATAGTCAGCACTGCAATAGGCGATGACCAGAGTTGTCAGGGCATCTCACCATTTCATAACCTTGCTAACGCGATTTTCGGCCAGGCAGAAACAGACTATTTGGTAACTCAAGTCGGAGGCTCAAACAGCGTTTCGTTTACCTGTAGCGATAGTAGCCCTGTGACGATTTTAGGTGATGCTCTGCAAGGTCCCGGCCGAAACTAAGTGCGCAACGGTACCCTGCTAACCCCTACTTCGACAGTAGTCTTCGCGCAGCCCATTCTCACTCGACTTTAAAGAAGGCGAAGTTTGGCCTAGTCTATCCTGCCAAGTGAACGAGTAGCCTAGCTGATGAGCAAATCAGAACTCAGCCGAGTCCGAAAAGCGTGGCCTTGGCTGATTGTTCTAGCTCTAGTTCTGGCCGGGATGGCCTATCTCATTCTCTCGCATATTGGATCATATGTTTCCT
>WNGG01003423.1_pt1 | contig 17903 bp, 11 predicted proteins | sample 5400661 | NCBI WGS metagenome assembly WNGG01 (sample SAMN13153372, study PRJNA577476) | soil metagenome | isolation source: 100 cm soil or saprolite under Garry oak tree replicate 1 | place: USA:California | collected 2016-06-15
ACGAATGACGCGCATATTGTCGCTGTCGATGCCCGGACTGGAAAACGCGTATGGGACACCAGGGTTGCCGATTCTAAGCTGGGATACGAATACACGTCCGGCCCAATCGTCGTTCGCGGCAAAGTGATCGCTGGAATCACGGGATGCGGCCGCTACAAGGAAGACGTCTGCTTCATCAGCGGGCATGACGCCGCTACTGGAAAGGAGCTGTGGCGAACATCGACCATTGCCCGGCCGGGTGAGCCCGGCGGCGAGACGTGGGGCGATCTGCCGCTGACGTTCAGAGCCGGCGGCGACGCGTGGATCTCAGGCAGTTACGACCCGGAGGCGAATCTCGTTTACTGGGGCACGGCGCAGGCAAAGCCGTGGGCTAGAGTCGTTCGCGGCACGGACGGCGACGCACTCTACACCAACTCGACGCTCGCACTCGATCCCGACACCGGAAAGATGAAGTGGTACTACCAGCACCTTCCCGGCGAGACGCAGGATATGGACGAAGTCTTCGAAAACATCCTGATCGACACCGGCGGACGCAAGTCGCTTTTCAAGATGGGTAAGCTGGGAATTCTTTGGCAGCTTGATCGAACGAATGGCGCTTTTATTCACGCTACGGATCTCGGCTATCAGACCATCTTGCAGGTGAACCCGCAGACCGGCAAAGTCTCCTACCTTCCTGGCAAAGTCCCCCAACTCGGTGTCGAGGTCGATCAATGTCCGAGCACCGCCGGATTCAAAAGCTGGCGCGCGATGGCCTTCAGCCCGCAGACGAATGCGCTATATGTACCGCTCAATCTGAATTGCGAGAAGGCGACTTTCGGTCCTATCCAGAAGGTGGCCGGCGGAGGTGGCACGGGCCCGGTGCGGCGCAGAGATTACAAGCATCCGGAGTCCGAGGGCAACCTTGGGGAATTCATGGCCCTGGACATCAGAAGCGGGAAGGTCCTGTGGCGGCATCGCACACCTTCGCCATCGAACTCGGCCGCGTTGACGACCGCTAGCGGTCTTGTTTTCGGTGGCGATTGGGATCGTCACATGTACGCCTACGACGCAGCCACAGGAAAGATCCTCTGGCAAACACGCCTGCCAACCTCTGCTCAAGGCTTCCCCATTACGTACCTGGCAAAAGGAAAACAGTACGTGGCGGTGCCCGCGGGCATTGGCGGTGGGAGCTGGTCGACGTTGATTGCGCCGGAATTGGCCCCAGAGATTCGCCGGCCCAACTCCGGAAACACGTTGCTCGTTTTCGCGCTGCCAGGCGGCAGCAACTCGCGGCGGGGGGCGCAAACGCGATGACGCGAAACATGCCATGCATTTTGAATATAGCGTTGGCGTGCGCTGCGTGGCTAGCAAGCCCGGCGCTGACGATGAACGCGAGCGGCCGGCAGTTGAGTTCGAGCCGCACGGTGTGGGACGGGGTTTACACCGAAGAGCAGGCCACTCGCGGCCAGACGCAGTACATGCAAACGTGCGCCGCGTGTCACGCGAAGGACCTTCGGGGTGGGAGTGTCGTGCCGAGCCTTGTCGAGGAAAGCTTTTCGTTTCTGTTCGGCGGCGCGTCGGTTGGCGAGTTGTTCTCACGAATCCAACGGCTGATGCCGTCGGACCGTCCCAACAGTTTGTCCAGCCAAAGCTATTGCGACATTGTCGCGTTCATCCTCCAATCGAACAAGTTCCCTTCTGGTGCGAAGGAGCTGGACGCTGATCTGGAAACGCTTCGCCGGATTACCGTCACAACGAAACAGCCCGAAGCTCAAGCGACCCAACCGCAAGCCCAACCTATGGACCGTTTCGTCACCGTCAACGGTCTTCGCATCCATTATCTCGACTGGGGCGCGGACGGTAAGCCGCCGCTGATCATGTTGCACGGCATCGGGCGTGTGGCGCACACGTTTGACCACATCGCAACCCACTTCAACAAGAACTATCACGTGATGGCCGTCGACATGCGTGGACACGGCGAGTCCGGTTGGGATCCGCAGGGAGATTACCTCGTCGAGGATTACGTGAAGGACATTGAAGGCCTGGCCCAGCAGCTTCAACTTCGCAACATCGTCATCTGGGGAAATTCCACAGGTGGCCGCGTCGCGCAGGTGTTTGCCGGCTTGCATCCCGATCTCACGGCCGCCGTGATTAGTGAAGATGTCGGACCCGAGCGCCCTCGAGAGATTGCTGATGGCGTGACAAGCCGCATCAAGCAAGAAGACGAAAAAGGCTGGGCATCCGAAGACGAGCTTTTCGCTCAGCTCAAGGCTGGTAATGCCCGTACTTCTGACGACGTTCTTCGAGCATACGCGCACTACGGCTCAAAGCATCGTCCCGATGGACGCATCATCTGGAAGCGTGATCCCAAAATCGGAAACGGTTTCGTGCCGACCGAGCTGTGGCGATTCGTGAGTCAGATCAAATCGCCCATCATCTACATACTCGGCGGGCGCAGCACGATTGTCCCGGCTGAAACGCAGCAAGTGTTGAAGAAGACCTTATCTCAGGTTCAGATCGTCACCATGCCCGGTCTAGGTCATTATCCTAGCGAGGAAAACCCCACGGATTTCCTCGCAATCGTCGACCGGTTTCTCGCGGAAACAAGCGCGGCCAAATAGTTCTCAGACCAGTTGTGCTGGCCCACCAGTTTGGCCACGCCGAAGTCGCGCACCTTGGCCTGTCCATTGAGAGTCACGAAAATGACAGGCTTGATTGTCGCGGCGAACCTTCACCGAGAAGTTTGTAGCGGCGGTATTTTTCTGATTAGTCGCCAGTTCCCGCCAATTTAACCAAAAGCTTGACCAAAGAACACCAAGTAGATTGGATTCGAGTCCGGTTTCAGAACTGACAATTTACGTTAGGACCAATGACAAAAAACGGTTAGCGCTACCGAGGTCTCAGCGGAACGCCATGTGCAACGCTGGCAGAAACCGGGAGCGTACCCGTGAAGATTTCCTCAAACGGGCCCGCCACGGAAAGATCAACCGAAAGTTTAGGAGGATAGAGACCATCATGAAGAAGATGACCCTTGTGGCAACTTTATTCGTAATCGCAACATTGATTGCACCCGCGGCCTTCGCGCAGAGCAGCGGCAGCTTCAATTTCGCCAGCCTGCCCTTGCAGTGCGTGGTGAACTCGTCAACCGGCGCGCTCACTGGCGGAGTGGGGGGGACAGTAACATCCCTCAAGACAACGATGAAAACGTCCAGTGGCAACGGTAACGTGTTCGTAATTAATCCTTCAGCGGTAGTTGGCCTTCTGACGAACGTTACTATTAGCTCGAAGCAAACCACCGCCTCCACCTCCGCGCAAGCGGGAGTGGATTTTCAGGTGACGGTAACTCCACTCAGTGGCCAAGCCGCCCCTGTGGTGATTCCGTCTACTCCGATCACTTACGAAGATCGGTTCATCAAGCTCAGTTCAAACCTGTTTACCGCGATCGCCGCCGAGTGCCTTGCCAATACTGACGGCAGTGGCGGATGCTTCATTACCTTTGACGAGAGCACGCTTGGCGCCCACAGTTTCAACTGGATCGTCACAAATTTGCAATCCGGCAACTATGGCTTGACAGTGACGTGGACTCCTTCGACTGCAGTCAGTGATGGACTCTACGGGCAGGCTGAGACCTGCGTAGGGCCGGTCAACATTATCGTGACGCAGAATAAGATTTTCACTCCCAGTACCGGTATTGCCTTCTAAACTCGCCGTTCTGCCGATGTTCGGGTCAGGCCGATTTGAGGCCTGACTCGAACCCGTAAAACCAGATGCTGCAACGAGAATTCAAAGGCTCGCAACCGGACCAAAAATGAGGAGGAAAAATAGGATGTCGTCCCGCTTAGCCCAGTTTTTGTTTTGCGTTCTTTCGGTCCTGCTATGCTCAGAAATCTGCATGGCGCAAGATTTTGACTCAGCGATGCGTGCCTATGAAAAAGGGGAATACGCGACGGCCTTGACAGAATTCACCGCTGTAGCGGAGCAAGGCAACCAGGAGGCTCAGCTTATCGTTGGCAAGATGTACATGATAGGCCAGGGCGTTGAAAAGGATTCTGAACAGGCCATTCAATGGTTTAAGGCAGCCGCCGGTCAAGGCAACACCGACGCTCAATTCTTTCTGGGCGCGATGTATCTGCTGCCCCAGAGGGACATTGCAGAAGGGTTGAAATGGCTGAGGCTTTCCGCGGACCAGGGAATGCAAGATGCTCAGTTCCTCCTCGGCATGGCCTACTTGAAGGGTGGTCAAGATCTCGCGCGCGATTTCGTACAGGCGGATATGTGGCTCCGGTTGGCCGCCGCGCACGACGGTGAATTTTATCAATCACAGCTTGGTGCAGCCGAAAAACAGATGACTCCAGATCAGATCGCCCAAGGCAAAGCACTCGCCGAAGCGTGGGAGCCGAAAGTCGCAGCCGATCCAAGCGCGGAGAAAGACTAGAACCGCCCCGGCGTGGAAGACGTTCAAAAAAATAAGCGCGGACGTTATAGCCCGCGCTTAACCAATTCTTACAATCGAACTAATTCGTGCTCGTGCCGCGGCGCGAGATTTCCGCCTGGATACACTCGGAAACGATACTCCACATCTTGACATATCGATCCGTGCCGACGATGAACGGATTCGGATCACTCGCTTTGATCGTCTTCAGCTTTGCGAGCTTTTCGGGCATACCGTCGAAGATCGCGTGGTTCTGAAGCTCCACTTCGACCTTCATCTTCTTCGCTGTTTCAAGGTAATGGGCAATGGACTGGGTATATTGCTTCAACCCATCCGTTGTGATTCGATCTACGGTAAGAATGGTGCCGCCAAAGAGTCCCGCTATACGGGTCTTCCCCTTGTCCTTAACCGGAAATATAAACGCGAGCGAGCCCGGAGTATGCCCTGGGATCGCAACAGTGGTGACTGTCACGTTTCCCAGTTTGACCGGCTGGCCTTCTCGAAGGACCAGATCTTTTTTCGGCCTCGCCTGGTTCGCATTCGCGTTCTGATTTGCCGGTGGATTGGCGGGATACATCAAGTCCCAATCTGCCGCCGTGGTCCCAACTTTCGTGCCGTAATGATCCTGGAAATACTTTGAGCCGCCGAAGTGGTCCGCGTGGCCATGACCCAGGAGGATGTATTTGACCTTTGCCGGCTCCATACCAAGTTTCTGCAGTCCAGGAACAACCACCGATTCGACCCTGTCGGTATACCCGGAGTCGATCAAAAGGATCCCGTCTGAAGTGGTAATCGCATAGACCGTCGTTTCCGAGTTGCCTACCGCATAAACATTATCAAAAAGCTTTACGGGTTCGAGCTCCGGTGCGTTTGCGTTGTTCGCCCTGGTGTTGGCGGGTATGCAGAAGAAATTGTACGGATTGGCCAGGAACGCGTCGTTACCTGCCATTTTCTTGGCTGCGTCGATGTGCGCCAAAGATTGAGGGTTATCTGGCTTGGGTGCGGGAGCAGCACCCCGCCCAACGCCCTGACCGAAGATGGCGAGCGCCATGCAAAGCATCAAGCATGGCACGATGGGGAAAATGATCGTCTTTGACATACGTTTCTCTCCTTCTGTTTCGTATTCGCGCTCTAACGAAGCGCAAACGCGGGCTAAAGCCCGCGACTGGAGTTTGGACATTTGCCGCGAGCGTTGGAACGCGAAATTCCCCTCTCTGGAAAGGAGGGGTGGACGCGCCATCAAGAAATATCCCCGTTCCTTTGCTAGGCGCGGACGGGGTGGTCAGTCCAGCAACACGTTCCATTCCTGACCACCCCGTCTGCGCCCGCTAAGGAAGCTTCGCGGCATTTTCTTAATGGGCGCATCCACCCCTCCTTTGCAAGGAGGGGAATACGCCCTTCCGGTGACGATACTCATGTTTCGTACGCTTTCACTTGTCCCCGATAACGAAAAAACGTCCAAACTCCAGCGCGGGCTAAAGCCCGCGATTACATGCCTACCTGCCGCATTCTACATGTAGTCGCGGGCTTCAGCCCGCGTTTGCATCCTTCGAGAGGCTAGTTCGACGACTGCCTCGGATGCAACGTGAGCTTCTGTATTCGCCAATTCGTGATCTCACCCACGAAGACTTCGTTTTCACTCCGGCAGTCGATTTCATGGACCGTGCCGAATTCCTTCAGCAGCTTCCCTGCAGTGCCAAATTTGCCCAGGACTCGTCCGTCGAGGGTCATCTTATAGATCTCCCCGTTGTCCATAGATGTGCTGGGGTTGGAGTTCGAGGTGTACAGATACTGCGGGGAGCCCAGGGTTATGCAGATAGCATACGGCGCGCCGACATTGGTGTACTGGGTCTTGAAGTTTCCGTCGTTGTCGAAGACTTGAATGCGCTTGTTTTCCCGGTCACCGACATAGACGTTCCCTTGCGCATCTGCCGCGATGGCGTGCGGGACATTGAATTGGCCGGGCGCGGTCCCTCGCGAACCCCAGGATTTGATAAACCGGCCGTACTTGTCGAACTTCGCGACGCGGGAGTTACCGTAGCCGTCCGCAACGAAGATGTTTCCGGCGGCGTCCCAGGCAACGTCGGTTGGGCGATTGAAATTGTCGCCGGGGATTCCCGCGCCGGCTGCCGCTCCCGCGCCGCCGCCGCGTCCGGCTCCAGGACCTGCTGGTTCACCGGCCGGAACACGAAGCGCCTCGGGCTTTCTACCCAGCGTCATCAGAACTCGTCCATCGGGATCAAATTTGATGATCATGTTTGAGCCTTCATCAATGACCCAAATGTTGTCCTGCCGATCAATCCGTACAGCGTGCGCAAAGACGAATCCATACAAACCTTGACCGATCTCGCGGAGGTACTTTCCCGTTTGATCGAACTCAAAGAGCCGCGCAGCGCTGCGGGCAAACGTGCGGTTCGTGCCGATCGTTACTCTGGGGGAGCCCGTACGGGTGTAAACAAAAATATGCCCCTTCGAATTTGTCGCCACGCCCACCGCTTCTCCCAAATAAAGATTGTCGGGCAACTTCAAGAGATTGGCGGCAGAGTCGTATGGGATCTCCGAAACGGAGTTCTGCGCGATGGATGGGCTCGCGAAAAGCAGTGCCGCCGCGATCAAGAAAAGCTTTAATGAACGCTTCATTGAACCCTCCGAAGGATGTTTACCTCGATGAGGTTTGAGTCCGCGGTTTCAGGATGATCTTTTGCACCCGCCAGGCCGTAATCTCAGCAACGACGAGTTCGTTTTCGTTCCGGCAGTCCATAGCGTGAACCGTGCTGAACTCTCCGGCCTGCTTGCCTGGCTTTCCAAATTTGCCCACGACCGTCCCATCCAGTTCCATCTTGTAAATCTCACCGCTCACGGCCATCTGGCGCGAATCGTTGTTGTCGGGATTCGAGTTTGAGCTGTAGAGGTATTGATGCGGTCCTGGACTAATGCACACCGCCCATGGGGCGCCGACGTTGTCGTAAATTTTCACGAGGTTCAAGTCACTATCGAAGACTTGAATTCGCCGGTTTCCCCGGTCTGCAACGTAGATGTTTCCCTTCGCGTCGGCCGTGATCGAGTGCGGGGTATTGAGTTGACCGGGCTGCGTTCCTCTCGTGCCCACGGACTTGATGAACCTGCCATTCTTGTCGTACTTCGCGACGCGTGAGTTGCCATAGCCATCGGAGATGAAGATGTCTCCCGCTGGATCCCATGTGACATCGGTGGGACGATTGAATCGATAGGGCTGCGCCGCTGGCGGCGGTGTCCCTGGAGCGGCCGTCGCCTCCACTCCCTCAACCGCTTCCGGCCGCCTCCCCATTGTCATGAGGACGCGGCCTTCAGGGTTGAACTTGATGACCATGTTGGTCCCCTCATCCACAGCCCAGATGTTGTCCTGCGAATCCACCCGTACGCCGTGAGCCATCTCAAAACCATACAAGCCCTGGCCGATCTCGCGGACAAAGTTTCCATTTTGATCGAACTGAAACAGACGCGTTTCTCCGCTGCGGGTGAAAACAAAAACATGTCCTTTGGAATTCCGCGCCACACCAATGCCTTCGCCCAGATACAGGTTCGGCGGCAGCTTCAGAAAGTTCGGGACGGAGTCGTAGGTTATTTCGGGCGCCGTCGCGAAAGCTGGCGCCCGCGGCGGTACATTTTGCTGTGCGAACAAGAGACCCGTCAAAAACAGAATGCCGGCAGCCGAACAACATATTAGATATCTCTTCATGGAACCTCCGTGAAGACAGTCCGAGTTTTTACCGTTTTCCTATTTAGCCTTGCGGTTTGCAGCAGACTCTACACTAACGTCCAGCGGCCTTGCCAGAAAATTGCGGTCGGGGAGTCAGGGGTCAGGGGTCGGGGGCCGGGACGCTGTTCCTGATCCCTGACCCCTGATCCGGACCACGCCTCAGGCAACCGCTTTTCGGGAAGTCTCCGCTTTTAATTGTTCCTTCAAACTCTGTTGCAATTCGATAATCGCTAATTCCGTTTCCGCAATTTGCTTTCTAATGCCCAAAATTCTGAGCTTTTTTTCTGCAATCTGAATTTCCACGTCGAGCTCCTGCATTTCTCTTTCTTGTTCCGGTGTCATTTCTGCCGTTCCTTTCCGAGTCTTTAGGCTGCGGGTGTGAGATGGATTTTTACGCCACACCGTGACAGAAGAGGTCCGAGTGGGCAGGGGGGGTTTGTATTCAATTGGCTCCGACACGGTGTATAGTTTTCTCGATTCATGGGCGAATGCGATATCGACTAACGTCAGGAGGTAGTTATGGGTTCCGAATGGTTGAAGCACGAGCGCACGAGAATGAGCCGGCGGTCATTTCTTGGTTCCGGAACGATAGCGGCAGCGAGCATTTTTGCAGGTGGTCCGTGGACCAGGGCGCTCGCGCAAGACGCGAGAGGTACAACCATGACCGCCGCCGTCCAAACAAGCGCAGGGAAAATCCGCGGTCTTGTTCGATACGGAGTCCATCAGTTTTGGGGGGTTCCCTATGCAGCATCAACCGAGGGCGCGAACCGCTTCATGCCTCCGGTGAAAACCGCAGCGTGGACGAGTGTGCGGGATTGTTTCCAGGTAGGGCACAGGGCTCCGCAGGATGCAGATGGTCCGATTTCGGAAGTATGGTCGTTAGACAGAAGAGAGCCGGATGGCGAGGACTGTCTCACGATCAATGTCTTTACTCCCGGTTCGGGTAATGGGCAGAGACCCGTCATGGTGTGGTTGCATGGTGGTGGTTTCTCCGGTGGATCTGGTAATTGGGTGCTCTATGACGGCACAAACCTGGCACGCAAGGAAGATGTCGTTATGGTGGCGGTGAATCACCGGTTGAACCTGTTCGGCTTCTTGCACCTCGCCGATCTTGGCGGCGAGAAGTGGGCGAACTCGAGCAATGTTGGTATGCAGGACATTGTGGCCGCGCTCGCATGGATCAAGGACAACATCTCCGCATTTGGCGGCGATCCCCGCAACGTGACCATCTTCGGCCAGTCCGGAGGAGGCGGCAAGGTCACGACGCTGATGGCCATGCCATCGGCGAAGGGACTATTTCATCGCGCCATCGCGATGAGCGGCTCGGCCCTTCGGGGGACGCCACGGACAAATGCAACGAAGGCAGCCGAAGAGTTTCTCGCCAGACTCGGACTCAAGAGCAACCAGCTCGATGAACTCCAGAAGATGCCATTTAAGCAATTGCAGGAGGCGTTCGAGAGACGGCCCGGCATCCAGGGTCTCGCAGGCGGCCCCGTAGTTGACGGTAAGTCGCTTCCAACCGATCAGTGGTACCCGGCCGCACCGGAAGTTTCGGCAACCGTTCCATTCATGCAAGGCTCGGTTGAGACCGAGGACGCGTGGAATGACCCACCGCCGCCGCTCGAGATGCCTGAGGAAGAAATGTTCACGCGCGTCAAGCGGATCGCACGCAACGACGACGGGAAGGCCAGGAACCTCGTCGCCCTCTACCGGAAGACGCATCCCGGCATCACCAACACCGACGTCTGGCTGATCATGAATGCGGACAACACGCGACGCGCAAACGCGCAAACGCTGGCCGAACTCAAGGTCGCACAGGGCAAGGCAGCAAACTACCAATACTACTTCAACTGGCGATCGCCCGTGCATCACGGTCAAATGAAGTCGTACCACACTCTGGATATTCCGTTCGTGTTGTACAACGTGGACATCGCCGCCTCGATGACCGGCGCAGGTCAGGAACGCTACGCGCTCGCCCACAAGATGAGCGCCGCCTATGCCGCATTCGCGCGCACCGGAAATCCAAACCATACGGATCTTCCGAATTGGCCAGCGTACAACCTGACTCAGCGCCCAACCATGATCCTGAACAACGACTGCAAGGTCGTGAACGATCCAAACCGTGAAGAACGTCTGGCGTTGAAGGCGGTCCGGGATGCGCAGCAGAGTCAGTAAGGGACATACGCAAAAGATTTGGTCGCGAATTACGCGAATTGCGCCAATGGAAGTTCCCCGCGGCCCCTTCGCGTAATTCGCGGCCAGGAACGTTGAATTACGATGCGGTTCTTGGGATTGTCGTTAGACAAAAATCGCCGGCTTCCGCGACTGGGCCTGATGGCCCTCGCCCTGCTTATCCCCGCAACTGGGGTCGCGCTGCTTCAGGTACGCAACTCCAAAACGGCCGCTATACCGGCGGAACCTGTAGCGGACCTGCAACAGAAAATCGACGCCGGCCAAGTGAAGCTCGAATTCGAACCCAATCAGGGATACCTGCGCTCGCTGTTGAAGAACCTGAAGATTCCCATCTCATCGCAGACCCTGGTGTTTTCGAAATCGAGTTTCGATCTCGGGCTCATTTCGCCGTCGAATCCGCGCGCACTGTATTTCAACGATGATTCTTACGTAGGTTGGGTTCCGCCTTCGCCCATAATTGAGATCGCCTCCGTCGATCCGAAGGCCGGCGCGGTTTTCTACACGCTTAGCCAGGAGAAGACATCTCGACCAAAGTTCGAGCGGAAGACCGAAGAGTGCCTGGTCTGCCACGACACGTTCCAAGCCGCAACTCAAGTTCCGCGGCTTCTCATGCTATCCGTGCTCCCCAATCCCGCGGGCAACGCAATAAAAGCGGCGGCGCTCATCACCAACGATGAGAGTCCTCTGAGAGAACGCTGGGGCGGCTGGTACGTCACGGGGACGCACGGCAGTCAGAGGCATTTGGGCAACACGATCGTAAAGGCGGCCGAATCCGACATCGACAATATCAAAAACTACGTCGCGAAAATGGACCTCTCTACGGGCGCGAATGTGACGGACCTCCGCCCTTGGTTCGACACAAAACCGTATCTGAGCGCACACAGCGACATCGTTGCGCTGATGGTTCTTGGACATCAGACTCACGTTCATAATCTGATCAATTTCGCGCGCTATGGGTTACAGTCCGCAATGCGGGAAAAGCAAGATTCGAAGACCGCGATGGATATCGTTAAAGACGATGTCGAGAAGATTGTGAGAGCGATGGTGTTCGCAGGTGAGGCGCCCCTTACCGAATCCATCACAGGGACGTCGGGTTTTGCCTCGGACTTCGTGAATCAAGGAACCCGGGACAGTCACGGGCGGTCTCTGCGGGATTTGGACCTGAAGCACAGGTTGTTTCGATATCCGCTGAGCTACGTCATCTACTCCAAGACTTTCGATGAAATGCCGGATCCCATTAGAGCCTACGTCAACCGCCGGTTGCGTGAAGTGCTGAACGGACAGGATAAGAGTGAGAACTTCGCCTTTCTGTCTGAATCGGACCGCGAGGCAATTCTCGGAATCCTCGAAGAGACCAAACCTGGATTTTTCAATTGAGGAAAACGTGCAATGCCAGAAGCCCGTCAACTCGTTCGTATCAAAGTCGCCCCAAAGGGAATGGGACTCAACGATTTCGTCGCGCAGGGAGAAGGATTCTTTGCCGGCGAAGGCCTCGATGTTGAGTTTGACTGGAAGACATTTCGCGGCACCCAGTCGAGTTGGAAAGGGATGGAGTATTTCGAGCGCCCGCAAGACAAGGCGGTCGACGAACAGGTGATTCAGTGCGCCTGTCTCTGGGGAACCATCAGCAACGCGAGCGCGGGCATGGGTCTAATTGTCCCCGATTGCTACGGCATCTCACCGTGGGCGATCTTCGTGCGACCCGGCTCGAAAATCCGGATGCCGGAGGACCTAAAGGATGTCCCAGTTGCGGTCGGGATGCGCGCCGGGAGCCATTTCAACGTGCCCTATCGGCTTGAAAAGTACATGCCTCTAGAGAGGATCAAGACCGTCAATGTGGGAGGCTTCGGCGCGCGGCTCAAGGCTCTGCTCGAGAATGAAGTTGAAGCGGCCAGCCTGCTTCCCCCACAGATCGACATGGCGAAACAGCTAGGTTTGCGCGAGATCATCGCCGACGAATTTAAGACCTTATGGTGGGTGCCCCAGTCGGCGGCCGAAGTGGGTGTGCGCGGTTACCTGCGGGCGCTCGATCGAGCCGAGCGGGCGCTCGAAGCGGACCTGCCGAAGTACCTCCAGCTGTGGAAACACTGCATACCGCCCGAATTCGAAGACCGGCGTTGGGATTTCGAGCGCTTCACCCGCGGCGAGCGTTTCGTCTATCAACCCATCACGCGCGAGGAATTCGTCGAGGTCTTCAATCAGGTCGAGCGTTGGGGCCTCGACCAATATCTGAATAACCGGTCCTTCGACAGTTTGATCTACCATCCGGCCCGTTGAGTACCAGAGAATGCAGCGAAGCTACCTCCGGATATCGAAGAATTCACAACGTTTCGGCTAAGCATGTAGTCGCGGGCTTTAGCCCGCGTCTGGAGTTTGGACATTTGCGCGGGTTTTTGGAGCAAAAACTCCCCTCCTTGGCAAAGGGGGGTGGCTGCGCCCATTAAGAAAAAGCGGCGAAGCTCCTTAGCGGGCGCAGACGGGGTGGTTCGTTCAAGCCACCAATTATTGGAAGTTGAACGAACCACCCCGTCCGCGCCAGTCAAAGGAACGGGACCATTTACTTGATGGCGCGTCCACCTCCTTTGCCAAGGAGGGGAGTTTTGACTCACCTGTTGCCTGCGTCAGCTGGTCGGGGGCGAAACGCGAAATTCGAGATGTAAGTTCAGGTCCATTGAAAAAAGCTCTGCTTAAAATGTCCAAACTCCAGTTTTTTCCCCTGTGCCCATTCCCGGTACACAAATCTCCCGAACAAGCGGCTTTCACCCCACACAAAGAGACCAGTCCACGCCTCTCGGGATAACACATTCATGCCGACGCAAAAGGCCGCACCTTCCGATGCGCATGGCTTTAAGAACTTCTATGATGGCGCTCGAACTTAGGGAGGGACAAGACTGTGGTGACGAAATGAAGAAACTCTTATTGTTGGTTCTCTCACCGTTGCTCCTGACTTCCGCGCTGGGACAACAGGCAAGCGTCAATCAGGAAGTAAACAAGGGATTGAGGTACCACCCGGGCAGAATCATGGTGAAATTTCGGGGTACACCTCAATTCCTTCAAGGATCTGGCCAAGCTAGAGGTCTGTCGCAGCAACTGAACCTGTTCGTGGTCGATAATCCACGAGGCATATCGGTTGCCGAAGCGATGGGGCGGTACAAGAACAATCCGAATATTGTTTACTCCGAGCCGGATTATGAGGTTCAGGCGGTCGATACACTACCTGGGGACCCGATGTGGTCTCAGCAATGGGACATGCTGAAGATCCAGGCACCCCAAGCCTGGAATACTCAAACCGACGCAAGCGACGTTGTAGTTGCGGTCATCGATACGGGTATCGCATTCACTCATCCGGATTTGCAGGCGAATATTTGGACTGATGCGGTGACAGGAGCCCACGGATTTACATGCATCGGATCTTGCGTTGCTGGAGGCATCGATGATTACGGCCATGGAAGTCACGTCGCCGGAACCATAGGTGCGGCAGCAAACAATGGAATCGGGATCGCAGGAATAAACTGGGGCGTGAAACTCATGTCATTAAAGTTTCTCGATTCCAGCGGCGGCGGCTACACATCCGATGCAGTACTGGCGTTCAACAAAATCGCGCAGCTCAAAATGAGTGGGGTCAACGTTCGCGTCACAAACAACTCCTGGGGTAGCGGAGGCTATACGCAGTCGCTTAAAGATGCAATGGCGAATGTCGAATCTCTGGGAATTCTGGATGTGTGTGCTGCAGGAAACTCTGGCGCCAATTCCGATGTTGCGCCTCTCTACCCCGCTGCCTTTGACAACAGAGGTATTTTGTCTGTCGCAGCCTCAGATTCAACGGATGCCGGAGCCTATTTTTCGAACGTTGGGTTGGCAACTGTTGACATCGCGGCGCCCGGTGTCTCGACTCTTTCGACAGTTCCGACAGGACCATGCTCTCTGTGTGATCCGAGCGGATACAAGTTGCTCTCCGGAACTTCAATGGCTACGCCGCATGTGACGGGCGTCGCTGCAGCGCTGTTCCATGTGAATCCTGCGGCAAGTGCTGCAAAAATCCGAGACGTCATCCTGGATCCCGGCAGCTATGACGCTTTGACGGATTTACGATTGAACTCGACTTCAACGAGCGGAAGATTGAACTTTGCAAAGGCGTTGAATAATCCATCGCTTTCGACCGCAACATTAAACAACTTTCCTGTCCTATCCTCAATACCTGCCAGCAAAACGGCAAATGCGGGAGATCTGATCACTCTTAGTGCGTCAGCGTCGGATCCGGATGCTGGCGATGCGCTCAAGCTGGGATGGGCGCCACTGATATCCGGCTCCGCGATATATGGGCAGATGCTCAATAACGTCTTTCCCTCTCCGCCGCTGAATGCCAATCCTGTGTCATTTACAGCATCGTCACTCGCGAGATTGGCATTTGCGAATTACGCTGCGTCTGTAGCGGACGGACGTGGAGGAAGTGCGACGGGGCAAACCACTGTAGAAATATTGGCAAATCCAAACCACGGATTGCCTCCGGCAGGCGTCTTTACTCTATCGACAGACACTATACCCACCGGAGGATCGGTCAACCTGAACTTCAGACTGACCGATCCCGAAAACAGACAGCCCCTGTATTGGCAAGCATGGTTTCTCAGCCAGACCGTTTGGGGTGAGGTGTGCTGTCTTTCGGCAAGTACCGAGAATTTCAGCTTGCAACTTTCATATGCCGGTGTATATCGAGTCAGTGTTCAGGGAATAGACAACGAACTCAACCTGTCCCCCAAATACGATGGCATCGTTCGTGTTGGAGGCGCTACGGGCATTCCGCCGATTGCTTCGACAACAGTGGACAAACTGGATGGAGTGGCGCCACTCACAGTCAATATCGATATGAGAGGGAGCCAGGATCCGGACGGGACGATTTCCACTTATCGCTTCTACTGCTTTGACACTTTGAAGTCGCAGACGAATCCACAAGCAAGTTGCACCTACTCCGATCCTGGAACCTATTACCTATGGACCGTAGCGATTGACAACAACGGTTACATGGATGCAAACAAGACTTACATCACAGTGCTGCCTTCTTTAAGTCCACCACCACCGCCGCCACCACCGCCGTCGCCTTCGACGGTGATCGTGATCAAGCACGTCGTCAACAACAACGGCGCGACAGCGACTGCCGCCAACTTCACGATGACCGTGACGGGCAGCAGTCCGAGCCCGGCATCCTTCGCCGGGGCCGAGTCTCCGGGAACGACCGTGACGCTCAATGCGGGCAGCTATTCAGTGAGCGAGTCGGGTCCGGGCGGCTACGCTGCATCGTTCTCGGCAGACTGCACCGGCTCGATTGCGAGTGGTGAGACCAAAACGTGTACGGTCACCGACGACGACATCCAGCCGAAGTTGATTGTGATCAACCATATGATCAACAATAACGGTGGGACAGCAACTGCCGCCAATTTCACGATGACCGTCACGGGCAGCAATCCGAGCCCGGCTTCCTTCGCTGGGACGGAGTCTCCGGGGACAACTCTAACGCTCAACGCGGGCAGCTATTCGGTAAGCGAGACGGGTCCGAGCGGCTACGTGTCCTCGCTCTCGGCGAGTTGCAGCGGTTCGATCGCAGTGGGAGAAACAAGAACGTGTACGGTCACCAACGACGATGTCCAGTCGTCAGATGCGACTCCTCCAACGGTTAAGTTCGTCAAACCGCTACCTGGTGAAACAATAACCGGACAGTACTTCGTTCAGGTGAGTGCAACGGACAACGTGGCATTGAGTCTTGTAGAGCTTTTCATAGATGGGACTCGCGTTGCTTCGTCCTCGAACGGAACTCTGTCGTACAAGTGGAATACGAATAGGACACAAAAAGGACCTCGTGCACTGACAGCGAAAGCGACCGATACCTCGGAGAACTATTCCTGGGCCTCCCCCGTGAACGTAACGGTGAAATGAAGTGGAGCTAGCCCGAGGCGTTCCTACTGCAGCGGCGGTCGTAGCACGTGTGAACGAATGACTGCGCTCTGGCAAAAAAAAGGCCCGGCCAGCTGGAGGCCGGCCGGGCCTGGAGGGAAATTCAAGCGCTACTGGCCGAACCTATTCAAGCTAGACGTTGATCCACCGCCGCCAGCGGAATCCGAGAAGCTGTACGACTGGCCATTTGTAATGGTTAGACTACCTTTTTTAGCGTCGTTGCCGACTTTGCTGTAAGGATCTGTGCCTTTCAAGCCGTAGTCGAGATGGATGTTGACGTAAGCTCCCGCAGGGACGCCCGACACGGTAACGGTAGCGGTGCTCCCGAAAGCATTGGGTTTGTACGACGACATGGTTACCTGGAATGAACTGTCGGCGACAGGCGTCCCAGGCTTGAAACACTTCGTATTCTCGTCCCATTGGAATTGCGTGTAGACGTGAATCGGAGTGGTGCCCGACGTTACAAACGGATACGGTAGCGTCATGGTTAAGGTGCCTGCGGACCCGGTCACGACGTTGTAGTAGAACTGCCCGGGGTTGCTGGCGTTGAGCGTGTAATTGTTCCCCGAATTCTGTTTGAAGTTGAGCAAGAACTGGCTCCCAGGCAAAGGATCGACGTCGAACTTGCATAGTTCAGAACTAGTGGGCAAGCCGACCGGAATGTCGTTGTTGGTTATCGTGCACGTCTTCGTTTGACCAAGTGCAATGGTACCGGAGCAGTCCGCCGAGAACGATGCGGCGTAGCCTTGAGGACCGGTTTCGGTCACCGAATAGCTCCCCACACTCAGGGCGACCTGCGTGCCCGGAGCCTCTGCTCCTGGGAACGAAGCAGGAGTCGGGTTACCGCCCGTCACGCTCATCGTGAAGTTGGCAGCCACCGCTGTCCGGCCGTCGTTGTTGACCACGTGCTTGATCACGATCAACTTCGGCGCGATGTCGTCGTTAATGATCGTGCAGGTTTTCGTCTCTCCCACTGCGATCGAACCAGAACAATCGGCTGAGAACGATGCCGCGTAGGCGACCTGAGCGATCTCGCTGACCGAGTAGCTTCCCGCATTCAAGGCAACCGTTGTACCCGAACCCCCAGCAAATGACGAGGGGCTCGGACCGTTACCTGTCACGTTCATGGTGAAGGACGACGGCGTTGCCGTTCCGCCGTTATCATTGACAACCACCTTGATCACGATCAACTTCGGCTGGATGTCGTCGTTGGTCACGGTGCATGTCTTCGTTTCTCCTCCTGCGATTGAACCGCTGCAATCCGCGGAGAACGATGACGCGTAGCCGCTCGGACCGCTTTCGCTGACCGCGTAACTGCCCGCGATCAAGGCAACCGTCGTCGAACCGCCAGGGAATGAGGCGGGACTCGGGCTGTTGCCTGTGACGCTCATCGTGAATGCTGACGGCGGCTGCGTACCACCGTTATCATTGATAACCTGCTTGACCACGACCAGGTGGCCGAACTGGCTGTTGCTGATCCGGCAATTGACGGTCTGGCCAGGCGGCACGATAACGTTCTGGCAGGTGTTGCCGGTCTGGCTCCAGCCTGCGGGGACGTTCTCCGCTACCGAGTAGACCCCAGCTGCCACTTCGTAATCGGTCGATCCGCCGTTA
>WNGG01003424.1_pt1 | contig 17903 bp, 18 predicted proteins | sample 5400661 | NCBI WGS metagenome assembly WNGG01 (sample SAMN13153372, study PRJNA577476) | soil metagenome | isolation source: 100 cm soil or saprolite under Garry oak tree replicate 1 | place: USA:California | collected 2016-06-15
GGCATTTTCATTCACTGAAGATTGCGAACTATCCGGAACCTGTTTGTATAATGGCTGATGTCGATCTCGTATCGGAAAACGCGCGGCGGAAAAATCTGGGACATATTCCCGTTGGCGTCGATGCCGACCAGCAGTAAATAGCCCGGCTTTTTGGTCGTTACCCGCGCAGCGGAAGCCGCAGGTTAGCCGATCGGACCGGCGACGCATCGGAGCCGATTGGATAAAGCATCTGAATCGACTTCCACCGCACGCATGCTCGATATCAGCCCAGATAGGATTTCAGAATCGAAGCACCCAGCGTGTATTTCGGATCCACCATATTTCCAAGACGGACACGACCGCACTGGGTAAGAAGCATGTAGGCGTCAAGTTCTTCGAAACCGAAATCCGCGGCCATCCAGCGGATCAGTTCGCGGTAAGCGATACGGGCAGCATCCTCCATCGGTCGACTGGAACCGATCGTCATGAAGAACTTCTGGTTTTCCAGGCGTGGCCACTTGAACGTCCACTTCTTGATCAAGTCGACCTGCACGGTGGTAACGGTCGGATGCTCGAGCGCCACGCCGCACAATTCGCCGTCGCCTTGGATGGCGTGGCAATCGCCGAGATACAGCAGCGCTCCCGGTGCATTGACGGGCAGATAGATCACCGCATCGACGCCGACGTCCGGCAGATCCATGTTGCCGCCGTAATAGTCCGGCTGCAGCGAGGTGATCGCTTCAATTTCCGGCGAAGTCCCGATGGTTCCGATGAACGGCTGGTAAGGCAGCGTCAGCTTGTCGCTCCATTTGACGCCGCCTTCCAGCGTGACCTCGACCTTCTTGACCCGCTCCGGCAGCGGCGGATTCAGCAGCGCGGTATCGCCGGTCGCGACCAGACCGCCGAATTCCCTGATCAGGCAAGTCGTTCCCACCGGCTGCGGGCCGCGCGGCACGATCGACTTGATGTACACCGCGAGGGTGTCGCCCTTCTCGGCGCCGTTGACATAGATCGGCCCGTTCTGCGGGTTCAGAAACGGGAAGTTGAGAATCTCGCTCGGCTTGTCGGTTTCATATTTGATCTTGCCTTCGAACGCGTCATGCGTCTCCGCGGAAATCACAGAGCCGGGATCTACCTTCAGCACCGGCTCGGCGAACGGTCCATAGACGTAGTGGTACTGGCCCTGGCTCTCTTCCGTGATGGTGTAAGTTGTGCCGGACTTGCCTTTCGCGAGGCCCCTGCGGGCCATGATGGAGGTTTCGAGCCATGACATGATGATGTTTCCTTCCTGCTGGTTAAATTCCTGCTCATACCGCGAGATGACGGCGAACGACCTCGCGATCGTCGAGGTCTGCCGGCGTCAGCGCGGCGACGATCCGGCCCTTGTCCATGACGTAACAGCGCTGCGCCATGGCGCGGATCATGTCGAGATTCTGCTCGACGAAAATGATGGTGACGTCGGTCTGGCGATTCAGGTCGACGATGGTGCGGGCGATATCCTGGACAATCGATGGCTGGATGCCTTCCGACGGCTCGTCGAGCAGGATCAGCGACGGGTTACTGATCATGACGCGCCCGATCGCCAATTGCTGTTGCTGGCCGCCGGACAACGTTCCGGCCTGCTGGGCGCGCCGCTCGGCGAGAATAGGAAACGTGCCGTAGACCCGCCTGTAGTCTTCGGGCTCGACCTTGCGGCCGGTCATTTCACCGACCTTGAGGTTTTCCTCGACACTCATGCGCGGAAAAACGTCGCGCCCTTGCGGCACGTAGCCGATGCCCAGGCGGGCGCGGCGATGCGCGACCAGCGAGCTCACATCCCGCCCCTTGAAAACGATGGAGCCTTCGGTCGGCGGCAGCAGCCCGATCAGCGTCCGCATCAGCGTCGACTTGCCGACGCCGTTGCGGCCGATCACGGCGACGATTTCGCCTTCGCGCACATCCATGTCGATGCCTTGCAGCACCGGCTTGCCGCCGTAGCCGGAACGGAGCTTGAGCGTCGAAAGGACGATTTCCTTACGCATGGCCTTGCCCCAGATAAATCGCCGCGACGCGCTCGTCGGCAACGATCTCCTCGACCGTGCCTTGTGCGAAAATCCGGCCGAGATGCAGCACGGTGACCCGCCTCGCGACTTGCCGCACAAAGCTCATGTCGTGTTCGACCGCGAGAATGGTGACGCCGCCGGCATTCAGCGTCTTGACGATCTCACCGGTGGCAAAGGTTTCGGCTGGAGACATGCCGGCGGTCGGCTCATCCAGCAGCAGCAGCTTCGGCTTCAGGCTGATCGCCATGCCAATCTCAAGCCATTGCTTCTGGCCATGGCTGAGATTGCCCGCCAGTTGCGTCGCAACTTCCGACAGATTGAGAAAGGCCAGCAGCCGGTCGGTCTCGGCGTCGAGCGAGCCGCCTTCGAGATGGTGCTGAAGCGCGATTTCCAGGTTGTGGCGCGCGCTCAGGGCCTTGAAGATTCCCGGCACCTGAAACTTGACGCTCATGCCGCGCCGAATCCGTTCGAACGACTTCAGCGCGGTAATGTCTCCGCCAGCATAGAGGATGCTTCCGCTGGACGGCGCATGCTCGCCCAGGATCAGGCGGAACAACGTGCTCTTGCCGGCGCCGTTCGGCCCGATCAGGCAATGAAGCTCGCCGTCATCGAGCGCAAGATTGACGTCGGCCGTAACGTGCAGGCCGCCAAAATGCTTGTTGAGACCTCGGGTTTCGAGAATGGGCATCAGGCCGATTCCTTGGATCCGCGGCCCAGCCGGCCCGCGAGTTTGGCAGCGGTGACGATCAGTCCCTCCGGCGCGACCAGAACTGTCGCGACCAGCAGCAGTCCCATCACAACCAGCGCATATTGGCTGCCGTAGATGGTCAGCGCCTGGAACGCGGCCAACACGGCGAGCGTGCCGATCAGGGTGGCCGTCAGGTCGCCGCGGCCGCCCACGGCAACCCACACGATCGGCAAGGCTGCAGCGGTGATGCTCATGCTCGACGGCGTGATGTACTGGCCCCAGGCGGTGTAGAGCGTGCCGCTGAGACCAGCCAGCACCGCGCCGATCACGAAAGCCACCAGCTGATACTTGCGCACGTCGTAGCCAAGCATCTCCGCGCGCTCGGGATTCTCCCGGATCGCCACCAGCACGTTGCCGAATTTTGAATTCACGAGAATACGAAGACCAAGATAGGTCAGCACCAACAGCCCCAGGACGAAGTAATAAAGGCCGATGTCCGGAAATAGTGCGATATTGCCGCCGAACCACGGCAGCGTCAGCGGCGGCATCCCGCTCATGCCGTTGAAGCCGTTGAGGCGCGCGACACCGATATGCCATTCCGGACCGGCGGTCTGCGCCATGAAACGTTCGAACACCAGCGTGACCGAAAGCGTGACGATGCCGAGAAATACGCCGCTGATCCGCCCAAAATACAGAAAATAGCCCAGCACGGCGGCGAACACCGCGGTGCTGGCGAGCGAGGCGAGCAACGCAATCAGCGTAAAGCCATAGGCTGCGCCAAAGTTGAGCGTGAGAACGCCGTAGGCATAGCCCGACAGGCCGAAGAACGCGGTCTGGCCGAAGCTGAGTGTGCCGCCATAACCCCAGATCAGACAGAGCCCGAGCGCCATGAACGACCACGTGAAGAAGTAAACGGTGTTGCCGACCGTGTAGCCGTCGGTGAGCAGCGGATAAGCTATCGCAACCAGCAGCACCAGGCCGGCCATCCCCCAGAATAGCGGACCGCGGCCCAGGGTTTGCGGCCCTTCGAGCAGCTTGATGAAACGGGAATGGCGTATCATGTCAGCGAACGCTCTCAACTTCGTTCGCGCAAGATGAAGCCCGAGATTCCCTTCGGCAGGACGCGGATCACGATGATCACGGCGATCAACAACCCGATTTGGCCGAACAATTGCCCCTGCCACGACGTCATCGTGGCCTTGACGACTCCCAGCACCGCCGCTGCGGGGGCGGTGCCGAGAAAGATATCGGCTCCACCCACCACGACGGTGACGAACGCCTCCATGATGAATGTGCTGCCCATCGTCGGCACGATGGTCATGGTCGGGGCATAGAGGCCGCCGACCAGGCCGGCAAGCGCAGCGCCCAACGCAAAGGTCATGCTGTAGATGAACCTGGTATCGACCCCGAGGGCTTCCGCCATATGCGGCAGTTGAATCGTGGCACGGGCGAGAATGCCAAACCTGGTCTTGTTGAAGGCCAGATACAGTCCCGCCAGAATCGCAAGTGCTGCGACAATCAGCACCAGCCGGTAGGTCGAGTAGGAATAGGCGCCAACCGTGAAGCTGCCAAGCGGAACGCCAACGCCGGGCATGCTCGACCCCAGCACGATCAGAGTGCCCTGCGTGGCGATCAAGCTGAGCCCCCAGGTTGCGACGATGGTGTCCATTGGCCTGTCATAGAGTTGGTGGATGACAAGACGTTCGACGACCAATCCAACCGCTCCGGCGGCAAGCGCGCCGCTGAAGATCGCGATGGGCAGCGGCAAGCCTGCCCGCGCCGTCGCCACCGTCACGTATGCGCCGCACATGATGAACTCGCCGTGCGCGAGATTGATCACCCCCATCATGCCAAAGATCACCGCAAGGCCACAGGCGGCGAGCACGAGAAACGCAAATGCATCGCCGCATTGGTAGAGGAATCCGAACAAAGAACTCAGGGCATCCATCCCGTAGCCTCGAAGTCAGCGAAAACGGCGCGGCAGATATCGGTTGAGCGCTCAAATAGGGAAAGAGGAAACGTCGAGGGGCAGCAAGCGCCCCCCGACGTTGCCGTGATCAGGGCTTCGGTGGCGGATTGCTGGGGGTGTACTGCGCCATCGGATCTTTCTTGGTAAGGTCGCATCCGGCGTCGCCAAGCCAATATGGCTTGATGTCGTTCCAGACCTTCGGGAACGTGATCAAGTGATCGTCGCCGACCTTCGCCATGTAGATCGTATGCGAGGCATGCTGGCTCTTCGGATCGATGCAGACCTTGCCTTCGGGAGCATCGACGCAGACGTCGCCCTTGGCGACCACAGCGCGCAAGTCGGCGCGCGTCGTCGAACCTCCGGCTCGCTCGACCATCTGCTTGTACAGATAGACGGCGTGGTAGGAATTTTCGGCTTCCTGATTGATGTAAGGCTCATTTGGAAATTTCGCCTTCCACTTCGTCACGAACGCCTTGCTTTCCGGCGTGTCTACTTCCTCGACATAATTCACCGTCGCATACATGTTCGCGAGGCTCGGCGGTTTGAAGCGCTTATGCTCGTAGCCTTGGCCGACATTGACCGAACTGCCCATCGGAATCTTGAGGTTGGCGGACGCGGCCTGCTCGTAATAGGACGCCTGGGCGGTACCGACCAATAACGTAATCAGCACGTCCGGTTTGACCTTCTGAATATTCTGGATGGTTTGCGAGAACTGCGAGACACCCAGTGGAATGAATTCCTCGCCAACCATCTCGCCACCGTTCTGCTTGACGATCATGCGCACCCATTCGGCGGAGATCTGACCGAAATTGTAGTCGGCGGCGATGGTGTAGACCCGCTTGCCGTACTTCTCCATCATCCAGGGAATCAGCGTCGAGAACTGCTGTTCGGGAACGGCACCGGTTACGATCATGTGGCCGTCGCAGACGCCGCCTTCATACTGGTTATTGTAGAACGCAAAGCCATCGAGTTGATCGACGATCGGGCGATAGGCCTCGCGCGAGGCGCTGGAGAATCCCGCGAAGACCACGTTGACTTTGTCGCGCTGAAGCACGCGCCGCATGAATTCCTGGTAGCGGGTATTGTCCGACTGGGTGTCGTAGATCACCAGTTCAAGTTTGCGCCCGGAAACGCCGCCGGCCGCATTGATTTCATCGGTGGCGAGCTGAATGCCGTGGACCTTTCCGATCGTCGCCAGCGCGAAGTCGCCGGACTGGTCCTCCAGGACCCCGAGCTTGATCGGGTCCGCCGCATGAGCCGAGCCTGCGGCAAGCAAGCCGGCTCCAATGAAGGAAGCGACGCGCGCCCCCCTCGCAATACTTTCCAGCATCTGATTCTCCTCTGTTGGGTTTAGTCGGCGAGTTTTTTCCTCAGGACGAATTCGCCGTGTTCTTGTCCGTCTGACGATCGGACCAAGTCTTTGCACATATCCTCCATCGTCTGACGCATCTTCATGCTGCGTCGACGAAGCAGATCGTAGGCTTCGTCATCGTCGATACCGTATTCTGACATCGTCCGAATGATTGCTTTGACCAGATTGCGCCGACCTCGACGGCGGCGATCCTGATCCTCCAGCAGAGCCTCCAGGTGCCGGTGCCGGCGATACTCGTTGACGCCGACAAACAGCGCTGGATAGACGGCTGCGCCATGAACAGGCTTGCGGAGAAACGAGGTGGCACCTGCGCGCATCAGCGCCTTGAGGCGGCTTGGGGCGCTGACGCCGAGCAGTCCGATGACTGGCGCCGGCGGCAGCCGGCCGATCGCACTGCGCGGAAGCACTGCCGCGTCGCTGATGTCGCCATCGATGAAGATGACGTCGCGATCCGGCTGCAGCGCCGCGAGATCGATGGCTGCAACGCTCTCAACAATGTCAGCGGGATTCGTCGTGACGCCAAGCCGATCCAGAGAGGTCGTCAGGATATCCAGCGACGACGCCCGATCCGTCACGACGATGGCGCGGCCGCCGCTGAAATTCTGGAGCAACCTTGGCTCGGTCATGACACGAGCCTCAGCGAGGGAACCGCCGCGGCTTCGAACCGCGAAGAGTTGTGCACGAGATAAGGGTCGGGCTGAACAGGCGCCCTGGCCTCGCCGATCAGGTCGAACCTCGCCTGCCGATTGGAGCGGCCGATCCGGGGCGTCAGGTAGGCATGGAATGTCTGTTCATCGATCCAGACCCTGCCCTGCGGCGCGTCAAGATGCTGGTGAACAACTTCCGCCTTAATGGCGCGTGGATCGTCAGTCCGGGCTGCGGCGGCGGCGAGCGCCAGCAGCCACACCGCATTGTAGGACGCCTCCGCATCAGCGGACGCGGTCGGGCCCTTCGGAAACCGCGCCTGGTAGGCATCGAGAAATCGGAGGTTTGCCGGGCTTTGAATCGAACAAAAATAGACGCTCGAACTCAGATGGCCATCGACCGCACCCTCACCGATGGCTTCCAGCTCCGGCTCCGAAAGCGAACAGGAGGCAACCGGGATTTCCCGAGCCTGATCTATTCCGCGGGCGCGGCACGCCACTCTGAAGTCGCGGAAAAACTGGTAGGCCGAGGTGCCTATCAGCGTCAGAAACACGAATGAAGGACGCGCTGCGATGATCGCCTCGATGGCCTGGTCAAAATCAGTTTCGCCGACGGCGAAATAGCGCTCAGCCAGCACCGAACCTCCGCGCGCCGTGACGCTCTCGCGCAGGATGCGGTTGTTCTCCCAGGCCCAGATGTAATTGGAGCCAACGCAAAACGCGCGATGGCCATGATGTTGAATCAGATATTCAACCAGTGGCAGGACGTGCTGATTTGGAGCAGCTCCCGTATAAATGACGTTGGTGGAACTCTCGAAGCCTTCGTAGTGCGACGGATACCACAGCAGGGCGTCGTGTTTTTCGAACAGAGGAATGACTTCCTTGCGCGACGACGACGTATAGCAGCCCACCACATGGCGGATTTGGCACTTTAGCAGCGTCGCTGCGAGCGCGGAATATTGCGAGAGGTCACCGCCTGGATTCAGGACGGATGGCTCAAGATGGATCCCGAGACCTGATGCGTTGATTTCTTCGGCGGCAAGAAGGGCGCCGTTCAACATCGAACGCGCGACCAGCTCATACGAGCCCGTCGAGGAGAACAGATAGCCGATCCGAAGATTTTGAAGCGCCATAAGCCCCGCCCAACGCAACAAGCCCGCTTGTCCAGGCTCCGGCGAAACAGTGCCGTCAAAAACGAATTTGCAAATTGGGTGGCGCCGATTGGGGCAACTTTGCCCAGCGCTTGTTTTGAAGGCTCCCCCGAGAGTGCGATCCTGTCAAGAACAAATTTATTTGGGATGACGCTTTGCAAAAAAAACAATTCCAGAATTTCGAAATGTGGTGTTTTGTAAGCAGCATGTGCAAATTGTGAGCGCGAAGCGATCAAAGATCCGGCAACGACACCGTATGCACGGTCTCGGACACAAGGCCGGCTCGCAACCCGCATCGCAGATTCCGCTGTTGGCGAGACGCTTTGGCCGGTACGCCATCGATAGTCGGATTGGTGCCGGATATCCAACTTCGAATGGACATCGACGTCGCAACAAAATCGCAAATTGCAAAAGCGGACGTTGGCGGATAACCGATCATGATGAGAACTCGAGGCGATTTCGTCCGCCTTGCGCCGCCACAAGCAGACGTTGAGCGCTGGTGCAACAGAGCTCTTTTCACCACGCATAGTGCATAGCCGGACCGCGAGAGTTTCTCTCCGCAGACATGCGGACACTTGATCATCGGCGATTTCGGATTGGCCTATGGCAGCGCCGGACCAGAACTCGACCGCCGTGGCCTCAGTCTTGGCTGCTACGGTTTTTCGATTGAAGGACCGACGCGACAACGTTCGCATTTCCGCGCGTCGCGTCGTTGGTTTCGTTTCATGACCTCCTCGCGCCACATCTCGGAGGGCGGCAAGGACTCGACGTCGCCGATCTGATGTTTGCCCCCAAAGACGCTGTTGCGAGATCGTGAAGCAGGCGCAACCGGATTGATCTGGCCACGGTGGAAGTTTTCCTCTCTAATTTGTGGCAATCTTGACGGGAATTTAAAAACTACCACACGCACGCGAAGCCCGCCTTGTTTGGTCATCTTACCTATAATATGACTTGGCAAAGCAGCGGCCGCCATCACGACCGGGATGAGATGAAATGGATGGAAGTGTCGTGAGACGCTTTTTGCTTGGGCTCGCGCCATGGGTCGGCGCCGTGGTGCTCTGGTACGGCGTCCGCTGGAGCGGTTTCGTCAATGAGTCCTTGATTCCGGCGCCTCATCAGGTCGCGGCCAAGTTCGTCGAATTGTTGCTGCATGAAGGCCTGCTGTTCGACGTCTATGCTTCGACGCGGCGGGTGTTTCTCGGTGTCATGCTGGGTATCCTGGTCGCCGTTCCCGTCGGCTTCATGCTCGGCTGGTATCGGCCGGCGCGTACCTTTGCCGACCCGATGATCAATTTCTTTCGGGCCCTGCCTCCGATTGCACTGATCCCGCTCGTGATCGTCTATTTCGGGGTCGACGAGATCGCCAAGCTCGTGATCCTTTTTTATGCCTCGTTTTTCGCAGGCGTGATCGTGATGTACGAAGGCGTATCCCAGATCACGCCGCTCTATGTCCGCGTCGCACAAACGCTCGGCGCCGGCGAGTTCGAGATTTTCCGGAAAGTCATCATTCCGCTCACCGTGCCGCATATTCTGACGGCGTTGCGGGTTGCCCTGGGGGTCGCCTGGGCAACGCTGGTTGCATCCGAACTGATCGCCGCCCAGCGAGGCCTGGGCGCGATGATTCAGAACGCTTCGACCTACTTCCTGCTCGACGTTATTTACGTCGGCATCATCTGCATCGGCTGCATCGCTCTGATCATGGACTTCATCCTGCGGCGAATCAGCGCGCGCCTGCTGGTGTGGCAGGAAAGAGCCGTGGCATGAGTGCAACGACGGGCACCAAACGCGCGCAGTTCGATCACGTTTCACTGACCTTTGACACGCCGAAGGGCAAGCTCAGGGTCGTCGACGACGTGACCTACGACATCAATGACGGCGACTTCATCGCGGTGATCGGCCCGTCCGGCTGCGGCAAGACCACGATGATGAGCATGCTGGCTGGCTTTCAGAAGCCGACCACCGGCAAGGTCCTGTTCGATGGAGCCCCCGTAAACGGACCAGGTCCCGAACGCGGCGTGATCTTTCAGGAGTATGGGGTTTTTCCCTGGCTGACAGTCAAGCAGAACATCGCCTTCGGTCTTCAGCTCAAGGCCAATCACGTCGCGCTTTCGGAGCGGAACCAGATTTGCGACCACTATCTCGCGCTGATGGGCCTGACGGATTTCGCCAACTCCTACCCCAAGCATCTGTCCGGCGGGATGCGGCAGCGGCTCGCGATCGCGCGCGCCTACGCCGTCAAGCCGCAATTTCTGCTGATGGACGAACCATTCGGGGCGCTCGACGCCCAGACGCGCGCCAACATGCAAAATCTGCTGCTCGAGGTGCTAGCCACCGAAGGCAAGACCGTCATGCTGATCACGCATTCCGTGGAGGAAGCGATCTACCTCGCTTCGCGCATCGTGGTGGTGACGGCGCGGCCGGCCCGGATCAAACAGATCATCGATGTGCCCTTCGGCTATCCGCGCGACGAATCGCTGCAGGAGCGCGCGGAATTTGTCGCGTTGCGAAGCCACATCAGGGAGCTCGTCATGAGCGAGTACCGCGCGCAGCAGGCTCAAATTCAACCGGTCTCTTTTTCGGAATGAACGGAAAAACAAACGGAAAACAATGGAAGGTGTACCATGGATCGACGACAATTCTTGACGACGACGGCAGGTATCGCGCTCGGTGGATTCGCCGCCTCGGCGCCGGCCATCGCCCAGGCCAAAACAAAACTTCGCGTCGGCTATCTGCACACGGTGGCCGTCGACGGGCAAATCTGGACCGGAATGGATCGCGGCACCTTTGACAAGCAAGGGCTCGATCTGGAACTACGTCAGTTCAATACCGGCCTTGAGATCTTCCAGGCCCTGATCGGCGGCAGCCTCGACGTGCTGGCGACCGGTGCTGTGCTCTCGAATTTCCCGGCGCGCGGACAAGGCAAGGTGTTCCTGATCAACGACATCGAGGTCGCGACCGCGCAGCTCTGGATCCGATCCGATCAGGGCATCAAATCGTTCGAGGACCTCAAGGGCAAGCGGATCGCGACGGCGACCGGCACCACCGCCCATGTTTTCCTCGACAAGGCGCTACGCGCCAACAAGATCGATCCCAAGGAAGTTGAACTCGTCAACCAGACCATGCCGGCGGCGGTGACGGCGTTCATCTCCGGGGCCGTACCGGCCGTCGCGCTCTGGGTGCCGTTCAACGTCACCGTGCGCGACAAGGTTCCGGGCGCCGTCAAACTTGCCGATGCATCGGCCTATTATCCGCAAGCCGCCATCATCGGCGGCTGGGCGGCAGCCAACGACTATTATGAGCCGAACAAGGAGACCCTCACCAAGCTCATCAAAGGCTGGGCGGAGGCCAATGATTACATCGTCGCCAACAGCAGTGAAGCGATGGAGGCTCTGCAGAAGGCCCACTACAGCCAAACCCCGCTGGCGGACATCAACGAGTCATTCAAGGCGCAAAAGATGTTCACCTCACGCGACTGGAAACAGCTCTATTCTGACGGCACGGTCGCCAATTGGCTGCAGCAATCGACCGACTTCTTCATGGCGAATGCCGGGATCAAGGACTTCACGCCCGCCAGCAAGTATTTCGATCCGAGCCTCTATCTCAAGACGATTGCTTGAAGTCGCGCTCTTAACCAAACGGCAGGTATCGCGCGGCGATACCTGCTTGTGGTTGGCGGCTTCTTTCAACGCGCGGCGCGGAGTGAGGTTGAGGTTTTGTCCAGTTGGTTGGCAAAAGCCAAAGTCGTTGGTGTCGTTGCTGCGAAACCGCCGCTCTGCTGGACACGACTACGCCGGAAGAGTGGGAACAGTGTTCGGCGCCGATGGCTGCTCTACGGCATCTTCGTCCGGCAACTTCTCCCCATGCACGGCAATAGGCGCCCCAATCCAAAGCGGGTTTGCAAGATGATCCCGCCGCGGATTCGTCGTGTTCGGATGAACCAGAACGCTCAGTGTTCCATGATTGAGCATCAGCCATGGAACCAAGGCAGGAAACACCTCCGTGGCAAAGGCGACCTGAAACATCGCCTGATCATGCGGTCCCACTTTCACGTCATGCCAGCGTCCCAGGGTGACGGAAAAGCGCTCACCCATCCAACTGCGAAGCTGCTCGGCCTCCGAACGCGTCGTCGCCGGATCGTAATAGACGTGGGCGTGATAGCTCGCGATTTCGTCTACAGATCGCGGTGTCAACATTTCAGGCGATTCAGTCAATTGAGGTCTTTCTTCTCTTTACTCTCATACTTCTCTTTATTCTCATATCGTGCTCGCGGACCGAAGGTCCCACCGATCACGTCCATAAACAGCGCGTTCGACGGCGGCACGGTCGTCAACCCGGGTCGCCAAGGGCATGATCCTCGGCGGCGGGGCGCAGCCTGAGCCGAGGGTGCTGGAGGAATTCGTCCACCCAGGTTCTCAGGATATATCGAAAAATACCCAAGTCAAAGCAAGAGCAGCAACCATCAGTTGTTTTCGATTTGACTGGCGGAGAGGCAGCACTGCAGCGTCATAGGTTGCGCGCTATTCCGCAAACGCCTCTTGGTGCCGCTCCCGGATCGATGACAGTGCTATAGGAGCCTGGGCGATAATCGCGATAGCCAGCAGCACCGCGGTGACGGGTCGCACAACGAACATTCGTGGATCCCGGTCTGGAGACCCAGGCCGATCCACAATCGCAAAGCTGTTTATGGTCGACTCGCGGCGGCGCCGTCATTGCTGATATCGGCCGCCGTGCCCGTCCCGCCCTCCTGGCCATCCGATCCCAACGATACGATCTCGTAGGGCCCGCGCTCGGCGGGAGCGCGGTAAACGTAGATATGCCCCCACGGATCGGTCGGCACGGCGCCGGTCTTGAGATAGGGTCCGTTCCAAATCGTCGTATTGCCGGGTCTCTGTGCCAGAGCCGTAAGACCTTCGCTCACGGTCGGGTACCGGCCAACGTCGAGATAAAACAGGTCGAGCGAGCTGCCGAAGCTCTCGATCTGGAGTTTGGCCGCCTTGACTTTGGATTCCCCAAGATAATTGAGCACGCGGGGACCCACCAAGCCCATGATCAACCCGATGATCGCGATTACGACCAGCATCTCGACCAGGGTAAAGCCCGCCTCGGCCCGTCGATCGGCACGGCGGCCTCTGGTTACTGCGCGCAGTGTCATGTATCCCTCTCCCTACCACGCCATTTGTCAAACCCGCATGGCCGTCGGTTAGCGCGCGGATGTCACGCGCAGCACCTCGGACGCCGCGGTCATCCCTACCCGGCATTTTTCCACAGCATCGTCCAACATCGTCGTCATACCCGCGCGAATGGCCGCGCCGTCAATGAGCGAGGCATCGGCTTGAGCGCCGACCAAGGGCCTGACCTCATCGGTCAGCTCCAGCAATTCAAAAATTCCGGCACGCCCGCGATAGCCGGTGCCGCCGCAGCGTTCGCAACCAACCGGGCGATATATCGTCTCGCCGGCTGTAAAACCCAGAATCCGATAACGCGGATCGGCGACAATATCCGGTTCGGTCAGCTCATGCGTGCTCTTGCAGCCGTCGCAGAGGATGCGGACCAACCGCTGGGCAACGACGGCGCGCAACGTCGATCGCAGCAGAAATCCCTCGACGCCGAGATCCAAAAGGCGCGGCACAGCCGCAGCCGCGGTCTCGGTGTGGAGCGTTGACAGCACGAGATGGCCGGTCAATGCCGCGTGGATGGCGATCTTTGCGGTTTCGCTGTCGCGTATTTCACCGACCATAATGACATCAGGATCCTGGCGGACGAACGCGCGCATCGCCGTGGCGAAGGTCAGTCCGATCGCCGGCTTGACCTGCGACTGGTTGACGCCCGGAATCTCGTATTCGACGGGATCCTCGATGGTAAGTATCTTTCGCGTCGGCTCGTTCAGGATCGACAGCATGGTCGCGAGCGTCGTGGTCTTTCCGCTTCCGGTCGGGCCCGTGATCAGGATCAGCCCATGCGGCAGCGCCAGCAGACGGCGCAACGTTGCTTCGTCGCGGCCGAATAATCCGATCTTGCTCAAGTCGAGCAAGCCGCGATCGCGAGGCAGCAGGCGTATTACGACGCTCTCGCCGTGCTGCGTCGGCATGGTGGCGATGCGGATATCGATCTCAACTCGTCCGACCCGCGCCCTCGCGGCGCCGTCTTGAGGCAGCCGGCGTTCGGCGATGTTAAGTCCGGCCAGGATCTTGATGCGGGAGACGACGGCCTGCGGCGGCGCATCGCCTGGAAACGGCACGGCGCGGAGGATCCCGTCAACCCGCATTCGCACGACAAGCGCGGTCCGGAATGGCTCAATGTGGATGTCGCTCGCTCGCAGTTCCATGGCGCGCTCAAGCAAATCGTTGACGGCCCGGACCACTGGAGCCCCGCTCGCCAGATCGCGCAGGCTGTCGATGTCGTCGTCGCCGGAGCGGTGTTCCGGCTCATCAACGTCCACCGCTCCCGTGGTGCGTTCATCGAGTCGCAGTTCCAGAACCGTGGCGATGTCGTCGAAGGACGCAACAGCGATCGCGACGGGACGTCCACAGACGATCTCCGCTGCTCTGATCGCGGCACCGTCGGCCGGGTCCGACACCGCCAAGCCGAAGCCGTCGTCCCCCACGCGAAACGGGAACACCGAAGATTCTCGCAAAAATCGTGGCGAGAAATGCTCAACCGCTCCGACAACATTCATCAATTCTTGAAGGCCGAGGCGCGGCAACCTCCAGAAGCTCGCCGCCTCATCAGCAAATTTTCCGGCCGGCAGATCCGATTTCTCCCATATTTCTCTGAGCCCGTTTCCGGCTGCCGTTTCGCCGGAATTGACACCCCGCAATTTCGCCCTCGCGGCGTCCGGAATCCGTTCGAGCAAATGCAGGCGAAATTGCTCTACCGAGCGCTTCGGCGTCGCAGCCGTCGCGCCCTCCACCGCCGGTGTCCTTGCACGGCTCGGCATCGACTTCGACATGTTCCTGCTTCGCTCCGCGACTTCACATATTTGTAGGTTTGAGATTGAACATCATGCCGGTCTCGACCTCGACCGGATGTCCTTGCTTGACATAGGATTTGAATTTCCACTGACGCAGGGCTTCCTCGATGTTTCGCCGTTGCGCGGCGGAAGCACGAATCACGTGAACGTGCTTCACGCTGCCGTCCGTCGCTACGATCATGCGCACCGGAATCGATACGGCCTTCGCACCGACGCCGTCGGGCTCCACCCGATGCACGACATTCTCGGAAGCATAGTCCCTGACGCATTCCGGAACAGGATCGGGCGTATTTTTCCGAACCGAATCGAGATCGTCCAGCGAACTCACTAGGCCCGCCAGCAATTCGGGATCCCGGCTGGTTAGATTGAAAGTCACGACGTGGCAGCGAATCTCGATCGCGAACATCGAGCGAGAAAGTCCGACCCCGCTGAAATCAACGCGGTAGCCGGGATGCCCTCCAACGCTCACCGGCGCAGGCTCGCGGTCGATCGTCATGCCGTCGACCGCCGACATGACCTGACGAAATTCGGCAACGACGTTCTTCACGTCATCTGACGACTCCGGCGCGAAGAACATATCCTGCGCAACAACCAGAACCGTTGCGGCGAAGTCGCGTTTCGGAGCCCAGGTTCCGAGTACGTAGTAGCCGGACTGCGAGGGGTCCGGCCCCGCCAATCCTTCGGTCCACCCTTCGGGCAATCGATAGGACAGATCGAAATAGTCGCTGACAAAAATGCCGTCCGCGACTTTTACATCCTCTGGGTTTGCCGATTGGAAGACGCCGGCGCCGCGGGATGGGGGCATGGCACCGTGAAGCACCGCTCCCACCCCCGCGAGGCACGCCGCAACGCCCAGATATATCCAGATCCGCATTGTCGCACGACGTGGCTTAGAGCGAACGCAGATAGTTTATGAGCGCCTGCTTGTCGTCCCGTGCCAGCAGATTGTAGTTGTTGATGACCGTGTTGGCTTCCGAACCGCGGCTGGCGTGCTGCAGGATCGCTACGTTCAGATCCTTGGTCCGGCCGTCATGAAGGAAAAAGATACGCTGGCCGACGCCCCACAATGGGGCCGTGCGGAATTCGTTGCCATTGGCGCTTCCCTGCGACACGCCGTCGGCCAATCCGGTCCCCATTTCGTGCACGGCAAAATCGCTGAAAGGCTGGATCGTAACGTTGCTTTGCCCCGTCAGCGGCTATTTCTCTGTCGTGAGGGTCTTGGTGTGACACGCCTGGCAGCCGACATTGGAAAAGACCTGGGTCCCGCGGGTGACCGAAGCGCCTGTCGAGGCGGTTGATGACGGCTGGGCCGCCGCCGAGCCTGCAGCCGACGGCAACACGCTCGAAGCGTCCGCCGAGGCCGACGCCATCAAGGTCGATGTCGCGGTCGCCGCTCCCGTCGTTGTTGTCCCGCTCGCTGCTCCCGTTGTCGCGGTCGCTGCGCCGGTTGTCGCCGTAGCTGCGCCGGTCGTCTGAGCGGCCGGCGCCGTCTGGGCGACCGGCGTAGCCGCCGCCGCCGCCGGGGTTGGCGGCGCAGAAAAGCGCATGAACGCGGCAAAGAGATCGATGTCATTCTGGAAGCTCGCAGACGGGCTGGCCGTTTCTGCGGAAACCAGCGGCGTACTATCGTTCGGAGTGACCTTGAACTGGCAGGCAGGATCGCTGTCGCGCTCATTCTGGAAGAGCTCGTTGGTTATGCCCATTTCCACGTTGTAGGCTTCGCCTGAGAACAGCAGCAACGATTTGTTCTGCGCCTTCCAGCCGAACCGCGCGATCGTGCCGTCATTTCCGTTGTGATTGAAATGTCCGGAAATGCCCAGCGCCCGCTTCTGCTGCGCATTGGCGGCCAGCGCCGCCTCAAGAGTGCCATCAGAGACGTTCTCCACCAATCCTAACCCGAAGACCGGGGTCGGGATCCTAAATACGACGTTATTGCGAGCGAGCTCGGCCGCAAAATTGGGCTGAGCGATGTTGCAGCCGGCCGCATCGGAACGCCCCGTGATCACAAACAGACTATGCACGCCGCCATCCGGTGATCCATCGCGATTGCGCACGAAGCGCGCCTCACGGACCGGCCCGTTGGCCGTGACGAATGGCGGCACGACGTTCTTCGCGCCCATCAAGGTCGCGACCGTTACTTGTGGATTTGTGGTCGGACTCGTGCCTCCGATCGTCGGCTGGGAATGGCACCCCGAACAGCTATCGAGATTGAACCTCGGACCCAGGCCGTCCGGGCCAGCGTCGACTTCCTGGAAGACTTCCTTCGCGACATCGAAATATTGGCGCTCCACGTCGTTGAGGCCCGGCAGCGCCCCTCCCGCTCCGGGATCTCCGCCTCTCACGCCCGGGTCGGTGGGCGCGCCACGCGACGACGCGCCACCAGAGTTATTGTTCTGCGCGGCGGCTGCATTGACGGTCACCGCATTGTTCGTCATCGCGTTGGTCGTCGCCGCATCGGTGGTCGCCGCATTGGTAGTCGTGGTGCTAGTGGTCACCGCGGTCGGGTTCGTATTCGAAACATTCTGGGCTAACGCCCCTCCCGACCATGCGACTGATCCCAACAACATGGCGGCTACGGCCGCGTGCGTGCGCGCGCGCGTCAACTTGATCGTTTCCATTTTTCGCTCCCCGAAGTTCTACGGTGCATCGAGGAAAGCCTTTGTTCCCGACATTTATTGGACGCGGGCCGCACGAAAATATGAAGTCATTATGTTTCTGCGGCGACGAAGCACAGCAACCAAGCAAGGGTCTGTCGCTTCTCGGTAGGATTCTTCTTTCAATTCCTGAAATGCTCTTCGTCATGATAAGCTCTGCTGACGATATGTCGTGGATGTTGTGGCTCATCACCAAGCGCGTGTTTTCACGGCGCAAACGAAACCGCTGCGCCAATCCGATTTGGACGCTGGGACACAAATATCATCCGCAGCGGACGCCGAGCATCGTTTTCACTCGGCGTCGCGCTTATTTTTTCATTAGCCGTCAATGAATTCAGATACCGCTCTGAATCTCCCTCTCTCTTGGTCCTGATTATCGCGTCACACTGTCCGCGTAAAATACAATCCACAGCGCCGGACACAGAAACGCACCG
>WNGG01003995.1_pt1 | contig 17903 bp, 9 predicted proteins | sample 5400661 | NCBI WGS metagenome assembly WNGG01 (sample SAMN13153372, study PRJNA577476) | soil metagenome | isolation source: 100 cm soil or saprolite under Garry oak tree replicate 1 | place: USA:California | collected 2016-06-15
GTCGGCGGCGGTGTGAGGCGCGGAGGCGGAGTGGGCCGCGGTGCCGGGGTCACATTCGGCGAAGCGGTAGGCGGCGGTGTTAAGCGAGGGGGCGGAGTGGGTCGCCCCGCCGACGTTGGACGGGACCTCGGTGTGGGAGTAACCCTCGGTCTTGAGCTCGGCGTGGCTGTAGCTGTCGCCACAGGAGTAGGCGTAGGTGTAGATGTAGATGTTGCCGTTCGTGTTGCAGTCGGCGTCGCACTGGGCGTCGCTGTTGGTGTTGGGCTCGGTGTACGTGTCCCTGTCGCAGTCGCAGTAGCAGTAGCAGTACCTGTCGCAGTAGCTGTAGCTGTCGCAGTAGCTGTAGCTGTCGGAGTAGGTGTCGGTGTGCGCGTTGCGCTCGGCGTGGCACTCGGCGAAGCGGTTGCCGTCGGGGTAGGTGTCGGTGTGCGTGTTGCGCTGGGCGTGGCACTCGGCGAAGCGGTTGCCGTCGGGGTAGGTGTGGGCGTGCGTGTTGCTGTTGGACTGGCAGTCGCCGTCGCGGTTGCAGTAGCCGTCGCGGTAGCAGTAGCCGTAGCTGTTGCTGTGGTTGTTGGTGTTGGAGGCGGTGTACGCGTCGCCGTCGCTGTGGCAGTAGCTGTGGCTGTTGGCGTCGGAGTGCGAGTAGCCGTGGGAGTTGCGGTTGGGGTGGGTGTCGGGCTGCGAGTAGCTGTTGGAGTAGGCGTCTGTAAACCAGACTGCGCGCAGTATCTGCCGCCGGTGTTCACCCAAAGGGAAGGACCAAGTCCGCCCCAGACGATCATTTCATTGCCGGTCCAGACGGACGTGTGGTATTGTCGGCCATCGGGCACATTGATGGTGCTTGTAGCTGTCCAACTATCCATCCCCGGGTTGTATCGCCCGCCGGTGTTTAAAGAACCGGATGTGCCGTTGCCGCCCCAGACAATCATTTTGGTGTCAGTCCAGACTGCAGAGTGCCGCCATCGCGCGACGGGAGCACCGCTAATGCTCGTGGCGGTCCAGGTGTCTGTGCTGGGATCGTATCGTCCGCCGGTGTTCAAGTAATCGGTCTGACCTCCACCACCCCACACGATCATTTCACTGCCGGTCCAGACTGCCGTGTGGTAGTATCGTGCAGAAGGCGGATTGGTGGTACTGGTCGCCGTCCAACTGTCTGTTCCGGGATTGTATCTCCCGCCCGTGTTCAGAAGAGCGGTGTTAATGCCGCCCCAGACGATCATTTCACTGCCAGTCCAGACCGCGGTGCCAAGGTAGCGTCCAGAAGGAGCATTAACGATGCTGGTACCTGTCCATGTGTTCGTAGTAGGATTGAATCTTTCGCCTGTGTTTAAGTAGTGAACAGGATCAGTTCCGCCCCAGGCGATCATTTCACTGCCAGTCCAGACCGCCGTATGATTGCCGCGCACCAGGGCACTGAGGGCAGTCGAGATCCAACTATTTGTGGCGGGATTGTATCTCCCGCCTGTGTTCAGAGCAGTCCAAAGACAATCATTTCGCTGCCGGTCCAGACCGCAGTGTGGCTGTCTCGCGCGGTGGGCACGTTGATCATGCTTGTCGCAGTCCAGGCGTCCGTAGAGGGAGTGTACCTTCCGCCGCTATCCAGATCGCTGCCGTTGTACCCGCCCCAGACGATCATTTCATTGCCAGTCCAAACGGCCGTGTGATAGTATCGTGCGACCGGCGCGTTGGTGAGGTTAGTAGCTGTCCAGGTATCGTCAGTGCATGGAGGAATGTCTTCGGGAATCTCTGGAAGAGTGTACGCCGCATCTGTTGACCTTGTTGCCACCGACGTGCCGGGCTCCTCTGTCACCCATGCAGACCCAAAGGGATTTGTACTGTTTTGACCCCGAAAATCGGCAGTTAAACGCTCTGCTAACAGGGGTCTAGCCAGGCACTCCGCGATCACAAAGGGATCGTTGCCGAGCGCCGAAAAGAGTTCGCGCAGCACATCAGGCTGCTTCGTGTCCCTTGCCATTCGATCCATTTCAGCCTGCAACTGCTCGGTAGTAATTGGCCGTTGCCAGTAGTCATCCAGCGCTTGCGAGTTGCGCAAATAATCTTCGACTTTCGTTTCCAGTTGCGCCCGAGACATCACCGCATCGAGGGATGGTTTAGGCTCGGCATTTTCCCCGCCGTTGCGGGGCCAGATGCGATGACGCCAGTAAACCTCTTCAATTGCCCTCTGGTAAGCTAGTCGCTCTGCAAACGTCAGTCCCGCGACTGCGGAATTGGCGGCCTTCGCTTTCGCTTCAGGACGAAACGAAGGCATCATCAAAGTTCCGGCCAACAACACAAGCAGGTAAAACGCGCCTCGAAGAAGATGCGCTCTAGTTGAGGGGGCAATTCGCTTTTTCATCGCTACGCTTCAAAAACCTCTACAGGAAATCGGCGACGAGCATCTCCTTACTGGAAGCGCGCTAAAGATGTCGAGAATTTTCTTGCTGCCGACGCCGCATCACTTTGCGGCAGTGGTCCTCGCCGCGGCGAACGCCGGCGCAGGTGTCTGGCACAAACGCCTCTACAACGAGAGGCGGGTTCGTCGGCGATGGGATCCTCGACTGCCTATGCTCGTTTCGGTCCGCCGAGCAGGTTCAATTGCATCATTACGATCTCGCCGCCCTCGTTTAGCTCGAGGTTCGCGATTTCGAACATTGGCGCGCCTTCGGCAGGGCCTGGCCCCGCGCCGGGCAATTGAACAATGACCTGCTTCGAGTTCGAATTGAGAATCACCGAGGCAATCTCGAGTGACGGCGAAAACTCGAGCGTGCTGATCTGGAACGGAACCGTGATGAACACAGCGGCGCGTCCCTGTGGCGACGGGGTGAGTTGGACCGGTGCGGTCTCGGAATTGGGAACCAGTTGCAATCCAGCGACTGCGAATGACGGCATGCCAGTCATGGTAGGTCGTTGCTGTTGAGATGGCACGACGCGAATCGTGCCCAGCGCGCCCGCAACAGGCTGAATTCTGAGGACTTCAAAGGCGACCTGCAAATTCAACGCAGACTGAGCGCGTTGCGGCGAAGGCAAACGCATCGTGACGAGCTTTGATAAGGGGCGCACTTTTAAGACACCCATCTTAAAGCTCGGCGTCAATTGCATGGCTGCAATCTCGAAAGAGAAAGTGATCTGCACGGACGTTTGCGTCCCTGCAGGAGGTGGTTGCGGCTTTGCCACGGTCGGGGCGGGGGCTTTGTTTACTGGAGCGATTGGAGTTTGGGTTGTTTCTGGCATGGTTTCGGGTGTGGTTATTTGCGGAAATACGGGCTCAGTGAAAGTAGCACTTGGAAAATCGGGCACGGGCTCGGTCGTAGCTTCTTCTGTTGGGAATTGGTTGGCATCGGCGAAGATTTCTTGAGGCTGCTCCTGGCTGATCGCTTCGACTGCAAACTGCGGTGATGTTTCTACCTCGCCCCATGTGACCTCTGTACCGGCAAAGGTCTCACTCGGTGCCTGCTCGATCAATGCCGTTTCTCTCCCATCTCCGGAAAATTCATTTGATGCTTGCTCGAAGACTGTCGCTTCCTGTGCACCTTCGAAAATCTCATTCGGCTCTTTCGTTTCGGTCGCGGAAAGATCGGCGAACTCACTGCCAGCGCGGCCCGTAATCACTTCAGTCGATGGGAACACGGCTGGCTCCAGGACCTCCGGTGTTTGTTCGACCACCGGCCCAACGCAGGATTCATCAAACGCCGGCTCGACAGGCGGCGCTGATTCCCGATCGGGTTCCCGATAAGCCGGAGCGCGTGGAGCCTTTCCTCTGCGATCTTTTAACCGATCAAAAGCACCGGCCGGTTTTCTGCCCGTAGGCTTGGCAGCGTGTCGCAACGGAGGGTTCCACGGTTTTAATTCCAGCGAGACTTGGCGAGGTCCTCCTACAAAGCCATTGCCTTGCACGCTGCTCGTCTTCGCTGGCGCGACTGTCGGCGGCTTAAAAACGGCAACGCTTCCCTCCGCAGCACCAGGTGGAGGCTCAAGTCGCAGGTGACGCGGAACGCTGAAGGCATGCCGGCGAACCACGGGTACAATGACCCAAGCCAGTATAACTATGGCTGTCAGCAATAATCCAGCGACAATCCACAACCTTTTACTCGCGATGCCCGCAACGCTGAAAATGGACACTTTGGCAGGCACTACGACAGTCGGTTTCTCTGACGGACTTGTTTCAACCGGAGCCTGCTGATTACTCTCAGTATTGGCGGCGGACACGGCGTTCGGCGTCTCCGCGGCGGCAGGTTGCGCAGTGGTTGTCGATTCGCCGCCCGCTGGAGACGATTCCGTCGCCGCCTGCTGTGACTGGGACGGTGTCTCCGCAGCCGTCTCGCTTGAGACAGAGCCAGTTGGCTGTTGTTTAGCTGCTTCTTCAGCGTTGCCAGTTTCTATCCCGCTATTTGTCCCGCCTGCTGCTGGAGCCAGGGTAAGCGTTTCTCCTTGCGACGATTCGTTTTGTTTGTTTGCAGCAAACACACGGGACGGGATAGCACTCGGCTCGACTGCCGGGCCACTCTCCGTTTGGGAGGCGCCGACATTGCTAGTATCGAACGCGACTGCAGGCGCAGTTGAACCCTCTGGCCTTTGCACCCAACCGACATCATAAAAAGGGTCGGCGAAAATATTATTCAGCGCCGCCGAATAAATCTTGTTTGCCGAAGTGGTCCATTCGGCCGCCTTCTCGGCATTATTATGCTTATATTCCCACGCTGCCTGAGCGTAATACAGCGCCGGCGTATCTCCCGTAAATTGAAACTCCTCCATCATCGCGTGCGCGCGACTCTCTTTGCCCTCGAGCAAAAGTGTGAGGTAAATCCTGAACTTAATAAGTTCTGCCGCCTGGTTCTTGTCGCCGCCCGGCGTACGCTTGTACAATGTCTCGAACCGTTCCCGTGCTTTTGCGTAGTCCTTCTTCTTAAAGGGAATTTGCGCAAGGTTGAATTGCGCTTCGCTGAGCTTCGGATCCAGTTTGGCTGCCTTCTTAAATGCAGCTTCGGCTTGGTCGAATTGCTGCTGCTGCATCAGAATCTCGCCACGCAAATTCAGGGTCGCGGGCTGGTTCGGATCTGCCTGATCCGCTTCACCGACTAATTTGAGTGCTGTCGCGAAATCGCGCTGTCGCAGGGCCTGCTGCGCTTGCTCGAACTTCGAGCGCGCGATGGCCTTTGTCTTCTCCGATCGCTCGGCGGCCGTCATAAGCGGCAACGAAGGTCGCGCCGCGCCGGCTGGCTTTTCCAGCCACCCGACTTCATAAAGTGATTCTGCGAAAAGTTTGTTCAGCTGCGGTGAGAAATTCTTCTCTGCTGCGCTGATCCAATCTTTGGCTTCTTTCTCATTCTTCTGTTGGAGCGCGACAGCCGCCTTCACATAGTTCACAGCCGGCGTGTCGGATGAAAGCTCCAGCTTGGCCAGGATAGAATCCACCATGTTCCCGTTGCCCTCCAAGAGGTACGTGAGCAGGATTTTGTACTGAATCAGTTGCGATGCTTCTTTTGCCAGATCGGATTCGCCGCTGGAAAGCAGTTGCTCGAAACGCTTCCTCGCCTCTGCCCAATCTTTTTTGAGGAACGGAATCTCTGCCAGGTTAAATCGCGCATTCCAAAACTTTGGGTCGATCCGGGCCGCTTCCTGCAATGCGCTTTCCGCCTGATCGTAGTTGCCTTGTCGCATCAGGATGACGCCGCGAAGATTTTTGGACGCTGCGAGGTCAGGCTGGCGCGCATCGATGGCATCGAGTTGCTTCAACGCCTCTGGAAAATTTTTGGAATCGAACGCCCGGTAAGCGGCGTTGTACATGTCCTCCAGCTCGGCTTTGGTCGGTGCGACATTGTCAGCTGCAAATGAGTTTGCTGCGAACGAGCCAAGCACCAGCGCGGCCACCGCCGTCATCCCCCATACTTTCATGGAGTAGCGACTGAAGCCTTGTTCAGGCCATCTGACAAGTGGAAAGTTGCTCTTGCGACTCGATTTTTCAGCGCCCTTCGGAAAAACCGCGAACTGAAAGCGCCTGCCTCCTGGAAGAGTAAACATTGAGATTGGCGATGATCCGCAAACCTTCCAGAGTCAGATGCGGCCGAACCACACCGATCTCCGGCAAGCGCGCGGCGATCAGGCGCGCGTAGCCACCTGTCGCGACAACGTGAACTTTTTTGCGCGGAAACTGCTCCGCTTTGATTCGTGCGATAATTTCCCGAACCAAGCCACGATAACCGAATACTGCGCCAGATAACATCGCCGCGGTCGTCGATTTCCCGACCGCCAGTCGCGGCTCTTTCAAGGAAATCCTGGGCAAGAGCGCTGTTCGTTGGTAAAGAAAGTTGGTCATCGTTTCGAGTCCCGGGGCAATCACGCCGCCGATATAAGTGCGGCGCTCTGAAACAATGTCGAAAGTAACCGCTGTGCCGAAATCCACTACGACCGCGGGAAATCCATAAAGGTCCGCAACCGCCGCAGCGTTCGCTAAGCGGTCCGCGCCGATCGACTGCGGCTTGGGGTAATCAATTTCCACTCCCAAGTTCAGCTTCCAATCAAGCCAGATCACCTCCGTCTTCTTCGCAGCCTTCGCGATGGCCGAGTTTTTTGCCGGCACCACCGAGGAGACCACAATTCTCCGCACCTTTCGGTCTCCAAGAAATCGACTAATCACACTGCTTGAGAGCTTGCGTGTGGCGACCCGCGCAGGAGTCGAGACCCTCTTTGTCGATGCAAATGCGAACTTTGCGTACGAATTACTGATATCGATCAACAAGTAGTCGATCGTTCGCCTGGAAATCGCACGAGGCATGGTGACGGCAGAATATCACGCACGCGCTACATGGAACAGTTTCCCGCGTCAAGCGCACTCGGCTTCGCGTCAGCTGTCAACGTGTGGCAAGCTTGCGACGTTTTCACCAACCACGTAGCCTTCACCCATGAGAACATTGGTGCATCGCCCGCGGCGCTTGCGTCGCTTCGCCGGTTTGCGAAATCTCGTCCGCGAGACGCAATTGAGCGTGCACGATTTCGTGCTGCCGCTGTTCGTGAGCGAAAAGCTGGATGAACGGAGGGCAATATCGAGTATGCCGGGAGTTTTTCAGATACCCCTGAAGCAGGTCGCCGATGAAGCGCGGCGCGCTCAGGACGTCGGACTCCAAGCTGTCCTGCTTTTCGGAATTCCGGAGAACAAAGATGAACAGGCCAGCAGCGCTTACTCCGAAAATGGAATCATCCAAAAAGCGCTCCGAGGGATCAAATCAAAATGTCCAGACCTGGTCACCATCACGGATGTTTGCCTGTGCGAATATATGAGCCATGGCCATTGCGGCGTTACACGCATCGACGGGGATCATTTTCACGTGCTCAATGATGAGAGCGTCGAGTTGTTGGTAAAGACGGCGCTCTCCCACGCGGCAGCCGGTGCAGACATGGTCGCGCCAAGCGACATGATGGATGGCCGCATTGGCGCAATTCGCGAGGCCCTTGATATCGCAGGGTTCGATCAAACCGGAATCATGAGTTATGCGGCCAAATTTGCCTCGTCTTTTTACGGGCCATTCCGAGAGGCAGCCGAAAGCCCGCCGCAGTTTGGCGATCGCCGGTCCTACCAGATGGATTTCGCCAACGCGAATGAAGCGCTGCGGGAGGTGGCTCTGGACATCGATGAAGGAGCAGACATCCTGATGGTCAAACCCGCCTTGCCATATCTCGATATTTTGTGGCGCGTTCGCGAACGTTTTGGAAAGCCAACTGCCGTTTATCATGTCAGCGGCGAGTACGCGATGGTCAAGAGCGCGGTCGAAAAAGGGTTCCTGGATGAACGGGCCGCTGTGCTCGAAATCATGACTGCGCTCAAGCGCGCCGGGGCGAACATCGTAATTACTTACTGGGCAAGCGAGCTCGCCAAATGGCTGCGGGAGTAACGAAAACACGACGATCGATCAAAACGGCTGGCCACTTGAATACCTCAGCCGTCGCGCGTTCCCCTTCGATGCCTGTTCGTAGTGGTCTGATCGCTCTGCTTCTCTTTGGGTCTGGTTTTTGCGCGCTGCTGTATGAAACAACCTGGCTCCGGGAATTTCGCCTCGTGTTTGGTGCCTCAACCGCTGCCTCAGCGGCAGTGATAGGTGTTTTCATGGCCGGTGTAGGGCTCGGTGGCGTCCTCCTGGGCCGAATTTCCGAAACCAGAGCGCGTCCGCTCGCGTTCTATGGCAAGCTCGAACTGATCATTGCCGGCACTGCAGCGTTGTCGCCTCTGCTCATACTTGCTGCACGCTATCTTTACGTCGCACTTGGAGGCAGCGACGCAATGGGACCGGCGGTGGGCACGGCTCTGCGATTGATTCTCGCTGCGCTCATTATCGGAACACCGACCTTCGCCATGGGCGGAACGTTGCCGGCGGCGGCTCGCGCTGCAGTTTCATCCGAAGATGTGCAGCGACGAGCCGTTGGTCTGATTTACGGTGCAAACACCCTTGGAGCGGTTACCGGCGCCGCCATCGGTACCTTTTATTGCTTCGAAAATTTTGGGAATTGGCTGACTCTCTGGATGGCTGCAGCGCTGAATGTTTTGATCGCGATGACGGCGTTGTACGTTTCGAAGTCGCCAGAGTTCGTGGGCGAGTCAAAATTGCCAAAGGAATTCGGCAAAAAAGAAGACCAAACGCAGGCTAGCCCGGCATTTGTCTTTACCGCAGCGGGTCTGGTCGGTTTCGGCTTCTTTCTGATGGAACTGGTCTGGTATCGAATGCTTGGTCCGCTTCTTGGCGGGTCGACCTTTTCATTTGGATTAATTCTCGCCGTGGCCTTGCTTGGAATTGGGCTGGGAGGCGCCGCTTATGCACTCCTTGGCTTGAGGCACGCAGCTTCCCTCCATTTTTTTGCCGTCACTTGCGCCGCTGAAGCATTGTTCATCGCAATTCCTTATGCGCTCGGCGACGGAATAGCGATGGCTGCGATGCTGCTGCGGCCATTGGGAACTTTGGGATTTTACGGGCATGTCGTCGCATGGACCGCACTCTGCCTGATTGTCATCTTTCCTGCAGCATTTGTTGCGGGCGTGCAATTTCCGGTCCTTATCGCTTTAGTTGGCAAAGGACGGAAGAACGTCGGTTCGCAGACAGGATTTGCGTACGGATCCAATACCGCCGGAGCGCTGATTGGGTCGCTGGCCGGCGGTTTCGGATTTATCCCGTTCTTCTCGGCGCCAGGTGTGTGGAGAATCGTAACTGTTCTGCTAGCCACCCTCGCACTCATCGCGGTCGTTCTTGCCGCGCGTGAATCAAAACGTTGGCTCCGGGCGATCGCTCCGCTGGTTAGCGTGCTCGTCGCTGTGCTGATGTTACGAGCAGCCGGTCCGACTGCGTTCTGGCGCCATGGCCAAATTGGGGTTGGCCGTGTCGCGCAATATCAAGGCTCACCGAACGAAATGCGTGATCTGGCCAATGGTATACGACGCTCCATCGCATGGGAAGCTGATGGCAGAGAAAGCAGCGTCGCGTTGGCGAAAGCGGACAGCTTCGCGTTCATCGTTAACGGGCGGACGGACGGCAATGCCAAAGGGGATGCTGGCACGCAGATTATGAGTGGTATCATCGGCGCAGCGCTTCATCCCGAGGCCGCGAAAGCGATGGTGGTGGGTCTGGGAACAGGAAGCACCGCTGGTTGGCTCGCTGCGGTGCCAAACATACAGCGCGTCGATGTGGTCGAACTCGAACCGGCTGTTCTAAAAGTTGCGGAAAACTGCGCTCCGATAAATCGCGATGCGCTGCATAATCCAAAACTGCACGTAACCATTGGTGACGCACGTGAAACGCTGCTCACGACACGCGAAAAGTACGACATCGTCGTCTCCGAGCCTTCCAACCCTTATCGAGCAGGTGTAGCCGGGTTGTTCACACGCGAGTATTACCAGTCAATCGACCGGTGTTTGCAGCCCGGCGGAATGTTTTTCCAATGGGTGCAGGCCTATGACATCGATGATCGCACGATGCAAATCTTCTATAGCACCCTGGGCTCCGTATTCGCGAATATCGAATCCTGGCAGACAGAGACGGGCGATCTCCTGCTCTTAGGTTCTCATGAACCCGTGCATTATGACGCGGACGCATTGCGGACACGGTTGACGGAAGAACCATTCAAAAGTGCTTTGTCCGCGGCGTGGCGAGGAAATACCTTGGAGGCGTTTCTCGCGCACTACGTTGGCAACCGAGCACTGGCTGATGCTTTGATCCACGTGACGTCGAATCCTCTTAACACCGATGATCGCACGGTGATCGAGTTTGCATTTGCGCGAAGCGTAAAGCTTGCTCACGGCTTCCAAATTGCAAACCTTCGCGCAAGCGCATCCGGTGCGCACGCCGATCGGCCGGAGTTAATTAATGGAGAAGTTGACTGGGCGCTTGTTGATGAAGAACGGCTTTCAATGTATCCATCGCTCAGTCGGGCCGCTAAATTCCAGGAAACATTGACTCCTGAGCAAAAGAGCCGCGCCGCCGCTTTTGCCAGCTACAGCGACGGCGATCTGCCTGCCGCCTTACGCCAGTGGCGCGAACAATCGCAAGAGCCAAGGACATTGGCGCAGCTGCAGTTGGTTAGTGAATGTTTGGCATCACAGGGCGACAGCGCGGCTTTGCCCTTAATCGAAAAGTTAGCCGAAGCGCTTCCACGAGACGCAAAAGCAATACGAGCGGAATTTTTGTGGAGAGACCGGAGGCCACAGGAGGCAACAGACGCGCTGGAAAGTTTTCTCCGTGGACTGCGTGAAGATCCATGGCCAAGCCGCGAATTGATTAGCCGGTCGATGGCGCGCGCTGAAGCGATTGCCAGGTCGGACCGCTCAAAGATCGCAGCTGGTCTTCTTTACGATGCTCTCGCCGCACCATTCTGTGTTTTCACTAGTGAATCGGAACGCCTTGCCGCGCGACTCGGAATTGGAATTTATTTGGATGACGACCGACCCGGAGAACACGCGCACGCCGTCCTTCAGGCGTTTGAGCCGTACGTCGTGTGGCAGCGAAATTTTCTTAACACCCGTAAGGAATGCTATTTGGCCCAGCACAGCCCACTCGCAAAACAAGCCAACCGTGATTTCGATGAATTCATGAAACGTGAGGCGGTCACGGCCGACGTGTCCGGCTTAACTAAAGAAATAGAAGCTCGCGCTCTTCACACGCAGGGCCAGCCCAGCATCCGCAAATAGAGCACCGCAATTTTCTCCGAGCGATTAGTTTACCTTCCCAAGAATTCCCAGGCAACGGACATTTCGCCGTATCATTTCACGCAGTTGCAGCAACGCAAAAAAAGCAAAGAAAGTCAAACGGCCATGCGCCGAGATCATTGTTACAGACCGGGCAAGCGAGCTCGCGAAATGGGTGCGCGAGTAAGAAGACTCCACGGTGAAACGGCGCAACATGCCCGGCTGAAAGAGCTCGCATTCCTTTGGGCGCAGGCGCAAGGATTCTCCGCATGCGCGATGGAGGTGAGCTTACCGAAGTGCCGGTATCGTGCTGACGTGGCCGCGTACCGATGGCAGCGAAAGCAGCCTGGATCGACCGCGATCTTTGAGTGCAAACAGGCGCTTTGCGACCTGCGACGAGACAATTGCCACAGCGAAGCGACACGCCGGCGTCTCGAAGTGATCTGCCAACGCAGGCAAGTTCTCGAAGCGCGCCTGCGCGCGCACTACCCGCATTTGTGCAATGGCGATTCGCTCTTTCTTGAGTTTGATTCACAAAATTTCATCGCGATCGGCCACCGGGGTTACGCTCGCCTGCTGCGCGACCTGCGCGCGCTGCAAAACCAGCTCTACGATTGCACCAAGTTCGAAAAATTGCTTCGCTACCGCTGCGCGAACTTGTTTTTTCTTGTGTTGCCCGAGCAATTATTTCGTGACTCGGAGGTGCCCATCGGCTGGGGCGCGCTCGTGGAATCAAATGGCACGCTCACACTCACCCGCAGGCCAATCTGGCACGACGCTTCAGAAGAAGATCGCATTCGCTTTTTGCACAGAATTGCCATCGCCGGAACACGATTCGCAAATCGGCATACCGAAGGCGTCTGCTACTGCGCGATTTCGAACGAATAAAAGGTTGATTTCGGCTTAGGGGATAAAGCCCCTATTCGTTGACAACCGGCACGAGCAAGTTGTGGCCGGTCATCTCCTTTGGCTGCGGCAATCCAAGCAAGAACAAAATCGTCGGTGCTACATCGGCCAGGATTCCGTCTTCGCAGCGGAACTTTGCTGCGTCTCTGGCAACGTAGACGAAATGAACAAGGTTGCTTGTATGCGCGGTGTTGGGTGAACCATCGGGATTGCGCATTTGTTCGCAATTTCCGTGGTCCGCGGTGACGAGCGCCTTGCCGTCAAGTTCGAGAAGTTTGGTGATAATTCGGGCTGTGCATTCATCCACCGTCTCCACAGCTTTGATTCCCGCCTCTACGACGCCCGTGTGGCCGACCATATCGGGATTCGCGAAGTTCAGGATGATCAGATCGTAGTTCGTCATGCGCGCAAGCGCTTCATCGGTGACCTCAAATGCGCTCATCTCGGGCTGCAAGTCGTACGTAGCGACCTTTGGCGAGGGAACCAGTTTGCGGTCTTCACCGGGGAACGGTTTCTCGATTCCGCCGTTAAAAAAGTAAGTCACGTGCGCGTATTTCTCCGTCTCAGCAATGCGCAATTGTGATTTGCCGGCCGCGCTAACGATTTCGCCGAGAATGTGGCCCAGCTCTTCCGGTGCAAAAATAAACGGCGAGGAATAAGTAACATCGTATTGCGTGAGCGTGACAAAGTGCACTTGCGGCCACACCTCGCGGTCAAAACCATCGAAATCGTTCAACAGAAATGCTTGCGACAGTTGCCTCGCGCGATCGGCGCGGAAGTTGAAAAACAAAACTGAATCGCCATCGCATACCCGCTGGTCATTGAATTGAGAGAAAATCAGCGGCGGCATGAACTCGTCCGTTTTGCCAAGTTCGTATTGTCGCGCTACCGCTGCGGAAGGCGACGATTCGCAGAATTCACCGCGACCGAGAACGATGGCGTCCCAGGCTTTTTTCGTGCGGTCCCAACGCCGATCCCGATCCATAGCAAAATAGCGGCCAATCACGGTCATTATCTTGGCGCCGCTTTTCTCAAGCTCCTTTTCGCATGTCTTTAAAAAACCGGCGCCACCGGTAGGAGAAGTGTCTCGCCCGTCTGTGAAAACGTGGACGAAGATTTGTGTAACACCTGCTTCCCCCGCCGCATTCGCAAGCGCAATCATGTGCGAATAATGACTGTGCACGCCGCCGTCAGAAACTAGTCCTAAAAGGTGAAGCCGATGACCCCGCGCGGCGGCGAAGGTCTCCTGCAATACTCGGTTACGTGTTAGTTCGCCCTCTTTGATCGCGTTGTTAATTCGTGTCAGGTCCTGATAAACAATTCGGCCACCTCCGAGATTAAGATGGCCGACCTCCGAGTTGCCCATTTGCCCCTCCGGCAGACCGACGTCAACCCCACTGGCGCTCAATTTAGAGCATGGATAATCCGCGTACAGCTTATCGTGAAAGGGAGTGGATGCGAGCAGCGTGGCGTCTCCGTTCTCGTCGCGCTTTTCCCTGCCGCCCGGATTGATGCCCCAGCCGTCCCGAATAATGAGCATCACCGGACCAGCCATACCTCGCGCACTTTGCCGGTGAACGAGAAGACCCACAAGCGGTTCTTTCGTTGACACCCAGTAGACGCGCGCCTACATCGGCCTCGTGAAATGGCGCAATCAGTTGCTCGCGCTCTTTTGTCTGCTCGTTTTTGCAGGCGTCGGTGTTCTTTATTTTCAGCACTGGGTAATCCGAAAGCCTTTCGGGATTATCTTGTTTGTCGGAGAAGGACTTTCGCCTGCCCGGCTCGCGCCTACGCGCGCCTACGCCGCTGGAGTCGAGACACGCTTGAATCTGGACTCGATGCCAAACGCAGCCTTAATCACGAATTATTCCAAGGATTTCGCTGCTCCCGATCAAGCAGCTGCCGCGACTGCGATCGCGACGGGCGAGCGAGTGACCAATCACACGCTTGCGATCAATGCAGATGGGAAACCTATCAAGAACATTGTCGAACTAGCGCGCGAACACGGACGAGCCATCGGTTTGGTAACGGACACAAAGCTTACCGATCCGACTAGCGCGGCTTTCTACGCGCACCCGCTTGAGCCCAGCGATGTGGACAAAATCGCAGCTGAGTTTGTAGACCGGGGCAACATCGACATCGCAATGGGCGGTGGCGCGGCGCAGTTTCTTCCCATCACCAAGGGGGGGGACAGACAAGATATTCGCGATCTGTTGCTGGAGCTCCGCGGTAACGGATTCGATATTGTTCGAACACGAACTGAATTGGAAACAATTCCAGCGTGGCGTCGACCGAAACTGTTCGGCGTTTTCGACGATGGAGACCTCGCCTTCACAAATCAGCTCGAACAAAGAAATCAACAGCCGAGTCTTTCCGATATGGTGCGGCGCGCAATCCAATTACTTCAATACAACACCGGCGGCTATTTTCTTGTCGTCGATGCAGGGCTAATGCGCAAAGCAGCACAGGAAAACAACGGAGAAAGGACCCTCAGCCAAACAGTTGAACTGGACCGCGCGGTCGGTATCGCACGAAGCTATGGTGGGCCAAAATCGACGATCATAGTATGCGGTGATTTGGCAATGGGTGGACTAAGCTTGAATGGGTTTCCTTTTCGCAAAGATAGCGGTATAGCCTTGCTGGGCTTTAACTCAGCTGGCCAGCCCTGGATCACGTGGGCGACCGGCCCTCATGGCACCAAGTCCTATGGTCCGGCGAAAATCCCCGGAAACCAAGACAAAAGCGAAACTCAGGAAACGGAACAGCCAGAGCCGGCAGCGTTCTACACGAAATCAGCGCTGGTCACGGTGGAAGACGTGGTTGCCTTCGGCAGCGGACCTGGAACAGACGCGCTGCAAGGGGTACTGGACAGCACAGCTGTTTTTGAAATTTTGCGCGACGAGCTTTGACGACTCCGGTGGCCACGTCCAACCGGGCGCGTCACAGAAACACTCGAGTACTCGCCGAAGCAGCGAGTTCGTCTATAACAAAGTCAATCATGGTTCCTTCAACTTTGCTGCTTCGCGGTACGGAATGCCGAGTCGATAAAGACGCAATTGTTCCTCGAGCGCCGAAGATAATGAGTGATCACCTGACAGCCGTGATAGCTGTATTGCAGCTCCAGCGGTTTCAATCGCTTGTCCAAATTGTCCAGCCTCTGCGTACGCCGCCGCCAACGTACGCAGCACGATCGGATTGGAGCCTCCGGATAGCTCATCAGCTCGCCGTGCAATTTCAACTGCCTTGGCACCATTTCTCAATGATCCATTGGAACATGTGGCAATTAGCCAACCCAGGTTCGTGAGGGCAGGAATGGATTTTGGAGAAATCTCCAGGGCTTTCTCGTAATGCTGAATAGCTTCTGCTGTTTCCCCTTTTTCATCGAGAGCAACAGCAAGGACCGTGTGACAATCTGCATGCTCAGGCCGGATCAACACGGCCGCGCGAAAATGCTGGATTGCAGTATCGAGTTCCCCTTTCTCAAGCAGAGCACGGCCGAGGCCGTACCGGGCCAGAAAGTAATCAGGCCGCATTGCAAGCGCTTCTTGGTAATGCATTATCGCTTCGTCGATCCGTTTCTTCTCAAGAAGAGCGCTGCCTAAAGCGACCTGAGCATCGGGATCGTTTGGTTGCATGGTGACCGCTTTCTCACTATGCACAAGCGCCTCGTCTACTTCGCCTTTGCTTAAAAGCGCCGTCCCGAGATTGTACTCCGCATCCCACCAATTCGGCTGCAGTTGCAATGCGTGCTGGTAATGAGCGATTGCATCATCCACCTGGCCTTTCTCGAGAAGAACAATGCCGAGGTTGGTATCAGCCATCCAGCACTCGGGGTTTCTTGCAAGAGTAGTGCGCCAAAGCGTTTCCACATCGCCGTACATAGAGGTTTGCCGCCACGTCACGACCGCCAACATCGCAACTGCAAATAGTGCCGCGCTCCGAATAAAGGCACGCTGCTGCTTAAGCGCGTCGGCCAAACTGACTATCCCCGCCGAGGCAAGCGCGATCGGCCCGATACACGCCAAATACTGGTAGTGATCCGCCACAAAGGTATAACGGAATGTGAAGAGCATCATGAACCCAAGCACTGGGCTAAGTGTAGCGACAAAGAATGCAGCAGCGACCTCGACGCTGCGTCCCGTATAGCGCCTCAACCAGTAGATCGCCATGCAGACCGCGATTACGGCCACTAACCAGATATAATCCAACAGATGCTCCGGTGAGATGTTCCATTTTGGATAAATGAACGTTAGATTTGAGGGCCAGATAAGTTTACTTAAGTAAAACCAAACAGCCCGGCTTGCGACGAGAACCCGCTCGATCGGACTCAAGAACGTAATGGCCGCTCGGCTCGTCCCCTGATGATAACGCTCCCACCACATTGCCAGTAGACCCATGGCGAGACCGAGAACGAGGAAAGGAAGAATCTCGAAAATTCTCTTCCAATTGATGGCCTTCTTCTGTAACCACAAAATTAAGAACAGCGCTGCTGGCAAGGTGCAGGCTGTTGCCTTGGCCGAAAGCGCCAGAATGTAAAGAATCAACGCCAGCACGTAAAAGCTCCACGGCCGCTTCGTCCGTTCATCAACAAACGCGAGCCATGCAAGGACCGTCAGCAGAAAGAAAAAAACCATGAGCACATTCTTGCGCTCTGTAATCCAAGCCACCGATTCCACTTGCACTGGATGCAGGGCGAAGACTGCGCCGGCCAGCCATGCCCCCGGCACGTTCAAACGCGCCAGCACTCGCCAGACCAGCAGCGCGTTGGCCACATGAAGCAGAAGGTTGACCCAATGATAACCAGTCGGATTCAGTCCCCACAGCGCGTGCTCGATGCGAAACGTGCTGTAGACCAGCGGGAAATATTGCGAAGGCGAATCGAGCGAAAACCAGATGCGTCGCAAACCATCAGGCGCAGTCAGCAGCTCGTTATTCGTTATATACACGTCGTCGTCCCACACAAAGCCGCCATTCCACGCGGGCCGATACGCAAAGATCGTCAGAGCTGCCAAAACCAAGGCAAAAAACCAGGCGCGACTGCGTGGAGAAGCGAGGACTTTAGGAATATTGCGCAGCATTGCTGTATTAAACGCGATTCGCGGAGACGCAGTGCAACGGAAATCGTTCAGTTGCAAGCCGTCCTTTTCCATCGGAAAAACAACTTTCGTGGCGCATAAAATCGACAATCAGAGCAAAGCACTGCGTTTCGGCTGGTACGCCCTGGCCGTGATCGTTTTCGGGCTCGTGATTGCCATCCGGATTCGACTTCTGGGCATTCCGTTGGAGCGCGACGAAGGCGAATACGCTTACGCCGGTCAACTGATGCTGCAAGGGATCCCTCCATACACGCTCGCCTACAGCATGAAGTTTCCTGGAACCTATGCCTCCTATGCGCTGATCATGTCGATATTCGGCCAAACGATCTTTGGTATTCACTTGGGTTTGCTGCTGGTTAATGCTGCGACGATTGCGCTAATTTTCTTCCTCGGCCGACGGTTAATCAATTCGATTGCCGGGATCGCCGCGGCAATGAGTTATGCCGTTCTTTCAGTCAGTCCGTCCGTGCTTGGGTTATTTGCTCACGCGACGAATTTCGTCATTCTACCGGTTCTGGGTGGGACGCTGCTGATCCTGAAGCTTTCCGAGTCGGAGCACCACGCAATTGGGCGGATATTCGCGAGCGGGTCGCTCTTTGGCATCGGTGTGTTGATGAAACAGCCGGCGCTCCTATTTATCCCATTTGGAGTACTCTACCTGCTTTGGAACGATATCCACCGTCGATTTGCCCTGAAAGAAATCGTTCTGCGCAATCTGATCTTTGGGATCGCGGCAATTG
>WNGG01014784.1_pt1 | contig 17894 bp, 18 predicted proteins | sample 5400661 | NCBI WGS metagenome assembly WNGG01 (sample SAMN13153372, study PRJNA577476) | soil metagenome | isolation source: 100 cm soil or saprolite under Garry oak tree replicate 1 | place: USA:California | collected 2016-06-15
TGTCACGCGTGACACGTCACTTTTTGACTCTTTCTCACAGCGCTTCCGCTCCGCGTTCGTCCGTTCGGATCCGGACCGCCTCTTCCACTTCCGCAACGAAAATTTTCCCGTCACCGATCTTCCCAGTCTTGGCGGCGCGCAAAATTGCGTCGACAGCACGCTGCGCGCGATCGTCAGGAACGACAAGCTCGAACTTCACTTTGGGTAGGAAGTCCACCGTGTACTCGGTGCCGCGGTAAATTTCGCTGTGACCTTTTTGCCGGCCGAAACCTTTCACTTCGCTGAGCGTCATTCCTTCCACGCCAACTTCTGTGAGTGCTTCTTTCACCGGCTCGGTTTTAAACGGCTTGATGATCGCCTCAATTTTTTTCACCGCGCCAAACTAGAACTAGCGCTCCAAATGGCAAGCAACACGTGGAGATAGGGCCATCGGGCAATTCCCAATTCAGACTCCTGGATTGGGTCCAAGGAATCGGCGCTCCCTGCGTTCACGCCTTACCGACATGAATCGATCGCGTCTAGCTCTGCCTCCACCATCTCACGCACAAGCTGCCGAAAATTTCCAGTCGGCTTCCACCCAAGTGTTTTGCGAATCTTCTCCGCGCAACCGACCAGGCGTGTTGGTTCCGTTGGGCGATCGAACGAAGAAGCGTACTTTACATATTTCTCCCATGGAAGATCGACAACCGCGAACGCCGCCTTGACAAATTCGCGTACAGAATGCGTCTCTCCGGTTGCGACCACGTAATCATCTGCCGTTTGGTGTTGCAGCATCAACCACATCGCCTGCACATAATCCTGGGCACGACCCCAATCTCTTTGGCTTTCCAAGTTACCGAGCGAAAGTTCATTATCGAGATTGCACGCGATCCGCGCAGCCGCGCGCGCAATTTTGCGTGTCACAAAATTTTCCCCGCGCCGTGGCGACTCGTGATTGTAGAGAATGCCATTGCAAACGAAAAGTCCGTACGATTGTCGATAAATCCGTGCCAATTGCGTCGCGAACGCTTTAGCACAGCCATACGGACTCGTCGGTTGCAGGGGCGTTTCTTCCGTTTGCGGCGTTTCGGATGCGTCTCCGAAGATTTCCGAGCTCGAGGCGTGATAGAATTTCACCGATTGCAGTTGAGCGCGGGCGATTTCAAGCAAGCGCAGCGTCGCCATTCCCGCTTCCTCGCAAGTCGATTCGGGAATCTCAAAACTCAGGCCGACGTGACTTTGTCCGGCGAGATGATACAACTCGCTCGGACGAACATCGCCGAAAATGCGGCGCAAGGTCGTACTGTCGGCGAGATCGCCATAGTGGAGAAATAGCCGCTGACCGTAAATTTTGTCATCCCGCCGCAGATGCTCGATGCGCGATCGCAATAAGTTGCTCGTACGTCGCACGATTCCGTGCACGGTATAACCCTTTTCCAGGAGCAGCTCAGACAAGTAGGAACCGTCTTGTCCAGTGATTCCGGTAATTAAGGCGATTTTCTCGGAATCTTTCATTTAATATCGAACCCAAGTTTTGCGGGCTTCATGATCGAAAAGGAAATAAGCAAAATCCGTCTCGCCACTCACTGCCAGCACACACATCATCAGATTTTTCGTCCGAATTTTTTCTCCAATTCGGCAAGCGAAATCTGAATCATCGTCGGGCGGCCATGCGGACAACAGTAAGGCAAATCGCAGACGAGCAAATCCTGGACGAGTTTTTCAATTTCCAGATAACGTAGCGGATCGTTGGCTTTGACAGCGTGTCGGCAAACGGTCTTGGCGATCATCTCTTCGCCCAAGCGCAATGCCGAGCTGCTGTTACTCGCGCTTTTGAGATCATCGATCACCTTGCGCATGAACTGTGTCGGGTCTGAGACGTTCAAAAAACTCGGAAGGCTGTCGATCTTGAACGAGTTCGGTCCGAAGTTCTCGATCCCGATTCCCATCTTTTGCAGGATCGACATGTTGCGCTCAATCCAATCCGCATCGCGCGGCGGGAGATCAAAAGTCTGAGGCAGTAGCAGCCTTTGCGCGGGAACTCCCTGCTCTTCCATTCTTCGCCGCAATTCCTCAAATAGAATGCGTTCATGCGCTGCATGCTGATCCACGAGGACGAGCCCATCCGCGTTTTCCATCAAGACGTAAAGTTTGTTGAGCACTCCAATAATCTGAAATTGCTGCGGCGAAGATTCGTTGGAAGGGATTGCGTGTCCTGTGTGGCGAGGGCCAGCGACCCCGGCTACGGATTCGTCGATCTGAAAGCGTCTAGCGCTCGGGATAACAGGCGGAGGAGCAGTGAATTCGACGGGCTTGTGGCCGGAATCGCCTGCTTCGGCTCCAAAGCGCGGAAGTTCACGGTGTGGAACTCCAACTGACGTGCCAGTCGACGGCGTCGCGGCGAGCGGCGCGCGAAATTTTTCCTGCCACTCCGTCCGACTGCGTTCCAATGTTTGCTGAACACAGCGGACGATTGCTTCACGCATGCCAGTGGGATCCCGAAAACGCACTTCGCGTTTTGCCGGGTGAACGTTTACATCAACAGCACTTGGATCGAGATCGAGAAAAAGAAACGTGACGGGATACTGTCCCTTCATGAGGGTAGTGTGATAACCTTCCCGCACGGCAGCAGTAATGAGGCCGCTCTCAATAGCGCGGCCATTTACGAAAATAAGCTGTTGCGCGCGCGTTTGCCGGCTTAGACCTGCTTGCCCAATAAAGCCGCGAATTTGAATTTTGGATGACGCATTGCCGCTTACCTCAATCAGGCGCTCCAGTAATTCGGGACCATACAAGTCACGGATTCGATCAGTGAGAGTTGCCGTCGCCGGGAGCTGAAACACCAGGCGGTCGTCTCGCAACAAAGTAAAGGCAATCTGAGGATGGCCAATCGCTTGCAGGTGAATGTGATGCTCAATGTTACGGCCTTCCGTGTTTTCCGAGCGAAGAAATTTTCGACGCGCCGGCAAATTATAGAAAAGCGACCGCACCTCCACTTGCGTTCCCGGCGCTTCGCCACCATCGCGCACGATCTCGATCTTGCCCCCATTAACGATGATCTCAGTTCCGGCGATGGCATTAGGCTCGCGTGTGGTCAATCGAAAACGGGCAACACTCGCGATACTCGGCAATGCTTCGCCGCGAAATCCAAGCGTGCCGATAGCCTGCAGGTCAGCAGCCGAGCGAATCTTGCTCGTAGCATGCCGTTCAAGCGAAAGAAGCGCGTCATCACGATCCATGCCGCAGCCATCGTCAACGACACGGACCACGGAAATTCCTCCCCGACGAATCATGATCTCAATCTTGCGGGCGTCGGCGTCGATGCTGTTCTCGACGAGTTCTTTCACCACCGAGGCGGGACGCTCCACTACTTCGCCAGCCGCAACCTGGCTGGCGACCGTGTCTGGTAGCACTCGAATCCGGCTCATCTGATCACAGAAGTTAGAGATTAGAAATCGGGGGTCAGGTTCAAGCGTAGCACGGCCAACAACCGATGTAGAGGCGTGGTGTCCTCACGCGCATGTGTAGATGCCTTGGGACTGAGGACAGCAGACATTACACCTCTCGCATTGGTTGACTTGGTGGGGCTGAATCGTAGGTTTTCAGCGAAGATGATTAACGTCACCGACAACGCTGTTCGACAGCTTCGAAGTTTGCTTGAAGGTCAGGCAGAAAACTCCGAAAAAGGTTTGCGCGTCCAGATTGCAAAGGGCGGTTGTTCGGGTCTTCAATACGAAATGGCGCTCGACGAAAAAAAAGAAGGCGATGCTGTAGTGGCGCGCGAGGGGATGCAATTTCTTATCGATGCTGAGAGTATTCCATACTTGCGCGGCGCTACCTTGGATTTTCGCGACGGTTTGACCGGCGTGGGGTTTCATATTGTGAATCCAAATGCGTCGCGGACCTGCGGGTGCGGTTCGTCGTTCGAAACTGCGCGGCCAGTTTGAAACCGGGGAATTTTCTCGTTTTCGCTTAAATGGACTATGGTGCTTTTCGCTACGAAGAGCCGTACTCTCGTCCACGGCGGCGCACGAATTATTTCGCATGGACGGTCATCATTCTGCTCCTGACTGGCTTCGCCTTCGCAGCATGGCTGGGTAGTTTTTACATTTTCGATCAACCGGAGCGTCCAGACAGCTACCGCATTTTACAAAAGCTGCACAAAATCGAACCGCCGAAGCGCTTCGAATTGACGGCTGCGCCAGCTGGCGAATTCCTGAGTGCGAAGCAGCTCTACGATCGCTATGTCGGAATGGGAGCCGCCGAGTTGGCCAAGACCAATGCGGAGCTGGCGCGGAATTATATTCGAAATTATCAGCAGGTGCGCGGTTTAGTGCCGTACGTGATCGGCAGATACACGATCGTGGCAGCACGGGAACTCGGACCCGGCGACGTGTTTACCTCCGGAATGGTCACGCTGACGAACGCGGTCGATAGTGGCGAATTGCTCATGGAGCATCTTTATCCGGCCGATCCCGAGGTTCTGCCGCTGATGAAACAGACGCTGAACGTCGGGTTGGAACTCAAACTCGAGCGCACCCATGATCTTTCGGCGGTGATTCATGCAGAGCGGTTGGCGGACGGTCGCATGATGATTACGACCGTCCCATTGCTCTATGGAAGTTATACTGTCACGCGCGGGCTGGGCACCTTCCGGCTGGAACCGCCGCGCACTCTCAATCTCGCTGCGGGCTGGCCTTTGTTTAAGGAGCACGCGCGCACCGCAGCCGAAGCGGACTACGCCAATTATCGGCAAAAGACGGTTGCAGCCCAAGGCCAAGTGCCAATCCCTGGTGTGGACGCAACCGGCACGCCGCCTCCCGCGGGGAATGAGCTGGTTCGGGTCGAACAAGCCAGGCCTGTCCCGGTTCCCTTGGCAACACCGATAGCGCCACAAAATGAAAAGCTGGCCAAGGCAACGCCTTCGCCAAAAGGCGGAAAATTGGCAAGGAAACAAAAGCTCCAATCTCCGCCGCCTGCCTCGACTCCTCCTCAGCCGGCCGTCGCGCAAAAATCGAGTGGGCCAACTTCGACCCCGATCGCTGTCGCGTTGGCGCCGACGCCGCCAAAGGCTCCCGTAGCTACGCCCGCGCCAACGGTGGCTGCTGCTCAAGCTCCATCGAGACGGCTCATCGGCACGGGCGATTTGCGAGATGTCGCCGAGCGCGGACTTGCCGGCGAACGTGTTTATCTGAAGGGACAGTTCGTCGTAAACTTTTCCGATGCCAATCGCGCTGTGCTTCGTCCGCGCACGAAACTAACGGAAAAAGTCCTTCATTTTGGCGCGGGCTCATCCACACGTATCATTGTCGAATTTCCGGCCGGCTACAATCCTCCGCAGCAAGGCGCAGTGGTGAGCCGAGACGAAATGCGGCCCTACGAAATCACCGAGGTGCGCAAACAGGAAGACGGCCAGCTCAATGTCTTCGTGCGGGAAATAATGCAGCCGAATTAATCGGCACGATCGCAGAAGCAATTTCCAGCCTCGAGATTTTGATACGGTGAAGTCACCGTGTTTCATCTCGACCCAAAACCGCTAGACCGTACTTCAAAGTCTCAAAGGCCGTACGTCGTGATTTCCCTCTCGCCTTCGCCAACATAACTCTGTAATTGTTTACTCTTTTTCAAGAACCTTCATGCAAGAATTCGAAAAACTCGTCGGACAGCTCAGCGATTTCGTTTGGGGGCCGCCGTTGTTAATTCTCCTGCTCGGCACGCATATTTTCCTCACGTTCCGGCTTCGATTCATCCAGCGGTATCTCGGCAAGGCAATCAAACTCTCGGTTCAGAAGTCACCCGAAGGACATGGCGACATAAGCCAATTCGGCGCGCTAACCACTGCATTGGCCGCCACCATAGGCACCGGTAACATCGTCGGTGTTGCGACGGCTATCGCGGCCGGTGGCCCAGGAGCTGTGCTCTGGATGTGGCTGACAGGTGTCTTCGGCATCGCCACAAAGTACTCCGAGGCACTCCTTTCCGTTAAATACCGCATAAAAACGAAAGACGGATTGATGGCAGGCGGTCCGATGTATGTCCTCGAGAGAGGCATGAAACAGAAATGGCTTGGAGTAATCTTCGCCATTCTTACCGCCGTATCTGCATTCGGCATTGGGAATATGGTGCAGGCAAACTCCATTTCCGCGATGGTAAATGAAACATTCCGCGTCGCTCCATGGATCACGGGCATCGCGATGGCGGTGCTTACAGCCTTCGTGATCCTTGGAGGAATTAAATCGATAGCAAGGGTGTGCGAAGCACTGGTGCCCTTCATGGCAATTTTCTATGTGACCGGGTGCATTGTCCTTCTGTTGATGAATGCTTCGGCAATTCCAGCGACGATACAGCTCATCTTCCAAAGCGCTTTTAGCGGCCACGCAATGTTCGGAGGCTTTGCCGGTGCCACTATGAAAGAAGCCATCCGCTACGGCGTCGCGCGCGGACTTTTCTCAAACGAGTCGGGCCTAGGTAGCGCACCGATTGTTGCCGCCGCGGCCCAAACAAAAAACCCAGTCCGCCAAGCCCTCGTTTCTTCCACCGGAACGTTCTGGGATACCGTCGTTGTCTGTGCGATGACCGGCCTTGTGTTGGTCAACTCCGGCCAATGGATAAAGGGCCTCAAAGGCGCGGCCCTCACGAAAGCCGCATTCTCCGATTTTCACATCGTCGGACCAATCGTCCTTACCCTGGGCTTGTTGACATTTGTCTTTTCCACAATTCTTGGATGGTCGTACTACGGCGAAAAAGCTGCGGAATACCTCCTCGGGCCAAAAGTGATTATTCCCTATCGCTGGATTTGGGTTGGTGCAGTGATGATCGGCTCAGTCCTTTCTCTTCCGACCGTCTGGTCGCTTGCCGATGTTACAAACGGCCTCATGGCAATTCCAAACCTTGTTTCTCTGATTGTACTCAATGGCGTCATCGTTTCCGAAACACGTCACTATTTGTGGAACGACAATTTAGATGCAGCAGCGCCCGTGTCGCCCACAACTGAGCTCCCCGCTGTTCCTGCCGCTGATGTGTCACCAAGCCCGTAGCCGCTGCGGTCGCCCCTGGATCAACTAAAATCCTAGTCCGCTTTTCTCCAGCAATCGTGCTGCCGAGCTAGTCGGTGCGCGATCGCAGAATTAATTTACCGTCGCGAATTTCGATCGTGCCGAGATCGGAAGTGTTCCGGTATTCCGCAAGGTAGTCGCGCAGCCGCTTTGAATGATATTTCCAATTCAAAAGATCCTTGGGGACCGGCTTATTGTTCACGATGATCTGGTTCAATTGCGGGTGCTCCAGAGATTCGGCGCCATTTAATTGAATCGTGGTGTCGCCATTAAAATAATAACCGGATCGGCCGAAAAATTCTCCAATCGGAACACTCGCTTGGAGACGCAGGCGGTTGTCCTCAATCGATACAAAAGCTTTCCAGCGCGGATCTCGATTCTTAGCAATCAAACTGTTAATGTCATCTGCTGTAAGTGCGATTTCAGCTGGCTGCCGCGCACGGATTTTTTGTTTGAAATCCCGCCATCGCTCTTGGACCGCTTGAATTTGTTCGTCCGAAGCCGCGAATTGAGGAACCGCCGCCGGCGCTTCCGCGATTGAGTGCGTTTGCGCCAGCCAATAAACACCGTGCACTACTGCCGAGTGCCGCTGAAAACCCCAATACAGACCGGCAAGACAAGCGATGACCAGCACAATCACGAAAACCACGAGGATGAGGCAGCCTCTGGCGAAACAGCCCATTCCTTTTTGTGGTGGCGGCGCCTCAACCCACGCGTTCATTTGCGCGGCTTTTCTCTTGCGTAACACAGGCTTCCAGCCTGTTTCGTAAACCGGGCATCCGGCCCGGTCTTCGATTGAGAAGCTGCCTTACGTCGCTGCGTCGATGTGTTCACGTCCTCGCGCGCGACTCGATGTCGATCTTGGTTTGCGCTTCCATCAATTTGTCATAGAGCGCGCGCAACCCCTCCGAGAGCATTCGTGTGCCTGCAAGGATCGGCATAAAATTCGTGTCGCCATTCCAACGCGGCACGATGTGGACATGCAAATGATCAGGCACACCCGCGCCTGCGCATTCGCCAAGATTCATACCGATGTTGAAGCCTTGCGCTTTTGTCGCGGCACGCAACAGCACTTGGGCATGTGAGACCAAATTCCAAAGCTCGACAATTTCATTTTCACCAAGCGAAGAAATGTCGGCCGTTTTACGGTACGGCACCGCCATCAAGTGACCGACTGTATAGGGATAACGGTTCATCATTAAAAACGCGTTTTTGCGCCGCGTCACCACCAGATGCGCGGCGTCGTCGCTTGCTCGACCAGCCGCCTCGAGAAAATCAAAGTCCGGTTTTTCGCGCTCGAAGTATTCAACGCGCCAAGGACACCAGAGCGTTTCCATTTCTTTTTTTGGAAATTCCATCGACATCGCTGACCCGCTACGAGAGTAAAATTATGCGCCGGAAAGTCGAGCCAGAGTTTCGCTTTCGCGCTGTAGCGGGCCCCGAAAGCGTTCGGGGGTCGCAATAATCTCGTGAGCCGCTTCTCTGCAGCGGAAGCCGTGTCGGCTGCGAGCAAATTCGCAGCACCCGCCGTTCTATTGTCTGCTGGTGGCTGCGCGCGGCGCGAACGTGCTCAGGCCAGCGTTAGCTGGCGCATCGTCAAGCGGCTATAAGTGCCGCTCAAGGCGCGACTAGGTTCCAGCCAGCCGCAAGAATGGGACCGTAAGCACTGCCGGTATAAACATTATTGTTTAGGTAGTACAACGCTGTTCGCCGGTTACTGGGATTGTAAAGCAGATAATCCGGCTTGCCGTCCCCGCTGAAATCGGCAGTCCCCGTCAACTCATAGCCACTTGCAATCGTCGGCCCATAGGCGGCGCTGACAAATGTACCCCCGGACAGATACCAAATCGCCGTTCGGCGCGTGCCGGGGGCGAAGAGTGCATAATCAGTTTCTCCATTCTGATTGAAATCCGCAACCCCCGCTAACCTCCAGCCAGCGGCAAGAGTCGGACCATAGGCGCTGCCGGCAAAAACATTGTTGTTCAAATACCAGATCGCTGTTCGGCGGGTGCTCGCATTGTACAGCACATAATCGGGTTGGCAGTCGCCGTTAAATTTGCCGACCGCTACCAATGCCCAACCGCTGGGGAGGGTTGGGCCATAGGCGCTGCTGATAAACGTGACCCCGGAGAGATACCAGAACGCCGTTCGGCGCGTGGTGGGGTTGAAGAGGACGTAATCAGGCTGGCCGTCACCATTGAAATCCGCCACAGATACTACATTCCAGCCAGCCGGAAGAGTCGGACCATAGGCGCTGCCGGCAAAAGCATTGTTGTTCAGATACCACACAGCCGAATGGCGCGTGCTCGCAGCGTAAAGCACATAATCTGGTTTGCCGTTGTGGTTGAAGTCTGTGGCTGGGGAGCTTCCGCAGGAGAATTCTATCTGGTACGTCCCGCCGAGGCCCTCCGGCGCCTGCTCTGCATTGAAGACCACCAGCGCAATGGTCGTGTTGGCCGGAATGGTCAACTCGAATGTCGTCTGCACCCCTGGAACAAACGAGCTCGCGCCGGCGTCGCCCAAGTAGCGCGTCGAATTGGTGATATCAGCAGCGACAAACGGAGCTTTGAAAGCTGACAGTTGCATGTTGCCAAAGGGGTTGGGCCCTTGGGTCAGCATGGTGAATGTGAGCGGGGTACAGAGCGGTGAGGCCGTGTTGTTAGTAAAGTAGTGCACATTATAAAGATACGGTCCCGTTCCAATGTTGCCCGGCCAAGTGACGCTGGCACAAGTGGCCGTGGGCCCCGTGCCGGGCCGGTTGATACGAGTGTCCAAATTTCCTGTGCTACCGCCCGGAGGCGCTGTCCCCAGCGTGCCGGTGATCACCGGCGTCAAAGGCGTTGGCTGCTGCTTTAGCAATGGCGCTTCGACATCCGAACTGCCCTTGCTGGCATCCGCCCTCTCCCGCTGCCCCAACGCACGGGGCATCACCTGGATGGCGAGAAAAAGCAGAGCGAGAAAAAATCCGCCCCAACCGAGACGCGTCATAATTCTGGTAGTAGTTCGTTTATTCATTTTGAGTAGTTGGGGGATTTAGGAAGCGCACCGCCGTTCTTAGAAAAAATGCGGAATCGCGCCGAAACAGAAATGACATTCATACGAATGTCAAAAGTCTCTCGCATCGGCCCCGCGCCTTCTCAACATCCTTCAACGGAAACTGCCGGGCGAAGTTGTGGAAAAGTTTCGAATATTTTCAGACACGACCGCGGATTATGCGCGCTTTCGACTTTTGGGGGAGCGCAGGCTGCCAGCCTGCACTTGTCGGCAGTTTGCCGACCAACACGTTAGCGTAGCGAGCCCCAAATCACGCTCCGGCTGTCTCGCGTGGTGTTGCTCAATTGTCAGTTCAGCGGTTGGGCAGACTCCATGACACGAAAATCTGGATTTAATGTACCGGTTGCGAAGCCTCCGAAAAACATCTTTTTCCGCGGCACGCGCTTGATATGATTGCTTCTGTGAGCGGCCCCGAATTCAAATCACACAAAGAACCGATCATGACCTCATTTATTCTCCCTAATCACGACCTCATCCGGCGGCTCTCAAGGTCTGCGAAGCTCCTCCTGGTGATCACAGTCGTGACATTGACTGCGACGAGCAAAATCAAGGCATCTTCACAGGATGACGCGGGGACCGTGGCCGCCTTAGATACCAAATATCAAGCGGCAGTAAAAGACAATGATGCTACCACGATGGGTCAGATTTTAGCCGATGATTTCATTTTGGTAACCGGACGTGGTCATGTCTATAGCAAAGCCGAACTAATCGAGCAGGCGCGAAAGAAGGAAGTTACCTATGAGCACCAAGAAGAGGAAGTCGGATCGCAGAAGGTTCGGATCTGGGGTGATACAGCCGTCGTGACGGCGCTTTTGTGGGTCAAGGCCGTGCAGGAAGGCAAACCGGTCGATTACAAGCTCTGGTTCAGCGATACTTATGTTCGCACTCCGACAGGCTGGCGATATGTATTTGGCCAGGCTTCGCTGCCGCTGCCTAAAGCGGACTGAAAATAAATCAAACGCCCGAAATTCGAGCCAGCTGTTCGCCTGTTGTGTTGTGGTGGCGGTCGCACCGGTGCGTCTGTGTCAATTGTGAGAGCGGCCTTAGCACCGCGATGATTCAACTGATTTAATCTGCCTTATGAGACGATTCGTCCTTATACTCTTTGCGATAGTGCTCCTGCCGTATGCAGCGCCTGCCAAACGCACCGCACCAGCAAAAGTAGAGCCGGTGATTTATCAGGGCGTCCGGTACGTCGCGCCGAACGATGATGGTCGCCGCGCATACATCGAGGCATGGGATGTCGCAACCAACAAGACGCTTTGGGAGTTGACGGTCTTCACGAACCACATCGATCCCAAGTTAGAGGAAGACGTTCAGTTGGTTTTCATCAAAGCGCTGACCGTTCGAGATGGCACGCTTATGGTGACATCCGAGCACGGCACGACGTACCGCGTTGATTTAAAGAGCAAAGCAGTGGCGCAATCCGATCTCGCGTGGTCGCAAGCGCCGGACGCGGCTGCACAGCGCAATAACATTCCTGAGACCATCGAGAGAGCGATCTCGAAAGGGCCGCTCGCGAAGGATTACGAAGTCTCCTTTCACCTGAACCCGTTCTATCTACGTGGGGACTTCAATGGTGATGGTAAGGTTGACGTTGCTGTTCTCGTGAAGCAACGCTCGACCGGAAAACTCGGGATTGCGATCATTCCTGGTGGGGCGAGCAAGGCAGCAATTCTCGGTGCGGGCGCTCCCCTCGGAAATGGCGGCGATGACTTCGATTGGATGGACAACTGGCAGGTCTATCCGAAAGGCCGCGTGGGTCGAGGGACAGAGGAACCGAGTGTCCACCGGTTTCATGGGGACGCGCTCCTCGTAGGCAAGAGTGAGGCAGCTAGCGGGCTAATTCACTGGGATGGCAAACACTACGTTTGGTTCCAGCAGGGTGACTAGTTGTGCTCGATACCGTCGTCACCTAACCCCGATCCAAGGCGCAGGCGTGGCGGAAACGCTTCCGTAGGATTTGGGATTAACATCTCAGTGCGTAATGAGAACGTAACCCACTCCTGGTTTGTTCTTCTTCTCCTTTGATTTCAGTTGAGAGAGGGCCGCATCTCGGAGCTTGCGCATCAAAGCGGCTGCGTCTTCAGTTGGCGCCACCAACGCATCGAGATTCCCGAGATTCCATTCGACGACCGCGCGATGCAGTTTGATGAAATGCGTTTTCCGCAAATAGAGAAGCAGTCCTTCATCCTTGGTGAAAAGCGCTTCGTAACGCCAATGATGCACCGCTGCCTCATGGCGAACCTCGCGCCCGAAAATGACGAGAGCGTCGCGATGATCACGATATCCGGAGATGACCTTCGAAATTGTGTAACCACTTGTAAACAAGATCGACACAAGCAGTGCGACTGCGCTCCATCGATAAAGACGCGTGCACAATTGTTCCTCCACTGGGGCTTTTCCGATCTGCGCCGCCAGCATCAAACAGAGCGCTGGCACAATCGGAAAAATCCGGTCAACGCGTTTCGATGGAATCAGCGACATAACTAACAGACCCCCAAAAACCCAGCAAATTAGCCAGAATGTCTCCGGTGATATTTTGCGAAATGCATTGCGAATCCCGAGCCCTGTTGGTCGAAGACTCAGAAAGGCTATGAGGATCATTAGCACGCTCCACGGAGCAAATTTATGTAGCAGTTGCGGCAGATAAAAATAAAGCGGTTGTGCCCGATGGATCGTTTCGCCAAATCGCCCTATGAATTCGCGGACGATAACTTGATCGAAAAACCCGGGCACAAACAGAATGCCGCCGATCACCCAAAGAAGAAAGACACCGAGGGAAGCAAGCCACGGCCACCAACCCGACCACGCCGAGACTGCATTGCTCTTGCGTCGCCACCACTCGAATATGCCAATTCCGGGAAGTAAGAACGCGTAAACGATGGGTCCTTTGATCAACATCACAACGGTGAGCAAAGCAAAGAGGTAGATTCGATCTCGCGGTCTCCACTCCTGTTCCCGGACTTTTTGCCAAATCAACAGGCCGATAAGAAAAATTACGAACGCCAATGGCATATCGGTGCGCACGAACGTCGCCAGGCGTGGACTCAACAGATTTAATCCAAACGCGCTGAGCGCGATTAAGGCGGCAATGGATCCGTACGCTGAATTCGCCGCGCGATACAACAAGATCGACAACGCGATCGCAGCGACAAATGACGGCAACCGCCACGACACATCCCAGGATCTCGTTAATGCAAAAAGACCGGCTGAAACCCATCCTACCAGCGGCGGCTTTGTCGCCACGCGTTCCTGCGGCGTCTGCTGATAGAACCAGTGTCCCTCCTTGATCATCGATTTTTAGAGGCAACGCCGCAAAGTTATAAATGCCGGCTCCGACGCCACTCAGATCCAGAGACTCAACAATCGCGACGCCGGCCTGCGCGAGCGCGTGATGATTTTGCAAAGATTTCGAATCAATTTCATCCACGGATGGCACATCCAATCCCAACAACTTGACTCCATTCTTCTGCAACCATGACGGGACATCTGCTGCAATCACCGGAATTTGATTTGGAAAAACTGCCGAGTTGCTCCATCGACCAGTCTTTACGAGAAGCCGCGAACTCTCCGCGATTTCTTCAGCGTGCGGTTGAAGATCTTCAATCGTGATCAGGTGTTTTTCTTTCGACTGTAAAAAAGCTTCCGTAAGATCGAGAACAACCGCCCGACCCAAATAAATGTCGAGTGGCGCTTTCTCGATCGATTCGGCTTTGGTGTCGAAATGGAATCGCGCATCGGCATGCGTGCCGTTATGTACGCTTGTTTTGATCGCACCAAGATTTACCGAATTGCCCTCTGCGATCGTCCCGGTGAGCGCAAATTGAAACGGCGTATCTCCCGGCCACGGCGCGAGATCGTTCGAGAGCGTCCGTGAAATATCCCAGATTCTCATGCCGCGATCACCTTTGGCTCGATCAAGAGTTTATTTCGCGAGGGCCTGTTATTTGGCTGAGCGGTTGATACAGCCGCCACTGCAACTGTCGTAATTGTTTTCGTGTCCATCTAATCCTCGCCAATCTCTTCGATAATTGCTTGTGCGGCTTTTTCGCTCGCTCCGCTTTCGCCCAGTTTGCCGATGATTGCATCGAACTCAGAGAGCATCCGATCGCGCGCGGCTGTGTTATCCATTAGTTGCAGAACTGCCTTGACGATCGCGTCTGGTTTTGCCTGGTGCTGAATGAATTCGGGCACCACTTCTCTATCCGCGAGAACGTTGGGCATGCCGAGATATTTCACGTTTACGACGAGTCGTGCCGCGAGATATGTCGGCCACGCCACCTTGTAAATCAGCACAAATGGCAACCGGAAATACGCGGCCTCAAGTGTCGCGCTCCCTGAAGCAACAATCCCGGCGAATGCGCGTTGCATTGTTGCGGCTGCTTCGCCAGTGACGACGCGAAAGACCCCTTCTCTCATGCGAGCTTCCGTTAAAGCATGAGAAATCTCAGCCGCGAGCGCCTCCGATGCCGCCGCAATTTCGAAGCGCAAATTTGGTTGTCGTCGCAGAAGCAAACGCGTTGCTTCAAGCAACACCGGGAAAATTTTCCGCACTTCGCGCGAACGACTGCCCGGAAAGAGGCCGATTGAATGGGGATCACGTTCAGTTTTTAGCTTGGTGGCGCGTAGTCTCTCGATCATCGGATGACCGACAAATACCGCGCGCAGGCCAGATTTGGTGTAGAGGTTCGTCTCGAAAGGAAAGATGCAGAGCATAAGATCGAGAAAACGCGCCATCTTTTTGATTCGGCCACGATTCCAAGCCCATACTTGCGGGCTGATGTAGTAAATTATTTTTGGTTTCGGCGATTGCTTCCGCAATGCCCGGGCGAGGCGCAAGTTGAAACCGGGATAATCGATCAACACGACAGCGTCGGGTTTGTTGTTTTCAATTTCGTCGAGTGTTTCACGAAACTGTCCTCGAAAATAACCATACTTCTTGATCACCTCCCACAAACCAAGGACAGCTGCATCGTCGATCCAATTTTTGAATTGGGCGCCGGCGATCGTCCGCATTTGTGGACCGCCGCGTCCAACAAACTTGAGATCGACCCCCGACTCGCACAGGGAACGCATCAACGCGGCCCCGTGATTGTCAGCGCTCGCTTCGCCGGCGACAAAATAGATCGTCTGAGATTTCATTTGTTGCTTCAGGTTGTAGCCACGGCTTGGCGAGCCGTGTGCACGCGCCTCACCGAGGCGCGGCTACAACACCTTGCGCTAGAATACATCAGCGAGCTTCAGATACTCGAGGCGATCCGCTTTGTAATTTTAACCGCCAACTCGAGCGCCGCCGTCCCCTGAACTCCCGAAACGCGTGGCTCGCGTCCGGTGCTTGCGCATTCGATGAACGAGATGAGTTGACGTTTGAGCGGTTCTTCGCGTTCGATCTCGACTTTATCGCGCGTAATCCGTCCTCCGGCGCGGCGATAGATCTCACCGCCCTGATTTTGATAATCGAGCGAAAGATACGCGTCCTCTTGAAAGACCCGAATCTTGCGCATGCGCTCGGGACTGATGCGGCTCGAAGTAACGTTTGCCACGCAGCCATTCTCGAAGCGCAACCGCGCGTTCGCGATGTCTTCACCGCGGCTCAAAACCGGCACGCCCACCGCATCGATCTTTTTCACGGGCGAACGCACGAAATGCAAAATGATTTCGAGATCATGGATCATAAGATCGAGAACCACACCGATATCGGTATTGCGATCCGGATAGGGCGAAAGCCGGTGCGCCTCAATGAAACGCGGATGGGTCAGATATTTTTCGAGTGTGCTCAAAACTGGATTGAAACGCTCGACGTGGCCAACTTGAAGAATAAGGCCGTTGCCCGCCGCCAACTGCGCCAGTTTGTCTGCATGCGCCGTCTTGTCGGTAATTGGTTTCTCGACTAGCAGATGTTTGCCGCGTGCAAGCAGAGACCGCGCAACCTCGTAGTGCGTGTTCGTCGGCGTCGCAATCGACGCCGCGTCAATCATCTCAATAAACTCATCGAGCGATTTTGCCGACGTCGCTCCGAATTTTTTCCCGATGGCGTCCCCCTTGGGGAGATCGACGTCGTAGACCGCTGTAAAATCTGTTGACGGAATCTCCGCGTACAGCCGCGCGTGGTTGCTTCCAATATGACCAACACCAACGACGCCAACACGCAATTTTTTCATGAATGAATCGCAGTCAACCCCGAAAGCTTTCGGGGTCAACCGCAACCAAGAATCAAACACAAACGGATTAGGGGACCCACGCTACCGAATTCCGGAAATTCATTGGGCGCTATGGCGCGGGGCCCCTCCAAGGCAAGAACCTCATCTCGCGCTGGTCCTTAGGAACCAATCGTAGGTTTGCGCGATGCCGTCGCGGAGAGGAATCGTCGCGTGCCAACCGAGATTACGCAGCTTGCTCACATCGAGAAGTTTTCGCAGTGTGCCATCCGGTTTGGTCGCGTCCCAAATCAATTCGCCATCGAAACCGACGACATCACAAATCAACTCCGCGAGTTCGCGGATCGGGATGTCTTTCCCCCAACCCACGTTGATAATCTCCGGTGAATCATAATGTTCGAGCAGAAAGAGGCATGCCGACGCGAGATCATCCGCGTGCAAAAATTCCCGACGCGGTTTGCCTGATCCCCATACAACAAGCTCACGCGCGCCGGTTGTTTTCGCTTCATGTGCCTTCCGCAAAAGCGCAGCCAGCACGTGCGATGTCTCCAGATCGAAGTTGTCGTTCGGACCGTAAAGATTCGTTGGCATCGCCGAAATAAAGTTCGCCCCATATTCGCGAGAAAATGCCTGACAAAGCTTGATGCCGGCGATCTTGGCGATTGCGTAAGCTTCATTGGTTGGCTCGAGAGGACCGCTTAGCAAAGCTGTTTCTGGAATGGGCTGCGGTGCGAGCTTGGGGTAAATGCAAGAGCTGCCAAGAAACAGAAGCTTGCGCGCGCCAGCTTCGTGGGCGGCGCGAATGATGTTGTTCTGAATCCGCAAATTATCGAGCAGAAACTCGACTGGAAAATCGTTGTTCGCCTTGATGCCGCCGACCTTTGCTGCGGCGAAAATCACAACCGCCGGCTTTTCCTTTCGAAAAAATTCTGCGACGGCCGATTCGTTCACGAAATCGAGCTGCGTGCGATCGCGCCTGGGCAGATTGTGAAAGCCCTCGCGTTCGAGGCGGCGGATCAATGCGCTACCCACAAGCCCGCGATAACCAGCGACAAAGATCTTGTCGGATTTGTCCATCATTAGTTGCCCAAGGTGTCGTTTAGCATTTTCTTTTTTCCGTCTTAGCGCAATCCTCACTTGTGCGAAAGCAGGCTTCCCTCCGTGCTTCCACTGCTTGAGCGTGCGGTCACAGTCGAATGAAGCGGATGATCCAATCGAGAATTAAGAGAGCTCTTCCGAAGTCCCTTGCCTGGCTTGGAATGGCTGTTTTGATCGCGGCGTTGCCCGCACCGGCAACGCATGCTCAGAAGGAACTGCCATCCCTACACAGAGACACCGCGTCCACTCAGATTATTGATTCGTTGATCCCCTGGTTGCTCAACGAAAATCAACAATTACGCGGCATTCCATTCGCCGAAGTGATTCTAGACACGACGGGCAAACATGTTCTGCGCGTCGATCCCAAAAACGAAACTGACCAGCGCGTGATCAAGCAGATCAGTGCGACCCTCGATGACGTGATGAAGCGAGCAAACAGATCGGACAGTCCAATTCAGAGCATTGGGCGCATCAACGAAGTAAGCAGTCATTTTGAGGATTGGCTGCACGCATTGCTTAACTCAACACCTAGCTTGAACTGCGATTT
>WNGG01003427.1_pt1 | contig 17893 bp, 11 predicted proteins | sample 5400661 | NCBI WGS metagenome assembly WNGG01 (sample SAMN13153372, study PRJNA577476) | soil metagenome | isolation source: 100 cm soil or saprolite under Garry oak tree replicate 1 | place: USA:California | collected 2016-06-15
CACCACGACCGCGACGGCCGATCCGCGACCGCTGGGCCGGATCGGTGGCGGCGACCTGCCGCCCATCACCGTCGATCCCAAAAACGAAAACGTGATCTACAGCGCCTCGATCGTCATGTGGCGCACCGAGGATGCGGGGAGCAGCTGGTCGGCGGTGCGGGGATCACCTGGCGGGGACGACTATCAGCGCATCTGGATCCATCCGGACGATCCCAACCTGATCCTCGCGGTCTCCGACCAGGGCGCGGTGATCTCGTCCAATCGCGGAGAATCGTGGAGCAACTGGTACACGCAACCCACCGCGGCCGTCTATCACGTGACGGCGGACAATGCGTTCCCCTATCGCGTCTGCAGCGGGCAGCAGGACTCGGGCTCACTGTGCGTCGCGAGCCGATCCGACGACGGCGAGATCACGTTCCACGACTGGCACCCGGCCAACATTCAGGAATACGGCATGGGGGCGCCCGATCCGCGCGATCCCGACGTCGTGTTCGGTAGCGCGCGCACCAACGTCTCGCGCTACGACCGGCGCACGGGGCAGACGACGCCCGTCGGTCCCGATGTCGTCCAGCGCGGTGACAGCTTCGGCCGCAACGTGCGCACGATGCCGCTCGTCTGGTCGCCGGTGAACCCGAGCGTGCTGTACTACACGTCCAACGTCGTGTGGAAGTCGATCGATCACGCGCACACCTGGACCCGGATCAGTCCCGACCTCGCGCGGCAGACCTGGGCGGTTCCGGCCAACGCCGGCCGCTACGCGCGCGGCGTGACCCCGACGCCCCGCGGCGCGATCACCGCGCTGTCGCCGTCGCCGCGCAGCAGCGCGGTCCTGTGGGCGGGCACCGACGACGGCAACTTCCAGGTGACGCTGAATGGCGGGACGACGTGGAGGAACGTGACCCCGGCCGCGATTCAGCCGTGGACCCGGATCTTCAACATCGAGGCGGGCCATTTCGATACGCTGACCGCCTATGCCGCCGCGAACACGCTGCGCATCGACGACATGCATCCCCATTTCTGGCGCACGCACGACGGCGGCCGCACCTGGACGGAGATCAATACGGGCATCGTGCCCAACGCCGTCGCCAACTCGATCCGCGAAGATCCGCGCGTGCGCGGGCTCCTGTATGCCGCGACCGACGCACAGGTCTGGGTCTCGTTCGACGACGGGGCGAATTGGCAGTCGCTGCGGCTGAACATGCCCGCGATATCGGTGCGCGACATTCAGGTGAAGGACGACAGCACCTGCTTGTGCGCCGATTTGATCGTGGGGACGCACGGGCGGGGGTTCTGGATTCTGGATGACCTGAGCCCGATTCGGCAGTTAGCGAACTCCCGCAGCGCTGCGACCTACCTCGTGAAGCCGAACACCGCTGTTCGGGTCCGCTTCGGCACCAACGAGCCGACTCCTTGGCCGCCGGAGCTGTCGGCCGCCGAGAATCCCCCCGCGGGCGCAATCATCGACTACGCACTCGCCGCGGACGCTTCAGGGCCGGTGCGGCTGGAGATCCTCGAGCAGTCCGGCCGCGTGATTCGCTCGTACTCGAGCGATGATCCGGTGCTCGATCCCGATCCGGCAGTCGATCCCGTCGCCTACAATCGGCTGTGCCAGAAGAATCCGTCCGCCCCTGATTGCGGGCTGCCGCTCTATTGGCCGGCCCCACAGGAACGGTTGTCGACTCGGGCGGGACTGCATCGCTTCACATGGGACCTGCGCTATCAGCCCCTCGGTGACAACCCGCGTACGGGCGAAGTCGAAGCGACCGGGGCGGTGCCGCGGCGCAGCGAGCACACGCCGACCGCGCCGTGGGCGCCGCCCGGCCGGTACACCGTGCGACTCACGGTGAACGGGAAGACGTACAGCCAGCCGCTCACGCTGCGAATCGATCCGCGCGTCAAGACGCCCGCCGCGGGGCTACAGCAGCTCGCGACGCTGACGCGGGAGATGTACGACGCGGCGGCGCGTTCCCGCGCCGCGTACGGCGACGCTCGCGCGCTGGTCGATTCGCTGTCGGGAACGCTACGGGCACAAGTGGAATCGATCGCTCCGGCGGCGGGGCCGAGACCGCGAGGATTCGCTCGTTCCGGTGCAGCCACACCGCCCCCGACGCTCGAGAGCGCGAGCAACGCCGCGCTGGCCGCGGCGATGGCGATGCAGGATGCGGACGTGACGCCGACCGCGGCGCAGCTCGCCGCGTGCGCCCGGGCGCGCGCGCAGGTGAATCAAGTGTTGGCCCGGTGGGCGCGCCTCAAGCGGAGCTTCCTGAGTCGTCGCTGACTACTCCGGATGCGCGAGCGGCTTGCCGTCGGGGCCGACCTGGATCTCGGACCGCTTGGCGCCGGTGCGCACGTGCGCCTCGTACGCGACGAGGGCGCCGCGCTTGGTCAGCGTCTCGACGTTGAGGATCTTGCCGGACCCCGCCAGGTGCAGTAGCCCCGTCCGTACGGGAGCCGGCAGCGAGTCGAGCGCGATCTCCTCCTCGATCTCCACCACGGCGCCGTCGGCGGCGATCGTGACGTCCCGGTTGTGGCCGCGCACCGTCATCGTGACCTCATACTCGAGCTGGTCGCCGTTCTTCTCGCTGGAGTAGCCGCGGACCGTTGCGCCCTGGCTCTCCTGATCGACGGTCTTCTGGACCGCGGCCGGCAGGTCGGAGCGCTTCAGCCGTCGTTCTTGCGTCGCAGCCTGCGACGCGATCGAGCAGGTCAGAACCAGAACGGTCAGTGTCCATTCCCCGAATGTCATAGAATCATCCTCCTCCCGTGCGTAGAATAAGGGCACGCACCCACTGACCACAACCGAGGATCGCATGAATAAGGCCTTCATCCCCGCACTGCTCATCACCGCCGCCCTCACGTTCCCCGCGACCAGCCCGGCGCAAGCCTTCAAAGTTGCGAGGTACAGCATCGGCGGCGACGGCGGCACCGATTACCTGACCGCCGAGCCGGGCACGGGCCGTGTGTTCGTCTCGCGCAGCACGCACGTGATGGTGGTCGACGGCAACACCGGCAAAGTGATCGGCGATGTTCCCGACACGCCGCGGACGCACGGCATCGCGCTGGCGCCCAAGTCGGGACGCGGGTTCATCACCAACGGCGGCGATTCGACTGTCACGATGTTCGATCTCACGAGCCTCGCGGTGGTCAAGAAGATCAAGGTTCCTACCGGCGGGCTCGACGGCATCATGTACGACGACTTCTCCGACCGCATCATTCTCACGAATCACAGCCGTCCGGCCGGGACCGTCGTCGCCATCGATCCGAAGAGCGGGGATCTCGTCGCGACGGTGCAGCTCGAGGATGACGCGCCCGAAGGCGCGGCGAGCGACGGCAAGGGAAAGATCTTCGTCAACAACGAAGGCAAGAGCACCATCCAGGTGATCGACGAGAAGACGATGACGGTGCTCGCGTCGTGGCCGCTCGCGCCCTGCGAGGGCCCCACGGGCATCGCGTACGATCGCGCCACCGACCGAATCTTCTCCGGGTGCGGCAAGACGTCCGTGGTGCTCGATGCCAAAACGGGCAAGATCGTCGCCACGATCGCGAATGGTGACGGGGTGGACGCGCTGGGCTGGGATCCCGCGCAGAAGCTGATCTACATTCCCGCCGGGCGGGACAGCAACGTCACCGTTGTGCGGCAGGATGGACCCGACAAGTACACCGTGGTCGCGACCGTCTCGACGATGCGCGGCGCCAAGACGATCTCGGTGGATACGCAAAAGCACGTGGCGTATCTGTTCCAGCCCGAATACGGTCCGCCGCCTGCCGGCACGCCGCCGCCGCAGCCGGGCCAGCGGCCGGTGCGAGGTCCCGTGATCGGCGCGTATTTCTTCGCGATCACGCACTGATCGCGAGCTGGTCAGGGGCGCCGCAGCGCGATGGCGTCGATGTCAAACGAAACGGCATCCGCCACGCGCACGGTGCCGCCGGGCCCACCGCGGTAGGGACGGATGCCGTAGTCTGATTGCCGCACCGTGAACGTCGTCGCTGCACGCAGGGTATCCGGCCCGATGAGAACGCGCACCGTGAGTGGGACGGTGCGCGTTCGGCTTTTCATGGTGAACGCTGCTTGTACTCGGAGTGTGTCTCCCGTCTTTTCGACCGCTTGCGACGTGAGAGTGATTTCCGAGTATTGCGCCACGTCCAGTACTTCCGTGCGCATCGCTGCCGTCACTTTGCGGATTTCCGCGGTATCCGGCGGCGTCAGCACCTCGAGGCGGTCCGTCGCGATGGATACCGTCACGTGGGACGACTCCGGTTGTTGCGGATAGTACACGATGCGCCCCGAGAACTCGCGGGCTTGAATGAGATGTTCATGGCCGGCGAATCCGAACAGCCCCGCCTTCCCCGTGCGTACCACGAGGCGGCTCGAGGGAGCGAGCTCGTAGACGACGGAATCGCGAGCGAGTGATTGCGTCGCCCCCGGGATGGGGATGAGAAGCATCGCAGCGAATGCGAGCAATCGTCCGATCATTTCTCCTCGACGATCCCACCCGGCAGAATGCTCTTTGCGCCGAACTTGTCCCGGACGCGGTCGATGGCGCGCGACAGGCCGCGGTCACGCTCGGTTTCCTCGGACAGTATCGCAAGCTGGCCGGTCACCGCGGCCTTCGCCAGGCCGGACAGGCGAACACCGACGAGCCGCGCCGGCACCCGCCGAGCCGAGCGCAAGGTGGCGAGCAGTTCGTGCGCGACCCGCAGAATCACGCGGTCCGACACGACCCGCTCGGGCAGCGTGCGCTGCGCCGAGCGGGTCTTGAAATCCCAATCGCGCAGCCGCACGGCCACGGTTCGCGCGGTCAGCCCATCGCCGCGCATGTCCGCCGCGGCGCGCGTCACGAGCCGCAGCAGCTCGCGCTCGATGTCGGTGTCCTCACGCAGATCTTTCCCAAACGTTTCGTCGCGGCTGATGCCGCGGTTCATAGTGCGGTGGTAGACGTCCCCGTCGTCGCGACCGTGCACCCGATGCCACAGCCACTGCGCTTCGCGTTTGCTCATCCAATGCTCGAGCGCTGGCAGGTCGTGGCGGAGGACGTCTTCCACGGTGATCAGACCGTGGCGCGCGAGCCGGGCCTGGAACTTGGGACCGACGAGGGGAATGTCCGCCAGCGTGCACGATCGGAGAAACGATTCCTCTGCGCCGGGCTCGACAATCACGACCCCGCCGCCGCCCGCGCTCGGCTTGGCGCGGTCGACCGCCATCTTCGCGATGAGCTTGTTCGTCCCGCCGCCGATCGAAAGGGTGAGCCCAGTCGCGTCCCGCAGCGCTGAACGGATCCGCTCCGCAGTCGTGGCGAGTGGCTCGTGGCGATAGACGCCCTCGGTGCCGGTCAGGTCGAGATACCATTCATCGATACTCGCGCCTTCGACCACCGGCGAGAACTGGTGCAAGAGCTCCCGGATTTCGGCGCTCTTCTGGATGCACGCCTTGAAGGGGACGGGGACACACACCGCATCGGGACAGAGTCGGAGGGCGCGCGCAATCGGCATTGCGGAGCGAACGCCGAACTTGCGGGTCTCGTAGGAGGCGGAACACACGACCCCGCGGCTGTCGCGCGAGCCGCCGACGATGAGGAGGGGCGCTTTTCCGGCGCCCTCGGGATCGACGGCGCGCGCGACCGCCACGTAAAACGCGTCGGCATCAGCGAGAAGAATGCGACGCATGCTCCGAACATATCCCGAAGGCTAGGCGGCCGCTAGCGCTTAGAACCGGCTGCGCCAAAAGCCCGCGGTGGTGGGGTTCAGCTTTTCGGTAATCGCGGCGGAAAGGGTGACAAACACCCCGTGCCCGCCACGCACCGAGAAGTCCGGATCGTTCAGGTCTCCGAAGCGATACCCCGTCGCGATCTCCAGTCCCGGCACGGGGTGCACCACGAGCGTCGGGGCGCCGTCCCATGCCGTCGTCCCCGTCGTCCGCTCCACGAGCAGCCGGCTATCGCCGCGCAGGCTGATCCAGCGGTTGATATCGAGGTTGAGCCGGCCACCGACGTAATCGGCCCACGCCGTCAAGGTTTGCGGCGTCCCGTCGGCATACCTGCGGTCGGCCTGCGTGCGTCGCACGGCGTACCGCGTCGACAGCTCCACGCGCGGCGTGACGCGCCAAATCATTTCTGCCGCGCCGATGAGCCGGCGTTCCGCGCCCCGCGCCACGAGCACGCCGCCGCCCACGGGATTGTGCTCGTCCAGCCATTGGAACTTGGCCAGCATATTCACGCGGTCCGTATTTGCGGGCCGCCACGCCAGGCCCCACAGGCTCGACATGCGGCGTGCGAGTGGCGCACCCGGGAGTGCGTTCTGCGCGAACTCCTGCCGTGTGAGGAGTGCGAGCGACCGCGCGAAGGCGACATCACCCGCGACGGTGGCGAGCCGCGTCGACTGCAAGGATCCATCCTTGTACTCGCCGCGCGCCGTGAGCCGGTAGAGAGCGCCCGGTGGCTGCAGCTCGACGCCGGCACCAGCGGACCAGTAATCACCCTCATTCTGCAGGAACGGCAGCGCCCGCACCGGATCGGCGATCGATGCGCGACTCACGCCTTGGCGCCGCTCGAACATCACGTTGACCGCAAGACTCGGGGCGAGCTGCAAGCGGTTCCGCAGCCCCACAACTGCCGCGTTGCCGGCCCCCGAAATGCCGCCGGTGAGCTGGTAGCTGCCCCACGCCTGCCCGCCATGACCCATGTCCGCCCGCAGCCCAATGCTCGAGACCGAGTACTGCGTCTGGCTGTCGGGTCTCGACACGTACCGTTCGCTCGCTTCGAGGGTGAGTGTGGAGGCGATCCGATAGCTCGCGCCCGCGCCCAGGAGATCGGGCGTCAGCTCTGGTCCCGTCAGACTGAGGTGCCGGCGCCCTTCGGCCCAGAGCTGGAGCTTGGGCGACAGATTCCATTTCGCGCGCACATCGGCCGACGTGGCAGTGCTCGCCGTCGGGCTCGCCCCGGCGACGTAGTCATTTCCGATGCCGCCGTCGACTTCGAGTCCTCCGGAGATGCGCTGCACGATGCCCATCCGCGTGTGCTCGCGCGCGATCCCCTGCAGCGCGAATTCCTCGTGGCTGTGCTCGGCCCGCAGCTCGGTCGATCCGATTCGCAGCCCCGTCCGGACGTTCTGCTGCGTGAGTCCCGGCTGGAGCGCGACATTAGACGGATTCGTGAATTCTCGCCCGATGTTCATGTAATCGCCGCCCAACGTCAGCCGGCCACCCCACAAGCTGTAGCTCGCTTTCACCGAAGTCGCGAGCCCCGCGGAGTCACCGCGCTCGCTGTACGCCACTTCGGCGCCGAGATCGACCGCGCCGAACCGGAACAGCCGGACGTCGCTGCCCACCAGGCGGTAGCGGTTGACGGCCTGGTCGGCGTTGACGGCGGTGAAGCCGAGCCGCAGCGAGTCGAGGCGGAGGCCGTCCCCGGCGAGCCGGCGGATGTCGAGCGCGGCACGGGCCCCGGCGACGAGCCGTTGCTCCGCGGTGCTCGCCGATTCGAACGTCCCCATGATGAAGACTGGGTTGCCGTCGGCGTCGGTGGCCGGAATTGGTTGCTTGAAGAGCACGACGCCGTTCGTGTAATCGATTTGGTAATCGACGAACCGCACCAGCCCCTGCGTGACGATGGCGCGCGCCGGATTCAGCTGGTCGCGCGTTTCCACGCGCAACTGCTCCGTCCCCGGCACGATGTCGGACGCCAGCTGGTAGGGGCCCGAGATCCCCGCGCCGCGGACCTGGAGCTGGCGCAACGCTTGCGACGTCAGGCTGCCGAATACGCTCCAGGTGATCGGGCCAGTGCTCACGCGTGCGGCTACACCGGTCACCGCGCGACGGTACTGAGCCAAGCTCAACCCGCCGCCGAACGCACTGGTGGACAGATCGCCGAAGCTGGCCCAGTCGTAGCCCCGCTCCACGCGCGCCGACAGCCAGGTCTGTGAGGCGGTACGCGTTTGCAGCGCGCTGGCGTCGCCGAGAATGGGATACTGCGACTCGGCGAGCGGGTCGGCCGTGCGCTCGAACGCATTGCGGCCGTCGTTCAAGCGGCGCGAATCGAGGCCGACCGTGAACGAGGTGCGCGCGTCGAGCCTGCCGCGCGCCGTCAGGGCGCCATACGCATCCGGGCTCGCTCCCGCACCGACCATCCCCGATCCGGCCACCGTGAGACCCCGGACTTCCGGCAGCATCTCGAGCGCGACGCTGTCGATCGCGTCGCCCGATTTGAGCTGGAGCTCGCCGGGACCGACGAGGCGACCGGGGCGGAGCTCGATGACGAGCCCGCCCGCGGCGCTGGACAGAAGCTGCAGTCCTACCGACGAGGGGTCGGCGTCCGCGCCCAGCGGCCTGGCGCCTTGTGCGCTCACGGTCACATAGGCGGGTCGCGCGACCGGCACTCCCCAGCTGTCCAGCACGCGGACATGGAGCATCACGCTCGATCGTCCATCGGCCACGAGCTGCAGTTTGCTGGCGGACAGCGCGAAGCGAGAGGGCAATCCAGTCACATGCACCGCGATGCTGTCCCACCGTTCGTGGTTCCAGGAGTTCGTCATCGCAACGCGCAGGTGATGCGGCCCGGTGACAAGCGGTACCGCGATGAAGTCGAGAACGCCATCGATGCGCGTGCGCCCGGAATCGAGACGCGCCGAGCCATCGTAGAGAACCACCGACTGGTTGGGCTCGCCCTTCACGCCCACGTAAATGTGATCGCTCGCGAGCACGCTCCCGTCGCCGGGCGAGAAGATCTCGACGCCGGGACCCTGAACGGTCGAGGTGAGCCGGTCGGCCGCCCGTGCTTCGGGACCCGGCCGCGCCCGTGCGACCTCCGCCGTCTCGTCTTGGGCGCGGGACAGCGCCGCACTGTCGACCACCGGCACCGGCGGAACCGGTACCGCCGCGGGTACGCTGTCGTTGACGGCCGCAACCGCCGGCGCGCGCCCGCTGACGCCCGGTACCGACAGCATCGCCGTCTGCGGGGACAGCGAGTCGCGCACCGCCGCACTCACGATCGTCTCGGCGCGCTCCAAGTAGCGGCGGACCGTCGCATTCGCGCTGTCGTAAGGCGGCCAGGCGACAACGCGGACTGACGCGGAATCACGGCGCGCCGATGACCAGGCCACGATCCGGATCCGCGCGTCGGGGTGCGCGAAGGGGATCGGAATTCCCCGGTGCTCGAGCCAGCTGTACGGCGTGAACAGCTTGCCGTCCACGTACACCACGGCCGAATCCGCCTGCGGGCTGAACGCGACGATCGCGTCGACCGTGTATTCGCGTGGTTGCTGAACCGTCAGCTCGTACCGGACCTGGGCCAGGTGCGGCTTCGGCAGTACGTGCTCGAACAGCAGCTGCGAGTCCCGCGGGGCGCGCAGCCGCACGGCCGCGAATGTGAACGGGACGGAGGTGCGGTGCCCGCGCGACTGCACGCGCCGCGCGGCGGCGGGCGCCTCGGGCGCCTCGGGCGCCTCGGGGGGGGGAGTGGCGGCGACCGGATTGGTGGCGCGCACGCGGAAATCAACCCGCGGCGTCGTCCAGCCGCTCGCGTCCACCAGCTGAATATCCTGCCCCGCCACGGCGTAGCCGTTCGGCACCGAACGCGGATCGAGCCGGAAGGCATGCCGGCCGGGTCGCACGTTCACGAAGGAGAACTTTCCGCTGGAGTCGGTCGTCGCGACCATGCCGTCTTCGGTCCACACGTCCATGTTCGCAATGCCCGGTTCACCGGCCTGCTGCACGCCGTCGCCGTTCACATCGACCCATACCTTGCCGATCGCCGCTCGCGTCTCCATCGGCCACGCGCGGCGGATCTGGACGCAGGCGATCGCTTCCGGCGAGCCGGCGAGCCCGCCAGTCACCTGGCCGGTCGCAACCGCGCGCGTCTCCGCCACCGCGCCCGAGGGGGACACGAGCGCCTCCACGAAGCGGAGTGTGCGGCTCGCGCCCGGCGTCAACGCCGCGCCGCTATAGAGGATCAATCGTCCGCCGGCGAACGCCGCGGAATCCGCGCCGATCGCACTGCCGACGATATAGCGCGCGCCGGCGGGCAGCTGCACGAAGATCTGCAGATTGGTGACGTCGGCGGTGCCCGGATTCCGGATTGTGGCGGTATACGGAATCGCTTCGCCCACCGAGACCTCGAGCACGTCGGCGGTCAGGTCTAGGCCGAGTGCCGCGGTGGGCGGACCGACGAGCGCCAGTTGCGACGCCATTGCCGACGTGGCACTCGTGCCCTGGCCCTCGATGTAGGCCACGTTCCGGACCAGGACCGTATCGCGCACCGAAGCGGCGACGACGAGCACGACGTCGATCGTGCCGCTGTCCCCACCCGCAAGCGTGCCAAGCGGCCAGGTGAGGATCTGACCTGCGACGGTCGGTGCCGTCGTCGCGCTGACGAATTGCAGGCCCGCGGGCAGCGTGTCGGTGAGTACGACGCTCTGCGCCGAGCCGGCGCCGGCGGCGTCGGCGTAGTGCAGGCGGTACCGCACCTGCTGGCCGACCAGCGCCACCGCCGGACTCGTCAGCTGCTTCGTCAGCGAGAGCGCCGGCGCGAGGATATTCGTGAGCACGACGTTGGAGACTGTCGTGTCTGTACCGCCGGTCCACGCGAACACCACATTGCCGCGGTTCGTCACGGTTGGAGGCGGGGCACCCGCATTGACGCGAGCCTGGAACGTGACGGATCCCGACGTGCCCGGATTGATCGTTCCGAGGCTCACCGCCACGACGCCGTTGCCGAGCACGATGAAGCGGCCAGCATCGCCGTCGGCGGCATCGGTGAGCGGCGTACCGTTCCAGCGAATCGATCCCGCAACGTAGGACGCGCCGTTCGGGACCGTGTCCGCGAGCTGGACCGTGCCGGCGCTGTCGCTGCCGGCCACGGCGTAGTTCATCGTGTACGTGAGGATGTCGCCGCCCGACGCGCTTGCACGATCGACCTGCTTGGTGAGGCTGAACGTGATTGCCGCGTTCGACACGGTGATCACATCGCGCAGCGAGCTGCGTACGCCCGCATCGAAACGGCTTGTCGCGGTGGCAGTAATCGAATCGGTGATCCCGCCGCTGCCCACGGCCGGTACGGCAACCTGCACGAGCAGCGCTGCACTCGCGCCCGACGCCAATGCCACGGGTCCGGTGATGATGGTATCGCCGGCGTCGAGCACGCCGTTGGCATTCACGTCGCGATAGACTGTGACGGTCCAGGCGTGCGCGGAAACAGCAGCCACGCTGAAGGAATCGACGCCATTGCCCTGATTGGTCAGGGTGTGTGCGAAGACAACCGATGCGCCCGGCGCAGCCCCCGTCGATTGCGCGGCCTGCAGCTGCACGGCTGCGGCTTGCGCGACGACCAGATCGACGGTGTCGGAGGAAGCGACGTACGCAAAACCGCTTGACGAGTAGGCCAGCGTCGCCCAGTTGATGATGTGCGAGCCGGCCGGCGTGCCCTGCGCGGAGAGCGGAGACCCCCAGAGCAGGAAAGCACAGAGGGAGGCGGTCCCTAGAGGTAGAAGGAACCGCCTCGCCTCACCCGCTCGAGAGCCCAGACCCCTCGGCATGGGGTTGGGTCTTTAGTTGATGCTGACGCGCAGCTCGAACGTCGCGCTGGCGCTTGCCGCCAGGACGCCACCCGTGCCCGTGTAGTTCGCGGTGACGTTTTGCCCGACCACCGTAACGGTCCAGCCGGTGCTCGAGCTCGTCGAGACGTAGGTCACCTGTGCCGGCAGGGCGTCGGTCACCTGCACGGTGGATGCGGACGTAGCCCCACCGTTCGTGATGGTGAACCGGTACCGGATGACCTGTCCCGGGGCGACGCCGCTCGCGACGGGTGTGACACCGTCGTCCAGATACGCGGCCTTGGTGAGCGTCAAGTTCGGCTTAATGACGGTCAGGTCCATGAAGCCCGGGTCCGTTGTCGCCGGCTGGCCCACCGAACGGCCGAGCAGCGTCAGCGTATCCGTCGACCCGCCCGCCACGTTGGCCACATTGTACACGACCACGATGTTTTGCGAGGCGCTGGCACCCAGCGAGATGCGCGCGCTGTCGCCCGCTACACCGTTCACCGACACGACGGTGATCACGGGCGAGCCGGGGCTCGTCGCAATCACGTCGAAATTGTCGTTTCCGTTGCCGTTGTTCTGCACGGCGAAGGTGAACGAGTAGCCGTTGCCCGGCAGGCGCTGCACGTTCTGCCCGCCGTCCGGCGTGACCGCCAGGCCGTAAACCGTGATTGGCGTGATGGTGCTCGACGCGTTCGCCGATGTTGCCGGCGTACGCCGCGAGGTGGCGGTGAGCGTGTAGACTGTCGTTACGCCACCCTGGCCGCTCGCCACATTGAACACGACCTTGATAACGATCGACCCGCCCTGCGGAATCGCGGCGGTTGCCAGCGCGCCGTTCAGCGCGGCCAGCGTGCCGTAGGTCGTGGCACCGTAGCGATACCCCGTCACCGTAATCACACCGGGGACGGAGATGGCATCGGAAATCGACATGCTGTCCGTTCCGTTGCCGATGTTCGAGACTGTGAACGTCATGGTGTCCGCCACGCTGGGAGACGCGGCGGCGGGATTCGGCGTGTTGGCGGTGACCGTCACGCCGGCCTTGAACCCGACGGTCACGGAGACTGAACCCGTGACCGGGGCGTAGGCATTGCCATTCGCGTCGGTGTACGTCGCCGTCGCGGTGTTGGTGATCACCGTGCCTTCCGGTGTCTGGGCCCGCGCCTCTGTGGCGACGGCCAGCAACGCCATCGCGATCAGGGTGAGGCGGAGGGTCCACTGCACGTGCCTGAGCATCTCGAGCTCCTTCTAAGGTACGCGTCAACGCGCGGGCGCTGCCTTCACCCGACCGCGGAATTCCACTGTCACCTGCGCTCCCCGCGCGAGCGATCCCACGACCGTCCAGCGGACGTGGGTGTACTGCTCGGCCGGCGCGGGTTGCTGCACCACTTTGCCGTCTTCGACTGCACTGATCAGCGGCTGCGCCGTGTAGCGCTTGCCGCCGTCGATCGAGTACTCGGCGCGGACTCGAGCGTCTGAAGTCGCGGAGCCGAGCACGTAGATCATCCCGCTGGGCATCGGATCGACGAACTGGATGTTCTTGACCGGTCCGGCAGTGACGTTCGTGAACACGAGCCGATAGCGGATTTCATCACCGGGCTGCGCCACGCTTTGGTTGGCGCGGCCGCTCGAGCTCGCCGTGACGTTCTGCGCGGTCACGACAAGCGACGACGGCGCGCCGCGCGAGCCGCCGCCCTGGGCGGACGCCTGCGGCGCCGTGAGTACAGCTGCACCAGCCACGATCAGCGACAGCAATTGCAGAGGTCTCATCGTTCTCTCCCGAGTCGTCGTTTTTGCTGTGTCGACTTCGTCTCCTTGGGCTTGGCACCCTTCGCTCCTTCCGCGTCGCGCCAGGCGAACACGGCGCCACACTTCGGGCACACGACCAACTCGCCGAGTACCTGAGTGCGGCCGAAGAACTTCAGGGCCGAACAGCGTGGGCATCGCAAAACCATGCGTGATCTGCTCCTTTCGGCGGCGGGCAAGGGCACGTCCTGTGCCCAGTGACAGGACCTGTGTAAAGGCTTGTGCTACAGCGATTTGAGTTGTTTTTCGGGGCTGGGGCGACTACGGCTGGAGGCGCTTCGGTTACCGTGCGGTAACGTCCCCGGTAACGGCAGTCAGGCCTGGAAGATCAGCGAATCTGCGCGACGAAACGAAGAGTAGCGGTGTTGTTCGGTGCCGTGGCGCTCAGCGGATTCTGGAATGTCCAGCGCAGCCGGTTCACGCAACGATCGTAGTTCGCCGGCGCGCTGCACGCACCGCTCGCAGGCACGTAGGTCCACGTCACACCGGCGTCATTGGAATACGCGACGACGACCGTAACACCCGCGGGCAGCGTGTTCGAAACGCTGCCGATCTTGAATTGGACGGTCGGAGCGAGTGTGTCGACGACGACCACGCTCGTGGCATCGTCACCGCCGTTGTTCGTGACCAGCAAGGTGTACGTCAGATCGGTGCTCGGCGGCGACGTGCCGGGCGGCGCGACGGAGTTGTTCAACGCGAGATTGGGCTTCGCGGCGCTCAAGACGACGTCGTTCCCGCTGCCACCAACGTAGCTGATCTTGAACGCTTGGCCGCTGAACGTGACGGTGGCGCCCTCCGGCAATCCCGCAAAGCTGCCGACGATCGCGTCCGCGCCGTCGTTGTTGATGAGGGTGAATGTGGCGCCTGTGGGCGGTGTGAATCCCATAGTACCACTCAAGGATGCCCCGGTCAGGTCGACCGTGCCCGTCACGTTGAGCTGATCGTAGCCTGAGCCCGCGGTCGTCCCGTTCAGTTGGACGACAAAACTCGGCGCGCCGCTGCTCCAGTTCACGCTGGCGCTGCTCAAGGTGCCGGGACCGGCAACGCCGGGGCTCACACTGCCTCCTCCCGCCGTCGAGGTGATGGCGCCGACCGTTCCCGTGCCTCCCAGCGTGCCGCCATTGAGGCTGACGGCGCTCGTCGATTGCGCACCGTTCACGAGCAACGTGCCCGCGCTCACCGTCGTCGTTCCGGAGTAGGTGTTTGCGCCGCTCAAGGTGAGCGTACCCGTGCCCGTCTTTGTGAGCGCGACCGTACCGGAGCCGTTTTGGACGAGGCCCGAAAAGGCTGTCGTTGCGCTGTTTCCGCCCGCCGTCAGCGTCACGGCACCCGCCACACTGCTGGTCACGGTGCCCGCGCCCGCGAGGGATCCGATGACATCGCTGAAGCCGCCGAGGTCGAACGTGGCGCCGGCGGCCACTGTGACCGCGCTGGCCGAGCCGATGGAGTTGGTCGTGCCGAGGCGCAGAGTGCCGGCGCTGATTGTGGTCGCGCCGGTGTACGTGTTGACCCCCGTGAGCAGGAGCGTGCCGGTTCCAGCTTTCGCCAGCGAGCCTGCGCCCGCGATGATTCCGCCGTAGGTCAGCGTCGTCGCGGGATCGGTCGAGATCGTGCCCGCTCCGGAGAGGGAAATCCCCCGATTGGCGGCGAGCGTGAGGCTCGCGGTCGAACGCAGCGTCCCGCCGGCGAACACGATCTTGCCAGGGGTCGGCGCACCCGGGGCGGCGCCGAGCGCGACGTCGGCGGCGAGCGAGATCGTGCCGGCGTTGATTGTTGTCGCACCGGTATAAGTATTGGCGCCACCGAGCACGAGCCCGCCGGCGCCGTTCTTCGTGACGCCGCCGGCGCCCGTGATGACGCCGCTGATCGTGAGCGTGCTCGCGGCGTTGCTCACCGTGATCGAACGGGTCGCCGCGAAGGTGAGACCTAGGCTGATGGTATTGCTGCCGGCCGCACTGCTGTCCGCGAGCCCGCCGGCGCCGATCGTGATCGCCTTGTTGCTGAGCGTATAGCCGCTTCCCTTGATTGTGATCGAGTTGAAGCTGGCATTGTTCATGTTGTTGTTCGTCAGCAGATTCGCGGCGCCGCTTGGGAAGACCAGGTTTTCAGCGCCGGTGCCTGCAGGCGCGAGGCCGGCCGCCCAGTTATTGCCGATGCTCCAGTTCGCGTTCTGGGCGCCCGTCCAGGTGAACGTCTGCGCGGCTCCCGGCGCAGCAAAGCCGCCGAGGGCGCACAAGACAAGAAGGAAGACCTGAGTGCGCGTACGCATCGCGCCGTTGCCGCTCGCAAGGCACGTACCCCCGTTGGAGCGCGGGCATGTGCTTCTCAAACGGCAACTTAGCGCGTGACTCGTCGGCACAGTGGCACGCCAATGTTACCGGACGGTAACCAATCAGGTAATCACGCGCTCGGCTTCGCGTCGGAGGCCGTGGGGAGCAAGCCGTACTTCTTGCGCTTCTCCCATAGGTTCTTGCGCGAGATGCCGAGCAGTTCGGCCGCGCGTTGGATATCCCCGTCGGTCTCCTCGAGCGTGAGCCGGATGTACTCGCGTTCGGCATCCGCGAGCGTCAGGCGCTTTGGAAGCGCGAACGCGTTCTGATCACGCGCGCGCGTGGTGGCCCCTCCAGCTTCCTCTGGTCCTTCCAGCGGGGACAACGCTGGAAGATCGGCGCGCTGCAGCACGGGACCGGTGGTGAAGATCATGGCGCGCTCGATCACGTTCCGCAGCTCGCGAACGTTGCCGGGCCAGTGCCAGCTGCCGAGCGCGTCGAGCGCCGCGCGATCGATGCGATCGACTTTCTTTTTGAATTCCTGCGCGCAGACCTGGCGAAAGTGGTCCGCGAGCAGCGGGATGTCGCGTTTGATTTCGTGCAGCGGCGGCAGCGTGATCGCGGCGACGCTGATCCGGTAATAGAGATCGGCGCGGAAGCGGCTGGCCTGAACCAGCCCCTCGAGATTGCGGTTTGTAGCGGTGACGACGCGCAACGCCACCTCCATCTCCTCCGTCCCGCCGAGGCGGCGGAAGCGGCGACTCTCGAGGACGTTGAGGAGCTTGGGCTGCAGCTCCTGCGGCAGCTCGGCGATTTCGTCGAGGAACAGCGTGCCGCCGTCGGCGATCTCGATCAGCCCGCGCTTGGCCTCGCGCGCGTCAGTAAACGCGCCCTTGCGGTACCCGAACAGCTCCGCTTCCAGCAACGATGCCGGCAGCGCCGCGCAGTTGATCTCGACGAAACGGCCGCTCGAGTGCGGGCTGGAATAGTGAATCGCCCGGGCGACCAGATTCTTTCCCGTCCCGCTTTCGCCGAGCAGCAGCACAGTGGGGCGTGGAATCGGGGCCATCTACCGCACGAACGCGCGCACCGCCTCGATCTTGGGATGCTCGCCCAGGATCGCTTTCAGCGAGAACTGGGCTTCCTGTGCTTGCTCGAGCGACGCACCCGCTTCGACGAGCGGCCGCGCCGCGAGCGCGCGGTTGAGCAGCGTCATCAGCTCGTCGATGTTGACCGGTTTGGTGAGATACTCCGTCGCGCCGGCCTTCAAGGCCTCGATGGCGGTGGAGATATCGCCGTGACCGGTGAGAACGAAAATGGGGAGATGCCGATCGGTTCGGCGCAACCGGCGCGTCACCTCGACGCCGTTCAGCTCCGGCATCACCAGGTCGGTGATGACCGCGTCCGCCGGCTCTTCGGCATGATGGGCGAGGAGGTCGGCCGGCCGCTCGAACACGCGCGTCCGCAAGCGCCCCGGAGACCCCAGATTGGCGGCCAGGAGCTTGCCGTAGACCACGTCGTCATCCAGAAGATAGATCGTGGGGATCATGGGTCTGTCTTTGTCGCCCGCCGGAATCAATATTGGCCACGGTGTCGGACAAGGACAGGCCCCAGGGCGCATGACCGAACCGTTTCGGGCGCTGGTCATCGACGATGACCCGGATCTCCTCATGCTCGTGCGGCGCACGCTCGAATTCACCGCCGGCTGGGAGGTGACGACGGCGGGGTCGGGCGCTGCGGGCGTCGAGCTCGCCCGCTCCACGCGGCCGCCGCCGCAGGTGATTCTCGTGGATGTCATGATGCCTGAAATCGATGGCTATGAGGTGTGCCGCCGCCTCAAGGCCGACCCCGCGACCGCCACGGTGCCGATCGTCTTGCTCACCGCGCGGCGCGATCTCAACCAGCACAAGCTGGTCGACTCCGGCGCGGCCGGTGTCGTCTTGAAGCCCTTCCAACCCACCGAGCTGGCGCAGCAGGTGCGCGCCTTCTGCCCATGAACGCTCCCGATCCCTTTGCCGAGGTCCGCGCCGAATTCGCCGCGGGACTGGGGCGCCGCATCGAGGTCATGCGCGACGCCCTGGCCGCGCTCGCGGGCCCATTCCAGGCGGAGCAGGCGGAGGCCCTCTACCGGGCCGCGCATTCGCTCAGCGGCACGGGGGCGAGCTTCGGTGTGGACGACCTCGCCGAGGCCGCCAGCGACCTCGAGCAGCTGGCGCGCGGATGGCTCGAGCGGGGGACCGCGTTCGCCGATGAGCGGCGCGCCGCCGGTGCCGCGCTCAAGGAGCTGGACGGTG
>WNGG01013971.1_pt1 | contig 17893 bp, 14 predicted proteins | sample 5400661 | NCBI WGS metagenome assembly WNGG01 (sample SAMN13153372, study PRJNA577476) | soil metagenome | isolation source: 100 cm soil or saprolite under Garry oak tree replicate 1 | place: USA:California | collected 2016-06-15
ATCCGTATGCGGGCGAGCTGGTCTACACCGCGTTCTCGGGCTCGCACCAGGACGCGATCAAGAAGGGCATGGAGGCTCACGCGAAATCGGGCGAGGAGCTTTGGGAGGTGCCGTATCTGCCCATCGACCCGCACGACGTGGGCCGCACCTACGAGGCGATCATCAGGGTCAACAGCCAGTCGGGGAAGGGCGGCGTCGCGTACATCCTCAGGAACGACTACCACCTCGACCTGCCGCGGCGGCTGCAGATCGAGTTCATGCGAGTGATCCAGGAGATCACCGATGTGACGGGCAAGGAGATAACCCCGCCCGAGATCTGGAGCGCGTTCGATTCGACCTACCTCCGCCCGCAAGGCGGGTTGGAGCTGGTCGAGCACGAGACCAGCGACCATGCCGCTTCCAACGGGAAGGGGAGCACGCGGCTCGAGGCGGTGGTCCGGGTCGCCGGCGACCAGCGCACCGTCGTCGGGCGGGGCAACGGGCCGATCGCGGCCTTCGTCGACGCGCTGGCCAAGGAGTGCGGCATCGAGGTGCGGGTCGTCGACTACGTTGAGCACGCCGTCGGCGCGGGGGCTGACGCCACGGCGGTGGCCTATGTCGAGGCGACGGGCGCCGGCCGGGCCGCGGTCTGGGGCGTGGGAATGAGCCCCAACATCCTCACGGCCTCCCTCAAGGCGGTCGTAAGCGCCGCCAACCGGCTCGGTGAGGGTTCCCCTCTCCCTCTGGGAGAGGGCCAGGCTGAGGGTTTGTCGCCCATTCACAAGACTGACGCCGGCTCGGGGTTGTAGCATTCAGCCTCCAATGACACAGTCGCGCGCCCTCGTACTTGTAGTCCTGGCCCTTATTGGGCTCCGCAGGGGGGCGCTCGCGACCTAGCCAGTCAAAGCCAAAGCGACGCCAAGCCCCTGCAGAGCCGCAGGGGCTTTTTGTTTGTAGCCGCCACCAAACAAAACAAGAGGAGTTGGATCAAATGAGTACCGCAGTCAGACCGCTGGACAAGGCAGCGCTGGACAGGTCCAGCGGCAACTTCGCGCTCATCGACACCCTGCGCAAGTGGGGCGTGACCTTCTTCTCGGGCGTCAACGGTGGCGGGCTCATCCACGTGACCAAGCACCTGGAGCCGGCGTGACCTTCTTCTCGGGCGTCAACGGTGGCGGGCTCATCCACGTGACCAAGCACCTGGAGCCGTACCTCGGCCTGAGGCACTCTGGCGACCGGGTCCCGCGCATGCAGACGATGGGCGAGTACGTGGCGGGCTTCGTGCCGCTCGGTTACTACCTTGCGTCCGGCCGGATCGCCGGCTGCCTGACCACCACCGGCGCCGCCACCAAGCTTGGGTCGAGCGGCATCACCGACGCCAAGCTGCACAACATCCCGGCGGTCTACGTGATCGCGCTGAACTCCACGCTGTCGATCGGCCGCTCGCCGCTGCAGGATGTGTCCGAGCACGGCATGAACATCGTTCCGCAGCTGCGCGCCGAGCTCGGCGACGGCTGCATCGTGCTGGACGACCTCGACAAGATGGGCGACCAGCTCGAGCTCGCGCAGTCGATCCTCGCCGAGTCGAAGCCGGTCGCGATCGCGTTCCATCCCGACGTGCTTTCCAAGGATGTCGACCTCGATGTGCCTCGCCGCGAGCGGCCGCGCGTGCTCGACCAGGTCGACGCCGACCGTTTCGTCAACGAGTTTCCCGAAATCTCTCGCGGACGGCGGGTGATCATCTACGCGGGCGCCGAGGCTTCGCGCTGCCCGGGCATCACGGCGCTGACCACCCAGCTTTCAGAGCTGCTGCAGGCGCCGACCGTGTGGTCGGTCAACGGCGCGAACGCCATCTCGCCTGGAATGCGCCGTATGGCCACAAGGACGGCGACTTCCGCCACCGTGTGGACGGCGACTACCGCGTCGTGCGCGGCGACATCGAGCAGACGCTCGAGTACATGCTGCCGCTGCTGAAGGGCACGGTGAAGGACCGGCCCGCGGTGCGCATTCCCACCGACCTCAACACGCGCACGATCTCGCGCGATGTGCGCGAGGGCTGCGTCGACGCGATCGACTTCTACGCGGAGCTGCACCGCTCGTGGCGGCCGCACTCCATCGGGTTTGACGACGTGTGCACCGCGTACAAGGACAGGCAGTACGTCGCGCAGCGACCGCATCCGTCGATTCCGTTCCACACCGTGCACGACGGCTCGGCGATGGGCGGGGCGTTCGGCCTCGGCGTTGGCGCTCGTGTCGCGGACTCGTCGCTCCACACGTTCGTGTTCTCCGGCGACGGGTGCTGGCGCCTCTACGGCGGCGCGCTGGCTGAAGCCTCGAACCTCGGCATGAACCTGTTCATCATCAACAACGAGCGCTACGCGATCGTCGACAAGGGCCTCGAGGTCGTGATCCCCGAGTGGGAGAAGGAGCGGTACCACGGCGTGCTCCAGAACATCGACTTCGTCGCCGCCGCGAAGGCGCACGGCTGGGACGGGTACCGCCTGCGCGCGGACCTCGGCAACCTTGATGACATCCTGGACGCGTGCTACGCGGCTTCGGGCAAAGGTCGCTCGGTCCTGGTCGACGTCCCGATCGACGCGGACCAGGTGCTCGGCCTGAACCCACGCCTGAACAACCTGACGACAGACACGTACCTGTAGACGCCAGAAGCCCCGTTTTTGTGCACAATCCCGGGTTTCACTGCCCGGATTAAAGAGTTTTGTGCACAAAACCGGGTTAACAGCCAGGGTTGGCGGCCCGTCAGCCGGCCGGCACCATGGCGTGGTGGGTCGTCAACCGCTCGTGCCGGCCGCCCTTGCTCAAGGCCCGTTCACGGTGAAGGATGCTGAGAACGCAGGCCTCAAGCCCTGGCACCTGGAGGGTGCTGCATGGCGAAGAATCGGGCCCCGCACTTACATCCCAGCACGGCTAAGTCAAACGCCGGCGGTGAAAGTGCATGCAGCGAGTCGCCGCCTTCCCAGTAACGCGGCCTTCTCGGGCTTAACCGCGGCGTGGTTGCACGGCCTTGACGTCGATCCTTGCGATCCCATCGAGATCACGGTCGCGGCGCCGACCACAGTTTCGACCCGAGCCGGCATGGTGGTGCGGCGCCGCGCGCTGGACAAGCGCGACGTCGTCAAATTGCGCGGTTACCCGGTTACGTCCATGCTGAGGACGCTTCGCGATCTCTTTCGAAGGCTGTCCTTGACGGACGCCGTAGTCATAGCCGACATGGCGCTCCATGCAGCGATGGTCAAGCGGGAAGCGCTGCGATCTCTGGGTTCGATATTTGATTACGTGGAACCTGCCGCGGAGTCACCGATGGAGTCTCGACTGCGCATGCTCGTTGTTCTCGCACGGCTGCCACGACCTGAAGCCCAGGTCGAGATCCGAGACGGCCGGCGATTCCTCGGCCGGGTCGACCTCTACTACCGCGATCAGCGCCTGGGCCTCGAATATGACGGCGGCACCCATCGCGAGAACCTGGCCGAGGACAACCGTCGCCAGAATCGTCTCATCGACGCGGGCATCCGATTGCTCCGCTTCACCGCCTCAGACATCTACAACACGCCCGAAGTCACCGTGAGCATGGTTCGTGGGGCACTGGGACCATGACGCCGCGCGTCCGGCCGTTCCCGTCGACCACGACCGACCTCGTAACGATCGCGGTGGTGATGGGCGGGGTCGCCGTGGCCGTTGGCGTGGCCCTCGCGAGGGGCTTGAGGTTCACGGACGTCGACGTCTACCACCGCGAGGCGCTCGCCTTCTGGGCGGGCGGCCACCGATTGCCCACGGAATACCCGATCCTGGCGATGGCGCCGTTCAGCCTCACCCTGCCGCCCGCGGGCATCGACTACGCGTGGACCTTCGCGTTCGGTATGGCGTTGCTGTTTCTGGTCGGGTGGATCGCCGTCGCGCGCATGGCGGGGAGGCGCGCCGGCGTCGCTTACGTCGTGTACCTCCTGGTCGGGGGATTCGGCGTGATCCTTTCGAGGTACGACCTCGTTCCGGCGCTGGTCACGGTCGCGGCGATCGCCGCCGCCGAGCGCAAACGCTGGCCAATCGCCTACGTCCTGCTCGGACTCGGCGTGCTGTTGAAGATCTATCCGGGCGTGCTTCTGCCGGTGTTTCTCATCCTGCAGGTGCGATCGGGAACCTCCCCATCGAGGGCAGCGATGTCCGCGTTGTGGTTCGGGCTCACGGTTGCGGCCGGCGCCCTGTTGTCGATCGCCCTGGCCGGGCCAGGATGGCTCGATCCGGTCCGGTTTGCGATCGAGCGTCCTGTGCAGGTGGAGTCCGTGCCCGCGACGGTCCTCTCGCTGGCGTCGCTGCTGGGCTGGCCGGCCGCGTTCGACCACACCTTCAACTCGTTCAACATCACCGGCCCGGGGGACAGGGCCGTGAGCGCGGTCTTCTCAGCGTTGTTTGTGGTCGGGAGCCTCTTCGTGCTCTACCGCCAGGCGACCGGCCGGCTGACGCTTCGCCAGGCTTGCCTCGCGTGCGTATGCCTGCTGCTCGCGACCAGCAAGGTTCTCAGCACGCAGTACCTGGTCTGGGTCCTGCCGCTGGTGGCCATGGAGCTCGAGCTGGACCCGGTTTGGATCCTGATCTGCGTCCTGACCACCCTGATCTTCCCGGGCCTCTACTTTCTCACCGCTCTGATCGACCAGGCTCCAGCGGCGACGGCCACCGCGTACTCCTGGCCGTTCCTCGTTGCCGTGGCCACGCGCAACACGTTGCTGGTGGCGGCAACGTTCATGGTGTTGAGCGGAAACAAATTTGAGACCCGATTGAGACTGACTGCGAGACCGCCGCAAGCCCAGAGTGCGGCCCATGAAACGCATTGAGGTCTGGGCGGCGGTCCTGTTGGTGGGAGCAGTTGTCGCCGTCGACAACCTGCTGACCGGGCGCCTCTTGCGCCCGGAAACGTGGGTGGTGGTGGTGTCGCTCGGAATGTTCGGAGGCGGGCTTGTTGCGCTTGGCGCGGCTATCGTCGCCGCGTGGCGCGAGCGCGCCCGGGTCACGGCTGCGTCAGCTGATCCCGAGACGATCGCGGCCAGAGGCGCACGCGGCCTTCGCTGGGCCGCGCTGGCAGCGGTGATGTTCAGCGTCCTGGTTTTCGCGAACTGTTCGGGCAGCCTGAGCACGGGTGCCTCGGGCGGGAACCATGGCGCGATGTTCGACGCCTCCAACTTCTGGCCCCTGGCCGCCGCGGTGCTGCTGCCTCTGATCGTTGCTTTGGCCATGCCTGGACTGCTGGCCACGATGGCGCGGCGCCGCGCGGGAAGGTGGGGCACGGCGGCCGTCCTCTCGATCGCGGCGATCCTGATCATCGTGCCCGTCACGATGGCGGTCGCCTTCTACGCCGGCGTCTCGGATTGCTACCTCGGCCCGAGCGAAGGCGCGTGCGCGGCAGGTGCGGCCGGTCTGGGCAACGTGTTCTCGCTCGCGTCCATCGCTCTGCTGTTGCCTTACGTGCAGATGCTCAACTGGAGGGGGCCGAACAGGGTCAGCTGACCGAGATGTCGACCGCCGGGCGCATCTCGCCCAGCTGGTGCAGCACCTCGTGCACCGGGTGCGTTAGGAATCCCTCGGGCGGCTCGTCAGGGGTTTCGCCTTGCGATGCGACGTTCGGGAAGGCGATCTGCTCCAGCATCGCCTGAAACCGAGGCCCCCACTTGCGCGTGCCGAGCCGCGCCGTGGTCGAGCAGTTGTCGACCATGTAAGCGACGCCGCGCGCGTGCATGTATGGGAGCAGCGAGTCGACGGCCTCGATGATCGACTCGTTGGCGATCTCCGAATATGGATGCCCGTTCTCGATGAGTATGTCGACCTGAGCCATCATCGCGCCGCAGTACGTGCCGGCTGTGAAGCCGTCAATGGGCGACGGGCGGTGACCGCGCCGGCCGCGCACCGTCGAACCGGTCTGCCACATCGGTGAGCCTTCGACCTTCGTCATTGGGAAGCGATCGAATCGCGCGGCCGCGGCCACGACGCTGCGGATCTCGTTGCCGCTGACCACCTCGTCGTAGACCTCAGCCATCAGACCCTTGAACGCGGCGTACGTGACGTCATAGGCGCGGCGGAAGTCGCGCCGCCCTTCGGGGGTCAGCTGCTCGTCGACCGCGATGAGCCCCTGCTTCGAGATGGTCTCGCGGATCGGACCGGTCAGCGATTCGCACGCGCGGTCGAACGCGTCCTCGGGCCCGGCGCCGTCGTCGAGATATCGCCGGTACAGCGCCTCGACGATTCCGTGCACGGCGCCGAGCAGGATCGATCGCTCGCCGAACAAGTCCGAAACCACCTCCGACTTGAGCGTCGTCTTGAACGTGTAGGGCGCGCCGAGCGCGACCGACCAGCCGAGCGCGATGTCGGTGGCGCGACCGTCGAGGTCCTGCTCAACCGCGAAGCTCGTGTTGATGCCGGCGCCGTTGATCTCGCGGCCCTGCTCGTACAGCCGACGCACAGAGGGACCCATGCCCTTGGGGCAGACCGCGATCACGTTGACGTTCGCCGGGAACTTCTCGCCCGCCGTCTCGAGGAATCCGAGCAGGAAGCCGTGCGACAGGCCGAGCGTCGAGCCCGGCTTCAGCGCGTCGAAGATCTGCCTGTGCAGCTGCGCCTGCGCGGCATCGGAGATGAGAAGGATGGTGAGGTCGTCGCCGCGAATGACCTCGAACATGTCGCCCAGCGTGCCGTCCTTCTCGCTGAAGCCCGCCGCGCGCGCGTCCGCGAGGGACTCCGAGCCCTCGCGCAACCCGACGACGACCTTGATGCCCGTACCCTCGAGCGTTTCGCGCAGGTTCTGCGCCTGCGCCGGGCCTTGTGAGCCCCAGCCGATGACGCCGATCTGCTTGATGCCCGCGAGCGCCTTCGGCAGCAGGCTGAACAGGTGCCGCCCGCCGCGCAGGAAGCTCTCCTCGACGCCGTCGAGCTCGATCGTCTCCACGTCGAAGATGCGCGATTCGAAGAGGTTCGGCTTGCGTTTGGTGCGGATGGTCGCGCTCATTCGGCCGCAGGATAGCTGCCGAACAGCTTGACCTCGGTCGCCTCCTCCTCGAGCGCCCTGAGCGCTTCCGCGGCGGCCTGCGGATCCGAGATCTCGAAGTCGACATAGAAGCGGTACTGCCACGGCTGGTTGGGCACCGGCCGCGAGTCGAGGCGTGTGAGGTTGATGCCGCGCTCGCTGAAGCACGTCAGCGCGTGCACGAGGCTGCCGGGTTTGTGCGCGCCGATGAACGCGAGCGACGCCTTGGTCAGGCCGGGCCCGGGCTTTGCGGCCGTTCCGCGGTCGACGATCGCGAAGCGAGTCTGGTTCGTGTCGTCGTTCTGGATGCCTTCAGCGATGATCTTGAGCCCGTAACGCTTGGCCGCCGCCGCGCTGGCGATCGCGCCATTGCCCATGACCATCCCCTCGGCCACCGCGCGGGCGGCGCCGGCGGTGTCGTGAAAGGAGACCGGCTGGATGCCGCGGGCCTCCAGGAATTTTCGGCATTGCAGCAGAGCCTGCGGGTGTGAGAGCGCGCGCACGACCGGCTCGCCGCGTCCTAGCAGGCAGTGGCGGACGGGGTGGACGACCTCGCCGCTGACCCGCACGCCGCTGCGCTCCCAGAGCAGGTCGTTGACCTCCTGCACGATGCCGCCGAGCGAGTTCTCGACCGGCAGGACGGCCGCGTCCACCTCTCGCGAGGCGAGCGCGTCGAAAGCCCGCGTGAAGGTGGGAAAGCCGATCGTCGTGGCCTGCGGCAGCACGGCGATCGCGGCCTCTTCGGAGTAAGCGCCGGGCTCACCCTGGTAGCCGACGCGGGCCCAGTTCGGGTGCGGATCCATGGGAGGGAAATCCTACGTTTTGGCGGGAGCCGCTGACTGTGTCCGGGCTACAACTCTGGGTGGGCGTGCAGCGACGCGCGCAGGTCGTCCAGGTGGTGCTTCTGGTGCGCGAGCATTTCCGCCATCGCGTCGCGAAGCGCGTAGCCGGGGTAGGCGCCGATCGTCACCTTCTTGTTCAGGTCCACGTCGGTGAGCACGTCCACGACCTGCGTCGTGCCCATGTCGAACTCGTTCAGCAACTCCTGCGGGTCCGTGTCCGCCCGCTTGCGAGTCTGTGACGCGTTCCAGCGGTTGGGATCGAAAGGCGCCGCACCCTCGACAGGCGGCCGCGACGACGACGCGACCACGGCGGGCAGCGAAGCCTCTGTGCTCGAGAGGTGAGCCAGCAGGTCCTTGCAGGTCCAGCCCTCGTAGCCGGACGCGGGCGCGGACCAGTCGCCGTGCAGCGCGCGGACGATGCTGGCCAGCTCGACGAACCCTGCCTGCAGCGAGCTGGCCGATACCCCCTCAGCCACGATTTCGAGTTTAGCCGGTCATTACCCGACCTACCGGAGCATCGTTACCGCTGGCGATGCGGCCGCTGGGCGTCTTGCTGGTGCTGACAGTGCTGAGTGCGTGTAGCTTCGGCGCCGCGCCACTCCCGACCGCGACGGCGGTCATCGGTTCGACGACGATCTCGCTTCCGCACGGCAGCTACTGCTGGTCGAGTGGCGGGCAGGCCACCTGCGCCGACAGCGCGGATCCCGAAACGCTGCTTCGCACCGGGTACCTCAAACCCGTCACCGCCCCAGCCGGTGCGCGTGTGCAGATCACCTTCAGCGCCCAGCCATCGAGGGTCGCGATCGCGCTGGGCCAGGAGCCGGTCGGCTCGGAAGCCTCATTCACCCTGCCCGCGCAATCCGGGCGGTACGTCTACACCATCACCGGCAATTGGCAGGAGGGCGACGTCGGCTTCTTCCTGCCTGTCGATGTGACTCGCTAACCTTGATCGCGAGCAAGGAGGGACGAGTCATGTTGAGGTCGATCGACCCCGCCACCGGTCGAGAGCTCGCGAAGTTTCCCGAAGCTGACGAGGCCGCTGTCGAGGCCGCGATCGCCAAGGCCTGGGAAGTCCGCCACGGCTGGCGCGACGCCGGCATCGAACACCGCTCGCAGTTGCTTCGCGCGGTCGCGGGCGTGCTGCGCGCGGACAAGGCTCGTTACGCCTCCATCCTCACCGCCGAGATGGGCAAGCCGATCGTCGAGGCGGAGGGCGAGGTCGAGAAGTGCGCGTGGACCGCAGCCTGGATCGCGGACAACGCCGCGCTGCTGCTCGCGGACGAGCCCGTCGACAGCACCGGGTCGAAAAGCTATGTCCGCTTCCAGCCTCTCGGCGTCGTGCTTGCGGTCATGCCGTGGAACTTTCCGTTCTGGCAGGCGTTCCGCGCCGGCCTGCCCGCGCTGGCCGCGGGCAACGTGATGCTGTTGAAGCACGCGTCCAACGTGCCGCAGTCGGCGGTCGCGATCGAGGAGGTTTTCCGCGAGGCGGGCGTGCCCGACGGCGTGTTCCAGACGTTGCTCATCGGCTCGGGCATGGTCGACCGCATCATCAGCGACCGCCGCGTCGCAGGCGTGACCCTCACAGGTTCCGAGGCCGCGGGCGCGAAGGTCGCCGAGACCGCGGGCAAGGTCTTGAAGAAGTCAGTTCTCGAGCTCGGCGGCTCCGACCCGTTTGTGGTGCTGGATGACGCGGACATCACGCTCGCCGCGACTGTGGCGTGCCGGGCGCGCAACCAGAACAACGGGCAGAGCTGCATCGCCGCCAAGCGATTCATCGTCGTCGAGGACGTCGCCGACGAGTTCGAGAAGAAGTTCGTCAGCGCCGTCGGCGCTTTGAAGGTGGGAGATCCGACCGATCGCGGCAACCAGGTTGGTCCGCTCGCGCGTCCCGACCTTCTCGATGCGCTGGAGCGCCAGGTGCGCGAGTCAGTCGGGATGGGAGCGCATGTCCTGGTCGGGGGCAAGCGCCTCGACGGCCAGGGCAACTACTTCGCGCCGACCGTGATCGGAGGCGTGACGCGGGAGATGCCCGTTTTCAAAGAGGAGACATTCGGTCCGGTCGCGGCGCTGATCCGCGTCAAGAACGAGGAAGAGGCGCTCGCGGTGGCCAACGACTCGGACTTCGGCCTGGGCTCATGCGTGTGGACCGCCGACGTCGCGCGCGGCGAACGCTTCGCGGAGCGCGTCGAGGCCGGCCTGGTCTTCATCAACGGCATGGTCGCCTCGGACGCGCGGCTGCCGTTCGGCGGCGTGAAGCGATCGGGTTAGGCGTGAAGCGATCGGGTTATGGACGGGAGCTCGGATCCTTCGGGATTCGCGAGTTCACGAACATCCAGACGGTGTGGGTGGGCCCGGCCAAGACCTGATCATTCGACCCGTTTGGCGCCAAACCCGCGCCTGATGCCGGAAGGAAGGGCCTGTTTGGCGCCAAACGTGGCCTACGCCGATTTGGCCGCCGCGGCCGCGGCCGACTTCGCCGCCTTCTTCGCCTTGGCGGCGTGCTTGCGCGCGAGCACCGAGTAGCTGTCCTTCACCGCCTTGGCCGGGTCCAGCCCGAGGCTGCGCGCGATGTTGGGCACCTCTTCGAGCGGACGGCCGTCCTCGACGACCACCTCGGTCTCCTCGCGCACCTTCACGCCCTCGAGAAACTGCGCCGGGCCTTTCGCGGTGAGCACTCCGCGCGGCCCGCCGTCGAGCACGCGCAAACGCAGCGTGTTGCGGCGCGTGATCTTGCCGCGGCCCTCGAAGCGATAGTTCTCCTCGTCGTACCTGCCTTCCAGCTTTCCGCCCAGCTGGCGCAGCGCGGCCCTAAGCCGCGCGTGGTCGCCTGGTCCGGCGAGCCGAAACTTCAGCTCGGCCTCGATGCTGCGATCGCGCTGCGGGCGGTGATGGCGTCGACGCGCCACTGCTAGGTCTCGACTTTGATGCCGCTCGGGAGGCGGCCCTTCTTGACGCGATCGCCTTCCACCGTGAAGTCGATCCGCTCGCCTTTGAAATGCAGGCCGGTGACCTGCATGCGCTGGAACAGCGGCGTCTTGAGCGGTGAGATGCGCAGCCGGCCGCGCGGCGCGTCCGCCTCTAGCCCGAGCAAAGTCGACAGCAGGGAGAACGTCGACGCCGCGGCCCAGTTCTGAGGGCTGCAGCTGTTGCGATAGTCGTTGGGGATCTCGCCCGGCTGGCGCGGGTTGCCGCACCACAGCTCGGGCGGGCGCCGGTCGGGGAACGCCATCCCTGCTTCCAGGAGGCTGCGTGCCAGCAGCTCGGCCTCGCGATCGCACCCGGCGCGGCGCATGCCCGCCGCCGCGAGCGCGCTGTCGTGCGGCCACACGGAGCCGTTGTGGTAGCTGCACGGGTCGTAGTTCGCGGCCTTGTCGGAAAGCGTGCGCACACCCCATCCCGACCAGAGGTCGGCCTGCATCAGCCTTTCGCCCACTTCTTTAGCCCGGCCGCCGGAGACGATGCCCGCCCACAGGCAGTGGCCGGGATTCGAGGTGATCGCCTCCACCTGGCGATGAGCGCCATCCAGCGCCTGGGCCACGAACTTCGCCCGCCCCACCCAGAAGTCATGGTTGAACTTGCGCTCGACCTCCTCGGCCTTCGACTTGAGGTCTGGCCACACCCGCGCCATGCCGGCGAGGCCGCGGTAGAAGTAGGCCTGCACCTCGCACAGCGCGGCCGGCGACGGGGGCGTCGAGCCGTCGGTGTGCGTCAACGAGTCGTTGGAGTCCTTCCAGCCCTGGTTTCTCGCGCGGGCGCCCATGTAGTCGATCCAGCCGTCCTGGTCGCTGTCGCCGTACTGAAAGCACCATGCGAGCGCCAGGTCGGCCGCAGGACGCAGCTCCGCGAGCAGCGCGTCGTCGCCTGTCCAGTCGTGCGTCTCGGCCAGGCCGCACAGGAACAGCGGCGTGGCGTCGACCGTGCCGAAGAGGATGTGCGGCCAGACTCCGCTTTCCACGACCTCGCCGCGGCGGACCTCGTGGAGGATCTTGCCGGGCTGCTCCTCGGTGTCGGCGTCCTCCTTGTGGCCCTGGTGCTCCGCCAGGAAGCGGAGCGCGCCGCGCGCGATGTTCGGGTTGAGGGGCAGCGCGAACATCGAGGTGAACAGCGCGTCGCGCCCGAAGGGCACCGCGAACCACGGCAGCCCGCCCGTCGGGTACAAGCCCGTCGGGTAGGAGTCGCACAGCATGCGCATGTCGTTGCGGCTCTGCTCGATGAGCTCGTTCAGCTGGGGGTTGTCGGTCTCGAAATGCGCGCATTCCGCCGACCACGTGGCGTAGGAGTCACGGACCGTCTGCAGCCCGGCGTCGAAGTCCCTGACCTCCGCGGCGCCGCGCGGGATCACGTCGACGCGCAGCAGGAACTGCTGGCCCGGCTCGAGCTCGACGCGATGGTGCCTGCCGTCAGGCACCACGGTCAGCTGGGTGACGTGCGTGTCGCTGGCCGCCTCCCTCAGCACCGTGCCCTGCCAGCCGGGAACCTCGGCGATGGGCTGCGGCGCGGTAGCCGGCAGGATTCCGCGCACCCGCAGCATGGCCGCGAAGTCGGCCGCGAACATGACGTCCACGTAGGCTCCATAGGACGTAGTACCGGGATTGCTGAACGTGAACCGGTCGTGGAGGCCGCCCGTGAGATATCGCTCGAGGTGGATGCGCAGCGGGCCGGACGTCAGCTCGAAGACCAGCACGCCTCCGTCCGCGCTGAGGCCGGCGGCCTCGGGCTCAACGCCGTTGACCAGCACCTTGTAGTCCGACAGGTAGCGCGTGTCGTCCATCCAGACGCCATGCCCGTCGGGGCTGTCGTGGTGCATCGCGCCATTGCGGCCAGAGACCACGAAGACCTGGTTTTCTTTGAGGACGACCCTCTTGGCGGCGAGGAAGTCTTTCAGGGGTGTACGACCGCTGGATGCTGGGCTGCTTCGAATGCCGGCCGCGTGCCCATCGCGTAATTGGTCCACTCGCTGCGCGCGAGCAGCACCGTGGCGAGAGCCTCGAGCTCGCGCACACGCTGGTTGGCGCGGATCGCCTCGCGAATCGAGAGGATGCCGACCGCCGGGTGACGCTTCTCGATGATGTGCCTGAGCATATTGAGATGCGCGTTGTCGGGCACTCCCGGCTCGCGTATGCGACGAATGGCCCCGCGCACCGTGGCCTGCGTGCCGTCGATCGCCTCGCCGCGCCCGAAGTCGAACTTGTAGCTCGGGCTGCGCCCGGCGGCGCGGCGCTCGCCGCTGAGCCGGATCCACTTCGCGTTCTCGGCGCCCTTGCCGACGTCGATGACCAGCCGCACCGACCGGCCGTGATACGGGAACGAAGAGTTGACGCGCGCGTAGCTCTCCCGCTGGCCGGTGAAGCCCTCGTGCTTGCCGAGCATCAGCGGTGATGTCGCGTCCAGCTCGATGCGGTCGATGGGCGTGAGCAGCGAGATGATCGCGAACGCGTGCGGGATAAGGTCGGCGATGACGCCGATGTCCGCGGCCGCGCCCGTAAGCGCCTGCTCCTCCAGGATCTCGATGCGGATCTCTTCCACGCTGTCTAGGAACGCGCGCAGAGTGCGCTCCTCCGCGAGCAGCATCTGCAGCAGGCGGACCTCCAGCTTGAAGTAGTAGTGATCCGCGGCCACGATCTCGACTCCGCCGGGCGCGGTGTCGAGGAACTCGCGGTAGGCCTCGGGCGGCGCGCCAAGGGGCTTCTCGATGAGGACGACGTCGCTCAGGTCGTAGTACGTCTGCAGCGTCGGCAGGTGACTCGAGCTCGCGCTCCAACTGCTCGTGCGCAGGCTCGGACGGGCTGTCCCAGTAGAACGCGTCGCCGTGCTGGCGGACCTCTTCGTCCTTGCCGGCGAGGCGCTCGCGCGCGCCCGGCGCCTCGTGCTCGACGACGTGCGTGCGGAAGTTGAAGAACTGCTTCAGCGTCAGCAGGTGCTGGTAAGCCTTCTGGCCCCACTGGCCGAAGCCGATCAGCACGAAGTCCTTCTGCAGATGCCGCTCCTCTTCCGCCAGGGCATGCAGCCGGGCGTTCTTGATCGCGACAGCGGCCTGCAACGCGAGGCCCTGCGCGCGCTGCACCTCCTCGGGGCTGTACGCGTGCATGCGGTCGCGCTCGGCGAGGATGGCCGCACCGATGGGCTGGTCGTCCGCGACCAGCGGCAGCGCAAGCAGCGAGCGTACGCCGAATGTCTTCACGTACGCATGCGGCACGCGCTCGTTCGCGCCGGCGTCCTCGATGACGAGAGGCTCGGGCTTCTCGAGCAGGTCGAACAGGAAGGATGGCTCTGTGCGCTCGCCGCGCTGCCGGCGCCAGAGGTCTTCCTGGTCGGAGGCGGCGGCGCCGTACCAGCCCTCGTGGTCCTCCTCGTAAAGGGCTATCTGGCACGTGGACGCGTCGACGAGCCGCGCCAGGTTGTGCGTGACGAGCGTGAGCGTCTGGTCGAGGTCGATCGACGAAGCGATGGCGCGGCTCACGTCGGCGCTCAGCTCGAGCTGCTCGGCGTGGCGGCGCGCCTCTTCGTACAGGCGAGCCGTCTCCACAGCGGACGCGACCTGGCCCGCGGCGGCGCGCAAGGCTTCGATCTGGCCCCAGTCCGGGCGCCTTTCGTACGAGCGGTGGTATCCGACCTCCAGCACGCCCGAGGCGCGTGAATGCTGGTCTGACCCGAACGGCAGGAAGATGCGGATCAGGTCGGCGTGACCGCCCTTCTCGAAGACCTCGCCGGCGAGCGTGAATGGTGACTTCGAGGTGTCGCGATCGTGGTCTGACTCGGAGTCACCCAGCAGGCAGGCCGAGACGCGCGCGATCTCGCCGCCGTGCGCCCGGACGACGGGCACCTGCACCCATGTCGCCGCGCCGAGGATGGGACCGCTGACCACGTCGCTGTGGCTGGAGCCCTTCGGCTCGAGTGGGCCGACGATCACCGTGCGCCACGTGCGCGTGACGTAGACCAGCACGTCGTCGGCGGCGAGCGGCCTGTCCTCCTCGAGCGCCCAGCGCGGCACGCGTCTGGCGGCATGCGTGCCGGCGCCGGTCACGGACGCCTCGATCGCGGCGGTGGTGGCCGCGCCCGCGGCGAGGCGCACGAACATCGACTCGTCCGGGTGCTGGTCGAGGAGATAGACGGTCGCGAAGTTGAAGTCGAACTCGGGCACCGACGCGTCGGTGAGGTGGCCGACCACCGACTCGATGACCTCTTTGCGACCCGAGCCGGGACGCAGCATCGCTGCGGTCATGTTTGCGAGCGCGCCGAGCAGCCGGTTGCCGTGCTCGAGACCGTCGATGAGGCGCTGGTGGGCCAGCGCGCCGCCGATCAGCTCCGCGCCCCCTCGCAGCAGGACGTCGGTCGCCGGCGCGCGGCGCACGGTCGCGATCTTGTCGCGGCTGAGGACAACGAGGTAACCGTGCGGCTCGCTGGTGCTGCCGAGAGCGGACACCGCCACAGGGTGCAGGTCCGACGGGGCGGTCACCTGCGCGACCGCGGCGCTGAGCGCCGCCTCCCACGTGTCGTGATCGCCACGCTCCACTCGCACGGGCGCGGCGACCGGCGCATGCGCGGTGACGAGCTCCAGGCTGGTGCGGTGCGGCGCGAACTGGTAGATGGCCGCGGCGTCGAGCTCGCTCGCGAGCAGCAGGTCGGCAAGCGCGATGGACAGGACCCGGCGCAGCTCCTTCATGTCGGCCTGCCGGTCGCCGGCCGGCTCGGCGAGGAGCGAGGTCAGCCGGCCAAGACCGTCGAGCGCGGCGCGGCTCGCGGCCGCCAGCGCCGCCTCGACCGCCTCGCCCGCGGTGGCTGCCATGCGCTGCAATTCCGCGACGCGCGCGTCGTCGGGCGCCTTGTCGCGCTCGCGGTAGTTCAGGTAGATGAGGCCCAGCAGCCGGTCGTCCGACTTGATCGGCAGGCCGATGGTCGCCTGCACCTGGTACCGGCGGATGAACGTGCTGTCGATCTGCGCCGGCGCGTCGCGGGCCACCAGCGGCCTGCGGGTGACCGTGAGCCAGACCGTCGATCCGTAGTTGTGCACGCCGAGGTCGTCCGGGACCTTGCCGTGGCTCGCGTCGTCCGCGTAGCGGCCGAGCTGCTCGGTCATGTCGGCAAGTGAGTCCAGAAGGCTTTCCTGCGGCTGCCCGGTAGCGAACGGCGCGTAATACCTTCGGGCCGACTCCTCGTACAGGAAGATGGACACGATGTCCGCCCCAGACGCCGACTGCATGTCGGCCACGACGCCGCGCAGGACTCCCGCGAGCCCGGTCGCCCGCTGCAGGGACTGGCGCATTCCTCCGCATGATAGGTCTCGCCTTGGCGGGGCCCCTTGACGCAGGCTTCAGCGCCGCAGGCGCCCGGCCGCCTGGGCCGATGAAGATGCGAGGAGGCTCCGGCGCTGGACCCCAAGCGCCGAGGGGCGAGTACCCGCGGCCGATGCTGCGCCGGCGCGGTTGGGTGAACCTCAACGGCGAGTGGGAGTTCGGGGCCGGCGAGAAGCGCGTGTTCGACCGCACCATCACGGTTCCTTTCTGCCCGCAGTCGGAGCTGTCAGGCGTCGGCCAGACGGACATCGGCGACGTCGTGTGGTACCGGCGGACTTTTGACGCCCCGCCGGCCGAACGGCTGTTGCTGCACTTCGGGGCCGTCGACTACCGCGCCACCGTCTGGGTGAACGGGGAGGAGGTGGCCGCGCACGAGGGCGGGCACACGCCCTTCACCGCGGACATATCCAGGGTTGCGCGCGACCGCGACAACGAGATCGTCGTCCGCGCCGAGGACCCGCTCGCCGACCGCACGATCCCGCGCGGCAAGCAGTACTGGTCCACGAAGCCGGAGTCGATCTTCTATACGGCCAGCACGGGCATCTGGCAGACGGTGTGGCTCGAGCCCCTCCCCGAGCGCTCGATCGCCGGCCTGCGCATCGACCCCGAGCCAGACGCCGGCGCCGTCGTAGTCCATATCGAGACCGAAGGCCGCAAGTCGGTCAGCGTCGCGCTGCATGGGGAAGAGGTCGGCCACTGGTCGGGCACGCAGTCCTCGTGTCGCATCGAGCTGGCACAGCGCGCGCTCTGGAGCCCGGAGACCCCGAACCTCTACTCGGTCGAGGTCACGCTGCACGACCGCGCGGGCCGTGACGCCGACCATGTGTCGAGCCACTTCGGTCTGCGCACGCTCGAGGCGCGCGACGGCAAGTTCTTGCTCAACGGTGAGCCGTATTTCCAGCGGCTGATCCTTGACCAGGGCTACTTTCCCGGCGGCCTGCTCACCGCCGCGCGCGACACCGACCTGCGCCGCGACATCGAGCTCGCGAAGTCACTGGGTTTCAATGGCGCGCGCAAGCACCAGAAGATCGAAGACCCGCGATGGCTCTACTGGGCCGACAGGCTCGGGTTCCTGGTGTGGGAGGAGATGCCGAGCTTTCACCAGCACTCGGCCAAGGCTGAGCGCAGGCTCGCGACCGAATGGGAGCAGGCGGTGAGGCGTGATCGCGGTCACGCGTGCATCGTCGCGTGGGTGCCCATGAACGAGAGCTTCGGCCTGCAGTCGGTCGAGCCGGACGTCGCGGCGCGATTCCTGGATGGCCTGTACCACTTCACGCACGACATCGACGGCACGCGCCCGGTGATCTCCAACGACGGCTGGGAGCACACGCACACAGACATGTGCACGCTGCACGACTACAACCCCGCCCACGCGCTGAAGCGCCGCTACGGTCGCCTGTACACGGCACTCGACGCCGCCGCCCATCCGAAGCCGCTGTACCTGCCGGGCTACGAGTACGGCGGCGAGCCGCTGCTCGTGACGGAGTTCGGCGGCATCGCGCTGGCGAACTCAGGCGGGTTCGGGTGGTCGGAGGCGGGCAGCGTCGATGAGTTCGTCAAGACGTATCGCGAGATGGTCGAGGCGCTGACCCAGCCCGGTCCGGTGGAGGGATTTGGCTACACGCAGCTGACCGACGTGGAGCTGGAGCGCAACGGGCTCTTGACCTTCGATCGCGAGCCGAAGGCCGATCCAGACGTGCTGCGCGAGATCACAGAGCTCCCGAAGAGGTAGGCAGCCTCCGGCTGCGGGC
>WNGG01003431.1_pt1 | contig 17889 bp, 16 predicted proteins | sample 5400661 | NCBI WGS metagenome assembly WNGG01 (sample SAMN13153372, study PRJNA577476) | soil metagenome | isolation source: 100 cm soil or saprolite under Garry oak tree replicate 1 | place: USA:California | collected 2016-06-15
GCACCTCGCATTCCTTCGTGAAGTCGGATCCAAGACGTGTACATCTGGCAAGAGGTAAGAAACACTCATAACCGGCGTTTTCGAGGAACAAGGCGGCAGTTTTCTCTGTACACGTTTTGACCAGGAGCGCAAACCAGGGCCATTGTTGATAGCGAATGCTCATTGCGACTCCGCTTGTGAAGTTGGTGCCAGGAAAATCCCACTATTCCTGACACCCTTACAGGGCACCTGGGTTACCCTCACGCACGCACTCAGACCACCTTGCAGCCGAGGCGAAATCCAGGCCAAGGGGCACCATAGTGGAGACAGATCTCCCCCGCAATCCGGTCTTAACCTCAAATGTCGCAGCAGACAATTGCCCTTCGGCAGATAGCCCCTTCTCTAATCAAACTCGGTGGTTTCCCTAAGTCTATTTCCTTGATTCAACTGATTGTCACTCCAAGAGAAGCCGAATATGCTGACGCGGATCAGGCGCAAAATGGAAAACGCCGAACATTGATTCGACTCTTCGCATTGAGGAGGCCACTGTACGCGGCGCTACGAAATCCCTGCCGTGGCCGATGCCAGCACCACATCGGCAACGCCGTTGACGACAACGTGAACAACATTGATAACCGCACTGCCAATTGAAGAAATGGTTTGCTCATTGATCGTCAGCTGACCGCCGGGAATCCCGATGGTCTGATTGGGAGCCCCGGTGATGCTGACGGGTACGCCGTCAATGGCGAGGTTGGTGATGTAGGAGCTACCGCTTCCTGCGGCACCCAATACCTGCGACGCCTGGGACACAACGGAGTCAGCGGAGATGGTGATCCCGGCGACGGTCAGCCCCAAGTTCGCGAGCGAGGCCGTAGAGTCAACCTCATTGGAATAACTGTAGGTGGCCGCGTTGAGGACGTCTGCGCCAAACAGAGATGGAATGCTTCCCGTTGCTTGACCCACGTCGCTTTCAGCATTTGTGGTAGAGATTCCGGTGCTGCCGAGAGTCGTGGTGGTTGCCGTCCCGAGAAGTCCGAAAACGGTTACTTGTGCGGCAGTGGCTTGTCCCGTGACGGTGCTGGTGCTTGTGCCGGATGTGGGCGGGGGTGGCAACAGCCCGCCCAGTTGTGCAAGCGCGGCCGTGGGCCATACCAACAAGGCGGCCAGCGTCAGAGCGATTGCTACTGATGCTGAACACCGGTGGTTCATACGATTCATGTCAGCCTCCCTTTCTAAATACGGTTGGGATCGACCTCTCAACGCTCTTCTTAACCGCCGACTTCGCTGTAAGTCGTCCCGAATCGTGCAGTCAAACTAACGAACGCCCGCGTATCCAACAATCCAGTAGTTACTCGGATTGATAGCAGGAGAAGTCCCACATCCCGGAGGTTTATCCGCTTAGTTTGCCGGTTTTCAGTAGTCGGCCAGAGAAGATGCCACAAGCATCAGGCTCTAACTGCGTCCTACGAGGAAACGGGGAGCGCCTTGGGAACGGCTCTGCGTTCTCGAGTTCCCACCCCAGTTCCTATCGGGTTCCGCTCAACCACACCCCCCTTGCGGCGTTCAAGAAACTACGCGAACCCAGCGATCGTACGGGTGCCTCATTCGCAAGCCGTCCGGAATCGAACTGCAATCGTCGCGCCGCTGGTTTGAAAACTTTCTGAAAGAAGCGAAGAGCAAGGATCTAACATGGTATGACTTTAGACACTGTTTTGGCTCCCGGCTTCGCGCCGAGAACGTGCAGATCGAAGATATCCGTTACTTGCTCGGCCACGGCGCGAAGTCCATCACCGAGCGATACGCGCATGCCAGCTTAGACGTGTTGCGTGCGGCCGTTGCGAAGCTGGACCCCAAAATCGAAACCGATACAAGAACCGATACAGGCGCTGTTTTGCAGTTTCGCGCTGCGTAGGAGCATTCCGCATGTTGTTCTGCTGGTTTGATCTGTTTGGTGGACGAGAGGGGATTCGAACCCCCGGCCTCCTCGTTGCGAACGAGGCGCTCTCCCAGCTGAGCTACTCGCCCACGAGCAGCACGTCAAGTTTAGCAAACGCCCCATGCCTTGCCAACGCGCAGTCTTCCGCCCGCAAAGACACTGGGGCATAAAATGCGGCGCCCCTGTTGCCGAAAACGTACCTGTGGGGAATCCTACGGCTGTTTTTACGGTTGATCGACTGACCCGCCCATGCGTTGCGCGATAATCTTCCGCGCGTTTTGGTACAGCGCTCGTGCCTGTGGAATCACCTCCACGGCCTTCTGCACCTGCGGGTCGGCTTCCAGCAGAACCTTGAAGCCCTCCTGCTGGCTGAACACGGACATGAATACTTCCTGCTTGATCTTCCGCTTCATCCATTCCAGGTTCTCCGCCATCTCTGGCTCCGTGTACCTGACGGTGTGCTTGCTCAAGTACTCGCGAAACATTCGCATCACGTTCTCATCCGCCTCAAATTCCTTGGTAATGGTTGGCTTCATCCCCAGGTAATAGCGCGTAAACCCTCCCACACCCGTCTCGGCGGGAAAGAATATATCGTCGCGAAATAGTAATTGCTGAAACTTGGTCAGCTTGGGCGCCGCTACAATGATATCCGGAGTAATTCCTCCCCCGCCTGTAACCTGCCGCCCGCTGTCCGTCAGTTTCACTTCCGTTGGATGATCGGGTACTTTGCGTTCGTAGTGATATTCGTAAAGCGAAACCGACTTGTAATCCCTCTGAATCAGCCGGCCACTTGGCGTGTAATAACGCGCCGTAGTCAGCGCAAGCCCAGTATTCTCGCTGAGCGGGGTTACCGTCTGAACCAAGCCTTTGCCAAACGTCGTCTCACCCACGATCAGGCCGCGATCGTGATCCTGCACCGCACCGGAAACGATCTCCGTCGCCGAGGCTGAATTGCTATTCACCAGGATCACCAGGGGCGTGGTCATTCCCTGATTGCCGCGTACGGCGTAATAACGCCGTTCCGGAGATGTCCTTCCGTGGTGCGACACGATCAACTGGTTCTTGTCCAGGAACATATCGCCGACGGCGACCGACTCATTCAACAATCCGCCCGGGTTGCCCCGCATATCCAGAATTAGCCCGTCCAGCGAAGAGGCGCCCAACTGTTTCAACGCATTCGCAATTTCGTGATCCGTTGTTTCGTTGAATCCTGACAGCCGGATGTACCCAATCCCTGGCTTTAGCAGGAATGCGATGTCCACGGAATGCCGCGGAATCTCATCCCGTGTCACCGTAAACACCAGCAACTCGGGATAACCCTCGCGCGATACTGTAATCTTGACGACCGTTCCCTTCGGTCCCTTGAGCATTCCGGCTACTTCGTCGCCTGCAAGCCCATCCGTGGGTTTGTCATCGACCTTCACAATCACATCCCCCGGGCGGATCCCTGCGTTATACGCCGGCGCGCCGGCATACGGCGTCATCACCACCGTGTGATTATTCCGTGGCGCGATGATCATGCCTACGCCGTAGTACTTGCCGCGCTGGTCCTCGCGGAGTACCGCAAATTGCTTGGCATCAAAGAAACTGGAATGCGGATCAAGCATTCGCAGCATGCCCGGGATGGCTCCCTGGTAGACAGCCTTGTCCACATCCACAGGCTCGGCGTAGTTGTTCTGAACCACGTCCAGCACGCGTGTAAAATCCCGCACCGCGGTCTGATAATCATCCGCCGAAGCCGCAGTAGCCCGCACATTGGGGCCGTAAATGCCTCCCAAAATAGCGGATAACAGCAATACCCCAATTGCGATAACAATTCCGCGACGCTCTGATTTCATGCTGACCTCGCGCGAGAACCTACACAAAAATTATACCACACCGCAAACTCCGGTTTGACAGCACCTGAACACCCTTTCTATGATGCCAATGGCGCTTTAGACGGCTGCCAAACGCAATGTTGAGCATCCCTCACATGATTGTTGTCTTTATCGTGGTCCTGGTCGTTTTCGGACCACAGAAGCTGCCGGAGCTTGCGCGCGGACTCGGCAAACTTATGGCCGAGTTTCGTAAAGCTTCCATGGACTTTAAGACTGCCTTCGAAGAGGAAATGCGTGACCTGGAGCGCCAGGCGCTTGTGGCCGAGCGCAAAAAGGCAGCAGACGCGGCCACCGCTGCGGCTGCCGCCGAGCCGATACAACCTGCGACCATGGCTACCCCTTCGGGAGCCCAAACGCCTTCGAGCGAAGGCCCAGCAGATACTCGGGCCACCGAAGCCCCGGTAATTTCCGCGGTGGCCGAATCCGTCGCGCGTTCTGGCGAAGACGCGGCCGACATCAAGGCTGAAGCCGCCACGCCAGTCGAACCTGAAGAATCCCAACATGACGCGCAGCATTCCACCTGATCTTGTGCCCGACTCCACTCACAACCCGCAGACCACAGCTCCGGCTGAAGAACCCGGCGGCGCAATGACCTTTTTCGAGCACCTTAGCGAACTGCGCAAGCGCATCATCTATTCGCTTTATGCGATCGGCATCGGCGCGTTCATTGGCATTTACCTTTCAAAGTATTTCATCTACTGGATCAACAAACCGATGTTGAAAGCGCTCGCGGACGCCCACCTTGATCCGAAACTGATCTATACGCATCCCGCGGGCTACTTGAATCTCGTCATCACCGTGGGCGTGTACCTCGGAATCGTGTTGGCTTCTCCCATCGTGCTCTATCAAATCTGGCTTTTTGTTGCACCCGCCCTCTACAAACATGAGCGCGGTGCCATTACCGGCTTCATGTTCTCCACCGTTTTTCTCTTTCTAGCAGGTATCGCCTTCGGGTACTTCATCACGCTCCCCTATGTCCTGCACTTCCTGGTCAACCCCGGGCCGTTATTCATGTTGCAGCGCGACGTCACGCCCATGATTAGCGTGAACGAATATTTCGATTTGATCCTGCTGATCCTCCTGGGTATCGGGTTGATGTTTGAGCTCCCCGTTCTAATTTTCTTTTTGTCGCTCTTCGGAATCGTCACACCGAAGTTTCTCTGGAGGAATTTCCGCTACGCGATTTTGATCATCGCTGTCGTTGCCGCCATCGTCACACCTACTCCCGACGCTATGACCATGCTGGTCTTCATGGCTCCGATGATCGGGCTCTATTTCCTGGGCATCGCGGTCTCCGCAGTTGTCACGCGGCGGCGGGATCGGCGCCTGGCCGCTCCGGTGGAGGCACGCTGAATGAGATTGCTCTCGAGAGCTATTCTGCGCACGGCCTTGCTCTTTAGCTTCTTCCCCGCAGGGTTTGTCGGTTGTAAAGCGGGCGGGAACGATCCCTCCGGCGTCGCCGGCCAGCCACCCTTCATGAGCGCCGTAGCTTCCGCGCCGCCACAAACGCCTGATGACGCACCGCTCCCTGAGAAGACCGCTGGCTTCGATGGCAAGCGGGCGTATGCTCTAGTCGCCAAACAGGCCGGCTTTGGCCCGCGTCCTTCCGGCTCTCAAGCGATCGTGCGATTGCAGGATTTTCTGCAATCCGAGTTGAAAAGCTATGGCTGCACTGTCGAAACCGACAATTTTAGCGCCGACACGCCCGCCGGCCGCCTCCCAATGAAAAACATTCTCGTGAAAATCGCTGGTGAAAAGCCGGGGATCATTCTTCTCGGCACGCATTACGACACCAAGCGCCTAGAGAAGTTTGTCGGCGCGGATGACGGTGGCTCCTCTACTGCCGTGATGCTGGAGATCGCGCGTCTCCTCTGCAAACAGCGTGGAAAATATGCCGTTTGGATTGCTTTTTTTGATGGCGAAGAAGCTGTTAACCTGCAATGGCAAGATCCCGACAATCGTTACGGCAGCCGTCAGATGGCAGCAAAACTATCCGCCAGCGGCGACCTCCCCAAAATCAAGGCCTTTCTTCTTGCCGACATCGTCGGGGGCCGCAACTTCCGCGCCAAGAGAGAGACGTACTCCACCAAGTGGCTTGCAGATCTGGTATGGAAAACCGCCGTCCGCCTCGGTTACCAGGAGATGTTCCCCAGCCAGGAAACGCCCGTGGATGACGACCACCTGTCGTTTCTCAGCCGCAACGTTCCGTCTGTTGACGTGATCGATCTCGAGAATTCCGCTAGTTACTGGCACACGCCAGAGGACACCCTTGACAAAATCAGCGCCAAAAGTCTCGCCGTCGTTGGCCATGTTTTTCTGGAAAGCGTGAAACAACTGCAATTGCGCTAGGGACTGCCTGCGGAGGCGGTCCGCTTTGTGATTGAGGCGGACCGTTTTTCTTGGCGGTTTATACCTCGAACCACACATCCTTGCCCTTTTGTTTTGCCGAGTGCTTCCCGAAAACTTCATCGTTCTGGTAGGGAAAGTCCAAGCGGTAATGACTCCCGCGACTCTCTTCGCGCGCCAACGCTGCGTTCGCCATCACCATTGCCAGCGTATGCAGGTTCCGTAGTTCGTGTCCGCTGCGCCCGGGCTTTTCGGATTTTGGTATCTCCATTGCCTCCAACTGTTTGATGGTCTCGGCGAGCTCTTTCCCGTTTCGCATGATGCCCACTTCGCGCCACATCACATCCTGGATTTTCTTCCGCATCGCGCACTCCGTGGACGGTTTGTCCGAATTCTTCATCGCTTCTTTCGGCATGCCGGAAGAATTACCGGGCATCGGCGCAGGGCTTCCCGGCAGCGCGCCCGGCTGACGCTTCCCCGCCGGCGCATCTTTCATCATTGCCAGTCCCGCTCGTGCTCCGAAAACCAGTCCCTCGAGCAGCGAATTGCTGGCCAGCCGGTTCGCGCCGTGTACGCCCGTAGCCGCCGTTTCGCCTGCGGCATACAGGCCGGGAAGGGAAGTGCGCCCGACCAGATCGGTCTTCACCCCGCCCATCATGTAGTGCGCGGCGGGACAGACCGGAGCAAGATCGCTCGCCAGGTCCAATCCATAACTCAGGCACGTCTCGTAAATTCGCGGGAAGCGCTTTTTCAGGAATTCCGCGCTCTTTTTCGTCATGTCCAGATAGACGTGAGTGCTCTGTGTGCGCTGCATCTCGCTGACGATCGCGCGTGCCACGACGTCGCGCGGCGCCAGTTCCTGGGCTTCGTGGTACCGCTTCATGAAGCGCTCCAAGCCGATGTTGCGCAGAACAGCGCCTTCGCCGCGCAGCGCCTCGGAAAGAAGAAAACGTGGTGCGCGCTGGATGGCCAGAGCTGTAGGGTGAAACTGCACAAACTCCATGTCGGAAAGGACTGCGCCCGCTTCGTACGCGATGGCTATGCCGTCGCCAGTGGCGACCTCAGGATTGGTCGTCTCGCGATAAATCTGCCCGAGCCCGCCGGTTGCCAGCAGCACCGCACCGGCTCGCAATTCGTGCAGCGTCCCATCGGCCTCATCGATGAAACGAAGGCCCGTGACTCGTTCGCGCTCCAGGATCAATTCCGTCGTGAATGCGTGCGCGCGCAAGTGCAGGTGGGGAATCGAATGCGCCCTCGCCAGCAGCGCCCGGCTGATTTCCCGTCCCGTGGAGTCTCCATGGGCGTGCAAAATCCGCGAGCGGCTGTGTGCCGCCTCCCGCGTAAACGCCAGTTTCGTTCCGGCGCGGTCGAATTCCGTGCCCCACTCGATGAGCTGCGTGATGTACTTCGGCCCTTCTTCCACCAGTAAGGCAACTGCTTCGGGGCGGCACAAGCCGTCTCCGGCCTTGATGGTGTCCTGCTCGTGGAGCCCGATTTCGTCCTCGTCGGAAAGCGCCACGGCGATTCCGCCCTGCGCCCATGCTGTCGCTGAATCACTCAGCGCCGATTTCGCCAAGACAAGAACTGTTCCCGCCGCACTCAGCTCGATGGCCGCTCGCAAACCGGCGATTCCGCTGCCCACAACGGCGTAATCGGCGTGATGGATTTTGTGGGAATTCGTCATGGGAATGGAGGAATCGGCGCTCGAATATGGTAGCACGAAGGAATTGAGGGGATAAGAAGGACGGCCTCGGCATGCGGTACGGATGGAGCGTGTGTTACATTGAAAACGTCTCGCGAATGAAAATCAAACGCATTTCGGTGAAATCATCCGTCGGTCCTTACTCTGTCGTTGCCGGAACAGGCGCTATCCGCTGCGCGCCGCAGGAGCTTGCGTCGCTAGGCCGATTTTCCAGCGTTCACGTCGTCTCGTCACCCAAAGTCTGGCACGCCCTTGGAAAAACGGTCCAGCGCTCCTTGCGTCTTGCCAGTCCCAGCGCCATCCACCTTTTCAACGACGCTGAAGCCGCAAAAAATCTTCGCAGTTTGGAGCACATCGTGCGTTCCTTGTGCCGCGCAGGTGCCGATCGCAAGTCGCTGGTAATCGCCGTCGGCGGCGGCGTCGTCGGCGACGTGGCTGGCTTTGCCGCCTCCTGTTATTTGCGCGGAGTGAAACTCGTCCACATCCCTACAACTCTGGTCGCTCAAGTGGACAGCTCCATCGGCGGCAAAACCGGTGTGAATCTTCCCGAAGGGAAAAATCTCGTTGGCTCGTTTTATCCGCCGCGGTTGGTAATCACTGATCCGGACCTTCTGCGAACCCTTGCCGACCGCGAATTCCGCTGCGGCCTCGCGGAAATCATCAAGCATGCCATCATCGCGGATGCGCGGATGTTCGCTCTGCTTGAGAAGGACATGGAGAAAATTCTACGGCGCGACCGCCAGTCCCTCAATTTTCTGATTCCCCGCAACGTGCAGATCAAAGCGCGCGTCGTCGGCCGCGACGAGCGCGAATCCCGCTTGCGGGAAATCCTCAATTTTGGCCACACCTTTGCTCACGCGCTTGAAAGCGTCACTCGATACGGGCGCTACCAACACGGTGAAGCGGTTGCCTGGGGAATGATCGCCGCAGCCTTTCTCGGGCACGAGGTCGGTTTGACGCGCGCGGATGAGGTTTCCCGCATCGTTGCACTCATCCGGCGCCTGGGGCCGCTGCCGCCCTGGCCCCGCGTTGCTCCCGCCACTCTTCTCAACGCCATGCGCTCCGATAAGAAAACCCGCGGCGGCATTCTGCGCTTCGTGCTCTCTTCGCGCATCGGTGAAGCGCGCTCCTATGACACGGTCCCGGTGCAGGCCGTTGAACGCGTTCTCTATCTCACGCCTCGTCTGATCAGCGCTAGCGCGAATCTCTCGGGGAAATGAAATGGCTGAAATTGCTCCGCCCGCGAAGGGCTCTCGCCCCGAAGGTGCCCTCTCGGAATCGGAGGCCTCGAAAAAAGTTCGCGAGCTGTTCACGCAAATCGCCCCGCGTTACGACCTGCTGAACCATCTCCTCTCCATGCAGCTTGATCGTCTCTGGCGCGCCCGCACCGCCAAGCTTCTCCGTCCGGTTCTCAATCGCCCCGATGCTTTGGTCCTCGATCTCTGTTGCGGAACTGGCGATCTCGCCTTCGCTCTCGCTCGTGCCGGAAAAGCCCGCATCCTCGGCGCGGATTTCGCCCACACCATGCTTGTCCGCGCCAAGGCAAAGAGGGCAACTCTCTCCCTTTCAGCCGACACTAACGCCCCACCCCGAATGCCTTTTTTCGAAGCCGACGCCCTCCGCCTGCCGTTTGCCGATGCTTCTTTTGATCTCGTGACCAGCGCTTTCGGCTTCCGCAATCTTGCCAACTATGAAGCAGGCCTTCGCGAAATTCAGCGTGTCCTCAAGCCTGGCGGCACCATCGCCATTCTCGAATTCAGCGAACCACCACAAAGCCTGTTCGGGGATTTGTACCGCTGGTATTTCACCAAAGTCCTGCCGAAAGTCGGCTGGCTCGTCTCCGGCCACCAATCGGCCTACACCTATTTGCCCAAGTCCGTCGCCCGCTTCTTCCGCCCGGCGGAACTCGCTGCCCTCATGAGCAGCGTGGGCTACCAATCCGTCGAATTCCGGGAATGGACAATCCGTGCCGTGGCCTTACACACAGGCACGCGCCCGCGCTAATTTGAAACTCTACTCTTCCAATCCCGCGCTCCGCAGTTTTGCCAGCAGCGTCTTCGGTGTAATCCCCAGCTTCTCAGCAGCGCGCGTCTTGTTCCACTTGCATTCTCGCATGGTATTCTCGAGTAGTACCTTTTCCACGTGACCGGCGGCCCTGCCGGTGACTTGCTCCAGCGTTCCTTCCCAATCGAATTTCTCTGGCAGCATGCCTTCAGGCAAGTGCGCCGCGTCGGGCTTTGTTACCGGCAACTGCAAAGTTTCCGGGCGTATGCTTACTCCGTCCGCCAGGATCACTGCCCGCTCCAGCGCGTTCTGCAGTTCGCGGACGTTTCCCGGCCAGCGGTAATGCAACAACCGGTCTCGTGCTTCCGCGGATAGTTCCAGCCCCGGTTTTCCAAACTCCCTGCTGAATCTCTCCAAGAAGTAATCCGCCAGTAGCAACACGTCATTCCCGCGTTCGCGCAAGGGAGGAACTGTAAGTGGCACGGCCGAAATCCGGAAAAATAAATCATCGCGAAACAGTTTCTCTCGCACTTGTTTTTGCAAATCACGGTTTGTGGCTACCACGATTCGAACGTCAACATCGATCGACTGCGTTCCGCCAACGCGTTCGAATCGTTTTTCTTCCAGCACGCGCAGCAGTTTCGCCTGAATCGCCAGCGGCAATTCCCCAATCTCATCCAGAAAAAGCGTCCCGCGGTGCGCCAAATCCATTTTTCCCACTTTGCGCGCGCCGGCTCCTGTGAAAGCTCCTTTTTCGTGCCCAAAGAGCTCGTTCTCCACCAGCCCTTCGGGGATCGCCGCGCAGTTCAGGGCCACGAACGGGTGTTCCCGTCGCGGCGACAAGTGATGAATCGCCAGCGCGAACAACTCCTTCCCCGTGCCGCTTTCCCCCAGCAACAGACACGTCGAATCCGTCGCCGCCACCTTCTGAATCTGCTGGCTGACTTCCCGGAGGGAAGCATGTTCTCCCACGATCCGCGGAAATCCGTAGCGCGCCGCATACTCCGCGCGCAGCAGCAAATTCTCCCGCTGCAGCTCCTGTTGCTGCGCCGCGCGCTTCACCAGCAGCTTCAAATGGTCCAGGTCCACCGGCTTCTGCAAAAAATCGAAAGCGCCTTCCTTCATCGCCGATACGGCTTCCTCCACGGATCCATAGGCCGTCAGCAGCAACACCGGAATCGTGGCGTCGGCTTGCTTCGTCTCCCGCAGAACATCGAGCCCCGACGCCCCCGGCATCTTTAAATCGGTGATCACCAGCAGATATCTTCTTGCGCGCACCTTTTGAATCGCCGCCGGGCCGTCCGGCGCTTCATCTACAGCGTAGCCCGCCCGCTCCAAGGCCTTACGCATCATGGCGCGCAATTCGCTTTTGTCTTCAACGAGAAGGAGAGGTTCCATCTCTTTCGTTTCTACCACGAATCCTATGGTGTTCAGGAAACAACAGAAGGCGCGTGTGCGGAGAAGGGAAGCACCGAGCCCGCCTAAAGACGATTTCCCGTGTATACTCTGCACCTCCATTTTTGTAGCCCAAATATTTCGCTCATTGGAGGCAAGGATGTCCAACTATCAGAGGGTGCTCGTGTGGAGTGTCATCGCCTTTTTATCGGCCGGCACCTACTCAGCAATATCCGTGGGGAAGACCCCGTCGCAAGCATCAGACAACAGGCAAACGCTCTGGAATCTTGAGCACGAATATTGGCGCTACGTTCAGGAAAATGATTTGCCGTCTTATCGAAGCTTATGGCACAAGGATTTCCTTGGTTGGCCATCAGTCAGCCCTATGCCCGTTCGCAGGGACCACATAACGGACTGGATTACCTCGCAAACCAGTAAGGGATTGACTCCCAAGCTCGTTGAATTCAAGCCAGCGGAGATTCAGATAACCGGGGATGTAGCAGTGCTGTATTACTGGCTCACGTATGCGTGGCTGGACAAGGACGGAAAGGGAGCGCCACACTCTCCGCGTTGCACACACCTGGCTCAAAGACGGGAAGGATTGGCGGATCATTGGGGGAATGTCCATGACCGAAGCCGCCAATCCGCACAAGTAGCTCGAGAACGACGAATTCTTTGAAAACTTATAACTAAATAACTTACGACTTCGGCTTCTTTATTGCGCCCACCCGGGATCGCCACCGGATTTCCTCAATTCCGATTCCATGTCGTCCAATTCTTGCCGGAGCTGGTCCAGTTCCTTTTTCTTGTCCGCGATCTTTGTCCGCTTCTCATTGACTTCCGCGCGATTGTTCTGTTCATTCATGGCCTTCTGTGGATCCGCGTAATACTGCACCTGTGTCTTCTCCAATTCGCGCTGCAGAACATCCAGCTCCTTTTCCGCACGGGCAATCTTTGCGTGTTGCTCGCTGAATCGCTTCCGCCATGCTTTTTCGCTGTTTGGATCCTCTTTCGCGGTCGCGTCTTCTTTCTTCGTTGCGCTCTCGGTCTTTTGGGTACCCGCCGTCGTGGTTGCCGCCGCGCCCTCAGCTCCACTCGTTTCCGCCGGCTTCTCTGGACCCGCAGTACCAGAGTGCTTCACGTCATCGTCGGTAAAGACCTTCTTCGGCTTCTGGGCGTTCTTCTTTTCCTCACGCGCTTTTCTTGCCGCGTCCGCTACCGGGTCGCCTATCTGCTGCCAAGAGCTCTGTTGCTGCGCGTAGCTCGGCATCCCTACCAGGCACAGCCCTGCCACAATTGCCGCCGCCTTCATCCATTCTCTCATTCGCATGGTGTCCCGTCCTTCCGGAGCAGCTGGAACTCCCTGGCTCTTCCTTAGATGCGTTCTTGCTTCCATTCTACTGCTTCCGCCACTCCTCGTTGCAGCGGTAGCGTAATTATAAACGCGGCCCCGCCCTCCGGGCAGTTCCGCACTTCCACCAGTCCGCCGTGCTGCAGGATGATTTTCTGCACCACCGCCAGTCCCAGGCCGGTTCCGTTTGTCTTGGTCGTAAAAAATGGCCGAAATAACTTCGGCAAAGCCGCCGCCGCGATCCCCGGCCCGTTATCCGCCACGGTGATGCGCTGGGCCCCCGACTCTTCACCCGGAATCACTTCGCCGCGAACCACGACATGCCCGCCGCCCTCCGCGGCCGCGCATGCTTCCGCAGCATTCCGCGCCAGATTCAGCAACGCCTGTCTTAGCAGTCCTTCGTCTCCCGCCACGTCCCCAAAGTTTCCTTTGCACTCAATGGTCACCTGCGGCATGGTCTGTGCCACTTCCGCCGCGGCGCGCTGCACCACTTCTTCCAGCTCCACCCGTTCATTCGGAATTTCCAGCGGGCGCGCATATTTCAGGAACTCCGCTACGACGTGTGCGATATTCCGGGTTTGCTCCACGATGCGCCGCGCGTAATCCGCGGACTCGCTGGTGGATGCCTCCGGAATCAACTGGGCATATCCGGATATCGTTGCCAGTGCGTTTTTGAATTCGTGTGCGATTCCCGCGGACAATTCTCCGAGCGCCGCCAGGTTTTCCTTGAGCTGCATGCGCTGCTGCAGCGCGGCCAATTCCGTCAAATCCGTCAGCAGGCAGATGGCCCCGCTAATTTTCCCCTCACCGCGCCGGATGGGCGAAATCGTGACGCCCAGGTGCCGTGTGTCTCCCGCCGGAGGCACGTGCTCGACTTCTTCTCTCCGGAAGATCTTTCCTGTCTCGAGGCACTCCGCGACCAATTTGGTTAGCTCCGAAGCCGGTCCCAGCGCTTCACTGTAGCGCCGGAATGCCAGCCCGCGAATTCCCAGAACTTGCTCCGCCGCGGGATTCGAACTGGAGATAATCCCCGTCGCATTCACCACCACCAGACCCGCAGGCATGTTCCGCGTGACTTCCTCGCTCAGCCGTTCGGTTTGTTCAGCGCGCTCTTTTTCAATCTTGTGCAGCCGCTCCAGCTCTTTTTCCTGCTCGCGCAGTTGTTGAATCACGCCTTGCATGGACGCCGCCATGAACGCCGAAGGATTCTCCGTGCGTGGCCCGCTCGCCCCGATCTGCTCCTTTTGCCCCTCTCTCGTGCTGTGGAAAAACTTCCGCAGGAGATACGCCGCAGTGCCGATGATCGCCAGCAATCCGACTCCCAGTATCGCGGCAACTTCCCACAGATGCTGCACTTTGCTTCCGCCTTGGAGTATGTCTGACATCGGTCTTGCCGTGCGGCTCCTTTTCTTATCCCAAGATGCTTACCCGAAAATTCCCTGTATCGCCGGCCATTCCCAGCCGATCACCGGCCCAAGGTAAACAATGGCCAGCGCTCCTACCCCCAGGAATGTCCCCAGAGGCAACTGGTACTGGCTCGCAATGGCCCACCGTAGCGCACTCACGGTGCCCAGTCCTCTCTGGCTGGCGCGTTCTGCCAATCTTCTCTTCCAGTCTCCCAGATACAGCCCAGCCACCACACTCAATCCGATCACGCTTCCAAGCAGGCTCCCCAGTAAGATCGTCAAAAACGTTCCGCGCAATCCCAGAAAGGCTCCCACCATGGCCATCATCTTCACGTCGCCCATGCCCATGCCCTCGCGCTTGCGCACTGCTTTGTAAGCGGCCGCCAATCCCCACAACAAAAAGCTTCCGAAGGCTGCTCCCAGAAGTCCATCCAGAAAACCCGCCAAATTTTCCTGCAAGTGCTGATGCAGCAATCGCCAGCTTAAGTTCCCGGCAAATCCGCCGTTGGGCGGCACGAACGCTGAAAACAGCAGCCCCGCCGCGAATCCCGGCCACGTCACTAAATCCGGTAAGAGACGGACCCGCAAATCCGTTACCGTCAAAATGAGAACCAGGCACGTAAAAAAAAGCCACTTGATCGCTGTCTGCGTCAGTCCATACTCCACATACGCCGCCACAAACAGCAGGCCGGTCGCCAGCTCAACCAACGGGTACATCACGGAAATCGGCGCGCCGCATGCCCGGCACTTGCCCTTCAGCCACAGCCACGCAAACACCGGCACATTGTCGTACGGTTGGATGGCCGTCCCGCACATTGGGCATCGCGATCTCGGCGAAATAATCGAAATTTCCTCCGGAATGCGCGTGATGCAGACATTCAGAAAGCTCCCTATTACAATTCCGAACAGAAAAAAGAATATGCCGGCGATGACCACAGTTTGGTCGACCGTCTCACGGTCGCGCGTGAACTCGACCGCTTCGCGGCCGCTGTTACTACTGTCCCACAGTCGTCTAGCCCTCTCAACAAACCCCGTTTCCCGCGTGCCTCATCCTTAACGTCCGATTGGGCAAAATCCTCTGCCAAAGAAAGAGTTTGACGAAGAGGTCGTTCGAATCAGTAGAATCCAATGATGCCACTTACGTACACGACCGGTGAGGAAATTAGAAAGGGGGACCGAGTACTTTTCCACGGCGAACCTGGCGAAATCGAGCTAGTTGCTGACCCTTTGGTGCCGGATCCAGAGACCGATTGGTACGTGCAGGAGTATGGGGGTGGTGTCATGATCTTTGAGCCGAAACATTTTGGGCGGGCCTTCTTACCGGAACCTCACACGGCGGAAGACCTGGAATTCTTGGCGAGGGCGGACTGAAGTTCTCCGCGCTCCTCTGCGTCTCTGCGTTGTTTCCTGTGCTTTCCGACGCCACTATACGCCGCGCCGCATTTTTCTTTTCCGTATTAAGAACTGTAAACTAACAGCTTAGAACTGCCTTTATGCACTGGCTCGAACGCAAAATCCGCCGCTACGAGCATCGCCGCTGGACCACCGATGACAACCGCCGCGTTCAGCCCTTCCATTGGGGCCTCGAACACATCGGTGGCTCGCCCGACGATCACGATCCCGGCGGTTTCGTCCGCGACTACGCCCAAAACGCCATTGAAAACAGCGGCGACTGGTACGCGACCTCTCCTGCCCACGACTACCACCTCAACTCTGAAAACGTTCTCACTTTCACCAGTTCCATCGAATCCCCCTGGCCCGAAAACAACACCGTTTACGCGCGGCTCTGGCCCGCCTCCCGCAGTTGGCGTCCTCCGATAAAAGCTGCAAAAGGCACCGCTGTCCTCGTCCTTCCTAATTGGAACGCCAAATGGCATGGCCAGGACGGCCTCTGCGAATGGATCGCCCGCTTCGGGATCACCGCACTCAAGATGAGCCTGCCCTATCACAATCGCCGCATGCCCCGGGGCCATCAGCGGGCCGATCAAATCTGCGGCCCCAACATTGGCCTCACCCTCCAGGCCAACCGCCAGTCCGTCCAAGACGCCCGCCGCTGCCTCCGCTGGCTCGAGCAGCAGGGTTACACCAAGCTCGGCATCCTCGGCACCAGCATCGGCTCCTCCATCGGCTACATCACGCTCGTTCACGACGCCGCTGTCCGCGCGGGAGGCTTTTTCCACGTCTCCACCTACTACGCCGACGTCGTCAGCCAGGGCATGACCACTAATCACGTGTGGGAAGGCCTTCGCCACCACGTCAGCGTCGACGAGCTCCGCGAATACTGGGCCCCCATCAGCCCGATGCCTTATGTCGAGCGCGGCATGGGCGCCGGCCGCAACTGTTTCCTGGTCTACGGCAAATATGACCCGACTATGCTTCCCGAACTCACCCGCCAGATGCTTGACTCCCTCCGCCGCCACGGCGCTAAACCTCGCACCCTCGAACTCCATTGCGGCCACTACTCCCTCGAAGTCGCCCCCTTCTCCTACATCGCCGGCTACCTCATGCTCTCCTTCTTCCGCTCCGCCCTGGCTTAGACAGCCGACATGGAAGCCCGCATCAGCGCGAACCTCGTTGTTTTTTCGATTGAACGGTTGTGTCAAACTCGGGAATATGAAAGATACTCTGGTGGTGCTTCTTGCTCTCTTTGCGTTTTTCGTCCGACACCACCTCGCATCGGTAACCTGTCCCTGCATCATCGACGCAAATCCAAATTCGCCATCCCTGTACTGAAACTGTCCCAAATTGCCGTTGAAATCTTTTTCGGGTCTCCTATAGTTGTTCGTGTAGAGTAGTGTGAGGCGGCAGTGCGGCTGCCGCTTTTTCTTTTTCCGCGCCGTTCGTGGCATCGCATCCCGCTGCAACTCGTGCTCTTTAGAATCAGCAGCTTACGGATTGCAAAATTAGTAAGTCCTTTGCTTTGATATTCATACAAAATGCCGGGCGTGTAGGGGGTATCGCCGCGGTAGAAGTGAAAGTATTACTTGAACGGGGTCTGGAACTCGCACAAAGGAAAGAGCTTCTGTCGCTATTCAAAGCTTTGGCCGGCTAGCGCCGGGAATCCCTAGCGAATCGTCGTAAATCGTTCCAGAGGCAACATCCAACACCTCTCACACTGGATTCTTCACTCGATGCACGATGAAGCGGAATTCCGCGTCCGTGATCAGACCGCGCTTCTCCACACCTGCACGCTTGACCGCGGCCAGGACAGCCTGCTGTTGCTCGGCCGTCAGAGATATGCCTAACTCTTTTGCCTTGATGGCGATGCTGTCCAGCCCGCTCTTCTTCCCGAGCACAATTTCGCGCTTTGCTCCCACGAGGTCCGCCGAGAACGGCTCGATCGCCTCCGGGATGTGGAACTGGCTGGCCACCGCCCCGCTTTCGCGCATAAAAAGGTTTTCTCCGACCACGGGCTTCCACGGTTCCAGTTGATGCCGCGCTGCCCGCCGCACCAGCGCGGAAACTTTGCGAATGTCTTTTAGATTCAGTTCTACCGGAACGCCATAAAGCCCTTGCAGCGCCATGGCGATTTCGCCGATGTCGCCATTGCCGGCGCGCTCGCCCATCCCGTTGATGGTTCCCTGGATCCACTCCGCTCCGGCGCGCACGGCCGCTACTGCGCATGCCGTCGCCATGCCGAAATCGTTGTGCCCGTGGAAATGCAGCGGCACAGCCGGTCCGACCCATTCGCGCACCTGGCGCACGAGAAATTCCACGGCTTCAGGGCCGCATGCGCCGATGGTATCGACGACGACGAGTTCCTCCGCGCCGGCGTCCAGGGAGTTCTTGTAAAACCCGCGTAGCGTTTCCAATTCCGTGCGCGTCCCGTCCACGGTGAAGAACGCAACTTTCACACCTTGTTCCCGCGCGTAGCTGATCGCCTCTGCGGCGCG
>WNGG01003529.1_pt1 | contig 17887 bp, 13 predicted proteins | sample 5400661 | NCBI WGS metagenome assembly WNGG01 (sample SAMN13153372, study PRJNA577476) | soil metagenome | isolation source: 100 cm soil or saprolite under Garry oak tree replicate 1 | place: USA:California | collected 2016-06-15
GTGCCTTGGGCGAAGCTGGCAACAGATAGGTCTGACTCGCTGTGGGCGCTGTTGTTTGCTGGCTCTGGATATGTGCCAGCACATCCGCCTTCTGGATCCGCCTTCCTGTGGGCTTGATTGAACCTAAGTCCAGATTATGTTCAGCCGCCATACGCGCAGCTAGCGGGCTGGCCATAATGCCGGGGGGGCCTGCACCGACCTGCGGCGTCACAAGTCCATCCCCGTAGAGTGCCGATTTATCGAGCACATGGGCTTCCTCCCGGACAGGTCCTCCTTGGGCTACAGTCTCCTCCCGCGCTGATTCGCCAGGGGCGAGGATAGAGGCAATCACCTGCCCTACCGGGATTTCGACGCCGACGGCACCAGTCACATTGGCAAGCATACCAGAGGCAGGGGCTTCGATCTCAACCGTGGCCTTGTCGGTTTCGATCTCGGCCAAAGGCTCGCCCTTTGCGACCTCCTCACCCTCGGCTTTGAGCCATCGCACTATGATCCCGGTTTCCTGCGCCATACCCAGCGCAGGTAAGATAACCTGTGTTGCCATGAAGGATCTCCTCTGGCTTAACGCTTACGCTAAGCCCGTGAAGGGATTTCCTGGCCCTTTGCACTCGTAGCCATAGAATCAGGTTGGTAGCCGTTGGCGTGAACGTTGAGTTGGGATTGGGTCTCGCGGGTGGTCGGCAGCGGGCCAGAGACAGTATAGTACCGCACGCCTGCTACAAGCAGTTCCTCCGCCGGAAAACGGGTAATGACCTCGCAGCCGTCCTTCGTAACGATCAGTTGCTCCTCGATACGTGCTGCCGACCATCCATCTGAGGCCGGCCAGAAGGTCTCAAGAGCGAAGACCATGCCCTCCTTGATCACCTCGGGGTGATCAAGCGAGACCAGGCGGCTGAAAATGGGTTTCTCCCAGATGGAAAGGCCCACGCCGTGACCGTATTGGAGCGCGAAGGCGGCCTCTTCATTGGGGAAGCCGAACTCTTCTGCTTTAGGCCAAAGTTTGACGATGTCGGCAGTCGTTACCCCGGGCTTGATCGCATTGATGGCAATATCCAGAATGTAGCGGCAGTACTTGTAGGCGTCTACCTGCGCCTGCGAAGCGCTTCCCACCACAAAGGTGCGGTAGTAGCAGGTGCGGTAGCCGTTAAAGCTGTGCAGGATGTCGAAGTACGCCGGGTCACCCGGACGCAGTGCCCGGTCGCTGAAGACATGGGGGTGGGGGCTGCAGCGCTCACCGGAGATAGCGTTGACGCCTTCCACATGCTCTGATCCCAGGTCGTACAGGATTTTGCTGACCAGGCCAACGCATTCGTTCTCGCGCACACCGGGCTTCATGAAGCGGTAGAGTTCATCGTAAGCGGCATCGACCATCATGCAGGCCGAGTTGAGCAGAGTAACCTCATCCTGCGTTTTGATCAAGCGGGCCTGCTGCATCAACTGCTGTCCGTCCAGCACTTTGATGCCCTCCGCTTGTAAAGCGAACAGCACGGGTAATTCAACTGCATCCACACCTACAGGTTCATTGAGTAACCCGCGCTCTTGCAGTTCGATGCGTATTTTGCGTGCCACATCTTCGGCGCGGCCGGCTTCCGGCAACATTGCGCCGCGTAGTGTAGAGATACCGGCGCGGGAGCGTTCGCCGAGCCATGGGCAATAGAGCTGGTGATGCCGTGCCGCTGAACCGAAGTCCCACATGATCGGCTCGGCATCCTGTGGAAGGAGCGTGAAGCGTGCCAGCTTGTCCATCGCCCAGGTGCCAATATGAGTAGAGGTAATGTAGCGCACGTTGTTCATGTCGAAGCACAACAACGCGCCCAATTCAGATTCCTTAAGCAACTTTTTGATACGTGCCAACCGCTCGTTGCGCAGCCGCTCAAAGTTGACACGCTCTTCCCAGTCTACGCCCATCAGGCCGTATGTTTTGATAGCCATAATCCTGCTCCTTTGTATTCGTCACGGGCGACCACAAGGGGTCCCGCCACCCTGTCTGGCGCTTCATCCTCCCCCGGAGGCGCGGGACAGGTAATAGGGGGACGATGAAGGCCCACCCCATACCCGCACCACCCCGCCCCTACAGTCCACATAATGTCTTAGCTAACTCTACTACAGACGCAGCAGTAGGAACGGTTTGATCTTCCAGTACCGGCGAAAAGGGTACAGGTACATCCATAGCCCCCATACGTTTGACAGGGGCATCCAGGTAGTAGAACGCACCATCGGCAATCACCGAAGCAATCTCAGCTGTCACGCCGTAGCGCTCGTAGCCTTCATCGATCACGATAGCCCGGCTGGTTTTCTTTGCCGATTCGATCAACGTTTGTTTGTCGAGGGGGAAGGTGGTACGTGGGTCAATGACCTCGGCGCTGATGCCCAGTTGCTCCAGCATCTCCGCCGCGGCCAGGGCAACCTGTACCATGCTGCTCGTTGCGACGATGGAAATATCGGTGCCGGAGCGTTTGATGTCGGCGACACCGAAAGGAATGGTGTACTCGCCCTCCGGTACCAGACCCTTGAGCTGGTACATCATCTTGTCCTCGAAGAAGACTACCGGATTGTCGTCACGGATGGCAGTTTTCAGCAGACCCTTCGCATCGTACGGTGTTGAGGGCAGCACCACCTTCAGGCCTGGTACGTGACTCACCCAGGCGTGGAGACTCTGGCTGTGTTGCGCTGCAGAGCGGCGTGTGGCTCCCAGAGTTGTGCGAACGACCAGCGGCACCTTGAGCTTTCCACCGGACATGTAGTGGACTTTGGCGGCCTGGTTCACGATTTGGTCCATCGCCAGGGTGATGAAGTCGCCAAACATGATATCCACCACCGGGCGCATACCGGTCATGGCCCCTCCCACACCCAGTCCTGTGATGCCCGCTTCTGAGATCGGCGAGTCGATCACCCGAGTCGGCCCAAATTCTTCAACCAGTCCCGACAGCACTTTGAAGGGCGTCCCCGCCTCGGCCACGTCTTCGCCGATGATAAACACACGTGGGTCGCGGCGCATCTCTTCGGCCAGCGCCTCGCGAATAGCCTGGCCCAGCGTGATCTCGCGCGAGGGCAACCGCGAGGGCCCACCCCGCTCCACGGCACCGCCCTCGCCCCTACCCAACCACGAGGATGCCGCCCCCCGATCTGTTGTGGAATCGCTAAGCATAGACATCTTGATCTACCTCGCCTGGTTGCGGGAATGGAGCGTCGAGTGCGAACTGGACTCCGGCAGCCACTTCAGTGCGCACCCGTTGCTCTATCTGTTCGAAGATGTGCGTATCGGCCATCTGCTGTTCGATCAGCCATGTGCGGAGTAGCTGCAAGGGGTCGCGCTGGGTAATCCATTGTTGCTCTTCCTCTTTAGAGCGATAGTATGAGCGCTGGATGTCGCCTACATGGTGACCGTGGTAACGATAGGTGTGGCAGAGGATGAAGGCTGGACCCTCACCCCGGCGTGCCCGTTCCACTAATCTCTGTGTCGTAGCATAAACAGCCCGTACATCCTGGCCGTCCACTTCTTCGGTATGAATGCCAAAGGCTTTAGCCCTGGCACTCATTTCGCCCGCTGTCGTCTCAGAAAAATGGGTGTATTCATTGTAGAAGTTATTCTCACAAACGTAGATCACCGGCAGTTTCCACAATGAGGCCATGTTCATAGCCTCGTAGAGCACCCCCTGACCGAGCGCGCCATCCCCGAAGAAACAAACCGCTACCTGGTCTGTTCCGCGCATTTTGCTCGATAGGGCGGCCCCGGTGGCGATGCCAGCGCTTCCGCCAACAATGGCATTCGCGCCCAGGTTGCCGGTTTCCTGGTCGGCGATATGCATAGAGCCGCCCTTACCCCGGCAGTAGCCAGCTTCCTTGCCGAGTAGCTCAGCAAACATCCTGTCGGCCGAAGCCCCCTTTGCCAGGCAATGTCCGTGACCGCGGTGTGTACTGGTGATGTAGTCATCGCGGCGCAGAGCTGCACAGACTCCTACTGCCACGGCCTCCTCGCCAATGTACAGGTGGGCCAGGCCCGGCATTTTGGCGCTGGTATACAATTCGTTGACATGCTCTTCAAAGACGCGGATTTTGAGCATCCGCTCATACATTTGCAGGTAGCGTTCGTTCTCACGTTCGCCTGTTGACGATTGGGCGCCGGTCGATTGTACGGTTCCTCCATCCGCGGCGGGTTTTGATGTTTCAGGATGCAACACGGGTCTTTCTCCATGGTGTGGCCCATTACCTGCCCCCAGGCAGGGTGCCATCCCCCACCCCAGGGCGACCGCAAGGGATCGCCCCTACCCAGGTACGGGGGACGGTTGGGTGCCCGGACGGTCTACGAATCCAGGCCGGCCATTTTGGCCAGCGCCTTGTACACAATAGCAAAATCTTCTTTGGCTAACCCCATGGCGCGAGCGGCGGTGAGGAACTCGTTGCTAACGGCAGTTGTTGGGAGCGGTACGTCGAGTTCCCGGCCCATCTCGAGCGCCAGGAGCATGTCTTTCTGCATCATGTCCACGCTGAACCAGACTTCGTCCGGCTTCTCGAGAATGAAAGGAGTGCGATACTTCAGCGCAGGCGAAGCAATGACAGTGTCGAGCATCACCTTTAGGGCGGTTTCGCGAGGGACGCCGCCTTTCTCAGCCAGGAGCAAGCCCTCGTAAAAGGCCAGAATCTGCACCTGCAGGTTGAGGTTGATGGCGATCTTCATTAAGACGGCCTGACCATTCGTGCCTACGTAGTTCACCTTCGGGCCGATATCCAGTAAAATAGGTTTGACCTGCTCAAAGGTTGATCGTTCACCCCCGACCATAAGTGACAGGTTGCCCTGCTCCAGGGTGATTACACTGCCGGATACCGGCGCATCGAGCATCTGTGCCCCTTTTGCAGCAATCTGGGAGGCCAGTCTCCGGGAGGCGGCAGGGCTGACAGTGCTCATATCGATATACACCTTGCCTTTTCCCAAACCGGCCAGCACACCATCGGGCCCACCCAGCACCTCGTGCAAAGCGGCGGTGTTTGTCACCATAGTGAAGATGACATCTGCTGCTTCAGCAACCGCTCGTGGTGTCTCTCCCCAGCGCATCCCGGCCTCCAGCAGCCACTGCGCTTTCGACTTCGTGCGGTTGTAGCCGGTAACAGTATGACCAGCATCCAGGAGCCGTTTGGTGATGCGACCTCCCATTGCTCCTAATCCGATAAAACCAAGATTGGCCATAGACAACCTCCAATTGTAGGGGCCGATTAGGGATATTGACAAAATAACTGGACAGCGACTAGCCGATCAATCTCGAGACAGATGCTTCGCTTCCCCTTCGCTTCGCTCAGGGCTTCGGCTCACTCAGGATGACACTGCCTACGGCCTGGCCGATGTATTTTGTCAATAGGCATTATCGCGCCCCCGACCCTGTTGCAGCTTTCACATCCTCGCGCACTTGCCGCAGGTGTGCATGCATGGCTTCGCGTGCTGCCTCCGAGTCATGGCGAACCACCGCCTCAAGAATGCGCTTATGGTGAATTTGTCCCCGCTCCGGGCCACCTTTGACGGAAAAGATTTGCTTGCGCTGCTCGCTGAGCAGGTTCACAATCGAGTCTACCAGTGCGAGAATGAGGACGTTCTGAGTTCCTTTTGCTAATGCCTGGTGGAAGTTATTGTCAGCCGTGATGTATGCGTCTGCATCATCCAGGCTGGCATCCATAACGGCGACGGCCTCTCGCATGGCAGAGGTATGCTCCTCCGTTGCCCGCATGGCGGCCAGGGCAGCAATACCGGGTTCGAGGATTTCGCGAACTTCGACCAGGTTTGCTGAACTGCCCGTCTGCCCTACTTTCATCATCAGGCCCAGCGAGTGCCGCATGGCTTTAGAGGTACCATCAATAACGATAGTTCCGCGGCCTGGTCGCATATCGACCAGCCCCTTCTGTGCCAGCGTCTTCATGGCTTCTCGCACTGCTGTGCGGCTGGCTTGAAACTGCTCGGCCAGTTCACGTTCGGTCGGCAAGCGGTCACCACTCTGCAGTTCACCACTCAAGATGAGCTTTTCGATCTGCTCTACTATTTGCTCATAGACTTTGCTGGACTGGATTGGTGTATACATATGCTCGCCGTGACTTGCCGTACTAATTGGTATGATGATCTGTCCAAATATGATAAGATAAACGTACCATACTTTATTTTCGTATGTCAATCCCCTATTTTTAGTGTCATGCTCAGGTATTAGTGCTAAAGGTGGGAAGAATGGGTTCGGGTTGTTCGAGTGTACCACGTCGCGCAGCCTGTACCAGCGCCCAGATTTTCTCTGGTGTGAGCGGCATATCAATCGTTCTAATGCCAAGTGGAGCGAGCGCGTCCAGCACGGCGTTGACAACAGCGGGGGGAGCGCCAATACAACCTGCCTCTCCTACGCCTTTCACACCCAGAGGATTGAGGGGCGAAGGAGTCTCGACGAAGGCTGTGGTAAAATCGGGTAGCTGCCCGGCAAGCGGGAGGGAATAATCCATCAGGGTGCTGGTGAGGAGCTGACCGTCCTGGTCGTAGAGGACTTCTTCATAGAGGGCCTGTCCGATGCCCTGAGCGAGTCCGCCTTGAATCTGGGCCTCGGCCAGGTAGTGATTGAGCACCCGTCCGCAGTCATCCACCGCCACATACTTGAGCACTTGCACCTCGCCGGTTTCTGTATCTACCTCGACCACTGCTACGTGAGCGCCGGAAGCGTAGGTTGCACCCGGCGGACTAAAATCACGCCAGGCCGCCAGCCCTTCGATAGGCGTACCGTTGGCAGGATTGGGGTGTTCATGTTCAATCAGGTCGGGCTGCTCCTCGACCAGCCGGGCCAGCTCGCCCAACGTAATCACCCGCCCAGGCACTCCACGTACCATCACGCGGCCATCTTCCATGAGGAGGTCCGCAGGGGCCGCTTCTAATACCTGCGCCGCTACCTGTAAAGCTTTCTCATGCACACCCTCGGCTGCCAGCAGGACAGCAGAACCAGCCACTTGCATGGTGCGACTGGCGTATGTGCCTATACTAAAGCCGGGCAGGGACGTGTCATTCATGTACACTTCCACTCTGGAAGCTGGCAGGCGAAAGGTTTGCGCGGCGATCTGGGCGAAGGCTGTGAAGTGTCCCTGGCCGTTGTGGGCGACGCCGCTTTGCACCAGGATGGTGCCATCGCGGCGAATACGCACCGTGGCGGCCTCTCGCAGCGTGCCGGGCGCGGAGGAGGCGTCACCTGTTTGTTCGATAAAAGTGGAAAGGCCAATACCCAGTAAGTGAGGACGATTCGCCTCGCGACGTTCGCGTTGCTTCACCCGCCAGCCGGGATAGTCACCCAGTGCGAGCGCCTGGTCAAGGGCTGCCTGGTAGTTGCCGCTATCGTACGTGATGCCTGTTACAGTCGAGTAGGGAAAGGACTCCGGCGGGATGAAGTTGCGGCGGCGCACCTCGGCAGGATCAAGGCTCAGTTCGTGTGCGATGCGGTCCATTGTGCGTTCCAGGATATAGGCGGCTTCCGGTCGACCGGCACCCCGGTATGGGGCCGTCGGAACTTTGTTAGTAAAAACACCCATCACCTGGCTGTCTACTGCCTGCACCTGGTAGGGACCACAGAGAAAGAATTGCGTGCGGTTGGGCACCATCGCTGTCGCACCGGCGAAGAACGCGCCCAGGTCGGCAATTGTGCGCACTCTGAGGCCGAGCAGTCGCCCATCGTTCTGGAAGGCGGCCTCGATATAGTTCACCTGACCACGTCCCTGCGTCTGCGCCTGCATATTCTCGCTACGGCTTTCAATCCACTTGACGACTCTCCCGTATCTGATAGCCAGCGCAGCAGCCACGATTTCTTCACCTAAGAGAGCATTTTTAGCTCCAAAGGCCCCGCCCACCTGAGCATTATGCACACGAACACGGCTGCGGTCAAGTTTCAGGAAAGCGGCCAGTGTATCCCGTGCCCGGTAGATAGATTGAGAAGACATCCAGGCCGAAAGTTCGCCACTGGCCGGGTCGAAATCGAACATGCAGGCACGTGGTTCGATGGAACCTGGTACGAGTCGTTGGTTGACTACCCGCAGGCGAATAACACGTTCGGCACGTTCGAAAGCGGTCGAAATATCACCGCCCCCGGATTGGGAGTGGAAAGCCACGTTCGAGCCGATCTCTTCGTAGAGAAGCGGGGCATCAGGGGCAAGCGCCGCCTCCGGGGCTACTACTGCGGGCAAAGGCTCATAGTCCACTTCAACCAGGTCGCAAGCATCCACAGCAATATAGGGGCTTTGGGCGAGAACAACGGCTACAGGATCACCTACGTAGCGTACCCGCCCGATAGCCATGGGTCGCCGTGCTGGTTTTTTGAGACCTGGCACCGGTATAGTATCAAGAGCAGGCATGCCACTCACCAGCTCCGCACCTTCAAAGGCAGCCACGACACCTGGAAGAGCCAGTGCTGTGTCGAGCTGGATACTCTTAATCTCAGCGTGAGCATATGGACTGCGCACAACAGCCATGTACAGAGCCGGGGGTCGCCCTCTGGCCGGCCTCAGGTCATCCACATAGCGGGCAAGGCCTGTAATCAGTCCATAATCTTCCTTACGACGTTCCAGCCTGGCTGGCATACTTTTCTCGCTCATCCTGCTCCTTTTAGTCCAGCAAGTTATCCTATCCTAACATATATCACAATTGTGCTAGAGTAGGGAAAGGTGTTTCTATCCGAAAAACAGCGTGATTGAAAATAGGAAAATCGGGCCAGTTCGCTACTCAAAAGTTTCATTTTTCAGCGAAGTAAGGTAAAGTAGGTCGGAATAGTTTTTCGGAATGTATACTATTCGCCACTAAATTGACTTTGATCGATATATACCAGGCTGCTTTGCAGACCTGCTGACGCGAGCGTACACCTTGCACTGCGTCTGAGCCGAAGGCTAGCTGCGACAGCAGCGTGGACGCGGTGGCTTGGTTCAGCCGCGACCGAGCGGCGTTGCAGGTCGGAATTACCAGGAGCGCAGAAGTAGCACGAAGTCTCGACCGTCTTGAGGAGGGAAAAGCAGGATGAAAGACGTGCTCAAACGATATACCGTAAGGATCAGAATATTTCTACCAGTCATTGCTGTTGCTGCCATAGTACTGGCAGGACTCAGTGCCTGTGCACAAAATCCTACTGGTAGCCAGACACCAATTACAATTGGGACCTCACTGTCTTTTTCAAGTGACTTTAAAGACGATGGGCTGGCTATGAAACAAGGGTACCAACTCTGGGCGGATACAGTCAACAAAAATGGTGGACTGCTTGGCCGCCCGGTCAAGCTGGTCATCCTTGACGACAAGAGCGACCCTGATCAAGTTGCAAAGAACTATGAGACGCTGATTAAGGTTGATCATGTGGACCTGATATTCGGACCGTTCTCCTCTCTGCTGACGAAACCGGCATCAGTAATTGCTAACAAATATGGATACGCCATGGTAGAGGGCGCGGGCGGCGGCCCTTCCGTCTTTGCGAGGGGACTGAATAATATCTTCGACGTCTCTCTCCCGGTTGTCAACAACCTGAACACGTTTGCACTGTATCTTCTATCACTGCCCCAATCATTGCGACCCAGGACAGCCGCCTACGCGACCGAGGACGACCCATTTACCCAACCGCAGGTGGATCTGGCAAGGTCTATGTTGGAGAACGGCGGCATTAAAACTGTCTACTACCACGTCTACCCAGCGGATACAACCAAAGACTATACCCCTATCGCTGATGCAGTGATCCAGTCTCGTGCGGACGTGGCTATTTTAGGCACCCTACTTCCTGATTCCTCTGCTTGTGTAAAAAGATTTAAGCAGCAACATTACAATCCAAAAGCGCTTATCGCGACTGCCGGACCCGACCTCGGTAACGACTTCGTCAAGGCTGTTGGCGGTATCGCAGCTACAGAGGGGGTTTTCGTTCCGAACGGATGGTATCCCCAGGCCAGTAACTTCCAAAATGCCCAGATGGTCCAGGACTACCTGGCTCAATATGGTGGTACCGCTGATACTATTAACGCCGATGTGGCAGAGGCGTACTCCGTGGGTCAGGTAGTGGAACAAGCCGTCACGAAAATTCATAGTCTCGACAACGCTGCACTCATCAAAGAATTGCACTCGGGCGATACGTTCAATACCGTTCAAGGGACGGCCCAGTTCGATTACACGGGTCAAAATACCTTAGCCCTGGCTTACCTGTTCCAATGGCAGCATGGGCAGTTCATACCCGTCTATCCTTCCTCTGTAGCAGCGGAAAATCCGGAGTTTCCCAAACAGTAGTATGCCCTGTAGAGTGCCAATGAATTGGCACGTAGATTGGAGCTGATATGCTGAAATTTATTAGCAACACACCTATTTTCCGTCGCCTCTTCATAGCATTTACACTAGCGGCTGCGATACCGGGTATCGTTATTGTGCTGCTGGGCAGCAACTATATTAACACGCTGCTTATCAGAGGCCAGGCCGTGCAAACCAGCTTTGATGCGCAAAGTATTGCATCTCAAGAGCAAACAAATTTGCAAAATATGAATGCGCTCTTACAAACACGTCATGCCCAGATCTTTGCGAGTCTGGGTGGAAGCGTGCAAGATTCTTCATTGTACGCCTCGGGAGCGTTGATCTACACTGATATACTCGCTCGCCAGGCCGACTTTGATCAGACACTCAGGCAGTACCAAAACAACTTTGAGTTAGCTACCTCCAGTAATATGAGCACTATTCGTGGCATCTTGCTGAGCGATGATCCTGAAAGCGGTATTATTAGCGATCAGCAAAAGGCGCTCAATTCTGTGATAAACAAACAGTGGCCTGATTATAAAAATTTGCAGGATCAAGAGCTCAATCAACTCTCGACACTGGATTCTGCTTTGCGGAAGCATGCAGTATTAACTCCACAGCAGATCAATCAAGCCTACACACAAGCCTACTTTACTTTATACCAGGCCAACAAAAGCTTTACCGAGCTTAGGAATAGTTGGCAGCGCGTGGTAAGTGACGCAGTGACTATGGGCAAGACCGTCACTGCAGTTGGGCCTTCAGAAACTTCTCCCGTTTGGATCTCTACTTTTATGGCTTTCATTTTTGTCGCCCTGGTGGTAGTCTTTGCCGGGTCCATAGTGAACCTCACAATTACTCGCCCCTTGCGCCAGCTTACCTCGTTAACAAGGCGCATAAGCAAAGGCGATACCAGCGCACGCGCCAGAGTAATAAGCCGTGACGAAATCGCCATAGTCGCAGCCTCAATGAACAACATGCTGGATAACATCGTGCGCCTGATCCAGGAAGCACAATCCCAGCGTGCTTCCCTGCAAGCACAAGTGGAGAAGCTGGTCAGTGAGGTGAGCGGTATTGGCGAAGGAGACCTGCGCATACAAGCAGAGGTCACCACCGACGCCTTAGGCGTGCTCGCTGATTCATTCAACTACATGGTGGAAGAACTCAGTAGCCTGGTGGTGCGTGTGAAAATGGTCGCACACGAGGTAGAAGACTCAACGGCGCTCACATATGACCGCATGGCACAACTGGTAGAGAATGCTGACATGCAAATTCGTCAGATTGCTCGGGCTGCAACCGAAGTAAGGCGCATGGCAGAAGCAAGTCGCCAGGTCGCTGAACGAGCCAGGATCCTATTCAACGTAGCGCGTGAGGCGCACCAGACCGCACAAGACGGACGTGAAGCAGTGCAGCAGACCGTTGAAGGAATGGGACGCATCCACCAAAACGTACAGGAAACCGCCAGTAAAGTCCAACTTCTGGGCGACCGTTCGCGTGAGATCAACAACATTGTTGAGGTTATCTCGGGTATCGCGACCCAGACGAATCGCCTCGCACTGGATGCCGCCATTCAAGCGGCAACGGCAGGTGAACACGGGAAAGGTTTCGCCGCAGTTGCCGCTGATATCCGCCGCTTAGCCGAGGGGGCCAAGGCCCAGACGAGTATGATCGCACGTATCGTCCGTAGCGTCAGTGAAGATATCGGCGCAGTGGCGGTCTCCATGCAGGATACCGAACGCGAAACATCAACAGGCGCTAAACTCGCTGAGGAAGCAGGTACGGCACTCCAGTCGATTTATGCAGTCGTTGAACGCCAGGCACGAGAAATCGAACTCATCAACCGGGTGAGTATGCAGCAATTGCAATCATCGAGCGCTGTAGTGCAAATCATGCAGGGCGTTTCTGGCTCAACTCAGCAAAGCAGTGCCAGCACACGTGAGGCTTCACAGCAAATGGAGCGCCTGGCACGCCTCGCAGAGCAGTTGCTTACCTCAGTGGAAGCGTTTAAGTTGCGTGAAAACTCCAGTTTCTATGGGCCGACATCCAACGTTACCATCACCGCTGAAGAGGTGGCGGATAGCCAATTAACGGTGAGTGGTGTTTTCCGCCTGGTTAGCGGAGCGGCTCAAACTCAACTATCACATGAAGGAATGCATAACGGGCTTGCTCCAGCGAGGTCAGCTCCTCCTTACCAGCAGAAGGATATGCGAGGCATGCCTCTGCGTCCAGGGCAAAGACAACCAGAGAGTCATCCGAGGAATTAGGTGAAGCCTGGCTAAAGGGCTTAGGGCATGGCAGCCAGAAACCAACCAGACTGTACTTCGACGGATGTCGAGTCATAGATGGCTGCTCCTGTATACCGATCGGCATCGGTAGAGACATAAGCAACACCCCGATAAGTGCTGCGCTGCGTCTGCCTCCAGTCTGCAATGGATGCCTGCCAGGTGTTGGCATTCTCAAATGCGCTGCACCCACTACCGGTGCCGATCACATAGCCTCCCTCGTAACGTTTCCCGTAACGAATAGGAGACGCATAGCCCCTACAATACGTTTCAGCAAAAATGCTTTGCTGTGACGTTCATCACGTCTCCTCTGTGAACTCATCCCTCGCATCTCAACGGAAGAGATGCTACACTTACGGAAAACGATATTGTAGAAAGGACAAATTTACAATGACTCGACAAAGTAGACGCTCTCTTCTCTCAACACTCTTTGTTCTCCTGTGTATGTCACTCTTAGCAGCAGGTTGCGCACAAAGCGGCATCGGTCAGGGAGCACCACCAGCACCGCCAATAGCGACAAAGCAAATTCCCAACCCGCCACCTCTGCAGCTGCCGCGTATCCACCCGTTCAAGCTTCCTGGGAAGACGGCCAGTACGTCAACGCATCTGCTCACCTACCATCGTGGGCCGGTCATGCATACTACCAGCACCACCTATGCCATCTTCTGGGAACCACCCGTGCTCCCGGATGGGTTTCCCACGCATGTGAGCTCCACATACAATGGCTTGATCCAGCGCTACTTTCAGGATATTGGTGGGTCGGGTGTGTACCAGGTCAACACCCAGTACTATGACATAGCGGCCCATATCGCCAATAACTCCACGCTTGGTGGTGTCTGGATCGATCATTCACCGTATCCCCTCCCAAAGTGCTTCGATCCCCTGACTCCTCACGGATGCCTGTCGGATGCACAGATTCAGGACGAAGTGACGAAGGCCATGCAGGTGAACCATTGGAGCGGCGGGTTCAACCATCTCTTCTTTGTCTACACTTCGTCGGGTGAAGGGTCCTGTTACGATGTCAGTTCGTGTGCATTCACCCAGTTCTGTGCCTATCACTCCTACTACAACACTTCGAACCAGACCATACTCTACGCCAACATGCCCTACGCTGGCACTGTGCATGACTGTGTGGTCAAAACCTCGCCCAACAATGACAGCGATGCCGATAGTACGATCAGCGTCAGCAGCCACGAGCATATGGAGGCTGTCACCGACGCCCATCTAGACGCCTGGTACGATATCGATGGGAACGAAAACGGGGACAAGTGCGCCTGGAACTTCGGCTCGGTTTCTCTGGATGGGGGCAAAGCAAACGTTCAGTGGAACGAGCACTACTACATCGTGCAGCAGGAATGGAGCAATGCCATTGCAGACTGTACGCTCAAAGGATAAGATTCTATGGTACCTGTAAGGCAGCCTGTCCGCCGGACAGGCTGCCTTACAGGTACCATAGAATCTACTTTCACTCGCCCACCACAGGCAACCTCAACGTAAACGTACTCCCCTTCCCAGGAGTACTCTCCACCTCAACAGAACCATGATGCTCCTGCACAATACTCTGCACTATTGCCAGGCCCAGACCACTCCCACCGCGATCGCGTGAGCGCGCCCGATCAGCACGATAAAAGCGCTCGAAAATGTGTGGCAGGTCTTCTGGCAGAATACCAATACCAGTATCGCTCACCTTTACTATTGCCTCGTATGTCGTAGGGGCGGGAGTGGAGAGGGGTTGGGAGGGGACCCTTGTGGGTCCCGCATCCGGGGGATGATGAAGGGCCCTGGTAGTCAACGAAAGTGAAACCGTTCCCTCGTAAGGTGTGTACTTGAGCGCATTATCCAGCAAGGCTACCAGAACTTGTTTCAGTTGGTCAGCATCCCCATCAACCTTCACAGGCGTAATGTGTTGAAGTAACAGGCGTGGCCCTTGCTGTTTCTTCTCTTCATCTGCACTCTCCGAGGGTCGATATTGACGGAAGACCTCGAGTAAAAGGCTATCCAGATCAACCTGTGCTGTCTGCCCATCGCCTTTCTTATAGCCATTGGCCCTGATTGTCTCTGACCGCTGGCTTGCATCTGCATGTGCCAGGGTCAGTAGATCGCTTACCAGCCGCCCCATGCGGTCGGCTTCGGCTCGTGCATCAATCAGTGCGGCCTGCACCTCCTCGGCGGGCAGGTCGGGAGCCTCCGCAAGCAGGTCCAGGTTGCAGCGAATCGAGGTAATGGGAGCTCGTAGTTCGTGTGAGGCATCGGCTACAAAGCGCTGTTGGCGTTGGTAGGACTCCTCCAGGTTTGCCAGCATCTCGTTGAACGTCATCGCAAGTGTTGCCAGTTCATCACGTCCTACCAGTGGCTTATATGGCACCCGCTTGCTAAAATCGCGTGAGGCACTGATACTTTGGGCTGTCTTTGTCATATGTCGCACTCTTGCCAGCACACCCCACGTAAGAATGAAGCCACCGGCAAACGCGAAGGTGAGCACCAGTGCACCGCCACGCAGGAGCAATTGTTGCAGGTCGCTCAGTGACTGCTCGATATCTCGCTCCGAGCGTGCTGTTTGAATGATATGACCATCGGAACCAAAAGCCTGATTTAGCAAGGTATAGACACGTACAGGCTGACCCTGGTATGTAATAGTGCTATAGATGCTGTTTGCTGTTCCATCTTCGGCGAAAGGATGTTGCAAAACCCATTGAGCTGCCTTTGCATCCCAGGGAACGGGGTTAGGGCTAAGACCCCCAACTGTGGTTTGCCCACCATCAGTTGGACTACCAGCCGTCGTCGCAAGCAAATTCAGGTTGCTATCCAGCACCTCTATAGCAACCCCACCTGTCCCCAACCCGTCGACGCTCGGCAGAGTGATGGGAGAAGTATGAGGACTTCCATTGAAAAGGTCTTTTCCCAGCTGCACGCTGGCAGCCCGGCTGTTCAGCGTGTTATCAAGGTCTCTATAAGCACGTTGTTCGGCCTGAATATAGACAGTGCGACCAAAGAAGAAGAGCGCTAACCCCAGCAAGAGTGTGTAGAAAAATGTGAGGCGAAGTGGCAAGGGAATATACATATCTATGGCTCCCCTACGGATTCTCGCGAAGGACATATCCAGCGCCACGCACTGTCTGAATGAGTCGCTTCTCTCCGTGCTGTTCCAGCTTGTTGCGTAAGTGACCGATGTAGACCTCAAGTACATTAGGCCCACCCTCAAAATCTCGTCCCCAGATGCGATCCATCAACACATTTCGAGTCAGGACGATGCGTGGATTGCGTAAGAACATCGTTAGAAGCTCATATTCGGTTGTGCTCAGGTCAATAACACGATTACCACGCCGGGCCTGGCGGGTGGCCGTGTCCACTTCCAGGCCGGCAAAACTCAATATTTCGCGGCTGATATCTGGTGGGATGCGTCGTCGTAACAAAGCTTTGACTCGTGCAAGCAGCTCCTCAAGTGCAAACGGCTTTACCAGGTAGTCGTCTGCCCCTGTCTCCAGGCCAGCCACCCGGTCAGTGACCGCATCACGCGCCGTGAGCATGAGTACTGCTACTCCATCACCTGCTGCCCGTAATCGACGGCAGACCTCAAGTCCATCAATGCCTGGTAGCATAATATCGAGAATGACCACGTCGGGTGGTTTTGTGCGTGCAATAGCCAGGGCCGCCTCACCATCCGGTGCTGTAGAGACCTGGTAGCCCTCGTAAGCCAATGTACGGCGCAGGGCACTGGTGAGACGGCTATCATCATCAACTATCAGAATATGTGCTTTCATCGTGTATTAGCCAGCAATCCACTCAATACCCCATGGGGTCTGCGCCGGACCCTGCAAGACTCGCAGAGATTGCCCGGTTGCGGCATTAAGCAGTGTAATGCCATGTGCAGGGTCAACGGCGTACAATGTCCGGCCATCGCCACTCAGAGCAAGGCCGGTGATAGCCTGCTGCGACAAGTAGTTCCCGCGTACCAGGGAGCTGCGCTGAGCATGCAGGTCATCGGTGTTCACCACCCGGATACCATACATTCCTGCGAAGTAGAGCGTCTTCTGGTCGGGCGAGAGTGCGGCGGCATTGTAGAGCATGCGTGTCTTGTCAGCGCTAGTCATGCTGACATCGCCCGAATTAAAATGAACGGTGGCAACGAGCTTGTCATTGAAGATGTCAGTCCCATTTCCACTCACGTTAATTTCGCTGACCACCCCCAATGCCCCATTGGCTGCGTATAACGTCGTGCCGTCGGAGGACAGTGCCAGTGTATAGTAGTGGAGCCGATCAGCAGAGTGCCCTACGGGTAGATCGATACAGCGAGCGAAGGGGAAGGATGAGCCATCCAGGGGCAGCATGTGTATGAAAGCGATATTGCGAGCCGTGTTAATGTACAATGTATAGGCCATGCGCCCATCGCTGGACATCTGGCGTGTCAATGCTCCCCCTGACATGTTGTCGTTTGCTACCGTCTTGTCAATGATCGGGTATTCGTAGAGCTGGTTCTGATCTACAAGATAGAGGCGTACATTGTAGTTGCCTGAGTGATCGTTGAGTTTCTCAATCAGGTAGAGACTGTTGCCATCAGGAGAAATCGCATCCAACTCAAAGTTCCCACTCAACTGAATGGTCTTGGCCAGCTTTCCGGTCTGAGTATCGATCAATGCAATGGTTGTCTGAGTACCTGGCTGTCCAAGCTCACGTAGTGCCAGCCAGTGTCCATCGCCTGAAAGTACCGAGTTGGCATAGTTTCGTCCAGCGGTCGAATAGGTGCCGGTGATAACGAGTGAGCGTATCGTCGTACCAGTTTGTGTGTTGATGACGGAGATAGTCGTCTTCCCGTTCTCGGCAGTAGCTGCGTAGATTCGCTGATGATCCAGTGACACTAAACCGGCAGGAAGCGTGGCGAATGCGCTTGGGTTGGCACCCTCGGGATGGAAGGCCAGGATGTGTTGCGTCGTACTGGTTGCTCCCAAAGGAGTGTACCCGTCAAGCACGTACAGGTTCTCCCCCGGCGGGACAGTTGGAACAGGTTTCGTCGATCCTGAAGGTGAAGTTGATGAATTAGACCCACAGGCAGTAATAAGGGTAAGCACTATACTTAACGTGAACAGAAGCCAGAAGACCGATTTCTTCTGCATAGTGGATCGCCTCCTTTGCTCCTCCGGGCAAATAATAGAGTACCCACGAAGAAGCCAGGGCAACCGTGCGGTTGCCCTGGCTTCTTCGTGGGTACTCTAGTGCAGAATTAAGAGAGATTTTCGGGGGACGCCCCAATACCATTTAGATAAATGCAATGCTCGCACAAATTGTGTGAAAAAGCGGAGCAATAGAGCTGAAAAAGCGAAGCCATACACGCTCAAAACCAGAAACGTATTGTTGTGCTTTCTCA
>WNGG01003434.1_pt1 | contig 17886 bp, 18 predicted proteins | sample 5400661 | NCBI WGS metagenome assembly WNGG01 (sample SAMN13153372, study PRJNA577476) | soil metagenome | isolation source: 100 cm soil or saprolite under Garry oak tree replicate 1 | place: USA:California | collected 2016-06-15
ACATGGACATGCAGGCGTACCACAGGGCCGGCATCCGGGTGCTGTTCCAGGATTTCCGGCATCCGGTCTACGCGCAGGCGTATCCCGGATTCGAGCCGAACCTGTCGGCGGTCGACCTGCTCCTGAATTGCGGCCCGGGCAGCATCGCCAGGGTCCGCGAGAGCCGCGCGGCGGCGGCATGAACATCCTGGCGATCGGCGCCCACCCGGATGACGTCGAGTTCGGCTGCGGCGGGACCCTCGTCAAGTATGCCGGCAAGGGCGCGCGCATCGATCTCCTGGTCATGACGGACGGCTCCCGTGGAGGGGCCGCGCGCACCCGCCGCGCCGAGCAGCTCCGGGCGGCGCGCGCCCTGGGCGCGCGCCGCGTCCATTGGGGCGGGTACCGCGACACCCTGCTGCCCTCCGTGCGCCGCCTCATCGACCGGATCGAGCGCACGCTGCGCGTCATCCGGCCCGATTTCATCTTCGTCAACCATCCCGAGGACACGCACCAGGACCACCGTCAGGTGGCACGGGCCGCCATATCGGCCACGCGTTACGCGCGCAACGTCCTGTTCTACGAGGGACCGACGACCGTCAACTTCACCCCCACGGTGTTCATCGACATCGCCGAGGAGTTCGAGCGGAAGCTCCAGGCCCTCCGTCGTCACCGCAGCCAGGTCATGAAGACCCGCATCGAGGGCACGGCGATCTGCGAGATCGCCGAAGCCTCGGCCCATTTCAGGGGCGTGCAGGGCCGCGTGCGCTGGGCCGAGGGCTTCGCACCGCTCCGTCTGTTCATCAACATCACCGGGCTCCCGGCGGTCCTCGGCCGCCCCCCGCGGCCATGGCGATGATGCGCCGGGCCGCGGGCCTGCGCCCTGCGCGGGGGACGCCCCTGGCGGCGGAGGGCGTGCCGCACTCGCGTCCCTGCCTCGGCCGGGACGAGGAGGAGGCCGCCCTGCGGGTGCTGCGCTCGGGGAGGCTGGCGGCGGGCGAGGAGGCGCGGCGGGGCGCGGCGCTGCTGGCGCGGCTCTCCGGCAACCCGGACGCCGTGCTCCTGTCCTCGGGCACCACGGCGCTGACCCTGGCGATCCGCGCGCTCGCAATCGGCCCCCGCGACCAGGTCGCCGTGCCCAGCTACGTCTGCGCCGCGGTCGCCCACGCCATCGGCGCCGCCGGCGCACGGCCCCTGGTGTGCGACATCGATCCCTCGACCCTGGCCCTGGACCCGGAGGACGTGGCCCGAAGGGCGACGGCCGATCTGCGCGCCGTCATCGTCGTACACCCTTTCGGCTCCCCGGTCCGCCTGGAGCCGCTGCGGGCCCGCGGGCTCCTGGTGATCGAGGACTGCGCCCAGGCCCTCGGGGCGCGGGAGCGCGGCGAGCCGGTGGGATCGCGCGGGGACGCCGCCGTCTTTTCTTTTGCGCCGACCAAGCTCGTCACCTGCGGCGGGCCGGGCGGCGGCCTCACCTCCCCCCGGGCCGGCCTGGTGGACGAGGCGCGCGACCTCGCCGGTCACGACCAGAAGGAGGACGGCCGCCAGCGATGGAACGCCCTGATGGGGGACCTCCATGCCGCCATCCTGGCCGTGCAGGTGGCCCGGCTGCAGGAGTTCCGCGACCGGCGCAGCGCGATCGCGCGGCGCTACGACGAGGCCCTGGCGCCCCTCGGGGTGCTGCGCCCGCCGCAGGCGCAGGGAGCCGAGGCGATCGCCTATCGGTACGTGGTGCGCGTGCAGGACGCCGGCCGCCTGCTGGAGGCGCTCAACCGGAGGGGGATCGCGGCGCGGCGCCCGGTCGACCGGCCCCTGCACCGCCTCCTGGGCCTGGATGGCGACTTCCCGGGCTCGGAGCAGGCGCACAAGGGCATGGTCTCTCTGCCCCTCTACCCCGCACTCACGGACGATGAGGCCGAGCGCGTCATCGCGGAGGTGCGCCGATGCCTGTCGTAGCCCTGCTGGTCGTCGGGCTCTGGTTCCTGGCCCGTCCCCCGTCCGGCGGCACCCCGGAGATCGGGCTCGTGGCGCTTCTGGCCTCCTTCGGACTGACGCCTTTCGTGCGGCTGATCGCGCTGCGCGGCGGGGCCGTCGATCACCCCGATGCGCGCAAGACGCACAGGACACCGACTCCGAAACTGGGGGGCGTCGCGGTGATCTCCGCCTTCGTCCTGGCGCTCGGCCGGACCGCGACGATCGACCGCGAGATGCTGGCCATCTCCGCCGCCGCGCTCACCCTGATGCTGGCCGGCGCCCTGGACGACACCCGCGGCCTGTCGGCGCGCCTGCGCCTCGGACTCCAGATCGTCTGCTCGGTCGTGGTGATCGCCGCCGGGGTCCGGCTGAACCTGCTTCCGGGTCCCGCGGGCGTGGCGGGCAACGTGCTGCTGTCGGTGCTCTGGATCGTCGGCATCACCAACGCCTACAACTTCATCGACGGAATGGACGGCCTGGCGGCGTCGCTCGGGGCGTTGATCGCCTTTCTCATGGGCCTGGTGGCGCGCTCGACCGGGCAGCCGGGGCTCGCGGCGGCCTGCGCGGCGCTCGCCGGAGCCCTGCTCGGCTTCCTGCCCCACAACCTCCGGCCGGGCCGGCCCGCCAGCATTTTCCTGGGCGACTCGGGCAGCGCCAGCGTCGGCTTCCTGCTGGCGGCGCTGGCGATCAAAGAGGACTGGGCGGAGGGCGATCCGCTGGTCTCCCTCGCCACCCCGGTCCTGCTGTTCAGCGTCCTGATCTACGACATGATCCAGACCACGGTGGCGCGCGTCGTCTCGGGGCGCGTGCGCAGCTTCCGCGAGTGGATCGACTTCGTCGGACGCGACCACATCCATCACCGGTTCACCCGTCTCCTGGGCAATCCGAGACGCGCCCTGGCGCTGATCCTCAGCCTGTCGCTGGGTCTGGGCCTCTCGGCCTTCGGCCTGCACCGGGGTGACGGTCCGGAGGCGCTCATCTTCCTCGTGCAGGGCGCGCTGGTCCTCCTGGTGGTGGCGGTTCTCGAGGGATCCTCCGCACGCGATGAGGCGTCCGCCGGGGCGGGGCGCACGTCCCGGAGCGGCGGGAAGACGAGGTGAACGGCGTGATGCTCCTGGCCGTCAACGATTTCCCGCCCGTCGTAGGCGGCGAAGCGACGCTTTACTTCGGGCTGGCCCGGCACCTCGAAGCGCGCGAGGCCGTGATCCTGGCGCCGCGGGCCGCGGGCGATGCGGCGGTCGACGCGGCGTTGCCGGTGGAGGTGGTGCGCCGCTGGCTGCCGGCGCACGGCGGGGAAATTCGCCGCGCGGCGCGCGCACTGCTGGGAGGCCTGCACCTCGCCGCCATCCTGGCCCGGCGCCGGTTCGACTATCTGGTGTGCGGCCAGCTGCTGTCGATCGGCGCCCCGATGGCCTTCCTGGCGCGCCTCGTCCGGATCCGGTACGCCGTGTTCGTGCACGGGGCCGACCTGGCCGATTACGCGCACCGGGCCCCCTGGGGAGGTCTGGTCCGGTGGGTGGTCGCGGGCGCGCACACCGTGGTCGTCAACAGCCGTTTCACCGCGTCGCTGATCGACCGGCTGCTGCCCGGCGCGGCGCGCCGGATCGTCGTCCTGCCCATGGGAGTCGATCCGGCCGCGCCGGCGGATCCAGGACAGGTGCAGTCCCTGCGGCGAAAATACGGACTCGGCGCCGGCCCCGTGCTCCTCTCGGTGTCGCGGCTGGTGCCGATGAAAGGGCACGATGTCGTCATCGAGGCCCTGCCCCGCCTCCTGGCGCGCTTCCCGGACCTCGCCTACGTCGTCGTCGGGGACGGCGAGAATCTCACCGCGCTCCGGTCCCTCGCGCGGCAGCGCGGCGTGGCCGGAAGGGTCGTGTTCACCGGGTCCGTCCCGGCGGCAGAGCTCGGCGCGCACTACCGCCTCGCCACCCTGTTCGTGCAGCTCAGCCGCACGACCGGGGGCTACGACGGGCTGGAGGGCTTCGGCCTGACCTACCTGGAGGCGGCCAGCCATGGCGTGCCGTGCATCGCGGGGCGGTCAGGCGGAGTGCCCGAAGCGATCGACGAGGGGGAGAGCGGACTCCTGCTCCCACCCCGGGATACGGCGGCGTTCGCGGCCGCGGTGGAGCGTCTTTTGGCCGACCCGGAGAGGCTGCGCAGGCTGGCGCAGGGGGCCCTGCGGTGGGCGGCATCCCATCCCTGGGAGGCATCGGCCCGCTGCCTGCGCTCGCTGGCGGACGGAGGCTGAGATGTGCGGCATCGCCGGAGCGCTCAGCCTGGACGGCTCACCCGTCCGGCACGGCTCGATCAGGGCGATGACCCGGGCGCTCATCCATCGCGGTCCGGACGAAGGGTCGGTGGTCCTCCTCGAGCCGGACCGCGGGCCCGCGGCGGGCGGCTGCGGCGCGGGCGGGCGGCGCCCCGAGGGGCCGGGATCCCCGGTCGTCGGGCTCGGTCACCGGCGGCTCAAGGTCATCGACCTGAGCGGCGCGGCCGCGCAGCCGATGCGCGGATCGGGCGGCGGCTGGCTGATCTACAACGGAGAGCTGTACAACGCCGAGGAGCTGCGCAGGGAGCTGCGCGGGCGCGGGGTCCGCTTCCGCTCGCGCTCGGATACCGAGGTCGTTCTGGAGGCGCTCGGCGCGTGGGGCGCGGCCGCGCTGCTTCGATTCAACGGCATGTTCGGCCTGGCCTACTGGCAGCCGAACGCGCCACGGCTGATCCTGGCACGCGACCGCTTCGGCGAGAAGCCCCTCTACTACGCCCGCACGCGCGGCTTCCTGGTCTTCGCCTCGGAGATCGGCGCCCTGGTGCGCCACGGCGATCTCCCCCTGTCCGTCGATCCCGAGGCCGTCGAGCTGTATCTGACCTTCGGCTTCATCCCGGCTCCCTGGACCATCTACCGCGAGGTGCGCAAGCTGCCGCACGCCTCGTACCTGGAAGCGCGGCCCGGGCAGGAGCCGGCGGTGACGCGCTATTACCGCCTCGAGGAGCGGCTGGGCGCTCCTCCCCCGCCCCGGCCCGAGGAGGCGGTCCGCGAGGCCCTCGACGCGGCCGTGCGCCGGCGGCTCGAAGCCGACGTGCCGCTCGGGTCGTTCCTGTCGGGAGGTCTGGATTCGACCGCGATCGTGGCCCTGATGCGCCGCGCCCGCGTGGCGCCTCCCCGGACGTACTCCATGTCGATCCCCGACCTGGGCTATTTCGACGAATCACGGCGCGTGCGCAGGACCGTCGCGATCCTCGGAACGCTGCACCGGGAGGTCGCCGTCGACCCCGCCCGCCTGCAGTCGGAGATTCCCTTCCTCCTCGACCGGCTCGACGAGCCGTTCGCGGATTCTTCGGCCCTCGCATCGTCGGTGATCGCGCGGGAAACCCGCCGCGATCTCACCGTGGCGCTGTCGGGCGACGGCGGGGACGAGGTGTTTGGAGGGTACCGCGTCTATCGCGCCCTGGCGGCGCACGGGCTGCTGCGGGCCCTGCCGGCGCCCGCCATCTCCCTGCTCTCGACCCTGCTCTCCCCGCTCCCCGCACGGCACGGCGGGGGACCCGCGGGCGCCGCGCGGCGCGCGCGGCGCCTGCTGGCCGGTCTGACGTCGGAGTTCGCGGCGGCGCACGCGCTGTGGATGTCGGTGTGCGGCCCCGAAACGCGCCGGGCGCTGCGCCCGGGCATCCCCGATCGGGATCTCGGACGATCGCTGGTCGAGGAGCGCTACCGGCGGTTCGGCGGCCGCATCGAGGGGACGCGGGCGGTCGAGATCGATCTGCCCCTCCCCGACGACATGCTCGCGAAGGTCGACCGCACCAGCATGAGCCACGCCCTCGAGGTGCGCGCCCCCTTTCTCGACCCGGCTCTCGTCGAGATGGCCCTGTCCCTGCCCGCCGCGGCGCACTTCTCGATCTTCTCCGGCAAACGCCTCCTGCGCCGCGCCCTTCGAGGCATCGTGCCGCGCCACGTCCTCAGGGCGCCGAAGCGCGGTTTCGAAGTGCCGGTCGGGCACTGGCTGACCGGGCCCCTCGCGACCCTGTACCGCGAGGTGGTCTCGGGGGACGTCCTGCAGGACCTCGCGGGGATCGAGCCGAGCGCGGCGGAGGCCTGGTTCGGCGAACACCGCGCGCGCCGGGAGGACCGGGGGGCGGCGCTGTGGGGGCTGTTCGCGCTCTGCTGGTGGCACCGGGGCCCGCGGCGTGCGCACGCGCGCGCCGCGGGGACGGCCGGCGGTCAGTTGCGCGAGGTCTCGAGGAGCGAGGCGACCTTCTCGAGCAGCTCGGAGGACTGAACCGGTTTCGGGATGTACGCGTCGGCGCCGAGGGCCAGGCCGCGATTGCGGTCCTCCTCGGCCCCTTCGGTCGTCACGATGATGATCGGCAGGGTCTTGGTCCGGGCGTTGCCCCGGATCAGCGCGATCAGCTTGAGGCCATCCATCATCGGCATGTTGATGTCGGTGATCACCAGGTCGACCCGCTCCGTCGTCAGCTTCTTCAGGGCGTCGACGCCGTCCACCGCCTCGATGATGCGGCAATCCTTCAGCCGGCGCAGGGAGAACGCCAGGAGCTGGCGCATCGTGGGCGAGTCCTCGACGATCAGGAAGGTCGTGGAGCTCATGACGACGGGGCCGTCAGCAGGTCGAGGAACCCCTGCAACTCGGAGAGCTTCTTCTCCGATCTCTCATACAGCTTCGAGCTGAACAGCGCCGTGGCGGCATGCCCGGCGAGCAGGGTGAACAGCTCGAAATCGAGAGGCTGGAACCGCTCCTTCTGCTGCAGCAGCCGGTAGATCGCGATCACGCCGATGACGCGCGTCCCGATCTTCAGCGGCACGCAGGCGATCGGATGGCAGATGTCGACGCTCAGGGGATCGGGGAGCGGGTCGGCGTAATACGGCTCGCCGGCCGCCGCCCGCTGCAGCGGCCCGGGCTCCGTCCGGATCTTCTCGGGCACGGTCGATCCCATCCCCTGGATCGCCTCGCGCTTCAGGTCGCCGTTCCTCTCGTCCACCCAGAGGATCGCGAACGCCTCCGCTCCAATCAGGTTGATCAGGATCTCCTTCACCGTATCCAGCACCTCGCCGAATCTCAGCGTGGCGTGCAGCTGGTAGGAGGCGACGTACAGGTTGGCGAGGTGGTTGTTCTGGGCCTCGATCTCCTGGTAGCGCGCCGCCACGTCGCGGTTCATGGCCTCCACCTCCCGGAAGCGGCCCAGGAGATCGTCCCGCTCCTCCTCCAGCGCACGCACCCTCGCGCTCAGCTGCGCCACGCCATCGGAGGCCGCGGACGGGCCCTTGCCCGCCGCCTGCTCGACCTCGCGCGTCAGCCCCGCGACCCGGAATCGCAGCCGCTCGTTCTCGCGCAACAGCTCCTCGGTGAAGGCGCGCGCCCGGTTGAACATGTTGCGCAGTTCTTCGCCGCGCGCCGACGGGTCGTCGCGCTCCCCGCCAGGGGACACCCCGTCCCGGCTCCGGTTCATCGCTGCGAATATAGGTTCCGCCCCGGGGCGGTGCCATCCTGCGACCGGCCGGCCCGGGCCGTGCGAGGCAGCCTACCGGCGGCAGAGACGGGCCATCTCGAGAGCGATCTCGCGCCGTGGCAGGACGCGGTCCGCCAGACCGGCCCGGATCGCACCCCGCGGCATCCCGAACACGGCGGCGGTCGCCTCCGACTCGGCGATCGTCCGGCCGCGCCGCTCCTTGATGGCCCGCAGGCCCTCGACGCCGTCGCCTCCCATGCCGGTCATCAGCACCGCGAGCGCGCGCGGCCCGAACAGACGCGCCACCGAGGACATCAGCTGGTCCGCCGAGGGCGCGTAGCGCTCCGAGGAGTCGCGCGGCCGCACGCGGAACACGATCCCGGGCGCCAGCCGATCGAGGGTCGTCTGCCGGCCCCCCGCGGACACGTAGATCCGTCCCGGCGCCAGCGGGTCGCCGTCCTTGGGCTCGGTCACGGGCAGAGAACACATGCGGTCCAGCCTTTCCGCGAACAGCGCCGTGAAGCGCTCGGGCATGTGCTGCGCCACGACCACCGTGGTCATGGTCCCGCGGGGAAGCTGCGGGAGGATCTCCTGCAGGGCCAGAGGGCCGCCGGCAGAGCAGCCGATGACGATCAGGTCGGCGCGCCGGCCCTCCGGCAGGGGCGTCGCGTCCTTGCGCCCGGCGCCCGGGTCGGCCCCTGTCACGGCATCGGGCCCGCGCCGTCCCGCGCGGCCGCGCGCTCCTCGGCGATCTGCTCCTTGAGCGCCTCGCTGAGGATCGCCATCCGGTCGGACAGGCCGGGAAACCGGCGGCCGATCAGGTCTTTCGCCTGCGTGAGCTCCTCGCGGAAGGTTTCCGAGAAGCGCCGATCGAGAATCGCCTGGCGGAATCCTTCGGGATGGTAAATCTTGAGGTCCGATACCATGATGCGCGCCAGGCGACGGATCTCCGAGCGCGGATCGATCGCCTCGTCGGCGCCGTTGGGGGAGAGCGGGCCCGCCGCGGCGGCGGAGGGCGCGGCCCGGGGCGACGACACGGGGCGCGCCGGTGCCGGGGCGCGCCCCGATCCGGTGACGCCGCCGAGAAGGATCTGCAGTCGGGCCCGCAGCTGCGTCTCGGGAATCACGTCCTCGAAATAGTCGTCGGCTCCATACAGGTTGCCGGGGTTGCGGACGAAGCGGTCGGACTTGAACACGGATCCCACCAGGGCGACTTTCGTCCGTCTCAGATCGGGGCTCCCCTTGACCCCCTCGCAGACCGCCACGCCGAGAAGCCTCTGGAGATACACGTTGAGGACCATGAGATCCGGATGGCGGGCCACCGCGTAGCGGAACGCCGCCTCGCCGTCTTCGGTCAGCTCCACCTTGCAGCCCAGCGATTCGAGGGTCCGCCGCACCAGCTGACGGAAGTCCCGGTCCTCGTCGGCCACCAGCGCCAGCGGCGCCGGGCCGCCCGCGCCAGCCGGCAGGGCCGCGGCGGGCGGGGCCGGGCCGGAGACCGCCACACGCCCCTCCTCCGCGGTGAACACGCGCCGGCACGCATGACAGCGCACCCGGCGCCCGTCCCCCGTCTCCGGGAGACGATATCGCCTGCCACAGCCGGGGCAGACGACGATCATGCCAGCCCCTTGAGGATCGCCTCGAGGTCGAGCAGGATCACCCGGTCGTCGCCCGACCTCACGGTGCCCTCGAACGGTCCCGGGCGTTCCGGTCCCGCAGCGGGCTCCAGAGGCTCGGCCGCCGCCGTCGTCGTCATGACCCGTGTCACTGCGTCCACCACCAGCCCCAGCAGGTCGCCCGACGTGTCGATCACGATCACCTGCGCGGGCGATCCCGAGCTCCGTTCCGGACGGTGAAGAAGCCGGCGCAGGTCGAGGAGCGTCACCATCCGTCCGCGCAGGGGCAGGATCCCCCCGATCGCCGGCTGGGGATGGGGGACGGGCGTGGCGTCCCCGTACGCCATGACCTCGACGATCGCATCGAGAGGCAGGCCGAACTCCCGCGCCTCGAGGGTGAAAGCCAGGATGCTCCTGGCGCGCGACGGCCCGCCCCCGGATCCGGTCGCCTCAGGAGAGGGCGCGTCCATCGCTCGCTCCCGCTATCAGCGCCTCGGGGTCGAGGACCAGGACGGCCCCGACGTCCCCCAGGTCGGTCGCGCCGGCGATGCCCGGACGATCGCGCAGCCAGCGGCCGACGGGCTTCACCACGACATCCTGCCGCCCGACGAGATCGTCGACCATGATCCCGGTGCGGCGGGCCCCGCTCCCGGCCACGATGGCGTAGCGGCCCTCGCCGGCGGATCCCCCGGGAGCGCCCACCGCGAGCAGCCGATCCAGGCGCAGCAGACGCAACGGGCCCCCGGGATGATCGTAGATTGCCCCCCCGGCGCCCGGTCGCAGCCGCGCTCCGTCCAACCTCAGGTTTTCCCGGATCGATCCGACCGGAATGGCGAATCGCTGCCCCATCGACCGCACGATGATCGCCGGCACCAGGGCCAGGCTGATCGGCACCGTGAGGGTGAAGGTCGTCCCCTGCCCCTCGACCGAGCGCACCTCGATGATTCCCTTCAGGCGGCGGACGGAACGGCGCACGACGTCCAGGCCGACGCCCCGGCCCGACACCTCGCTGACCCGCGCGGCGGTGCTGAACCCCGGCCTGAAGATCAAATCGCAGGCCTCCTCCGGGGTGATCCCCTGCCCCGGCTGGATCAGCCCGCGCGCTTCGGCCGCGGCGCGCACCGCCTCGATGGCAATGCCGCGGCCGTCGTCGATGACCTCGATCACCACCGACGGGCCGCGCCGGAAGGCGGTCAAGACCACGCGCCCCCGGCGGGCCTTCCCCGCCCGCTCGCGCTCCCCGGGCGGCTCGATCCCGTGGTCGAGGGCGTTGGTCGTCAGGTGCATCAGCGGCGGCGCCAGGGCGTCCATCACCGTCTTGTCGATCTCCGTGTCGGCGCCGAGCGTGTGCAGGTCGGCCTCCTTGCCCGCCGCGCGGGCGGTGCGCGCCACCTGACGGCCGACCTTGCGGAACACCTGCTCGAGCGGCACCAGGCGGGCGTCGATCACTCCCCGCTGCAGGGCCTTCAGGCGCTTCGCGATGGTCCGCACCAGGGAATCGAGATCGCGCACCTGGCGGTCCTCCGGATGAGCCTCGCGGACCGCGCGCACACCGCCCTCGAGGGCGCCTACTGCAATCGACAGATCGCCCGCCTGTGCCAGGACGTCATCCAGACGGGAGACGGGGACGCGCAGCAACCCCGACGGCCCTCCCGGCTCCTCGATCGTACCGGCCGGCGGGCCTACGGACCACGGCGTTCCGGCCGGATCGTGCCCCCCGATCTCGCGGATCCCGCCGACCAGGCCCGGAGGCCAGTCGTCGGGGCTAAGCGGCCGTTCGCTCGTCACCAGCAGTTCCAGGCCGACCGCGCCGTGGGGGCCGTCCGCCACCGGCAGGGTCGTGATCAGCTCTCCGATCTCCCCCGCTCGGCGGATCGCCTCGGCGTGATCCTTCTCCAGGCGTTGCGGGTCGGCGCGCAGGCGGACCAGCGCGAGGCGGAGCCCCCGGCCGCGGCTCTCGCGCAGGCGCCGTTCCTCGAATTCCGTCAGCGAGGCCAGGACACCCGGTGGCAGATCGAGCCCCTCGAGCCCGGGGACGGCTCCCGGCACGAGGGCGGCGGCCGCGCGGCGCAGGCGATCGCGCAACGTCTCCAGGTCGCCGCGCGCCGGGGTGCCCGAACGCGCCGAGCGGAGCGCCTCGAAAAGCGCGTCGAGGGATTCATGCACCAGGTCCAGGACCGTCCCATCGAGAGCGCCGCCCAGACGCAGGCGCGACAGCAGCTCCTCGAGCTGGTGCGACAGCGAGGCGATGTCGGGGAAGCCGAGCAGGCCGGCGAATCCCTTCAGCGAGTGAACCTCGCGGAACAGGGCGTTGAGCGCCTCGAGGTGCGGCGTGCCTGCCGCGAAGACGATCTCGAGCTCGCGCAGACCGTCGGACAGCCTCTCGAGGATCTCCTCCGCCTCGGACACGAATTCACGCCGGCCTGCCTCCCGATCGGAAGCGGAGCCGCCCCCGTCGGTCATCCGCACCCCTCGCACCTGCCGACGACGCTCAAGGATCCTCCGCTCCGCGCACCACGACTGTCAGGACGGCGGGATGCCGCCTCTGTGACTTCGAGGCACGGGATAAAATGTAGGCCGGATTGCGAATACCGCCACCCGCCCCGGATCGATCACGGGACCGTAATCAGGAGCGAGTGGGGAGGAAGATTCAGCGGTCGAGGGCGCCCGCCGCTTCGAGCTTCTTGCGGACTGCGTCGAGGATGCCGTTGGTGAACTGCCAGGAGTCTTCACCCCCGAACCGGCGCGCCACCTCGATCGCCTCGTCGATGACCACGATGGGGGGGGTCCCGGTCTCGTGCAGGAACTCGTAGACCGCCAGCCGGAGAATGTTCCGGTCCACGATGGCCAGACGCTCCAACCGCCAGTTCTCCAGGTTCTCGACCAGGAGGGTGTCGATCTCCCCCTGCGCCGCCGCGGCACCCGTGGCCAGCCGCTCGGCGAAGGTGCGCACCTCCGGCGACACCATCCGATCGCCCCAGAAGGTGGCCACCACCTCGGTCATCGGCGCCCCCGAGGCCTCGGCCTGGTAGAGCATCTGCAGCGCGAACTCACGGGCCCTGCGTCGCGATCCCATCGTTATTCAAGGCTCCGGAACAGCGAGACCATCTCGATCGCCGCCAGCGCCGCGTCCCAGCCCTTGTTGGCGCCCTTGGCCCCCGCCCTCTCGATCGCCTGGTGCAGATTCTCGGTCGTCAGCACTCCGAACGTCACCGGCAGCCCCGCTTCCAGCGCCACCGCCGCCACGCCGCGGGCCACCTCGGCGCAGATCTGCTCGTAATGGGAGGTTTCTCCCCGGATGACGCACCCCACGCAAACGACGGCGTCGTGCTTCCTGGAGAGCGCCAGCCGGCGCGCGGCGACCGGTATCTCGAAGGCCCCGGGGACGCGGGCCACGGTCATGTCCTTCTCCTGCACGCCGTGACGGCGGAGGCAGTCGAGGGCTCCCGCGAGCAGGCGCTCGGAAATGAAGTCGTTGAACCGGCTGACGACCAGCCCGATCCTCAATCCCCTGCCGTCCAGACTGCCCTCGACCGACCGCACCGTCATCAGGCCCGCGACTCCGCGTCCCGGCGCTCTTTCCGCCCGGGGCGCATCGTAGCGGCCCGTCGGACGGACGTCAAGCCGAGCGCCCGCTACGGCGGGCCCCGGAGCGATCTCAAGGGGGCAGACAGGGGCGGAGCAGGGCGGCCCAGGTCGGGGCGAGCAGGTATTTCAGCCCCGCGTCCGCGACGAGCAGCAGCCCCGCGGCGAGGTACCAGAAACGCCACGGGCGGCGCGCGGGCGGCTGCCGGGCCTCCGCGCCGGTCGATCCCGGGGACGGAGCGGGCGCCCCGCGGAACCGGCGACGGACTGCCATCAGGAGCGGGTCGGACAGGGCGATCCCGAGAAGGACGAAAGCCACGACGCGCAGGATCGCCCACGGAGGCCAGCCCAGCCACAGGGCCGACGCCGGCGCTCCCCCCGCCGCAGCCAGGCAGCCGACGTAATACGACATGTAGCCGACAAGAATGGCCCCCAGCGCGATTCCGAGGAGCCCGCCGCTGCCGGCCGCGAGGGCGCAGAAGACCATCAGGTGCAGGACGTGCTGCGGGAGAAAGCGCCGCGGATCGCTCTCCGTGCCCGATCCGCTCCTGATGAACGCGAACATCTCGTCGCGATAGGCCGGGCCGTGCAGCACCGCGGCCCCGGTGCCGCCCGGGTCGCGGAAGGCGCACGCGATGGTGGAGGCGGACAGGCTGGCCGCCCAGAGCAGGGCCCCCGCCGCAGCGGCCCGCCGCCGTCCCTGCACCAGCAGCGCGGCCAGCGCGGGGTAGACGGCCAGGGTCGCGAGGACGGGAAGCAGAATCGGGCCGCCGGCGGCCCGCGCCACGAGGACGGCGCCGGGCGCAAGAAGCGCGGGGAGGATCGTCAGGCCGGCCCACCGGCCGCTCCATCCGACCGCGGACCCGGGGCTCACTTTCCCGCCGGTACGCCGTCGAGGCTGAGGAAGTTGCGCAGCTCGCCCGCGCGCGATTCGATCTCGGCCGGAGACAGGGAGGCAAGACGCCACAGGCTGAAATCCTCCACGCAATACGACGCGAGCACGCTGCCGTAGATCATCGCCTCACGCAGCCTGCGGTCCGAGGCGTCTCCGCTGCGCGCCAGATGCCCCATGAACCCTCCGGCGAAGCTGTCGCCGGCGCCCGTCGGGTCGACGGGCCGCTCGACGGGATACGCCGGGACGGCGAAGTAGTGCCCGCCGGCGAACAGGGCGGCGCCGTACTCGCCCCGCTTGATCACCAGGAACCGCAGACCCAGCGACAGGAGGCGGCGCGCCGCCACGACCGTGTTCAACTCCCCGGCCAGCAGACGGGCCTCCGAGTCGTTGATGATGAGACCGTCCACCTCGCACAGCAGGCGCCTGACCGCCTCGTTCTTGCCCTCGATCCAGAAGTTCATCGTATCGCAGGCGCACAGACGGGGCTTCATGCGCCGCAGCACCTGCGCCTGCAGATCGGGATCGATGTTGCCCAGGAAGAGGTTCGGGGCGGCGGCATCCTCGGGCCGCAGCTTCGGCTGGAAGGTCTCGAACACGTTGAGATGGGTGGCGAGCGTCGTGCGCTCGTTCAGGTCGTCGGAGTACACGCCGGACCAGCGGAAGGTCTTGCCCTCGCGGACCTCGAGACCCGAGACATCGATGCCCCGCCCGCGCAGCAGACGCATCGGCTCCTCGCCGAAGTCCTCGCCGACCACCGCGACCATGCGCACGCCGGTGAAGTAGGAGGCCGCGACCGCACAGTAGGTCGCGGAACCTCCGAGGACCTCCTCCGCCTCCCCGTACGGCGTCCTGACCGAATCGAACGCCACCGAGCCGACCACCAGGAGGGACATCGATCAATCCAGGTACTTGCCGGTGATGGGGCGCAGGCGCTCGCGGGTCTCGGGGGGCACGCGGGCCGGATCGGTGAGGATGGCGTTCCGCAGCGCCGTGGCGCACGGGCACGAGCGCGTCGCCGGCAGGCGTCCCAGGACGCGGATCAGGATCGACCGGGCCATCGCGGCGTTGTCGTTGAGCCGGGCCACCACCTCGTCCACGGTGACCGCCTCGGTGCCGGCGCGCCAGCAGTCATAATCGGTCACCATGGCCAGCGTCGCGTAGCAGATCTCCGCCTCGCGGGCGAGCTTGACCTCCTGCGCGTTGGTCATGCCGATCACGTCGGCCCGGAACGATCGGTAGAGGTGCGATTCCGCGCGGGTGGAGAACTGCGGCCCCTCGATGCACAGGTAGACCCCGCCGCGGTGGGCGCGCGCGCCGCACGCCTGCGCGGCCTCGTCGAGCGCCGCGCCGAGCACAGGGCAGACCGGATCCGCGAGCGACACGTGCGCCGCGATCCCGGAGCCGAAGAAGGTCGACGGACGCTGCCGCGTCCAGTCGATGAATTGATCCGGAAGCACCACGTCGAGGGGGCGGAGATCCTCGCGCAGGCTGCCGACGGCGCTGACCGACACGACGCGCTCCACGCCGAGGACCTTGAACGCGAACAGGTTGGCGCGGAAGTTGATCTCGGTCGGCAGGAGGCGGTGCCCGCGCCCGTGGCGCGCCAGGAAGGCGATGTCCCGGCCACCCAGACGCCCCAGGACGAAGCCGTCGGAGGGATCGCCGAACGGGGTGGTGATCGACTCTTCGCGCCGATCCTCGAGCCCGGGCATCTGGTACAGACCGCTGCCGCCGATCACCCCGAGCGCGCCCATGCGCCTCCCCGCGAGAGGGAGCGCATGCTAGCAGCACGCCGGAGGGGTGTCAAGAAAAGCGGCCGGCCGCGCGGCTTCCAGCGGGGGCCTCATGGCGCCTGCAGCCGCCAGGCCCGCAGGGAGCCGAGCGCCTGCTCCACGGCCCTGTCTCCCGCTTCGGCCAGCCGCTCCGGGTCGGCACGCCGTGAGAAGATCGTCCCGCAGCCGCGCACGTCCGGACGCAGGATCACCAGACGGTCGCCGCAGTCCTCCTGGAGGTGGCGCCAGTAGCTCCGGCGGGCCTGCCGCGGGCAGACACGCAGCGACAGGTCGACGGCGATCACCCGCCGCGCCCGCAGCGGCGGCGCGAACGCCCTCTCGACCGGCACCGCCGTGAACCACCCCGCGTCGGCCAGGTAGCGCCAGCGCCCGCCCACCCGGGCGCGCAGCGGCGGAAACAAGACCGGGATCGCCGCCGAGGCCTTGACGGCCGACGCGACCGGCAGTTGCGCGGGATGGTCCGGGCCCCCCAGGACGAAGACCTCTTCCCGCCGCAGCACGTCGAACACCAGAACCCCGAGCCTGCGGACACCGTGGTGCAGACGATCGAAGGAGGCGCGATCGAGACGCTCCAGGTAGCCGGGAATCGCGCCCGCGTGACGCAGGGCCGCCCGGGAGACGAGCGGCAGCCGCCAGCGGGACATCGCGAACGCCAGCAACGACAGCGGCGTGAGTCGCCGCGAGGCCTCCAGCATCTCGTCGGGTTCCATTCCCGCGGCGGCGTACATCGCTCCGACAATGGCGCCGACACTGCAGCCGACGATGACGTCGACCGGCACGCCCTCCCTGCGCAGGCGCCGCAGCACGGCCGCGTGCGCCACGCCGCGCGCCCCGCCGGCGCCCAGGACCAGGGTGATCCCGGCCGCGGGAGGGTCCGGCGGCGTCATGCGGGCCGGGTCATCCCTCGGGAGGCTTCCGGGCGATCGATCCGGGCCAGGGAGGTCCGCGGCCCCCCCCCGGCCCTGCCGACCACCTCGAGGGACAAGGCGCGGGTCTCGAGCAGGAGGACCAGGGTGGGCGTCTGCCGGGTCGAGCGGGCGGCGGCGCGCAGAAGCCCGCGGCAGCGCCTGACGACCGACCGCGCCCCCCGACGGGCCGCGGCGGCGCCGACGCCGTTCTGCCTGAAGAAGTGGGTGCTGACCAGACCGGTGAGGCTGGCGAGGGCCGGGTCTGCGGGCAGGGTCAGGACCAGGGTCTCGCGCTTGCGCGCGCTCACGGGGACAGCCCGGGACACGTCATCAGCGCCTCCGCCCCCACGCGGCCCCGGGCAGGGCCGGAAACCCGGCCCCCTGAGGCGGTGTTCGAACGTGGGCTGAAACTCGGCCAGTCTAGGGGTTGCAGGGAGGGCTGTCAATCTCCCGACTCCGGACGACCGTCCCGGACGGATCTTCCGGGCGGGCGTCCTTGCCCCTCTGACGCCGGGCGCCTAGATTTGCTGTCTCAAGGACTTAGGGGGACGTGTGTCGGTCGCGGGAACACTGATGTTGGCGGAGAAGCTGCAGCAGCAGAAGGACTCGGAGCAGCGGGAGCGGCGGTTCCGCGTCTACGCCTACGCGCTCGGCGCCTCCGCCACCGCGGTGGTCGGATGGGACGTGTATTTTGCCCGGGAGCTGGTGCGCGCGGAGCTGCTTCCGGTGATCGTATTCTCGATGTTCATCGGGTTCGCGTGGTACTTCAGCTTCTCCATCTATCCGCGCGCCAGCCTGTCGATCTCCCTGGACATGGCCTACCTGATGACCGCCCTGTGCGTGCTGCCCCACCCGTTGCCGATGGCGGTCGCCTTCGGCGGCGCGGTCCTGGGCTGCCACCTGCGCGTCCGCGAATCGCGCGTGCACAACCCGTTCCTTCAGGTGTTGAGCCTCAACACCGGCGGGCTGGTGGCGACGGCGCTCGCCGGCCACTACCTGTCCATCGTCCTGGCGAAGTACTGGGAATTCCATGCCCTCACCTGGGGCACGGTCCTGTCGGTCGCGGCGCTGTTCCTGGCCTACAACCTGACGAACGTCGCCATCATGGTGGTGGCGATGCTGCTGAAGGGCGAGACGGTGCTGCCGCACCTGAGGACGTACTTCCGCTACCTCACCTCGCTCGAGGTGTTCACCATGCCGCTGACGCTGGGGCTGGCGCTCCTGTACGCGGCCGCCGGCATCTGGGGGTACCTCCCCCTGGCGACGACCATTCTCCTCGCCAGCGGTCTTCTGAAGAAGCTGAACCAGGCGCGCGACGAGCTGAGCGGGGCCAACGAGCAGCTGCAGGACCGCTCGCGGGAGCTGCGCATCCTGAACACGATTGGAAGGGAGATCAGCACCAGCCTCGACCCGGAGGTCGTCTTCGCCCAGGTGAGCCGCCACGTACAGCGCATCCTCGACGCGCCGCACCTGTTCCTGTCGCTGTATCACGGGATACCGCACGAATCGTACATGGAGTACGTGGCGCGCGACGGCGTCGTGCAGCCGCTTCCCGAGCGCCCCCTCGGGCAGGGGTTCACCGCCTGGGTGGTCGAGGCGAGACGACCGCTGCTCGTGCAGGACCTGGAGGTGGACCGGGACTCGATCCCGTGCGCGCCGGTCATCCTGGCCCA
>WNGG01003435.1_pt1 | contig 17886 bp, 15 predicted proteins | sample 5400661 | NCBI WGS metagenome assembly WNGG01 (sample SAMN13153372, study PRJNA577476) | soil metagenome | isolation source: 100 cm soil or saprolite under Garry oak tree replicate 1 | place: USA:California | collected 2016-06-15
CGCACTCTCGGACGATGTCCAAAGTCCAAAGTCCAAAGTCCAAAGTCCGAAGAGCTTGAACCTTGAACCTTGAACCTTGAACCTTGAACCTCAGATATTTGCAACAGCTGGGTGAGGTCGAGATTGGCCTCGAGAAAAGAGGCGAGCTGAGCGATCTGCTCTGGTGTCAGGCTGTGCTCTTCCTGGGTGACGAGACCAAGGTGGCGCTCGGGGATGGCAATACGCTCGTTATGCGGCAGGCCACCAAGAATGGTGACTCCAGGCATCCCCTCCAGCGCCTCCCGCAGGTACTGCAGATGGCCAGGTCCACCAATGCGGTTGAAAACCACTCCGGCAACCTGCAGATTCGGGTCAAAGCTCTGAAAGCCGTGGATGAGTGCGGCCACACTCCTGGCCATGGCTGAGGCATCTACTACCAGGATGACGGGTAACCCTAGCCACTTGGCCATCTCCGCAGTACTGCCAGCTTCGGTCTTGCCGTCATAGCCGTCGAATAGACCCATCACCCCTTCCACAACCCCAACGTCCTTTCCCCTCAGGGAGCAAGCAAAACGCTGGTAGTTATAGTTCCGGCTCAGCATCCAGCCATCCAGATTATAGGATGGGGTGCCGGTGATGGCGGTGTGATGCCCCGGATCGATAAAATCTGGCCCGACCTTGAACCCCTGCACTTTGTAGCCCCGCCTCTGCAGAGCCGCTAAAAGGCCAAGGGTCAGGGTCGTCTTGCCTACTCCACTGTGTGTGCCTGCAACGACGAACGCCTTCATTTCCCCTCTGTCAGAGATCTTGTCTCATGCTGGCCAGAACGTCCCCCAAGGGCGATCACAAGGATCGCCCCTACACAAGGGACACAGGCAATTGCAAACCGCTCTAAGTAGCGGAGCCTCAAACCCTAGCGCCTCGGGAGTCAAGACGCAACGAGACGGCAAGCACGGCCCAGCCGCAGGCCACCAAGCCCCGGGGATTGCACACGCTGCTCAAAGAGGGAAAGATTGAGCTATAAAACAGGACTGCCTCTATGGAGGAGCGGTTATGCGTTTTCCCATCTACCGTGCTCGCCGGCTGCGGCGTAACGAAAACTTCCGGCGCTTGGTCCGGGAAACGAAACTCAGTGTCGATGACCTGATCATGCCGCTCTTCATCGTCCCAGGCACCCGGGTGACCAACCCGATCACTTCGATGCCGGGGATTGCCCAGTTGTCGATCGATCGGGCGGTGGAGGAGTGCAAGGCGATCCGCGACCTCGGTCTTCCTGGCGTGATCCTGTTCGGCATTCCCGAGCACAAGGATGCCGTCGGTTCGGACGCCTACAATGACCATGGCATCATCCAGCGCGCTCTCGCTGTGCTCAAGGAGCAGGTGCCCGGCCTTCTGCTGATTACCGATGTCTGTTTCTGCGAATACACCGACCACGGGCACTGCGGCATCGTCAAAGGCCAGGATGTGGACAACGATGCGACTCTGGAAATCCTGGTCAAAGAGGCGCTCTCGCACGCCCGCGCGGGTGCCGACATGGTGGCGCCGTCGGACATGATGGACGGCCGCGTCGGCGCTATCCGTCAAGCTCTGGATCGTGAGGGGTTTCCGCACGTCCCGATTTTGGCCTATGCGGCCAAGTTCGCTTCGGGTTTTTATGGCCCGTTTCGCGAAGCCGCCGAATCGACCCCGCAGTTCGGCGACCGCCGCTCGTACCAGATGGACCCGCCCAACGCCGAGGAGGCCCTGAGAGAAGTCGAGATGGATATCGCCGAGGGGGCGGACATCGTCATGGTCAAGCCTGCCCTACCCTACCTCGACATCATCCGCCGGGTGAAAGAAAAGTTCGGCTACCCGGTGGCGGCGTACAATGTGAGCGGCGAGTACGCGATGATCAAAGCCGCCGCGCTGAACGGCTGGCTTGATGAAGAGCGGGTGATGCTGGAAGCCCTCACCGGCATCAAGCGGGCCGGTGCTGATATCATCCTTACGTACTTCGCCAAGGATGCCGCCCGGGTGCTAAGTGAGTGATGAGTGATGAGTGATGAGTGATGAGTGATGAGTGATGGGGACTGAGCAAAGAATGATGCCCCGCAGAAAACCGAAGCCACCGGACCCCCTCGAAGCCCTGCGCCGCGTGCGCAAGGCGCTGCCGCCACCGAGCCGGGCCAAGGCAGACGAGAAGCGGTATCGCCGGGCGGCCGCGCGGCAAGAGGCTCGCAAAGAGGTTGAGGGGGCGGCAAAGGAAGAGTAGAGTAGAAACTATTAAGTCACAGAGAGGAGGAGAAGACTATGAGGTTTTGGAAAAGCTTGGTGATGGTGGGGGTAGCGGTCTTGTTCCTCGTTGGTCCAGCGCTCGCCTATCACGACGAATACGACGATTCAGAGGCGAACCCGCTCCGCGTAGCAGCATATATCCTGCACCCGGTCGGGTTCACGCTCGAATGGCTGCTCTTTCGCCCAATGCACGCGCTCGTCTCGCAGCCGGATTTAGAGCCTATCTCTGGCCACTATCGTCCGCATGGTTGGGGCTTTGAGGCTGGCATGCCCGAGATGAGCGGGGAGATGGGGGCCTCCCCATCCGCTGCTGCCCCGCCTGCACCGACGGTGAGCACGGCTGACGCCGAGGCTGCGCGCCGTGCCGCTGAAGACGCACGGGCTGCCGCCGAAGAGGCGAAACGTGCTGCTGAGGAAGCGGCCCGGGCCGCGGAGAAGGCGACCAGGGGGTTCGAAAAGTCTCTACGGAAATAGGGGTAGGCCCCGGTGCCTGCCTGAATTTTCTTCGGCTCCGTGTCCAGCCAAGGCGAGCACGTACGTTTTGCAAGATCCAGTGGGGTACTCCTGCACCCCACTTCCTTGCCCGGTCGACTCGGCGTCGGGGACCTCGGGCCTGAGGCCTATCGGTTCGTCGATTTTCTTGTTCGTAGCGGGCAGAGTCTTTGGCAGATCCTGCCGCTGTGGCCGACCAGCAGCGAGGTCGATCACTCGCCGTACGTTGCGCTCTCAGCGTTTGCTGGCAATCCCTTGCTGATCAGCCTGGAAGGGTTAGTCGAAGCAGAGCTGCTTCCTGCCTCCACTCTTGAGACGGCCCTTTCGTTGCTGGAAGGGGGGGCGGATTACGTAGGGGCGAGCCAACGGAAGCTCCCTCTGCTGCGCCTTGCCTCTGAGCGCTTTGCTACCAGCGCCTCTCAAGCCTGGAGAGCGGCCTTTACCGAGTTTTGTGACCGGCAGCACTGGTGGCTTGATGACTACGCCCTGTTCATGGCGTTGCGGGAGGTTTTTCTCGAGACTTCTTGGCCCGCGTGGGAACCCGAGGTGGTTCGCCGCGAGCCGCTGGCCCTGCGCGCCTGGAGTGTTCGGCTGGAGAAAGACACGCTTTTTCACAAGCACCTGCAGTTTTTCTTCTTTACTCAGTGGGCTAAGCTCAGGGCGTACGCCAACCGGCGCGGGGTCAAGATCATCGGCGATCTGCCAATTTACGTCGGCTTCGACAGTGCCGAGGTGTGGTCCCGGCCTGAGCTGTTTCTGCTTGACCCAGACACTCGTCGCCCGCGTGCCGTGGCGGGCGTACCGCCTGACGCGTTCAGCGCCACTGGCCAGCTCTGGGGCAACCCCCTGTACCGCTGGTGGGATGAGCACGGTCAGCCGGTGAGACCAGTGTACGATTGGTGGGCGCAGCGCTTCCGCTCAACCCTGGAGATGGTGGATATCCTCAGGATCGATCACTTCCGCGGGTTCGAGGCCTACTGGGCTGTGCCTGTGGAGGAAGAGACCGCAATCAACGGCCAATGGGTCAAAGGACCGGGCGCCAGTCTCTTTACCGCCGTGCAGGACGTGCTAGGGAAGCTACCGGTGATTGCAGAAGATCTGGGAATGATTACGCCAGAGGTAGACGCGTTGAGACGCCAGTTTAGCTTTCCGGGTATGAAGGTGTTGCAGTTTGCCTTTGACGGAGACATGCACGACCTGCATCTACCGCACAACTACACCGACCCGCACTGCGTAGTCTATACTGGCACTCACGACAACGACACGACCCTGGGGTGGTTTCACTCCGCCACGCCACAATGCCGGTCCGCGGTCCTGCGCTATCTCGGTCGGACAGAAGGGCCGGAGTTGCCCTGGGATTTGATCCGCCTCGCTCTGAGTTCAATCGCCACTCTGGCGATCATCCCCTTGCAGGATGTGCTGGGCCTGGGCAGCGAGGGCCGCATGAACTTCCCAGGTCGGACGCAGGGCAACTGGCGCTGGCGCTACCTGCCCGGGGCACTGACTCCCGAAGCCAGCGCCCGTCTGGCCGAACTGACCCGCACGTACGGCCGGGACGCGAGCTGATACAATTGCGGATTGCGGATTGAAGCGCATTGTGGGGGCGCGGCTAGTAGGGTGCGCTCTGCGCACCAAATAGCCAGGGCAAAGAAACCGGTGCGCCAGCGCACCCTACAAACTTGACCTTCCCCATAAGGGAGGAAGGAACGTTTTGACTTTCGCCTTTCTCCTTGTTCCTTGCGACCTTCTCCCATAGGGTAGGGTTATGAAGTCTGCACCACCAACGGCAATCGAATTATTGAGGGGCCGAGGGAAGCCATGGGACATCTATGACCTGGAGATCCTTGATCGCATCCAGAGGCGGGTCCTGTGGCTTTCGACCTATATGATCCACCATGCCAATTTTCTCCGTCCTAACCCCGGCGGGATTAAAGTGGGTGGCCACCAAGCCAGCTCTGCCTCGGTAGTCACTCTCTTGACGGTTCTGTATTTCTATTTTTTGCGTCCTGGGGACCGAGTCTCAGTCAAACCCCATGCCTCACCGGTCTTTCACGCTATCCAGTTCCTACGGGGACTCCTCCCGCAGGAAAAGCTCAGGACCTTCCGCCAGTATGGGGGTCTTCAGGCCTATCCCTCTCGGACCAAGGATCCAGACGGTGTCGATTTCTCCACCGGCTCGGTCGGCTTGGGGGCTGTGGCTCCCATCTTTGGCGCTCTGGTGCGAGATTACCTGCTTGACCATTTTGGTGAGCAGGGAGCTCACCGGCCAGAGTCGGGCTGGCACATCGCCCTAGTTGGGGATGCGGAGCTCGATGAGGGGAATGTGTGGGAAGCCTTAGGCGAGGAGTGTACCCAGCGGCTCTCCCGCATCCTGTGGATTGTGGATCTGAATCGGCAGAGCTTGGATCGTGTCGTGCCCGACGGACGCGCGCAGCGGCTGCGGGAGATGTTTCGGGTCAACGGCTGGCGGGTAGTGGATCTCAAGTATGGGAAAAAGCTGGAGGAGGTCTTTCGCAAACCGTATGGCCTCAAACTCCGGGCACAGATCGATGAGATGAGCAATGAGGAGTATCAGAGCCTGCTCCTCCAAGACGGCGAGACCATTCGTGCCCGTCTGATTGGCCACGGCGGCAAAGAGGATGAGGCGATGGAGGAGCTGTTAGAGGGCTATGGGCCTGATGAGGTCAAAGAGCTGCTCGCCAATTTAGGGGGACATGACCTGGAGAGGGTGCTGGAGGCATACCAAGAGGCGTTTGCCATAGACAGGCAACCGGTAGTGATCTTCGCCTACACGATTAAGGGATGGGGTCTGCCCTTTGCTGGCAACCCGGCCAACCATGCCAGTTTACTCAAGCCGGCGGAGATAGAAGATCTGCGCCAAAGCCTCGGGATCCCTCTTGGGCAGGAGTTCTCAGCTTTTCCCCCAGAGAGTGAGGAGGCCCGCTATATCCGCGTCAGGCTGGAAAAGGAGGAGTGGCAAGCCAGACGGGCAGCAGTCTCCTCGCTCAAGCAGATCGAGGTTCCCGCCTCTCTTGGAGGACTCTACCAAGGGATGCTGTCCACCCAGGCTGTCTTGGGAAGAATTTTTCTGACCCTCAGCCGTCATCCCCAGGTGGCCCCTTACCTGGTAACAGTCTCCCCTGATGTGGCCATGTCGACCAACCTGGGGGGATGGATCCATAAAGTGGGCGTTTACTCCCGTCGCCAGATGAAAAATTATTTTAAAGAGCGGGGGATTTCACTCCTCATTGATTGGCGAGAAAGCCCCAAGGGGAATCATATCGAGCTGGGAATATCTGAGAACAACCTCTTCCTCCTGCTGGCAATGCTGGGTGTGGCCGATGAGCTGTACGGACAGGTCCTTCTCCCCGTCGGAACCGTCTATGATCCTTTTGTGTGTCGGGCGCTCGACGCTTTTATTTATGCCGCTTATTCCCACGCAAAGTTCATTGTGATTGGGACTCCGTCAGGGGTGAGTCTCAGTGCTGAGGGCGGGGCGCATCAGTCGATTATCACTCCAGGACTCGGTGTGCAGTTGCCTGGAGTGACGTACTATGAGCCGGCTTTCGCCCTGGAGCTAGAATGGATCCTGCTGGCTGCGCTCAGGGAACTCCAGGACCGGCAGCAGGGAAAGAGCGCATATCTGCGGTTGTCCACCAAGCCAGTGAACCAAGAGCTATTTAACGCCCTACTGACGGAGCGAGCAGAGGAAGGGTTACGTCGGGAGGTTCTCAGAGGAGGCTACCGGCTGGTGGATTGGCGCAAGGAGCAGGGATATCGGCCAAGGGAAAACGTCGCTCATCTCTTTGTCAGCGGCGCCATGGTCCCGGAAGCGGTGGCAGCAGCGCAGCGCCTTCGCACTCGAGGGATCTTTGCCAACGTCTTTAATGTGACCAGCGCTGATCTGCTCTTTCACGACTATTTGGTCGCGCAAAAGGAGCAGATGAGGGGCACAGAGCGCAATAGTTGGGTGGAAGAGCTTGTTCCTGCTGCGGAGCGGGAGGCGCCTGTGGTGACCGTACAGGATGCTCACCCCCACACTCTCTCCTTCATCGGCGGGGCGTTGTCCACGCGCATGATGAACCTGGGAGTGACGGAGTTTGGCCAGTCCGGATCGCAAGCGGATTTATACCGCACTTACGGGATCGCGACCGAGAACATTGAGCAAGCAGCAGAATGGATGGTGAGGAGAGGAACCGCTGGCTCAACCTGACCACCTATCTCGCCGACAAGGATGCCCAGAGTGAGAAAAGGAGAGGCGCAAGCCGCCACCGCCACGTCGCTCCGCGCTCCTGAGACCGACCTGATGGAGCAATACCACAAGGTGAAGGCGCAGTATCAGGACGCGATCCTGTTCTTTCGCATGGGCGACTTCTACGAGATGTTCTATGACGATGCGGCGGTAGCGGCGCGCGAGCTGGAGATTGTGCTCACCTCCCGCCCGCAGGGCAAAGGGAGCGAGCGGGTGCCGTTGTGCGGGGTCCCCTACCATCGCCTGGAGTTCTACCTCGCTCGTTTAGTCGAGAAAGGCTACAAGGTCGCTATTTGTGAGCAGCTCGAAGGGCCGCAGAAGCGGGGGATCATTCAGCGCGACGTGGTCCGTGTGGTCACTCCCGGCACCCTCTTCGAGACTGGAGGGAATGAGCGGACGCTGGCCGCCCTTTTTCCTGACAGAGAACATGTCGGCGCCGCCTTCTTGGAGCTTGCCACCGGTGAGTTCCTGGTTGCCGAAACGACCTGGACCGAACTGCCCGGCCTTTTGGCCAAGCTCCAGCCCAAAGAAATCGTGCTCAGCGCGGGAGAGCAGTGCGACGGCAGGCGGCACCCGGGCGCTTTTGTGACTGAGCGGCCGGCTGCAGAGTTTGCCGCTGAGCCGGCGCTGGCATTGATCGCCCGCTCCTTCGGCCGGGGAACCGTGGAAGCATTGGCCTTGTCGAATCGGCGCTCGCTTATCGCGGCCGGCGCGCTCCTCGCCTATGTGAAAGAGACGCAGCGGACTTTCCTGCCGCACCTCAAGGCGCCGCAGCCGTATCGCAGCGAGGAGTTTGTCGTGCTCGATCCGCAAACGCAGCGGAATCTGGAACTGGTCGCAAACCTCCTCGAAGGCACCGAGGAGGGCACGCTCTTTTTCGTGCTCGATATGACCCAGACGCGCATGGGCCGGCGGCGCCTCAGAAGCTGGCTCCTCCATCCCCTCCTCTCCGTCGAGAAAATCCGGCAGCGTCAGGAGGCAATTGTTGAGCTGGTCTCCCGTCACAGCTTGCGCGCTGAACTGCGGACGACACTGTCCCGCATCCTGGACCTGGAACGGTTGACCTCGCGCATCACCTCGGCCATTGCTAACCCACGGGACTTGGCAGCGCTGCACGCCTCGCTCGCTCCGCTACCGCATCTCCGCGAGCTGCTTTCTCCATCCACCGTCCCTCTCCTGCGCGCATTATGTGACGCGATGGACCCTTTGCCGGACATTCACGCTGAGATCCAGCGGGTCTTGGTAGATGAGCCTCGGGCTCTGGCCAAAGAGGGAGGGATCATCCGGGTTGGAGTCTCGGCCGAGCTAGACGAGCTGCGCGCGATCCAGACCAACGGCAGCGGGTGGCTGGCGAGGCTTGAGCAGCAAGAGCGAGAGCGAACCGGCATTCCCAACCTGAGAGTCGGGTTCAATAAGGTCTTTGGCTATTATCTGGAAGTGACGAAGTCCAACCTCCACGCGGTGCCGCAAGGCTACCTGCGCCGGCAGACGTTGGTACACGCCGAACGCTTTATCACTGACGAACTGCGGCGGTTTGAGGAGAAAGTGCTGTCGGCGGCAGATCGCAGCCGGCTGCTGGAGTACGAGCTCTTCACCCGCCTGCGGGAGCGGGTGGCGGCGCAGGCTGATCGGCTGCGCCAGACGGCCGATCTCCTGGGCACGCTCGATGTCTTGTGCGCGCTGGCAGAGGTGGCGGCCAAGAAAGGCTGGAGGCGGCCTGAGGTCTCTGAGGAGTATGGTGTTCGTATCATCGAAGGGCGGCATCCCGTGGTAGAGGCGCTGACCGGCAGCTTCGTCCCCAATGATCTCTCCCTGGATGAGAACACGCATCTCCTACTCCTGACTGGCCCCAACGCCGCAGGAAAAAGTACGTATGCGCGCCAGGCCGCTCTACTGGTGCTGCTGGCGCAAATTGGCAGTTTCCTGCCCGCCGAGGCGGCCACGGTCGGCGTGGTGGACCGCATCTTCACCCGGGTGGGCGCGGCAGATTTTCTTGCGCGTGGGCTCTCGACTTTTATGGTGGAGATGATGGAGACGGCCAATATCCTGCGTCACGCAACCACGAAAAGCCTGGTGATTCTCGATGAGGTGGGACGCGGCACCGGCACCTCTGACGGTCAAGCGATCGCCCAGGCAGTGGCAGAAATCCTGGCCCAAGAGGTCAAGGCCAAAACGCTCTTCACCACCCACTACCATGAGTTGGCTCGGTTAGCGGAGACTATCCCTGGTATTGCTAATGCTCGTTTAGAGGTCAGAGAAGATCAGGCTGAGGTGAAGTTCCTCTACAAAGTCGTCCCTGGCGCGGCGCAAAAGAGTTATGGCGTCTATGTAGCCAGGTTAGCGGGTCTGCCCCCGCAGGTAGTCCAGCGGGCCGGGGAGTTGCTGGCTGGCTGGCAGCAGGAAAAAGAGCGAACCGCTCTGGGCACGGGCGGGGAAACGGGCGACTACGGAGAGAGTCCTCGGCCTGGAGGGTACGGGGCAAACGGACGTCCTGCAGCACAGGCTGTGATCGAGCGACTCCTGCAGATTGATCCGCTGCATACAACCCCTCTGGACGCCCTCTTGCTGCTGGCGGAGTTGAAGAAATTGGCTGAAGGTACGGGGAGGTAGGAGGGAGTTCGGGCTTCCTGCCGCGCTTTCTTCGCCCTCTCCCGCATGGCGGGAGAGGGCCAGGGTGAGGGCCTTTCCCGGCTACGAACCCTCCTCCCGGCTGCTTCCCTCATCCTCCACCAGGGAAATGGCTCCGCTCGGACAGAGTTCAACCGCCTCTTCGGCCGCCTCGCGCAACTCCTCCCCCGGGTGCTCGACCAGGACGATAGGAGAACCATACTCACCCGCCTTGAAGAGTTCTGGGTGCAAGTAGGAGCACTGCCCAGTTTTGCGGCACCTCCTGTGATCAATCACCAGTCGCATTATTGTCCTCCCACACCGAGCACCAGCGGCAACTGTTGGAAGCCGAACACGATGGGGCTGGCCGTCTGCCGTAGGGCTGGGGCATGCCCACGGGTGATGACCGGGAACCGATCGAGGAACGCATTCAGCGTGATCTCCGCCTCAGCCCGGGCTAGGGGTGCACCCAGGCAGTAGTGGATGCCCATGCCAAAGGCGACATGGTTACGCAGGTCACGGTCCAGCCGGAACTCATCGGGGTTCGGGAACTCATTCGGGTCGCGGTTGGCTGCACCGAAGAAGACCGTGACCAGTTCGCCCTGCGGGATCCTGACCCCTGAGACTTCCACCTCACGAGTTGTCATACGGTTCAGTTGCTGGACCGGACTCTCGTACCGCAAGGTCTCCTCAATGACGGGTTCGACCAGGCTGCGGTCCTCTCGTAACTGCCGCCAGAGCTCTGGTCGATCCACCAAGATGTTGAGCATGTTGCTCATGAGATTGGTAGTGGTCTCATTCCCGGCGATAAGCAACAGGATACAGAAGCCTAAGAGTTCCCAGTCCTGGAGTGATTCCCCCTCGATTTCCGCTTCGACCAGCGCCGTGATCAGGTCCTCCGCGGCATGGGCGCGCCGCGCCGCGGCCATCCCGCCGAAGTACGCGACCATTTCCTGGGTATTCTGCATGCGCTCCTCCACTGATATTGAGATAAGGGAGGAGATGAAGGTATCCGACCAGTGTTTGAAGGTCACATAATCTTCCCCGGGAATGCCGAGCAGGCGGGCGATGACCTTCACCGGCAGGGGGATCGTGTAGGACTGGACAACGTCGACTTCTCCGGTGCCCATTTCATCCAGCAACTCGTTGGCCACGCTGGCAATCCATGGCGCCAGCGCCGCGATCCGCTTCGGCGTGAACACCTTGTTCACCAGCCGGCGGAAGCGGGTATGGCGAGGTGGGTCGTCCATGATGAGCACGAGTTGCGGAAACAAGCCTTTTTCTACCAAGGGATTCCGTGCCGACGAAAACGTGTCGTGGTCGCGCAGGGCGCCATACACATCGTCGTATTTCATGAGCGCCCACCCGAGAAGGGGCTCATCGATCCCGGGAACAATGCCACCGGGGAGGACCACATGGTTCATGGGCGTCTGGTCGCGCAGTTGGCGGTATGTCAGATAGGGGTCAGTAATGAAGGAGGCTAACTCGCTTCTGAGTTGAGCCGGTGTAAGGGTTGACATCGTCTCCATCAAGGTTGGCATCGTCTCTGTGCTCCTCCTTTGATCTTCCTACTCTCTTCGCTAGAGGCTTTCAAGGAGAAAGATGGCCTTTCCTCACACGGGGGGAAGGAGGTAAAAGGCACAAGAGAGCATGCGCATTCACATCTTATCGCCTGAAGTGCAGCAGAAAATCGCCGCCGGCGAGGTCGTCGAGCGGCCCGCGAGCGTGGTGAAGGAGTTGATCGAAAACGCTCTAGACGCTGCGGCCGATACTGTACGCGTGGAGGTGCAAGAAGGGGGACGCCGTCTCGTCAAGGTCACCGACGATGGCCCGGGTATTCCCGCCACCGAAGTACCGCTAGTACTTGAGCGCTTCGCCACCAGCAAGATTGCCAGCGAACACGACCTCGCTGCGGTGCGCACCTTTGGTTTTCGTGGGGAGGCGCTGCCCAGTATCGCCTCGGTTTCCCGCCTGCGTCTCCTGACCCGCGAGCGCACTGCTCTCCTGGGTACCGAGGTGCGCGTAGAAGGGGGAAAGCTGATTACTCTGCAAGAGGCTGGCGCCGGGGTAGGCACGACGGTGGAAGTCTGGGACCTGTTTTACAACACCCCTGCCCGGCGCCAGTTCCTGCGCAGCCTGCGAACGGAGTACGGTCATATTCTGGGTGCGTTTACCCGTTTTGCCCTGGCGTTTCCGGAAAAAAGCTTTTTTCTCTCCTTTGACGGGCGGGAGGTGTATGCCTGCCCGCCGGCATCGCTGCTGGAGCGAATCACTGCCTGTTTTGGCCGGGAGGCAACCTCGGGCTTAGAGGAGTTTGACAACGCTGGGGTGACTGGCCGGGTGTGGGGGTTCGTCCTGGCAACCGCAGAGGTCTGGCGGAGACGCTATTACTTTTTCGTCAACCGCCGGGCGGTGCGTAACCGTACCCTCTACCGCGCGGTGCGGGACGCGCTGCCAGGTGAGGGCGGGATGGTCTTTCTCTTCTTTGAGCTGCACCCCTCGCAGCTCGACGTCAACATCCACCCGGCGAAGACCGAGGTGCGTTTTCGTGACGACCCCGGCGTCTACGACTTAGTACGCGGGGCGCTGCAGCGCCGTTCTGTACCTGCGTGGCTGGAGACGGGGAAAGTGGCAGAGCCCGAAGCATCCTACGGCGCGGACACCAGTGGGGGCTTTTCCCTCATTGGCCAGCTAGAAAACACGTTTCTTCTGACCTTCGCTGAAGGTCATCTCTACCTCCTCGACCAACACGCGGCCGAGGAGCGCGTGTTATATGAGCGTCTGCAGCACGAGAAGGTACGTAGTCGTGAGTTGCTCGCCCCGCAAGTACTGACCCTGTCGGCTGAGGAGCGCGCTTTTGTAGACGCGCACCAGGCGGAAGTCACTAGCTGTGGTTTTGCGGTTGAGCCCTTTGGTCCCCAGGTGGTCGCCCTACGCGCCATCGCGGATTTCCTTGATCCCCGGGAGTCGGGACTCCTGTTCTCTCGCCTGATAACGCGCGTGCGTGGGCAAAAGGAAGATTTCCGACAGGCCCTCGCTTGCCTGGGGGCCGTGAAAGCCGGGCAGCCCCTGGCGCGTGCGGAGCAGGAGCGGTTGCTCAATGCCTGGGTACAGACTACCAACCCCCACGCCTGTGCCCACAACCGGCCGGTGTATTTCCGCTTGTCGCTTGACGAAGTCCGGCGGAAAGTGGGGCGGACGGGGTTGAGTTGTGAGTTCGAGAAGCAGGAGGGGTGAGAAAGAGATTGTATCCTGTGGTGGGAGCCCGGTAAGGTGGGTCGCGCCCTTGTCACTACCTTGGTGCGGCTGTCTATTGAATCCGCAACGAGCGTTGTAGGGGCACCCCTTGTGGGTGCCCTGGGGCTGGGCGGCCACAAGGGCCGCCCCTACAAAGAACGACTGTCCTACACACCATTTTGGGATAGACACGGCACTACTGTTACTCAGAGGACCACAGTGAACGAATATGACCGAACCGCTGCTGCTCTCTACGACTACTACTCTCTGGGCGTAGAAGGTGACGTACAGTTCTATATCGAAGAAGCTCGGAAAGCCGGCTCTCCGGTCTTGGAGATAGGCTGTGGGACCGGGCGGATCTTGCTGCCGGTTGCGCAGTCAGGCATCAGCATCGTTGGGCTCGACCGCGCGCCAGCCATGCTCTCGATCGCCAGGCAGAAGCTTTCCAAGCTCAGCGTTGAAACGCAAAGCCGCATCGAGCTCATCGAGGGGGACATGCGCGATTTCTCGTTGGGCCAGCGCGTCAAGCTCATTATGATCCCCTACCGAGCCTTCCTGCACCTGTTGACCCCGAAGGATCAGCGACGGGCGCTCGAGTGCATGCGTGAGCACCTGACGGACGACGGGCGTCTCGTCTTCAATATCTTCGATCCAAACCTCGAACTCATTGCCGCTCGCCTGAGTCCTCTTGGTTCGGCCCTGAAGAAGGACGCGGAGTTCATGCATCCGCACACCGGGCATCGAGTCGTTGTTTGGCAGACTCATCAGTTCGACCCCGAGCGGCAGATGCTCGAATTGTATTTTATTTTCGAGGAGTTGGAGGACGGGGGCAGAGTGGTCGCAAAGCTGTACAGCCCGCTCACCCTGCGCTACGTGTACCGCTACGAGATGCGGTATCTCTTAGAACTGTGCGGCTATAAGGTCGAAGCGTTGTACGGAGACTTTCAACGCGGACCTTTCCGATACGGCGGTGAACAAATCTGGGTCGCCCGGAAAAGTTAGCCAGCAGCCGGTAAAGTACCTTGCTTGTGAGTCTGAGTAGACCATCCCCCTCCGGCATGGTACACTACCTGTGCAGCAGTGAAGAAAGCACCTTCACTGAGCAGAGGAGGGAAGGAAATGAAGGCGGAGTTTTCTTACCACTGTAGCAGCTGTGGCGAGCTGCTTTCTCGCGTCCCACATGGCGCGTGCCCCATCTGCGGCTCACAGGCTGTGGTCCCGATGGGGTGGTATCAGCTCTCCGCCCGTGAGCGGAACGATTGGCTGCAGCGGATTCGTGGGCAGCGACGGAAAGCGCCACCAGAGGTCATCCCGCCGCAGCGCTCCAGCTAAATCCAACCACAAGAAATTCGCCCACATGGAGACGGAAGATCGCTTAGGGACGTGCTTTCAACGTCCGCAGGATTTCCACAACCGCATCCAGAGTAACGTTCGATTTGAGGGACAGCTCGCGGACCTCGCGGTGGATTTGCCATACCCCAACCCACACTCCGGCCGTCAGTATCCCCAGCAGCATGATGAGAATCCCCAGTGCCGGGTGTTCATCCATATATGTCGCTCAGAAAGTTTGCTCTCTTCCCTCCGCGGCCACACCGAAGCAGCGTGCAGGCAGCAAGGACCTGCACGCTATCCTTACTCAACCTCAACCGCCGGTCTTAGCGACCTCCAGCCGCCGCGGCCCGTACTGGTTGCGTTTCTGCGAAGGCCGGCATCACTTCTTTGGCGAAGAGACGCAGACTGTTCAGCACTTGTTCCTGCGGGATAATCTCGGCGGCGTTGAGCATGAAGCCGACGCGGTCTACCCCGCAAGCTTCCCACTTCTTCAACTCACGGATGAGGTGAGCCGGGTTGCCAACGGCGATCCCTTCGGGGACTTCGGCGGCGTCGCCCGGACTTGCGGCCTGCCGCCGCAACGAGGGGAGCAGCCCAGCCGAAGGGTAGGACTTGGTCGGGTAGGCCTCCTTGGCCATGTCGAGCTGCCCGGCCAGGTAATTGAAGTGCTGGATCATGCGCATACCGATCTTGCCGCCGGCCTCATCATCCTCATGACAAAAGAGGAAGTTGACGGTGTTGACCTGGTTGTTGACGAACCCACCCACCGGGTTGCAATTCCGAATGCGACGACGGTACTCCTTGACCTTTGCATCCTGCTCGGCAAAGGTCGTGAACGTGACCCCCAGACTCCCTATACCGCGATCTGCCGCGTCGAGCTCGGTGCCCGGACTGGTCACCGCTACCCACAGCGGCGGGTGCGGCTTCTGATACGGCTTGGGCAACACCGCCCGCGACGGCATCGAGAAAAACTGCCCCTCGTAGCCAAAGCGCTCCTGCATCCACATCTGCGGGATGCAATGGACAAACTCGTCCCAGCTCTTCTTGGTGTTGTCTGGATTAGCCCGGAATCCCCCCAGCTCCGTCCACGTCGCCGAGCGCCCAGTACCAAACTCCAGCCGCCCCCCAGATAAGATGTCCAGCACCGCAGCCCGCTCGGCAATGCGGATTGGATGGTTGAACTCCGGGACACAGATGACGATACCATGCCCCACGCGAATGTGCTGGGTCTGCATAGCGCAGGCCGTGAGGAACAGTTCCGGCGCCGAGCAGTGCGAATATTCTTCTAGGAAGTGGTGCTCGACCGCCCAGACCTGGTCAAACCCCAGCTCGTCGGCGAGGCGCACCTGTTCGAGCGCGTTCATATAAACTTTGTGCTCGGCTTCCCGGTCCCAGGGCCGCGGGACGGACAATTCATAAAAAATACCGAACTTCATAGGCACCTCCTTTTGTGACGTCCGTCACAGGACAGCATGCTTCGACAGGCTCAGCATGAACGGCAAAATCTTTCCATAGTTCCCATACCTTGGTCCCGTTCGCCCTGAGCTGGTCGAAGGGTGAACGTGGTGTTTTCCATCACCCTCCTACGCCGCGATCCTGAGCCTCCCCTGCGCCGCTGGCACCGAAGGGTCCAGCGCGAAGCGCAGCTTCGGCAGGTCGGTGTCGCAGCGGGTGAAGATTGCGGTGATCGGATTGGTGCAGCGCAGGCGATTCTCCGTGCCCCAAGCGTCAGCCTGGAACGTGAGCAACCGCGGCCGACCGCGCTGGGCCTGGTGAAAGACGTACTCTGGGTCCACCTGGATGACCACCAGAGTCTCTTTGCCGTCCTTAGTGACCCGAGTGAGATGCAGACTATCGAGGTAGGTCACATCAGCGCCGGAGACCTGCTCGGGGTTCCCTAGCTCCATCTCTAGAATCGTCTGCCCCCCATGTGTCACCTGCCCAATGACGCGGTCGTGGCGCGGAGAGAGGGCAATCTCCCCTCTCTCGACCGTAAAGCCCCAGCGCGCGCGCAGCTCGACCAGGGCCTTCTCTGAGTCCGTGTACGCCCCCAGCAGATAGCCCCGGGGCCGGATGCCTGCCCGCGCCACCAGCCGCACCTGCGCCAGCGCAAACGGTCCCACTGGGCTCTGGGGAAACCGCGCCACTGACAGGGTCGCATAGGGCGGAATGCTGGGGTTCAGCGCCGGCGGGATCAGCCAGTCGGCCGGTTCCTCGGTGACCTCAAAGCTCAGTTGCAGGATCTCCGCGCCCTTCAGCTCCCAGGCTTCTGTACCAAACCCGTGCAGCAACGGCACCCGCGCAGCTGCGGCTTGTACCTCTTGTTTACCCGATCTGGGCATTAGCGACCTCCTCCCGCAGCGACCTGTGCCGGCTGCTTTTCGACGAAGGCAGGCATCACCTCTGTGGCAAACAGCCGCAAGCTGTTGAGGACCTGCTCCTGTGGCAGCATTTCGGCGGCGTTGAGCACAAAGTTCACCCGATCAATACCGCATGCCTCCCAGTTCTTCAGCACCTTGATGAGGCGGGCCGGATTCCCGACGGTGAGCCCTTCGGGCGGCTTGTTCTCTTCGCCCGGGGCAACCGCCTGCCGCCGCAGCGAGGGGAGCAGTCCAGCCGTCGGATATGACTTGGTCGGGAACACCTCTTTAGCCATGTCAAGCTGATTGGCCAGGTAGTTGAAATAACGGCCCATCTGCAAGCCAATGCGGGAGCCGGTCTCGTCATGCTCGTGGCAGTAGAGGAAGTTGATGGTGCTGACCTGGTTGTTCACGAACTTGCCTACCGGGTTGCAATGCTGGATGCGACGGCGGTACTCTTTGATCTTAGCTTCTTGCTCGGCAAAGGAAGAGAAGGACACCCCGAGGCTGCCGAGACCACGGTCTGCCGCGTCCAACTCGGTGCCTGGACTGGTCACCGCCACCCACATCGGCGGGTGCGGCTTCTGATACGGTTTGGGCAGCACCGCTCGCGACGGCATCGAGAAAAACTGCCCCTCGTAGGCAAAGCGCTCTTCTGTCCACATCTGCGGGATACAGTGGACAAACTCGTCCCAGCTCTTTTTGGTCGTATCCGGATTGGCCCGGAATCCCCCCAGTTCCGTCCACGTCGCCGAGCGCCCGGTGCCAAACTCTAGCCGCCCGCCGGACAAGATATCCAGCGCTGCAGCCCGCTCAGCAATGCGGATCGGGTGGTTGAACTCCGGCACGCAGACGACGATGCCGTGCCCCACGCGGATGTGCTGGGTCTGCATAGCGCAGGCCGTGAGGAACAGTTCCGGCGCCGAGCAGTGCGAATATTCTTCCAGGAAGTGGTGCTCGACGGCCCAGACCTGGTCAAATCCCAGCTCATCGGCAAGGCGCACCTGTTCGAGCGCGTTCATATAAACTTTACGCTCGGATTCTCTCTCCCAGGGCCGCGGGACGGACAATTCGTAGAAAATGCCAAACTTCATGTGCACCTCCCCGTGTTACGTCCGTGACAGTATGCTCCAGAGGATCGCTTCTCATGGTTTAGCGCATCTAGGGGCTGGGGGTAAAGAGGCTAGACTGAACGACTTTTTTTGAACGGCGCTAGGGCTTCGGCCGCGCGCTGGGCCTCGCGCCGCAGCAGCACCAGGTCGGTTCCGTAGAGCAGGTATTGAGCACCGCTCTCGACCACCGCTTTGACGCTCTCCGGCCGGGTGACTGCGCCGGCAGTGGCGATCCCGCGTT
>WNGG01003436.1_pt1 | contig 17886 bp, 11 predicted proteins | sample 5400661 | NCBI WGS metagenome assembly WNGG01 (sample SAMN13153372, study PRJNA577476) | soil metagenome | isolation source: 100 cm soil or saprolite under Garry oak tree replicate 1 | place: USA:California | collected 2016-06-15
AGCTTATGATCCTCGAAGGCGATTACGGCTGCTACAGCGGAGATCGCCTTGCTGACGGAACATGCCTGGAACAGGGTCGTCGGCGTGACGGCGGTCCCGTGTTCGGTGTCGCTCTGTCCGAAACCCTGTGCCCACTCGATGCGATAGTTCCGAATGACGGCCACGCTAGCGCCCGGGATCTTACCGGCGCTGGTCTGGAGTTTTTTTTCAATCCAGGACGTCAGCGCCGATCGCCGCCCTTCCTCAACTCTCGGGCAGCCCGAGAGCAACACGAGAAGTAATGGCACGATCCGGGTTATTCCGTTCCGCATCAAAGGACTCTCTACCCGTCGTAGCGAAAGGCCATTACGCGCGCGGAAGCCCTTCATATTAAGCTGGATTGCCTTCCTTACCAAGCCACTACTGGCCGCGACTCTCAAGTTTCGGCGAGTATATATTTAGCGCAACTAAAGCGCCAAGTATATGATTCCCGTTTGAATACATCCGCGCGACGCAAATCAAGATCGACATCTACCGCATCGCATTTTGGCTTCACGCCGTCGGAATTGCGCACATTGCGCGCGTTGAAAACGCCAGCCGGTATTCAGAAATTTCTCGACGAATTGCCTTACAACCTGAGTTACACGGCGCGCTCGCCAAATAAAGTCCTGGACGATCGCACCGCCTCATGTCTTGAAGGCGGAATTTTTGGCGCAGCAGCGCTTCGTATCATCGGGTTTCCGCCGCTGATTTTCGATTTGGAAGCGGAACAGGACACCGATCACGTCGTCGCAATTTTCAAAGTGCGCGGACATTGGGGCGCGGTGGCGAAATCCAATTTCACCGGCTGCCGTTATCGCGAGCCGGTTTATCGCAGCCTGCGCGAGCTGGCCATGAGCTATTTTAACATTTACTTCAACCTGCGCGGCGAGCGCACCCTGCGGCGGTACTCGCGTCCGGTGAACCTCGCGCGCTTCGATCATTTGAACTGGATGACGACGGAAAAACCGATCTGGTTCATCGCCGAATATCTCTGCGACATCCCGCACGTCTCATTGCTCACACCGGCATTGGAAAAGAATCTCACCCGTGTCGATCGCCGGACCATGTCCGGCGAAATGGTCGGCCATAGAACAAGATAGAACCTGTTAGCTGTAGCTTGGGTTGACTTTAGCAACCAGATGCACGCACCAACACGACGATTTCGAATGACCATGAAGTCGAACAAGAACCACTCACCATGAACCGCTGGAAGCCGTATGCTGCCGGGACTGCAGATTCTGAACGAGTACCCAAGCCGCCTGGTTTGCGCGCGATGTGATGGCTGGGCTGGTGCTGACTACGATGTTGGTGCCGGTCGGTATCGCCTATGCCTTGGCATGACCAATAAATCGCTGCAGCCAATCGCTCTTTGGCGTTGCGCGTCGAGCTCGATCTTGATTACCGTATCTTCAACTGCAGCGCAGCCTCGCTTCCAGAGCGGTGGCTGAGCTCCATCTCGTTAGACGCTTAGACTCATGAACCACCGTCAAAAGCACATCGACTTTCTCGACCACTTTCGAGGAATCGCCGTGGTAGCGGTCTTTCTTTTCCATTCACTCGGCACAGCATGCGGGCGCAATCAACTGCCTTGGGCCAACTGGATTGCTGATTTTGACGTATCCCGAACCTTTCTGGTTCTACTCCCGTTCAGCCTTGGATGGTCGGGAGTCGCAATTTTTTTTGTTGTTAGTGGTTTTTGCATTCACCTTAACTTCAGGCGCAAGCCGGATTGGCGGGATTTCACTCTGCGCCGCTTTTTTCGCATATATCCCCCTTATCTTTTCGCTGTTCTATTCTTTTCGCTGCTCATTCCTTGGTCACGCGTTGGCTTTGACCTTCTAGGAGTAAGCCAGTTATGGACTCATCTGGCGTTGGTTCACAACTTCGACAATCATTCATTTTTCGGTATCAGCCCAGCGTTCTGGAGTATCGCGGTCGAGGCACAGGTTTATTTGCTTTATCCAATTCTTGTGGCTTTGGTGGCGCGATTTGGCTGGCGGCGCTCTTTGATTTATATCGGCGCATTGGAGGTCGGTCTTCGCGCGCTTTCGAACGTAGTCTTGGTCAGCACTGGCGAATCGCCTCCTTTGTGGTTTTACGGACTTCCGTTCATTTATTGGTTTAGCTGGTCTATCGGTGCAGCCGTCGCCGACGCATATCTTTCAGGACGCACACTTCCATTCTTTAATCATTCGTTGCTCGCATGGAGCGCAGCGGCCATTGGCAGCGCCTTTCTGAAGCCTTTGGCTTCGTTTTCCTTCCTTTTTTTTGCGCTGCTTACGGCTACAGCGATCGCCAAACTTCTTGGACGGGGAAGCAGACCTGTTCCGTTTGGCCGATTTTTCGCACCGCTTCGCAGGGTCGGATTGTGGAGCTACAGCATTTATCTACTACATCAGCCATTCCTCGTTTTGGCCCCTCGCGTGGCTGGGAAGCTCTCATTTTTCGGCCATCCACAGATTGTGGTATTCGTTTTGTGCCTTTGCCTTTGGTTTCCTATTATGGCTCTCTCCGCCATCTGGTATCGCATATTCGAGGTTCCCAGCATTGCGTTCGCCAAGCGATTTACCACGAACGCGCCTAACCGTGCGCTGCAGCGAACCGGCGCGGTTGTCACGCCCGCTGCTGCCTCTCCGCCATCTTCGCACCTAGACCATGCAGCGGACGATTTGGCGCAAAAGGGCGGCAGCTGCGGGAATCTGGGAACTGAGTCGATAGCAACCGCTCGCTCGGTAAGACGGACGCATGAATAGGCAAAGACCGCGGGTGAAATGACTGCCAACGAGTTCCGAAAATTGGCGCTGAAAATTCGCGGTGCAGTCGAACGCTCGCACATGCATCATCCGGATTTTCGTGTTGCTGGAAAGATTTTCGCGTCGCTGGGCTACCCCGATCAGGACTGGGCTATGGTGAAACTGACTCCAGAGCAGCAACGCAAATGCATCAAGGATGCACCTACAGTTTTCAAACTGTGTAGCGGTGCCTGGGGTTGGCAAGGCGCCACGAATATTTATCTTCCCGCCGCGAATGCGAGCATGGTGCGCGCCGCTCTCGATGCCGCGGCGAACAGTGTCATCTCAAAGAAGAAGAAGAAAACGCCCAACGTCCAACGTCGAACGTCCAACGCGCAATGATTCGGGCAAACCTACCGCGCGTTTTGGAAAAACACGTTCTCGAAAGTCGGTTGAAACGGGCTGGGATCGCTTTCGCCGATTCGAAATTGCGGAGTGATTTCGAATTGCGTGGCACAATGGACCTCCATGTCGACCCTGCCGCACTTTGCCAGGGATGCGCGGACTGTTTCCAAGGCCAGCGTGGGCGTGTTGCAATCGCGGCTGAGATGTCCCAGCACAACGCGCTCGATCTTGCCGGGCAACAATTCCTCGATTACGCGTGCCGCAGCGCTGTTCGACAGATGACCGTGACGGGATTGGATCCGTTGTTTCACCGGCCACGGCCGATGCGTGTCGTTCTGCAAAAGTTTTTCGTCGTGGTTCGTCTCGATCACGAGTGTTTGCACCTGGCGTAATCGCTCGACGATCAGTTTAGTCACGTAACCGAGATCAGTGATGAACCCGAGACTGCCTGACAAAGCGTGGAAGACGAACCCCAGCGGATCGACGGCATCGTGCGGCACGGGGAATGTCTGCACCGTGACATCACAAATAGAAAACTCCGCGCCAGTTTCGAAAATTCGCCAGTTGCGAATTTGTCCTAAGAAACCGGTGCAACGAAACGCTTCAGCCGTGAGTCGATTGCAATAAATCGGCACGTCAAATTTGCGGCAGAGAATTTCAAGGCCGCACACGTGGTCGCCGTGTTCGTGCGTAAGCAGGACTCCATCGAGTTGTTCTGGCGTCACGCCGCAGTGCTCCAGGCGCAAAACTAATTGTCGCGCGCTGAGCCCGCCGTCGACGAGAATCTTGCAGTGACCGGTTGCGACCAGCGCGCTGTTTCCCGCGCTCCCGCTGCCGAGCATCGTCAAACTGAACACGGGTCTTAAAGTAGCCGCGTGACTTCAATTTGCGCAAATGGAAACGAAGAGAATGACGAAGGGATGCCTGAAACACATTTGCAGAAATAAATTTGGAGCCGCAGTGATTACAACCGCTTTGCAGCAACGGCCGTTTTGGCAAGGCCTTCTTCTTCGCGGGTCATAGAGATTAGCTTATCTATAATGTCGGGCGTGGGGTCGAAGCCCGCCAGCGTTGCTCCCACGATCACTGTGCCATCCAACGCGCCGAGCCCGATATGCGTCTCGCCACCCTGAGTCACCGTTCCGATAAAGGCGTTCTGGCCGAGATTCTCCGCAGGGATCGGCTTGAAGCCTGGAACAGTCTTGCTCTTCTGAACAGCTTCCTGATAGGCCGAAGACGCATCGCTCGAGCTTGCGTACTGGTCCACGGTGATTGTCACGTTCTTCGAGCTGTCGCTATTTGCGTAGATGACGCTCCTCGTCGCCTTAGCATTGCCGACTGCGGTTAAGTTTTGGCCTGTCGTAGCTTCCCGTGTGATTTCGGGAAAGAAACGATTAACTACGCTCAGCGGGACGACTACCTCGCGAGAGAGCAAAGAGCCAGAGGCGCTCGTAGCGGCAGCGCTCTGCGATGGTGATTGCGCGTACACGTTTAGCGAGAGAATTCCAATTAAGGCAATCGTCAGTGATGTCGCCGGTCTCGGCTCTAATCCGTTGTGCGTCTCGCCAATGCGCCCGCTCATTTACAACAGGCATATCCGAGCATTCGGGAGAACATCAATTCGATTCACACCGGGGATATGAACTTTTCGCAGACGTCTGAAATTTTTATTGTGTCTGAAAACTTTTATTTGTAGATCGCTGCGCGAAGGACAGCCATGGATTTGCAGAAGAGTCGCGTAGCATGCGTTGGGATGCTTGCCGCCACGGTGTCGTTCGCGGTGGCCAAAGAATCGCCGTTGTCGCTACCGCCGGGCGTAAAGGAGAAGATCGACGCGCTCGTTCAAGCCCAGCCTGCTCAGCGTGTCACTCCCGGGATCGCTGTTGCGATTTCAAAGAACGGCCAAACGATTTACGAGAACACTGCCGGTGAGCGAGACGTGTCTTCACACGCGCCAATGCTGATCACGACGCCACAGCCCATCGGATCGATCACCAAACAGTTCACGGCTGCCGGCATTCTTCTGCTGCAGCAAGAGAAAAAACTCTCGATTGACGACAAGCTCGCCAAGTACGTGTCGGAGTACGTCCACGGCGACGAGATCACCCTGCGTCAAATGTTGAACATGGTGAGCGGGATTTCCGATAACGATCCGGCAATCTACGGGGATCACCTCACCGAGCCGATCACGCGTAAGGAGATGTTTGCGAATCTCAATAAGCTGCCGCTGATGTGGAAACCTGGGACTCACATGGTTTACACGAACACGAATTACAATTTGCTAGGGCTAGTCATCGAACGGGCTTCCGGGCAATCTTATATCGCGTTTCTGCGTGAGCACATCTTCTCGCCACTAGGCATGTCGTCGACTTCAACCATCGATCAGCCGCCCGCGAATATGGCGTCCGGCTATCATCACGAGAAGCCCGGGGAGCCGTTCGTGACTCGGGCAGAGTTGCACCCCGATTTTTCATTCGGGACTGGCAACCTGGTATCGACAACTCAAGACCTTTTGAAGTGGGATGCGGCGCTGCTTGCCAAGAAGGTGCTGAATGAAGCCTCGCTGCGAACCATGTTTATCGTGCCCGGGAACGGCAAGATCAATACTGTTTTCGAAGAGGACAAACGCTTTCCGGTGATGCTGCATGTCAACGATGGTAAACCGACTGTTTACGCGATGGGCTGGATGCTGCCGAACCCGCACACGAAATGGCACGGTGGGCACACGTTTCTGTTCGAATCGACAAACGCGCTGTTTGGCGACGGGTACAGCATCGCGATGATCGGCAATATTCGTGATGGAGGCGGGTTCGAGCCGGAGAACCTAGCCGTCGAGATTCACAATCTACTGAATCCTGGTTTGAAGATTTCGCCGCTGACAGTTGTGACGAGGCAGCGGTCGGAGCCGACTGAAATCACTGAGGTGCAGTAACGGACAACATCGCGCGGCGCCGCTTCGTGCGGATGCTGGCAGGCATTCCGCTCATCGGTGTTGGCGCTCGAAGTACTTTAGGCCGATGGCTGCCCAAGCCGTCATTCCTCTGGTTAGTCGGATTTCTTGAGCAGTCGCTCGCGTTCACGATTGAGTCGCCGTCGCTCGCTAGCGGTCAAACTTCCAATCCCGAATTTTGAAATTTTGTCGAGAATTGGATCGATTGATGCATCGGCATCTTCGGATTCTGCGGGACGCGTCGGTCCGACTTTGGGCACAATGCGGTACTTTGGCCTGGGCGCGAAGCGCGTTTTTACTGCTGTCCACCAGGCAAGCTCTGGCCCGGCGCCACTCCATTCGATAAAAAGGAACGCCGCGCCGATGCTTGTCCAAAGGACGACTAAATCGCTCCACGCGTGGTACGCGAGGCGTTCCAACGTGTAAACAGCAGCGAGAATCAGCGCGACCCACTTTGCCATGATTCTCAGGAAAAATTCCGCGCGCGGATAAATTGTTGCGAAGGCAACGAAAATTCCAAAATGCAATGCCCACGAACCGTGGAGCATAAACCGTTGCCAAGGCCCACACATTGCGAGCAGTGCTACTGGCGTAATCAGCAAAATCAGATACAGCGCGATGTAAGAGCGGCGCCCGACAAACCGTTCCACCTCCCGGCCAAACGCGAACAACAGATACATCTCGATTGCAAACCACAGCAGCGCTGACGGCGCATGAACGAACGCATAAGTAAAGAGGCGCCAGACCTGACCGCCGTACCAAATTGCAGCGCTGTCGAACTGCAGCCAGGTCAAAACCGAACTGGCTCCGACTGCTACGAGAATCGCCGTAAACACCGCCGCGGCGACGTGCACGCCTACAAGCATCGTGGTCACATCGACCGGATAGCGACCCATCCACGCAACCGGCCGATAATCATCGGACGTGGTGACCCCGAACATGCTTTCAATTAATGCCGCGCATTGCCTCTGCGCAAGCGTGATTCGTGAAGGTGCAGTCATTCCGAGCGAAGTCGAGGCTGCAACGCAGCCCCGAAAGCTTTCGAGGCGAGGCCCGGCTTTCAATCCCGTTGCATTATCTTACGGTAGCTCCACCGAAACCTTCGACTCCGCTTCCCTCCGCTCAGGATGACGCCGGTTCAACCGTTCAACGATTCAACGTGGCGAAGCCAGCGTTCATGGTTAAGATGCACATCTTCGTTTCATGAAGAATCCCGCACCCGCCATATTCCCGCCGAACGGCATCGGGGACACCAGGCCAGCCAACCAGGCGGTACTCGATTGGGTGCACGAAATCGCTGCGCTCACGGAACCGGAAAACATTTTCTGGTGCGACGGCTCGGATCGGGAAAACGAATTTCTGATCGCTGAGTCGCTCAAGCAAAACGTCCTGATTAAGCTGAACCAAAAGAAAGTTCCTCACTCGAATTTGCATCGCTCCGATCCAAACGATGTGGCGCGTGTCGAGCAATTCACGTTTGTCTGCACGCCGACAAAGGAGGAAGTCGGCCCGACCAACAATTGGTCTGAGCCGAAAGAAACCTACGCCAAACTCCGTGGCCTATTGAAAGGCGCGATGCGCGGACGCACCATGTTTGTGATTCCCTACATGATGGGTCCGCCGGATTCGCCACTGACGAAAATCGGTTTCGAGATCACCGACTCAAAATACGTCGTGCTAAACATGCGGATCATGACGCGTATGGGCGAGATCGCCCTCAAACGGCTCGGCAACGATCCAAGCGCGGAGTGGAACCGTGGTACGCATTCGTTGCTGGATATTAATCCTGAGCGGCGCTTCATCTGTCATTTTCCGCAGGACAACACGATCATTTCCGTTGGCTCTGGTTACGGCGGCAATGTTTTGCTGAGCAAAAAATGTCTCGCGCTCCGCATCGGTTCCTATCTTGCGCGCAAACAAGCCTGGCTCGCCGAGCACATGCTGATCCTCGGTGTCGAATCGCCGGAGGGAAAAAAGCATTACCTGGCTGCCGCCTTCCCGAGCGCGTGCGGCAAAACAAATTTTGCCATGCTGATTCCCCCTGCGCATTTCAAAGGCTGGAAAGTGACCACCGTCGGTGACGACATCTGTTGGATGCAGGTGCGCGATGGACGCCTGTACGCGATCAACCCGGAGAACGGTTATTTCGGCGTCGTGCCAGGCACGAGCTACAAATCGAATCCAAACGCGATGCGAGCGATCTCGCACGACACGCTTTATACAAATGTCGCACTCGCTGATGACGGAGACGTATGGTGGGAAGGAAAAGATGGTGATCCGCCGCAGCACGCGATCGATTGGCGCGGAAACGATTGGACACCGGCTTCAAAAGAAAAAGCTGCGCACCCGAACAGCCGATTCACAACACCGATGCGCAATAATCCGGCGCTGGATCCAGATGTTGAGAAAGGCGAAGGCGTGCCGATCAGCGCCATCATTTTCGGCGGACGCCGCAGCGACACAGTGCCGCTCGTTTACGAGTCATTCAATTGGGCTCACGGTGTTTACCTGGGTGCCACGATGGCCTCAGAAACAACCGCTGCTGCAACCGGCGCGGTTGGTCGGGTGCGACGCGATCCGATGGCGATGTTGCCATTTTGCGGATACAACATCGGGGATTATTTCCAGCATTGGCTCGATATGGGGAAACGCCTGACGCATCCGCCGCTCATTTTCAATGTGAACTGGTTTCGCAAAGGGGTGAAGGGCCAATTTCTCTGGCCGGGTTTCGGCGAAAACATGCGCGTGCTGAAATGGATAATCGATCGCTGCGACGGAACCGGCGGCGCACTGAAATCGCCGATCGGCTGGTTGCCCAGTCCCCACGATCTCGATCTCGTCGAGCTCGACATCGACCACAAATGCGTCGCCGAGATTCTCGGGATCGATCACGAGGAGTGGCAGAGGGAATTAGCCGCACACAAAGAGTTTTTCGATTCGTTAGGCGGCGTTGTGCCCGAACAGCTTCTCGAGCAGCGCGAACAACTCGCCGCGCGGTTCATGGAATAACAATTCCGTCATCCCGAGCGGAGCGAGGGACCTCTCAAAGACTGATTGATCACGCTAACAATGAGCGTGCCGAAAAATTCCTAGGCGAGATCCCTCACTTCGTTCGGGATGACACGCGTTTTTAATGCGCGTGTCATTTGCGAATCGCTTGACTGGCAGCGAATATTTCCAGTGGGTTCGAAGATCGGGAACAGAGAAAGCGTTAGCGCAGCATCGCGCACTGACTGCATCGAAATTCGCGGCGCGCGTCAAAACAATCTCAAGGGGATCGATATTGATCTTCCGCTCGGAAAACTGACGGTTGTCACAGGGCCGAGTGGCAGCGGCAAATCGAGTCTCGCTTTCGAGACAATTTATGCGGAAGGCCAGCGGCGCTACGTTGAGACGTTCAGCCCGTACATGCGGCAATTCCTCGACCGCATGGATAAGCCGCGGGTGGACGACATCCGTGGAATCCCACCGGCGATCGCTGTTGAGCAATCGAACCCGGTCAAGACGTCGCGTTCCACTCTCGGGACGATGACGGAGATCAATGATTATTTGAAGTTGCTCTGGCCACGAATTACCCGCGCGTTCTGTCCGAATTGCGACCGGGAAATCCGTCCTGAAACCACACAGTCGATCGCGGAGCAAATTGTAACACAATTCACTACTTGTCATTCCGAGCGGAGTGAAGCAAAGCGAAACGTAGTCGAGGAATCTCTCGATATTTCAGCGGATAAAAGAATTTCCAGAGATCCTTCGACTGCGCTGCGCTCCGCTCAGGATGACAACAATGGAAAACCGGCAACTATCCTCATCACGTTCTGGGTCGCTATCCCGGCGAAAACAGAGCCGCGGAGGTTTTTCGATTTCCTCCAACAGCAAGGTTATCTGCGTGTTTGGGTTGACAATCAGGTCGTTCGCGTGGACGACGAGCCCAAAATCAAACGTCTCGGTGCGCGTGTTCAGGTGATTCAGGATCGCATCGCGATCACTGACGAAAATCGGCCGCGATTAGTCGAGGCAATCGAAACGGCGCTGCGTTTCGGCAAAGGAAAAATCAACGTAATTCCTGTGGAGGCAGGCGTGTCGCCTGCGAAATCCAAAACCGCGGCCGACACGGCCGCCACTACAGCAATTCCTTTCTCCACGGGCTGGCATTGTGCCTATTGCGATTTGGACATTCGGCCGCCCACGCCGGGCCTGTTTAGTTTTAACAACCCGCTGGGCGCGTGTCCGGAATGCCGTGGTTTTGGGCGCACGATTGCTATCGACCTGAATAAGGCGATTCCAAACCGGAGCCTGAGTATCAAACAAGGCGTCGTCCGCGTTTTTCGCGGCGCTGAGTTCGGCGAATCACAGAAGGACTTGCTTCGGGCATGCGCGCGCGAGGACATCGACATCAATGTTCCGTTCGAGGAATTGCCCAAGCCTGATCAGGATTTCGTGATCGAAGGCGAAAAGCGATCAGGCGAATACACCGAAGAAGATTACGAATACGATCGGTGGTACGGCGTCCGCGGGTTCTTTCGCTGGCTCGAGAGTAAGACTTACAAAATGCATGTACGCGTTTTGCTCAGCCGCTATCGCGCCTACATCACCTGTCCCAAATGCAAGAGCGGCCGGTATCAGCCGGAGGCACTTAATTACAAGATTCAAGGAGCGGCGGTCTCTAGTCCGCCGTCCCAAAAGGGCGGATTGGAAACCGCCCCTCCTTGTTTAACCCTTCCCGAATTCCAGGCGCTTTCAATTTTCAGTGCGCATGATTTTCTCCGCAATCTGAAAATCGCCAGCGGCGACAAGACCGCCGGGATGTTGCGTGACGAAATCTGCGCGCGCCTGAATTATCTCTGTGAGGTCGGCGTAGGTTATCTCACGCTCGATCGATCAACGCGCACGTTGAGCGGCGGCGAAGTCCAGCGCGTGAACCTCACGACATGTCTCGGCGCATCACTGGTAAACACGCTCTTTGTCATGGATGAACCAAGCATCGGGTTGCACCCGCGCGATGTAGGGCAGCTGGTGCGCGTGATGCATAACTTGCGAGACAAAGGCAATACGTTGCTTGTCGTCGAGCACGAGGAACAAATCATTCGCGCCGCGGATAATTTGATCGATCTCGGTCCGAGCCGCGGCGAACACGGCGGCGAGTTGGTCTGGAACGGAGCGTTGCAGGATTTTCTGAATGGAGACGGCGCGCCCTCGCGCCGCAGAATGTCGGGAAACCGGCGCGAGGGCGCGCCGTCTCCATCGCTCACGCGTGACTACCTCACTGGGACGAAGTCCATTCCAATCCGGAAATCGCGGCGACAATGCTCGTCATCTGTCAAGATTACCGGAGCGCGCGAACACAATTTGAAGAACATTGACGTTGCGCTGCCACTCGCAGTCTTCACGTGCGTTACCGGCGTCTCGGGTTCCGGCAAGTCCACCCTCGTTCACGATGTGCTTTACCGGAATCTCCTGCGTGCAAAGGGGCAATCGTCAGATCAAGAGCCCGGCATCTGCAAGTCGGTTACCGGAGCGGATCGGGTTGGTGACGTAGTGATGGTCGATCAGGCGCCGCTGGCGCGCACCCCCCGCTCAACTCCGATTCTTTATCTCGGTCTGTTTGACCGGCTACGCGAATTGTTCGCGGCACAACCGGAAGCGATGGCGCAGGGACTTACCGCAAGCGCCTTTTCGTTCAACTCCGGCAGCGGGCGGTGCGAGCGTTGCTCGGGCACCGGCTATGAAAAGATTGAGATGCAATTTTTGAGCGATCTTTTCGTGCGCTGCGCAGAATGCGAAGGCAAACGGTTTCAATCGCATGTGTTGAAAGTGCGCCTGCACAACAGATCCATTGACGACGTTCTCAAGTTGACGGTCAGCGAAGCGATTCAGTTTTTTGCACAGATTAGCGACCAGACACTGAAGCTCGAACGCGCGACGGAGATTTCCGACGGACTCAAGGTGCTTGAAGAAGTCGGGCTTGGTTATCTGCGACTCGGTCAACCACTCAGCACGCTTTCCGGCGGAGAATCGCAGCGGCTAAAGTTGGTTGGGCATTTGGCTGAGGCAGAAAACATCCAACGCCCAAATGGGGATGCAGTCGGCAATCTTTTCATCTTCGACGAGCCTACGACCGGTTTGCATTTCGATGACGTCGCGAGGCTGTTGGAGGTTTTCCAGCGACTGGTCGATGCCGGTCACTCGCTCATTGTGATCGAGCACAATCTGGAAGTGATCAAGTGCGCGGATTGGATCGTCGATCTCGGCCCGGAAGCTGGCGATGAGGGCGGCGAAGTGGTCGCCGTGGGAACGCCTGAGCAAATTGCCAAAGTTGAAAATTCCCATACGGGACAATTCTTACGACGAATTCTCTCAAAATCTCTCAAGCCGTTGCATGTCATCCCGAGCCGCGAAGACGGCGAGGGACCTCGCAAAACATCGCGCGAGTTGGAGAGGTCCTTCGCGTACGCTCAGGATGACAGTGTTGAATTAGCGCGAGCTGCTGAGGAAACCCCCCGTTTTCGGGTGAATGGAGCCGGTGCCATCCACGTTCACGGTGCTCGTGAGCACAACCTCAAGAATATCGACGTTAAGATTCCGCGGGAGCAGCTGGTGGTCATCACCGGTTTAAGCGGATCGGGAAAATCGACACTCGCGTTCGACATCTTGTTTGCCGAAGGACAACGGCGGTTTCTCGACAGCATGTCTCCTTATGCGCGGCAATTCGTCGAGCAACTTGAAAAACCGGATGTGGATTTGGTAAGCGGATTGCCGCCCAGCGTGGCGATTGAGCAGCGAGTCACTCGCGGCGGAGGCAAATCGACCGTCGCCACGGTCACCGAGGTTTACCATTTTCTTCGGCTCCTGTTTGCAAAGACCGGAACACAGTTTTGTCCAGACTGCGATTTACCGGTCACAAACCAGAGCGTGGTGTCGATCGTGAAACAGATTCAAGCGGCGGCGAAAACCGGGCCATTGAAGGTTCTCGCACCGCTGGTGAAAGCGCGCAAAGGCTTTCACACCGACGTCGCCCGCTGGGCAGAACGCCAGAGATTGGATACACTTTATATCGATGGGCGATTGGTTCCGCTATCGAAATTCCGGAAATTGGAACGCTTCAAAGAGCACACCATCGACGTCGTTGTAGGCGTAATCGATCGGAAGCGAATCGCGGATGCGCGCGACATTGTCCGGCGTGCACTGGAGATCGGGCGTGGTACAGCACGCCTGCTCGATTCAAGAAAGCGGCTTACCGTAGCAAGCACTGAGATGAGCTGCCCGGGATGTGGCCGCGCATTCGAAGAACTCGATCCGCGTTTGTTCTCATTCAATTCGCCCCACGGCGCGTGCGAGGAATGCGGCGGATTCGGAGAAATCTGGGACCAGGATTTTCAAACTGCCGGTGGCCATGACGGTGAATCGGTTCTGGAAAACGAGCTTGCCGCAGAGCGCGAGTCGGAGTGGATCGAGGAAGGCGAAGCGCGTGAGTGTCCGAGTTGTCACGGGTCGCGTTTAAATGCCGTCGCGCGCCACGTCCGCGTGCAAGGTTACACGATCGATCAATTCACCAAGCTTTCAGCCGGCGAAGCCGCGCGCACAATGGACAGGTTAAAATTCAAAGACACGCATCAGACCATCGCAGCCGGTCTTTTGCCCGAAATTCAACAGCGATTGCGTTTCATGGAAAAGGTGGGGCTTGGTTATCTCGCGCTGGGGCGTTCAGCAAAAACATTGAGCGGGGGCGAGTCCCAGCGAATCCGACTGGCTGCGCAGCTTGGGTCGAATCTGCGCGGCGTCCTTTACGTCCTGGACGAGCCCACCATCGGTTTGCACCCGCGTGACAACTTGCAACTGCTCGAAACGCTCGCCGCGCTGCGAAACAAAGGCAATTCGCTGATAGTTGTCGAGCACGACGAGGAAACAATGCGGCGTGCCGATCACATTATCGATCTTGGGCCGCGCGCCGGACTTCACGGCGGCCAAGTCGTGGCGAGTGGAACGCTGCGCACCATCGAGATAAATCCGAATTCCGAAACCGCCCGGTGCTTGAAATCGCCGCTTTGCCATCCAATCAGGGGATCGCGCCGAGGCTTGCGCGACGTTGAAAACTGGATCGAGATAAAAAGTGCGCGGGCGAACAATTTGAAAAAAATCGATGTCCGCTTTCCCGTTGGCCGCTTCTCAGTCATCACTGGGATTTCCGGCTCGGGAAAATCGACGCTGATGCACGACGTCATCCTTCCGACGGTTCGCGAGAGTCTGGGGAGCGCACGCGTCCCGCGTGCTGGTGAAGGCATTCTGCCTTCACGAACTTCCCAACTGCGTCTCTGGCCTGATAAGTCGCGAAAGGAGAAAAGTTCGTTGTCGCAGAATGCGGCAACCAGCACGCCAGAGGCGCGCTCTTCCCAGATCGCCGCCATTTACGAAGTCGATCAATCGCCGATCGGTAAAACATCCCGCTCGACGCCAGGCACCTATGTGAAAGTGTTCGATGAGATTCGGAATCTCTATGCGCAACTACCTGTCTCGCGCGTGCGCGGATATTCCGCCAGCCGATTCTCGTTCAATGCCGAAGGTGGCCGTTGCGAGACGTGCAAGGGGCAGGGCGTAATCAAGCTCGAGATGAATTTTCTGCCGAGCAGTTACGTGCCTTGCGAAGACTGCCGCGGCCGGCGCTACAATCCCCAGACGCTCGAGGTTCTCTATAACGAAAAATCGATCGGCGATGTCATGGAAATGACGATCGAAGAAGGTGCGCAATTTTTCTCGGCACATCCGAAAATTGCGCGAACGCTTTCGCTGTTAGTCGATACCGGACTCGGTTATCTCAAGCTCGGCCAACCGAGCCCCACTCTGAGTGGCGGCGAAGCGCAACGGCTCAAGCTGGTGACACAACTAAAACGCGGCGTCAGCCGCGCGGCGGACGAGCGGATTCGAAAAATGCGCAAGCCAGGATCGACACTGTACTTGCTCGAGGAACCCACGATCGGCCTGCATATGGCCGACATCGAACTGCTGCTCAACGTGCTGCACCGGCTCGTGGACGAAGGAAACACCGTGATCGTGATCGAACACAATCTCAGTGTGATCGCCGAAGCCGATTACATTGTCGATCTTGGCCCTGAAGCAGGCGATGCTGGCGGCGAAGTAGTTGCCTGCGGAACACCAGAACAAGTGGCGAAAAATCGTGTCAGCCGCACGGCGCCATTTTTGCGAAGAGTGTTGAAAGCGCCGCGCCAACAAACTGCGCGGTCATCCTGAGCCGCGCAGACGGCGAAGGATCTCACAATCGAATGCGCGTCACGCAATCCCCATTGCGTGATCAATCAGCTTTTGTGAGGTCCCTCACTTCGTTCGGGATGACGCGCGTTTTCATTGTGGGCGACGCGCACGCTTCGCGGAGCGAAGTGGCTAGAGTTTGATTGCGCAATTTGCGAACGTCGCGGACAATCGCGGCGCAAATGCTCGCCTACTACCTGCACAATCTTAATCCGATCATTTTTCGGATTTACGACAATGTCGGGCCGCGGTGGTACGGCCTGGCATACGTGCTGGCCTTCGTCTCGAGTTACCTCCTTTTCCTCTGGCTGGCGAAGCACGGGTATGCCGATTTGTCTCCGCAACGGGTGGGCGACTTCATCACCGGCTGCGCGCTGTTCGGCGTCATCGTTGGCGGACGTCTTGGTTACGTCTTTTTCTACAAACCAGAGATGTTGCGAGAGCCGCTATCGATCCTGCGCGTCTGGGAGGGAGGGATGTCGAGCCACGGCGGAATGTTTGGACTATTGGTTTTCACTTTTTACTACGCGCACCGGCACAAGATCTCGTGGATGAATCTCGGCGACAACCTTGTCGTTACTGCGCCGATTGGTTTGTTCTTTGGGCGCTGCGCGAACTTCATCAATGGCGAGCTTTATGGGCGCATCGCGAATGTTCCCTGGGCAATGCAATTTCCAAAGGAACTGCTCGATCATCCGCAGGAAGCGAATCGGGCTGTAGCAGCTTGTGCGCAGATTGATCCATCGCTCACGACGCCGGAAGCGATCATCAATGCGGTGCACAACCAACCGGAAGTAGAAAACGCGCTACGGTCAATACTTTCGGCACGCCATCCATCCCAGCTGTACGAGGCGTTTTTCGAAGGGATTGTTTTGTTCGCGATTCTGTGGTTTGTGCGGACTCGCACCCGCCAGCCTAATGGAGTGTTAACGGGACTTTTCTTTATTTGCTACGCGATCTTTCGCATCGTGATTGAAAATTTCCGCGAACCAGACGCGGAGTTAATCGGGCCCTTCACGCGCGGACAATTTTTTTCGTTTTTCCTGATCGCCATCGGGGTCGCATTTATTGTCGTAGCGAAAAGGCGACCGACGTTCCCGAGGAGAATGTCGTCGTGAAGGGCTTTGTCATGTCGAGCGAAGTTGAGACATCTCTGGATTATTTAAATAGAAACACCACTCGCTTCGGTCGAAATGACTAGTGGCGTTTCCACAAAACGGCATTATTACTTAGTCCGGTGAAGCGGGAATGCTTGTTCCGGAAATCGTAGCGGCAGGCGGCGGTCTCCTATTTGCGTTCGATCACGCGACGATCGCAGGAAAACTCGTCCTCTCTCTTCTCGCCGTCGCCTCGATCTTCAGTTGGTCGATCATGATCACGAAATTGCGTGTGATCCGTTTCGCGCGGAAACAAAATGCACGTTTTCTCGCGGCATTCCGGAAAGATCGACAACCGCTGCGTCTGTTCGAAAAGAACGCGCGCTTTCCGGGGTCGCCGGTTTTTAATGTCTATCGCGCAGGTTGCCAGGAGATGACATTTCATCTGCTCGGATCGCCTGAAGTAGATGATACATTTCGCGCCCGGCTCGAGATCGCAGACAAAATTTCGCCAGCGCAAATGGGCGCGGTCAACGCGGCAATGGAACGTGCGGTGGGCGAGACAGCGCTCTCACTCGAATCGCAGATGATCCTGCTTGCCACTGCCGTGAGCGGCTCGCCATTTCTTGGGTTACTCGGCACGGTGTGGGGCGTCATGGATGCGTTCACCGGCGTGGCCGAGGCCGGCTCGCCAAGTCTAGTGTCGATGGCGCCAGGCGTGTCCGGGGCACTGATCACCACGGTCACTGCACTGTGCGTCGCCATTCCAGCGATGTTCGGTTACAACTTTCTCGTTACCAGCATTCGCGGGATGATCGTGGAGATGGATAACTTCGCCGCCGAACTCGCGTCCGAGTTCGAGCACAAATACGTCGATCACGGCACGCGTGAGGTCGCATTGCGGAGATGATCAGGGTCCATCTTTCCTTCGGCGTTGAGCGTTGGGCGTTGAGCGTTGGGCGTTTATTGAAAAGCTTTTTCAACACTCAACATCCAACGTCCAACATCCAACACCCAATTCAGAAGCCGTGATGAGACGCTACTCACAACGCCAGAGTCTCTCCACTCTCAGCGAGATTAACGTCACGCCATTGCTGGATCTGGCATTTGTGCTGCTCATCATCTTCATGATCACAACGCCGCTGTTGGAAAGCAGCGTGAATCTGGTGATCCCATCCAGTGGCGCGACGAATCCGCCAATCAAGCCGGGGCGAGTGCAAACCGTCTCGATCGATCGCACGGAAACGATTCGCTTTAACAATCAAGTCACGGACCTGAACAAGCTCACTGCAGAATTGACCGAGTTACAACAAACGAATCCTAATGTCGCCATCGTGATTCGGCCCGATCGCGATTTGCCCGTGCAAAAATTGATTCGGCTGATGGATGCCGTGCAACGCGCGGGAATCACGAAGGTCGG
>WNGG01003441.1_pt1 | contig 17876 bp, 16 predicted proteins | sample 5400661 | NCBI WGS metagenome assembly WNGG01 (sample SAMN13153372, study PRJNA577476) | soil metagenome | isolation source: 100 cm soil or saprolite under Garry oak tree replicate 1 | place: USA:California | collected 2016-06-15
AGCCTGGGCGGCGAGAGCATTCGAGTACTGGGCGGGATTGGCGGACAAGGTTGAAGGAGAGACCATACCGGTACCTCCAAAGCGGTTGAACTACACTCTTCGAGAACCTCTCGGCGTGACCGTGCACATTGTTCCTTGGAATTATCCGATTGCGCTGGCTGCGAGGAGTCTGGCACCAGCTATTGCAGCGGGGAACACGGTTGTGATGAAGCCATCGGAGATTACGCCTCTTACGGCCATCATGCTGGGAGATCTAGCGCTTAAGGCTGGCATCCCCAAAGGAGTCGTCAACATTGTAACGGGATCGGGCGTAGAAGTTGGCGGGGCTCTCGTTTCTGATCCGCAAGTGGACGGGATTGTATTCACTGGGTCTGCTGAGACTGGAAAGCATGTAATGGAATCCGCCGCGAAAAACGTCACTAGAGTTCTACTAGAACTAGGCGGGAAAAACCCTCACATTGTTTTCCCCGACGCTGACTTGACCAAGGCCGCTAAGAGTGTGAAAGAAGGAATCTTTACCAACGCTGGGCAGATGTGCTGGGCTGGATCTAGAGCCTTCATTCACGAGAATGTGTACGACAGCTTCGTAAAGGATCTCGTTGCCAAGACCCGAGAGATAAAAGTCGGGCCTGGTACGGACGAAACCAACGAGATGGGACCCTTAGCCTCTAAGTCACGCCAAGATGTGGTTCTAGGGTTTGTCAAGGACGGCCTCGAGGAAGGAGCTAGCCTACTCTGCGGGGGAAAGAGGCCGACTGACCCGAGATTGCAGAAGGGAAATTTCGTCGAACCCACTATCTTCGAGAATGTCAACGGGCAGATGAAAATTGGCTGTGATGAGATTTTCGGACCCGTACTTAGCATTACCAAGTTCAAGACCCTGGATGAGGTAGTTGCCATGGCCAACGAGACGGATTACGGACTCTATGGGGGAGTTTGGACAAGCAACCTGAAAATAGCTCATGTGCTCGCGGCTCGCCTCCAAGTTGGTGGACTGGCGGTAAACGAGTATTTGGTGACTTTTCCTCAGACCCCGTTCGGGGGCTACAAGGACAGCGGTATCGGGCATGAGAATGGGATACGCTCGCTGGAATTCTACACACGGACCAAGAACGTCTCGATAAACCTGTCATAGAAGCCTGTGCCGATTCACTGGCTCAGACATTTTTCATCCGAAATCGCCCCATTTTCAGCCCTGATCGCAATTCTGGGATGCCTTCTGATGGTTCGCCTAGAATCGTGTGGGCTTGGCTGAAATAATGGCGAGTTTCGTCCTCGCATCCAAGCCGATATCATGCCCTGATCAGCCAGACTCGCCTGTTATCGATGCCGGACAGGAAATCGTTTCTAGAAAAAGGGGGTATTGTTCAGCGGTTTTGCATGGCATGAGTGGTCTCCGCGGACCTTTGTAAAAGTAAGTCCCTGCAGAGGCCAATGGTATTCTCCGATCCAAGAGACTCGTTCAGAATCAACGACAGACAGGAAATCATTTCCTGAGAAGAATTCCAGGCTTCTCGCGACGCAAGTACGCGAGTCGTAGCCTGCTAAAACTTTGGAACGGTTGACGTCTTCCGGATCTAGGTAAGTTCGTCCAGCAGCGGCGTGATATCGCGGTTGTAGATGTCTTGTTCGACGAAGGGCTTGTCTTTCAATGCGGGCATTCGCAGGGCCAACTGGTCTTCGAAGGTCGGTACTTCCATCTTGAAGAAGACACCGATCGGTATCTTGTCGCCCCACTCGAAAGACTTCACCAGCGCATTTCCCTTCTTCGCGTTAACCTCTCCCTCTATCGAGGGATCCGCGACCGCGCCATTGTATCCTGAATCTTCCAGCTTGTAGAGTCTTGGCGCTTTGACCGGGAGGTCTTCGCCGCCATACCACTCCTTGGTGTTGATGTCGTTGTAGGTCGGGCATGTTTGTAGAACGTCCACGAACGCGCTTCCCCGGTGCTCTATCGCCGCTCGGAGAGTCTGCTTGAGATGGCGCACGTCGAGAGCATAGCTTCGTGCGACGAAAGTATAGCCGGAAGCTACAGCCATTGCAATCGGGTTCACTCGCTCAACGATGGCCGGTCCAGGCATCGATTTCGTCTTAACGCCCTTCGGCAATGTCGGAGAAGCTTGACCTTTTGTTAACCCATAGACCCCGTTATCATAGAGAACATAGGTGAAATCCAGATTTCTTCGTCCCGTGTTAACGAAGTGGCCGGCGCCGATGCCCAGCCCATCTCCATCGCCACCCACGGCCACAACGGTCAATCCTGGGTTAGCGAGGCGAGCGCCAGTAGCAATTGGAAGCACTCTACCGTGAAGTGTGTGAAAACCGTACGCGTTCACAAAGTGCGGAGTCTTGCCTGAGCATCCGATTCCCGAAAAGATCGCGACCCTATGCGGTTCCAGCTGCATCTCCAAGAGTGTCATCTGAATCGCGTTGACGATTCCGAAATCCCCGCATCCTGGACACCAATCGTTGTGAACCTGTGTCCGGTATGTCTTCAGCTCAAGCATGAGATACAGTAACCTCCTTGATTCCGTTCTTTATTATGTCTTTGACACCTTCATAGATTTCGTTCTGGGAAAACGGTCTTCCGTCGAACTTCACGATGGTGTTGTCCATTGCTATCCCGGTTTTTTCACGAATTAGCCCGGCCATCTGGGCCGAGTAATTGTTCTCAATTGCGATTTTTTTCCGAGCGGACCCAAGTGCTTGTTGGACGAAGTCAGTTGGGAAAGGATTGACGTATCGCACTTGTAGGAAGTTTGTTTCTATCCCGTCGCTCTTGAGGTCTTCCATTCCGTCGAGTATCGCGCCCTTTGATGATCCCCAGCCAACGAGTGTAATCGGAGCCATCTTGGGTCCGTGTAGAGTCGCTTTTTTTGCGTCTGGAATGACTTGTCCTGCCAGCTCGATCTTTCGCATTCTCTTCCTCATCATCTTGATCCGAATATCCGGTGCCTCGGTAATGTGGCCATACTCGTCGTGTTCATCTCCAGTTGTCCAGAAGATTCCACCTTTCTGGCCAGGAATTGCTCGAGGCGAGATACCTAGTTCCGTCCAGCGATAGCGCCTGTAGTCTGAGCCGGCGGCAAGGTCCGACTCTCGGACCATGTCTCCTCGATCGACCTTTAGATTGTCGCCGTTGAATGGAGCTATGTCCTGGTACGTGCTAGCGAGGAACTTGTCGGTCAGCAATATTACCGGCACCTGGTAATGTTCGGCGTAGTTGAACGAGTCGAACGTATCGTAGTAGGTCTCGACCACGTCTCCCGGTGCGATGATGATTCTGGGAAATTCGCCGTGAGCAGCGTGGAGAGCGAATCTGAGGTCTGCCTGTTCGGTTCTGGTTGGCAGCCCCGTTGCAGGACCCGCTCGCTGATAGAGTACAACAACTGGTCCAGGGGCCTCAGTTATTCCCGCCCATCCCAGACCTTCAGCCATAAGGGAAAATCCTGGTCCAGACGTAGAGGTTGAAGATCTGAGGCCGGCGTGCGCGGCACCTGTCGCCATATTGATGGCGGAAATCTCGTCTTCCGCTTGTACAACAATCATGTTGTAGTCCTTTTGATGGGACTCCAGGTACTCGCTCTCGTCCGTTGCTGGTGTAATCGGGTAGTATGTTTGGAATCCGCACCCGGCTTTTAGTTTGGCGATGGCCACCGCTTGGACCCCTCTGATCATCATTCGCTTTCCGGATAGTGGTTGCTTTCGCAGTTTTGTCGGAAACGCGTCTTCGCCGAAACTCTTCTTTGCATAGTCGTATCCATGTTTTGCCGCGCTGACGTTCATGTCACCGAGCGCTGCCTTGCGGCCCGTGAACCCCTCCCTGATAGCTTCAGTGGCAAGGTCGAAGTCATAATCAGCGAGGCCGAGCGAGGCGCCAAGAGCGATCGTGTTGACCATTACTTGGTATTTGCTGAGTTCCTTGTCCTTTCCGAATTCTTTCAGAGCGTCGACAAGGAGATCCATGTAGGGTATAGGAAAGAGTTTGATGTCGTCTCTTCCGAAAGATTCTGGCGTTAGGTTAAGGCTGCGGTCGTAGATTATTCCGCCGCCGGGACTAACTTCGTGTCGATGTCCTCGATGCGTCGGGTGAGGCTTGTTCATATCGCCGAAGATTGTTTCTCGATCGAGGGCGACCAGCAAGTCGACCCAGTCCACATGGGAGCGAGGCGCCTTTGATTCTACCCTCAGACGATAGTAGCTGTGCTCCCCTTTGATGTTGGAGTGATATTCGATGTTCGCAAATATGTGGAGTCCTCCTCTGATGCATGCCTTTGCAAAGTTCTCCGCAACCGAGTTGATCCCGCTGCCCTGAGGACCGCCAATCATCCAGGTGAAACTGTTGGTTACCGTCAAATTTCCGCACTATTACAGGATCGTCTACCATAGAAAATTCTTTGCCCAAGAGGTCTGAATGAGTCCCTATCAAGGATGGAAATCGTTCGGCGCCTACAAAACAAGCGCTATATATGAAGAGTCTAGCGAGGACTCGTTTCGCCATGAATCGGATGGGACGCGCGGCATTAGCCGAGGCTTATGGAACATTTCTTCTCACAATGATTGGTCCAGGAACAATCATAGCTGTAACTTTTCTCGATGGCGGCGTGACAAGCGCAGGTCTCGGGTTTATCGGCCTTGCTCACGGAGTGGCGCTTCTGTTAGCGGTCTATACGATTGGCCGGCTAACGGGTGCCCACATCAATCCGGCGGTTACAATCGCTCACTGGGCCACCCGGAGGATCGAGACAAAGAAGGTGGCACCCTACATTCTCGGCCAACTTGCAGGCGCAACCATCGCAGGTTTCGTCCAGCTCGCATTGTGGACATCAAGCAACAACCGAGGACTCGTCCAGGCTGCACAGTCAACCTTTCTAGGTGATACTATTCCAAGCCCGCAATTCGGAATAGGTGCCGTACTTCTGGCCGAGGTAATCGGAACAGCAATTCTTGTCTTCACAATATTCGGAGCCACGAACAAGGCTGCGGACCCTAGCCGGGCTGGAGTCACCATAGGATTTGCCCTTGCGGCCATAGTCTGGATGTTCGGGCCGATTTCTGGAGCATCTCTCAACCCGGCTAGAACATGGGGCCCAACAATAGCTTCAGCTGTCTTCAGTCTTACTCCGCTGGGTAATCTATGGATCTATATCGTTGGACCTGTCCTAGGAAGCTTGCTCGGAGCCTTCTTGTATGATGCCTCGAGATAGATCGCCAACCGGGCTTTGACACGAGTACAGGACCTTTCTACGGTTTGACGCGGATGTCTTCAGGGCAGGGTCGGTGAGGCTTACGGCCCATTCTGTTGCTAAACCAAACTAGCAAAAATACATTGGACATACAATTGCTCCATCTTTTAGGGCCCCCTAAAATGGGGTCCTCTCCGATGAAAACATCTCTCTTGTAAAGCGTATTACTGGCCATTCAATCTTGCTGGGAGAATCGCCTGTCGCTCAACCAAGAAACGCTTCAAAGACCCTTCCGGAATATCCTCGACAGAACACGGTTCAGTGAATAGAAGCTTTTGCCGATTCATACTTTGGGCTGAGCCGGTGTTGCGGGCTGGGTTGGAGGAGGCGTGTAACCGGGATTGACTCTTTGATTAATCTCGTTTGCCAGGGCGTGGCCGTGGAGGATAACCATGACCTTCTTCACTCCATCGAGCTTGGATGTCAGCGTCCTTATGTTCATTCCAATGTCTTCGGCGAAGATTGGCGGGCAGAATGGCGCGGTGAGATGATACTTTATGAGTATCTCTCCGTTGTCCTGGATGTTTATCTCGTCTACCAGATGCATCTCAGTTATTGGAAGCCCGATTTCTGGATCGACAACTTTCTCAAGCTCCTTTTCAACCGCTTCGACCGTAACCATGGCTCTCGACATTACAACAGTTCCCGTTTCGATTTATAGCTTCCTTGAAGCAAGAACGAGCATCCCGAACGACCTTCGGCACACGTCATTAGCGAGTCCCAGAATCATAACATAGGCTAATAACGGGCGATTTCGTCCCGGATAGGATTGCCTATCCGAGAGATTATGACGTAAGTCATGTTTAAATAGATTCCACGGCAGTTTCTTCAATGGCCTCTTATTGATCATTCCCTGCGAAGTCGCAGCGAAATCCGTTATTCCGGCATTGAGAGCTATGGTAGCCCGTGAGCTCATTGACGATTATGGAATGAAACAGGAACTAGTCGCAGAACGACTGGGAGTGACACAAGCTGCAGTCAGCAAGTACAGACACCAAGTTCGCGGAGAAGCGATAGATCTTGAAGGTGCGGCGGAAGTTCGTCAGATAAGCAGAGACATCGCGTCCACACTGGTTGGGGACCCGAACCCGCTTGACGTTTCGAGAATGTTCTGTCAAGCGTGCACAGACATCCGTGCACTGGGCCTGATGTGTGAGACGTGTAGAAGGGTCGATCCCAGCTGGGACGTGGAGCACTGCACGATCTGTTTCGGGCATCACAGCTGCGCAGAAACGGTTAGCATCGAGCCCAGCAGCATCGCAAAGTATAGAAAGATACCAATCCAGCGCTGACCCGTTGGCTCAGCCTCAAACCTGTGTCACCTTGGTTGAGCGGGCTTCAGACTCTTCAGCGCCTTCAGAACACGCGTTCTACCCCACGCTAGGGCCGGTCCATCGAGGACGACCGGAAATTACTAGTATTTGATGATCCTTCCACTGGAGGACTTTCTGTAAGGCCCTCGCTTACGGCGACGGGCTTTGTCCTTGGATTCTCTCTTCCGAATCATCCGATCTTCGTCGCTCATTAGTAACGCCCCTACGCTAGGCTCCGACCTAGCCTGAGACATGTCAATTCTTAAATGCCCACTAAAATAGCTTACAACCCTCACAGGAGAGATAATACGACACAATGAAGCTAGGCTTCGGTAAAGCAAAACAGAAAGATCTATCTCCCGGAGCCACGCCCGAAACGCTCCTCACCAACAGGTTAAGAGACCTTTGCGGCGGGGATGTTGATCTCTTTAACTCGATGTCCCGCCTAATGTTCCTCGACCCCAAAAAGATCATGATACCCCTTGACCGGGTGCTGAGCGAAGCTCAGGAATTCGAAGCCCAAGGCAACAAAGTGAGAGCAGAAGTTGGGTACAGGATAGCAGGAGGAGTCTCACTCTACAGGGGCGACCTAGATGGCGTGAATAAGTATTTCTCGAAGGCAGCTTCCTTCGCGAACGAATCTCACAGCGAGTACCAAACCATCCTCAAGCGGAGTAGCGAGGCAGTCGCCGTTGCGAGGAAATACTACGAGGAATTCAATCCCGTAGCAACACAGGCTTAGGTTGAGGGTCTCCTGCTTATCCTCAATGTGTTATCTTAAACCCACGGAATTCACCCTTGAAGTCGGACCAGTCCACTCCAACATTCTTTACTCTAGCCCCTGAAGGGCCAATCTGGCAAAACTGAACAAGTTCATCGAGTTTTTCTTTATCTCCCTCCGCGATAGCTTCGACCCTGCCATCCGGAAGGTTCCTAACCCAACCAGTGACTTCCAGCCGCCTTGCTAGGCTGGTTATTTCCCGCCGAAAGAGAACACCCTGCACCCTGCCGCTAATCAGTATTCGCGTACGAACATACAAAATCTGGACACTAGATAATATTCTGACTCACTATTTTTTTGGAAGCCCCAAAGATCCAATTGTGAACCAGGAACGGAACTATGCGATAGGTGGCGCAAGCTGGACGACGAGCAGCTGGGATGCAGGCTCCTTGGCAATCTCTACGAGTTCCTGAACCAGGCTTTCGGTTTTCAACCCGTTCATGGCAGAGAAGGCATCCAAGTTCATGTAGATGTCTCCGGCGTCCTCGGCCTCCAATCTGAGACCTTTCCTAACGAGCACTTCTCGTGTCCGCGGGAAGGCAACTAGGAGATCCCCGATAGCGGTATCGCCACGAATGTTTTCAATAGTCATCCTGTAATGCTCTCTAGCGGGTGGTTCGACCGGAAGAGAGTGCAGCACCAGGGGAGCAGGTGTCGCCTGATACCTGGTCTCAACTCTCTTTGGAGCCTTTGTGGATCTGGATAGTTTAGCTGGTTTGGCCTTCTTCGCCTTCTTTTTCGCCTTTGAGACAGCACCTTTTCTCTTTGAGACCATGTGGACGCTCCCGGAACCTTCCTGTATATGACGAGAGTTGCGTTAAAAGATTCGCTGACTGTTATGGATCTTCATGAGGTAAACCCTAGAACTCGCTTAGTGGGTGGGCTCGATAGACCAGGCGATTGGAAGCCCCTGGGTAAGCTGTTCAACCTGTTTAGCGGATCGGATCCGAAGCTCGTCCGCAATGCTCGTGATGATGGGGCTTGAGTAATCCTCGATTCTTCCTTCGTCCGAAAGCCGGGCAATACTTGGGTCCACGGGAACTGCCCCCAAGAAAGCCAGCCCGAGGCTCGAGGCCAATTTCTCTCCCTTCGGCTCTCCGAAGAGATTAACCCTCTCGCCACAGCTAGGACAATTGAGATAGCTCATGTTCTCGACGAGTCCGAGTATCGGCGCGTCCATTTTCTTGGCCATATTCACAGCTTTGGATACGATCATCGAGGCAAGGTCCTGCGGGGAAGAGACCACTATGACACCGTCTAACGGAAGGGACTGAAACACTGTGAGGGGAGCATCACTGGTTCCTGGAGGGAGGTCTACGAGGAGATAGTGAAGGTCGCCCCAGTCAACGTCCCAGTACAATTGACGAATGACACTGTTGACGATCGGCCCCCGCCATATTACGGGCATGCTAGGGTCGTCCAAGACCAGATTGATGGATATGATCTTGATCCCGCTCCCCGTTTTCAGAGGAACGATGCCACCATTTGGCCCTTTGTAGGGCTTGCCAGCCACCCCTAGAACCTTTGCGATGCTCGGCCCGGTAAGATCTGCGTCGAGAACCCCGACCTCATATCCACGTTTCCTCAAGTCCGAGGCAAGCGCGCTGGTGACGAAGGACTTCCCCACGCCACCCTTCCCAGAAATTATCGCAATTATGCTGCGTATGCCACGCTTACCAAGGCGTTCGATCCCTGGACCCACCATTGGAGCATTTTTCGGCGGAGACGATGGAGTTGCGGCGGTTTGCAGTCTAAGCCTTAGTTCTTCCAGCTCTTTTCTGGTCATAGTCGTTGTATCGACCCTGACGGATTTCACGTCTCCAGGTTTTCGCACTGCATTTTCTACGTCGGTTTGGAGGGTCTTGGCGAGCGGACAATGAGCTACGGTCAGAGCAATCTTTACGGTGACATTTCCGTCATCGACCATAACATCCCGGACCATATTTAGATCGACGATGCTCCGGCCAATTTCGGGGTCCAAGACGTTCTTTAGCCTCTCCATGATTAGGTTCTTATCAACCACAGGACATAACCCCGTTCGAAACATGACTAGTGCTCCCTCTTGCGTATTTACACCCTCCTGCAGCCAATCGCGCATGGAGCCTTTGCGTCAGCCTTGAACAGTGGATGATATGCCGGTCTCTGAGAGAACTAGGCGGGCCCTGAAGGACTTCGGACTCACGGAGTACGAGGTCAAGGCCTATGTTGCTCTTGTCGAGTCTGGCCCAATGCCTGCTAGCCAGCTTAGTACGACCGCCGCGATTCCATACTCGAAGATATACGAGATCCTTGGGAACTTGGAAAGAAAGGGCTGGGTGGAGACTGAACAAGGCCGGCCAAGCAAGTATTTTCCAAAACCGCCTTCAGCCGCCCTCGATTCATCAAGAGTCAGAATGGAGAATACGCTGAAATCCAGTCAGACCGATGCCCTGTCGGAGTTGCAACCTCTCTTCGAAAGGAAGGGAGTCCAAGAGAGGCCGGACATATGGATCGTCAGAGGACAAAACAACATTCTAGATAGGATCAAAGAGACATTGGGTCGAACTAAGAAAGAGTTACTCGTGGCAATGCCGATAGTTCCTGAGTCTGTAATCTCCATGGCCACACCTCTATTGTCCCTAATGATCAACCGGGGGATCAAGGTGTCCCTTATGGTTCCAAGCATGACCGGTAAGGACATCATCAGGAGGCTGAAGGGGCTGGCCGAGGTCAGGGTTCGGGATCAAATGTTCGGTGGGGGGATGATCTCAGACAGTAGCGAAATAATCATTCTGCTCGGTGAGGAGCCGGAGAAAGGGCTTACCCTAGCTATTTCCTCCGATCATGAGGGCCTTGTGAAGTTTGGAAAGATATACTTCGAATTCCTATGGGAAAACTCCAGGCCAGTATAGGGAAACCTTGGCGAGACTCTGACAAAAAGGTAAAAGGCTATGACCTATGGGTCCGGACGATGCTCCGGTGGTGTAGCCCGGTTTAGCATAGCGGCCTTAGCCCGAAGCATGGGTGGCCAATCGAGCTCCGCCGGGCAAGCGGCAGAGAAGCACCGTGTCTCTTGAGCCGTTGATCGCGGGTTCGAAAGCGGCTTACGCCGCGGAAAGTCCCGCCCGGAGCACCATTACGCGGGGGTACCATAGCCAGGTCAAATGGGCAGTGAGCCCGGTGATAACGGGCTCGCCTTGGGCTTAGGACCCTGTGGCGAAGGCCTTCGTGGGTTCGAATCCCACCCCCCGCACCAAGAACACATCTCCAACCCGCTAATGTTGATCGAAGTAAGCCGAATTGTTTCACGGCGATAGGGACCCTCTACCGTTATCAGATCCCGCGTCCGTGCCCGTTCTTTCACGCTTGAAAAAAATGGATTCGAGGGCACTTTTCGGGACGTTTTTGACAGGCATCGGTGTTGGAGTTAGTAGGCACTAGTTCAATTTCACGACAGACCACCAAAGTCTAGGTTCTGTTGTCATCCCGGGTGGCAAAAACCAAAGTCCCCGAATACTGTTTTCGCACCGCTGGCCTTCAAGCTCGTGAAAATTGACTTTCACACTCCGAACGCTATTTCGGGAATCCTAGGCTGGTGCTCCGTCCCTAAGAGAGGTTTAGTGAAGAGAGGGCTCTTGGTTGGCAACGAAACACTTGGATTTCCTTGTTGCTTCGTTGCGGTTAAGATTTCCGCGAGCCTATGAATTGTCTCTTCAGGTCGTCTTCCTGGTGACGTAATATCGGCTGTGTCGTTTAGTTGAATCAGGGGATTCCAAATGCGGTAGCAGAATAGCACAGGGACGATGAGGGTTCAGAACTGGAGAAAACGCTGGTCAGGTTTCGGAGTGGCTGCGATAACCTTTAATGAAAAAGATACCCTAGTAACAGCTGATGAGTGTTTCAGACTCTTCTGAGCCTGATGAGGAAAGGTCTGGAGAAGCCTCCAGCGGGGGGAGGGGTGGTTTCGGGAAACCTGTTGACCCGCAGCTCTGGGCCAGAAAGGACCCCCCTCAAGGCCTTCTGGGAGTGTTCGCCGAGAGGCTTGGCCGAGTTGCTGGCTTATTCACCTCTCCAGTCTTCCTCCTTTTTGTGGCACTTCCCTTGGGAGGCTCATCAGTCTATCTCACCCTCCTCCTAGCTTACGACTTTGGCGCGACAAGATTGTTCGGCGTGTATTTCCTCGGAATATGGGCAGTCATTATCACCTGTGGGATAGTTGTCCTAGAAAGGTCGGGTTACGCGCGTAACTTTGAACAGTGGGACATCCCATGGCGGAGGTTCATTATCTTGCCCATCATGGGTTTTGTTGTGATTGGAGTATTCCTGTTAATCTTCTACATTATCGGGGCTCCGGCTCTAAGATACTAGATAGTCTGCACTCGGTCTCCTACCCGCGTGTCTTCCGCTGATTGAAGTTTGGACGCCTTCAGGATCTGCGTTGAGGCACCGGGGAACACTGTTCCTGCCTCTGGGGGCGTAGCCGAGCGTGCTACCTTTCTCCTCCTAAAAACGATAAACAGAACAGCGGCCACAACCGCTGCTGCCCCTGCTAGGACCAAGTACAAGTTTCTAAGCCAGAATTCTGGCGTGAGAAACGATGGGGCCTCTGTAGGAGTTGTTATCGTTAGGCTTGGTCCGTTATTGCTCCGATTGTTGGCCCTGTCGGCTGCTTCTACTTTGAAGTCATAGGTGCTACCGGGCTTTAGCCCTGTGACATTTAGCTCGTGAATGTTAGCCGTTACATTAGCCGTTATGACGCTCCCTTCGTATACGGCGTAGGAAACAACCCCTACGTCGTCGGTTGCGTTGGTCCAGCTAAGAGTGAGGCTTGTCGTGGTTATTCGATTCGCAACTAGCCTGCTTCCCAGAGTCCAGCTGGGAGGGGACGTGTCAGGAATGTAGGGTTTCATCAACGGGTAATAGTCGAAAGTACTGGAGGGCCCAATCCGGTAACCCGTGTCGCCTATACCATCGGGATCGGGACATTTATTCTGGAATGGACCGCTACAATTGTCGACTCCCGTATAGTCGGACCAGTAGTTTCCGCCGCCAGAGGGGCTATAGTAGCCGTTATCCCATGAATTCTGAAAGCCCACGGTGTCTCTCGATTGAACTGTATTGTTGATGAAGTTGTTATTGAATACTAAGGCGTCGCTGGCGGAAACCAGGTTTAACCCATACTGATTCCTGAAGAGGGTCGAGTTTTCCACATCTGCGTTCGTTACATTGTGGAAGAACATTCCGTACTGGCCCTGCCCGACGAAAACGCTCCGGATTATGAAGTAGGCTGTTGTGTTTCGAATGTCTATACCGGTTACACCTGACGCGTTGATGTTCCAGTTCTCTATGAGATAGGGGTTGAGGAGAGTCCCGCTGCCTCCGCCCACTCCATTTGCAGGGGTGAAAGATTTGTCGCCGTCGATGAATATCGGTGGGTGCGGCTGAAGCAGGATGGCGCTGACTGGAGCCGTTTCGAAGAGTAGTAAAGAAAGAGGAATGAAGGTCATCAGAAGCAACATGGTCAGAACAGAGCGGCTTGGCAAGTTCAACTCATCACTCCATTACGAGACGATTCCAAGGTTTCTTTCTGAAAGGGCAAAGAAAAGAATGCCGGTCAAGAACAATCGCTACGAACCGTCCACCAACGACGAGAAGAGCGCCACGCTCTAGGGCGGAGGACGAGCCATGAGCTCGTTAAACTCCTCGAGAGATATTCGATCCAGTCTTGTAGAACATCGCGTACACTTTGGGACCCCGGCAAGAGGTGAGAGCTTACCGCCTAGCAGAATCCGAGTCACAGAGGCCTTCAAGTACCTGTCCTGTTCTAGAGCGCTCTTAGTCGTCGAGAATAGAGAGCCGCACTTGGAGCATTTGAAAAACAGCTCTTCGTCTCTCGGCCCCGATCCCATGTTCTCTACTGTTTCCAGTTGGACCCCGTAGAGTATAGGGGTTACTCTTGGAAGGGTTCTCGCATAGATAGAGAACCTTAACCAAGGCAGAGCTTACTTGCCGCGGTTTTTCTTTCTCGAAGCACGTGCGCGGCTTGGGCTTGTTAGCCTCCGCTCGGTAAAGAATGCGACCACCCCAACAATTGGAACCGCGATGGATAGTGCGATCATTGTTTCTGTCAGCAGACTGCCGGAGTTGATGATGAGTTCATCTCCGAGAACTGTCGGAGAGCCGGGTATGACTATCTGCACCTTGTGAGAGAAGCCTGCCGTGAAGAGCCCGCTGAAAGGCGCGGTAGGGTCGTGGATCGTTTCCTTGGCGGTTATGTTATGGTTTAGGTTCATGCTTAGGTTGAAACTCAAGCCGTTGTCGACGCTGAGCGTGTGATGCCACGTGTCCAGTGGAGCTGAGAGCTGAGAAAAGTCGAGCAGGAGGAATGAGGACGCTGCGGCCAGGGATTGGCTCGCCGTTATTGCTCTGCCATCCTCTGAGTAGGACCAAGCTATCAGGGAACTAGATGGGTTGCCCCAAGCTGGGCTCTGGGCGATATAGCGACCCACAGAGTTGAGGGAGATTCCGCTGGAGGTTATGTTGGAAGTGACTTTGAACGACTTCCATGCCATGTTAATCTTCAACACTCCTCGGTCAATAGAAGTGGCTCCATTGACGTTAAACTTCACAGTCGTGATTGTCGTGTTTAGACTTGATGAGGAGACAATCTCTAGACTGGAGGCGCTTAAGCCCGGTGTGAGACTGCTGAGAGCGGAGCTGAGGGCGCTCTGAGCGTCTGAAACATTAGAACCCGATAGGGAAGTGCTGTAAACTGGATTGGAGCTACCTGTCACATTCTGTGTGTAGACGGTTTTGATCGTGACAGAAATAGAACTGCCGTTTGCTGAGATGTTGTAATCGCCCCAGGCCTCCGTCACCGTGAATGATTGGAGAAAGATCAGTCCGAGGAGAAGCAGGAGTGCAAGGCTCGCACTGGTTCTGACTAGCGGTTTCAAATTGTCACCAAACTGTTGAGGGCTAGAGGTTCAGCTTTGATGAGTCATGCTGGTCTGTTCGGGGAAACACCGTCATACAGGTGGCATGCAACTCTGTGGCCTGGTTCCACCTCGATAAGATGGGGCTCTTCAACCATGCAGCGGGTATGAGCGTATGGGCAGCGGGTGTGAAAGCGACAACCTGGGGGCGGGTTGACCGGGCTAGGTATCTCGCCGCTCAGAACATCCCCGGTTCTCCTGCTCGTCGGATCGGGGACAGGCACAGCAGCGATCAGGCTCTGGGTATAAGGATGAAAAGCGTTTCCGATCACCATGTCGGTGGGCCCTGTCTCGACAAGCTCGCCCAAATACATGATACCAAGCCGGTCGCACATGTGCCTCGAAACCGCCAAGTCATGAGTTATGAAGAGAAAACTAGTTCCATATTTCTGAACTAGATTCAGCATCAAGTTTAGGATCTCCGCCCTGATCGAAACGTCGAGCATCGAAACGGGCTCATCCGCTACTATGAGTTCGGGCTGAAGAACGAAGGCTCTGGCCACAGCAACCCTCTGCCTCTGCCCTCCACTCAGCTCGTGAGGAAACCGGTAGAGGAACTCTTCGGGTGGGACAATCTCGACGTCCTGGAGCATTGCTTTGACGCGTTCAACAACTTCATCCTCGTTCTTGCATATCTTCTGCACGCGCAATGGTTCGGCCACTATCTCTTTCACAGTCATCCGAGGGTTGAGCGAGTCGTAGGGGTCTTGAAAGACGATCTGCATTCTTCTCCGGATTGGCTTCATCTCTTTGTCTGAGAGCTTTGTAATATCTTGGCCATCAAAAATTATCTTGCCCTTCGTGGGCTCGATGAGCCTCACTAGGAGACGACCGGTGGTTGTCTTTCCGCTCCCACTCTCGCCTGCGAGTCCGAAGATCTCTTTTTTGCGTATGTCGAAACTTACTCCGTCAACGGCTCTGACGAACGGCTGGTCAGATGAAATGATGCTTTTCAGGAGGCCCGTTTTCAAGGGAAACCATTTCGTAAGACCCTCCACATGCACAACTGGGAGCTGGCTTTCCATCTGTTCTACCTGGGTTTCAGTCATGGTTTTCCGTCTCGCTCTTGTCTATTTGTAAAGCCAGCACGCCACGTCATGCTCTCCGGAGCCAGCTTTCTTGAGTAAGGGTTCTTCCTGCCGGCATATATCCATCGCATATGGACATCTGGGATGAAAACGGCAGCCTGTGGGTGGGTTGAGGAGGTCCGGTGGCGAGCCGGGAACGGAGAGAAGCTTCTGCCGGGCACCTTGGATCCTGGGAAATGCGCCTAAGAGTCCTTGCGTGTACGGATGCAATGGTTCCCGAAAGACCTCCTTGACATCACCATACTCTACAAACTTGCCAGCGTACATGATCGCGAGTTTGTCGGATGTCTCGGCCAAGATCGAAAGATCGTGGCTGATAAGTATCATTCCGAGGTCGAGCTTTTCCTTCAGCTCTCGCATGAGTTTGAGAACCTGGGCCTGAACGATGACATCCAGCGCGGTTCCTGGCTCATCAGCTATCAGCATCTGCGGATTGAGGGCGAGAGCCATGGCTATCAACGCCCTCTGCTTCATGCCACCGCTGAATTCGTGGGGATAGTTGGTCGCTCTCCCTCTCTCTATGCCTACGAGTTCGAGAAGGTCACCGGCCCTCTTCCAAGCTTCCCTGTTGCTTGTGGCGGGCTCGTGTGTTTTGATGGCTTCGACGATCTGATCGCCGATTTTGAAGACTGGGTTGAGGGCGTTCATTGCTCCTTGGAAGACCAGCGAGATTCCCTTCCAACGAATCTTTCTGATCCCTTCATCGGTAAGGCTTCCAAGGCTGGTTCCGTCGAAAACCACAGTACCCGCGACTATCTTCCCGCCTGATGGCAGAAGTCTTAACAGCGATAGCGCGAGGGTGGTCTTTCCGCAGCCTGATTCGCCCGCTATTCCCAGGGCTTCACCCTTTTCTACATTGAAACTGATGCCGTCGACGGCTTTGACATCTCCACGCAATGTTGTGTAATAGGTTCTCAAGCCCTCGACGTCGAGAACTGGCATGGAAGCGTCTACATCAGGTGGAGAACTTGCGGGCTTGAAATAAGCTTTGCCGGCTCAGAACAATCCGGAAGAAATCGGTCACGTAGCCGAGGCTGTGACGGGAATATCAAATTCTGGGGAAAGAAAGCCCTCCCTTCCCCAGATATCTACAGTACCAGCTACATGCCACAGGGGGGCTCCCCCGCTCTGGTTGGCCAACATATCATACTGGGCCATCTTCGCTCCCGTCAAGACAATGGTCCCGATTAACATTGCGAAGGAAAATGGCTTGAGGGATACCGGTTGCGGCGGCCCCGCACCCGAGCTCCCCATAACCTCATCAGGAGCCTTGCCTGAGCACCCGAAGCGGTTCTCGCAGACTGTAGTGCCAGGCGTCTGGATGAGTACTTGATACGACACGGAAGCCAGTGTCAGCCCATTGTAGGGGGTGGGATTGGAAACGTTGAAGAGCATTGTGACAGTTACGTTGGAAGCTGTGTGAGTGACTACAAAACGTGGAATCTTGATGGATAAATCTTCAATGGCACTGTAGTAGTGGACGTAGTTTGCGGTAGGAGCGAGCAAGTAGGCCCAGATGCCGGCCGTCAATATCACTAGGGAAAGGATCGAGATCTGACGTGGGTTCAACAAATTGACTAGACAATGCGGAGTGGTGTTAATTAACCCTAGGCGACGCTTGCACCGTGGTGAGGAGAACTGCGGGAAAAACTGAGGCTCCTCGTAGGATCGGTTTCCTGGAGCGGGTTGATTAGCGGGATAGTTCTCGCAAAACTCTACACAAGTCCTTCGCTTAGTTCGACGGATTGGACGTTGATATTTCTCGCGAGCGTGTTCGCCGGTGTGGTTTTGGAGGCTCTGGAAAATATTATGATCGGATTTGGCGTCACGGTTATCTCTTCATCTCTGATCGTCGCCTTCTCTCTATCCTTGCCTGCTCTTCTCGGCCAAGCAGGACCCTTCGGGGACGTCGCCATAGAGAGTGCCCTAGCAACATTGGTCCAGGCCATGTTTCCCTTCACAGTGATTCTAATTCTTCTGGGAGGAAGCTTGGGCGGTTTTCTGGCGGGAAGGTTGGGTCTTGACTAGCGCCTCATTCTGAGCCTCGGATTCAACAAATCGTCGAGCGCGTAGCCGAGCAGCACGAAGGAAAGCGAGAGGAGCGCAATTGAAAGGCCTGGCGGTAGGACCCACCACCAAAGGGTGATCCCGTTCTCGGCTTGCACGTCCTGGAGCATGGCTCCCCACGATATGACACTCGGGTCACGGAGGCCGAGAAAGGCGAGGGCTGCTTCGGTGACGATAGCAGTTGGCACGGCTAGGGCGAGGGAGACATAGGTAAGCCCTAGTACGTTGGGAAAAATATGTCGGCCAATTATGTGGCCTGTGCCCGAACCTGTTGCCTTGGAGGCCTCTATGAAAGACCTCTCCTTGACAGTAAGTACCTGGGCTCGGATTACTCTCGCAAACCCCGGCCAACCTAAGAAACCGAGAAGAATGATAATGTTCCAGATCGACGCGCCGAGAAGAGCAGC
>WNGG01008874.1_pt1 | contig 17869 bp, 16 predicted proteins | sample 5400661 | NCBI WGS metagenome assembly WNGG01 (sample SAMN13153372, study PRJNA577476) | soil metagenome | isolation source: 100 cm soil or saprolite under Garry oak tree replicate 1 | place: USA:California | collected 2016-06-15
CGACCAACGTCCTCAGCTTTTCGCATGGCACGCAAGGCGACATCGTGCTGTGCCATCCGGTGATCGCGCGCGAGGCGCGGACGCAGGCTAAATCATTGCGCGCGCATTACGCGCACCTGGTGGTGCATGGCGTGCTGCACTTGCGCGGTTACACCCATGAAAGGAAACGCGATGCGGATCGCATGGAGCGCGCCGAGATACGCATCCTGCGGCGCCTCGGTCTGCGCAATCCCTACGCGGTAGAATGAAACCGCAGTTATAACGACAGGGCATGAACGACCCCCGACCGAGTCTGCTCGAGCGCCTGTCGGCGCTGGTGCTGCGCGAGCCCGGCGACCGCGCCGAGCTGGTGCAACTGCTGCGCTCGGCCTATTCGCGCAACCTGCTCGACGCCGATGTCTTCTCGATCATCGAAGGCGCGCTGACGGTGTCCGAAATGGCGGTGCGCGACATCATGATTCCGCGCGCCCAGGTGGATTTCATCGACATCCACGAGCCCATCGAGAGCTTCATCCCGCAGGTGATCTCGACTGCGCACTCGCGCTTTCCGGTGGTCGACCAGAACCGCGACGACGTCATCGGCATCCTGCTCGCCAAGGACCTGCTGCGCCATTACGCCGGCGAAGAAGGCTTCAATGTGCGTGAAATGCTGCGCCCCGCCGTGTTCGTCCCGGAGGCGAAGCGCCTCAACGTGCTGCTGCGCGAGTTCCGCGCCAGCCGCAACCACATGGCGATCGTGATCGACGAGTACGGCGGCGTTGCGGGCCTGATCACCATCGAGGACGTGCTTGAGCAGATCGTCGGCGAGATCGAGGACGAGTACGACTTCGACGAGGCCTCGGACAACATCATTCCCGAGCCGGGCGGGCGTTTCCGCGTCAAGGCGCTCAGCCAGATCGCCGACTTCAACGCCGCGCTCGGCACGCGCTTCTCGGACGAGGTCGCCGACACCGTGGGCGGCTTCGTCATCGCCCACCTTGGCCGCCTGCCGAAGCGCGGCGAGAGCGTCACGATCGAAGGACTGCGCTTTCAGGTGCTGCGCGCCGACAGCCGGCGCGTCTACACGCTGCTGGTCGACAAACCCAAGACGTGATCGCGTTCCTCGCAGGCGCGGCGAGCGTGGTTGCGTTCGCACCTGCCGGCATCTATCCGGTCGCGGTGGCGAGCTTCGCGCTGCTGATTTACCGGTGGGTGGATGCGAGTCCGAAAGCGTGTTTCTGGACCGGATTCTGGTTCGGGCTGGGACTCTTCGGCGCTGGAGTGTCGTGGGTCTTCATCAGCATGACCCGGTTCGGCGGCATGCCGGTGCCGCTCGCCGCGCTCGGCATCGCGCTCTTCTGCGCGTGCCTCGCCCTTTTCCCCGCGGCCGCGGGCTGGCTGCAGGCGCGCATCCCGGCGCCGCAGGCGGTGCGCGCAAGCCTGCTGATCCCGGCCTCCTGGACCTTGTTCGAATGGCTGCGCAGCTGGCTGCTCACCGGCTTCCCCTGGCTCACCGTAGGCTATGCCGCGGCCGACTGGCCGCTGCAGGGCTATGCGCCGCTCGCCGGGGTGTTCGGCGTCTCGTTCATCACGCTCAGCCTGTCGGGCCTCGTGTCGAGCATCGTGCGCGGCAATCGCACCCGCGTTTCGGTCGCCGCAGTGCTCGCCCTCGTCATCGCGGGCGAAGCGCTGCGGCACGTGCAGTGGACCGCGCCTGCGGGCGCGCCCCTCGGCGTCGCGCTGCTGCAAGGCAACGTCCGCCAGGAGATGAAGTTCCGGCCCGAGCGCTACGCGCACATTCTCGAGACTTATGCCCGCCTCGCGGAAGGCTCGCGCGCCGAGCTGATCGTGCTTCCCGAGACCGCGGTGCCGAGGTTCTACGACCTGGTCGACCCCGCCTACCTGGCGCGACTCGACGCCGCCGTACGCCGCAACGGCGGCGACCTGCTGCTCGGCGTGCCCTACCGCGGCGCACCCGGCGAGTACTACAACAGCGTGATCACGCTCGGCAGCTCACCGCGGCAGACCTACCACAAGACGCATCTGGTGCCGTTCGGCGAGTTCGTGCCGCCGGGATTCGGCTGGGTGATGCGCCTGGTCGAGGTGCCGCTGGCGGATTTCTCGCGCGGCGCGCGCAATCAGCCCCCGCTCGAGGTCGCCCAACAGCGCATCGCAGTGAACGTCTGCTACGAGGACGCCTTCGGCGACGAGATCGCGCTGCGCGCGCCCGAGGCGACGCTGCTCGTCAACGTGTCAAACGTCGCCTGGTTCGGCGACTCGCTCGCGCCCGCGCAGCACCTGCAGATGGCACAGTTCCGCGCCATCGAGACCGGACGGATGCATCTCGCCGCCACCAATACCGGCGTCACTGCGGCGATCGACCGCGACGGCCGGCTGCTCGCGCGCTTGCCGCAGTACGCCGAGGGCCGCCTCGAGATCAGCGCCCAGGGTTACTCGGGCGCAACGCCGTATGCGCGGCTGCGCGACTGGCCGATTATTTTCATTTCATTGCTGATCCTAGGATGCGGCGGGTTCGTCGCGCGACGCAAGCTCAGTCGGTAGAATCCGACGACTTTCATGCTCACCTTCCAGCAGCTGATCCTGCAGCTCAACGCGTTCTGGGACCGCCATGGATGCGTGCTGCTGCAGCCCTACGACATGGAGGTCGGCGCCGGCACCTTCCACACCGCGACTTTCCTGCGCGCCATCGGACCGGAGCCGTGGAACGCGGCTTACGTGCAGCCCTCGCGCCGGCCCAAGGACGGACGCTACGGCGAGAACCCGAACCGCCTGCAGCACTACTATCAGTATCAGGTGGTGCTCAAGCCGTCCCCCCCGAACATCCAGGATCTTTACCTCGATTCCCTGAAGAAGGCCCTGAACATTGATCCGCGCAAGAATGACATCCGTTTCGTCGAGGATGACTGGGAATCGCCGACGCTGGGCGCCTCGGGCCTGGGTTGGGAGGTATGGCTCAACGGGATGGAAATTACCCAGTTCACGTACTTCCAGCAGGTGGGCGGGCTCGATTGCAAACCGGTCCTCGGTGAAATTACCTACGGCCTCGAGCGCCTTGCCATGTACCTGCAGAACAAGGAAAGCGTTTTCGACCTGATCTGGGTGGATGGCGTTACGTACCGCGACGTATATCTGCAGAACGAGATCGAGCAATCCAGGTACAACTTCGAGCTTGCGAATGCCGAAATGCTGTTCAGGCATTTCGGCGATTTCGAAACTGAAGCAAGACGTCTGGTTGATGCGCAGTGCGTGCTTCCGGCGTACGAGATGGTCTTGAAGGCCTCCCACGCCTTCAACCTGCTCGAGGCGCGCGGCGCGATCTCCGTCACCGAACGCGCGGCGTACATCGGCCGCGTACGCACGCTCGCCCGCGCCGTTGCGCAGGCCTACTACGAGTCGCGGGAGAAACTCGGATTCCCGATGCGGAAGCAAGCACCGCCGGCGAAAAAGAAAGCCCGAACCTAGCCGATGGCGACGAAAGCCGCCGGGGGCACGCGGGTCGAGAACCTTCTGGTCGAACTCCTGACCGAGGAGTTGCCGCCGAAATCGCTCAAGACGCTTGCAAAAGCGTTTGGCGATGGATTGGCAGTCGAGCTCCGCCAAGACGGGTTTCTGAAGAGTGAAAGCGTTACCCGTGTCTTCGCGACGCCGCGTCGCTTGGCAGTTTTGATTTCGCACGTGCTTGAGCAGTCGCCAGATAAACGCGTTGAATTTACTGGGCCGCCGGTAACGGCGCCGCAGCAGGCGATCGCGGGCTTCGCAAGAAAGAACGGCGTATCCATCGAGGATCTGATTCAGATCGATACGCCCAAGGGCAAGATATTTGCCTATCGGGCAATGGCTAAAGGTTCTCAGCTCAGCACTAATCTCGACCTAAAAGTCGAAGAAGCGCTGAAGCGATTGCCAATCTCGAAGATCATGCGGTGGGGCGACGGCGACGCGCGTTTCGCTCGCCCGGTGCACGGCTTGGTGATGCTGCACGGCGACCGGGTCGTGCCGGGGCGCGTGCTCGGCCTCGACTCGGGGAATCTTACCCAAGGTCACCGCTTCCTCGGCAAATCACCGATCCTGCTGCGCCACGCCGACGAATACGAGACCAGACTGGGCAAGGACGGCTGGGTCATCGCCGACTTCGCCGCGCGCCGCGAAGCGATCGAGCGCCAGCTGCAAGCCGAAGCAACAAGGCAGAAGGCAGATCTCGGCGGGTACCAGGGCTTGCTCGACGAGGTGACCGCGCTGGTCGAATACCCGCAGGTGTACGTCGGGAACTTCGACGCCTCATTCCTCGAAGTGCCGCAGGAGTGCCTGATCCTCACCATGCGGCAGAACCAGAAATACTTCCCGCTGTTCGATGCGGCGGGAAAGCTGCTGCCCAAATTCCTGATCGTCTCGAACATGAAGGTCGCGGACCCGCGCCCGATAGTGATGGGCAACGAGCGGGTGGTTCGCCCGCGACTCGAGGACGCACGCTTCTTCTACAACCAGGACCGCAAGCTGCGGCTCGAGGAGCGCGTGCCACAATTGGCGAAGGTGGTGTACCACAGCAAGCTTGGCAGCCAACTTGACCGAGTGAGGCGCCTCGAGAAGTTATCGAAGCACATTGCGGAAGGCCTCCAATCGGAACAGTCCCATGCCGGGCGAGCTGCGCTCTTGTCGAAAGCTGATCTGCTGACCGGCATGGTCGGCGAGTTCCCAGAACTACAAGGCGTGATGGGGCGTTACTACGCCCTTCACGACGGCGAGCCGGCAGAGGTTGCCGATGCAATAGAGGCGCACTACCGTCCGCGACACGCGGGTGATGCCCTTCCGAAGGGTGAAGTCGCCTGCAGCGTCGCCCTTGCCGACAAGCTCGACACGCTTGCTGGACTATTTAGCGTCCGCGAACAGCCGACCGGAGACAAGGATCCGTTCGGACTTCGCCGCGCGGCTCTCGGGGTCATTAGAATCGTTGTTGAAAATCAGCTTTCGCTGTCACTGTGGGATCTCGTAGACGCGGCTTTCGAGCCTTTCAAAAACAAAGCGCAAACGGACCTCCGGATGTTTTTCACAGAGCGCATGCGCAGCTATTTCCAGGAGCGTGGCTACACCGCGAACGAAGTCGAGGCGGTCCTCAGCGTGAGCCAGGCCGCGATAAGCCTTATCCCAAAGCAGCTTGAAGCCGTTCGCGCGTTTTCTGCGCTACCCGAATCCGCCAGTCTCGCGGCCGCGAACAAACGAATCGCCAACATACTGCGACAGGCAGAAAAGAAGGGCGCGTCATCTGTTGTAGATGCCGACGTTTCGGCTCTCAAGGAACCCGCCGAAATCTCGCTCTTCCATGCCTTGCAAGCGGCGTCCAGCTCCGCGAAGCCGCTGTTTGACTCGGGAGATTTCGCTGGATATCTGAAGACCTTTGCCTCGTTGAAGAATCCCGTAGATTCATTCTTCGACGCGGTCATGGTGATGGACGACGACAAGAGGCTGCGCGAGAACCGGCTTGCGCTGCTCACCGACATGCGTAAGGCGATGAACCGGTTCGCCGATATCTCCAAGCTCGCCGCATGAAGCTCGTCATCCTGGATCGCGACGGCACCATCAACCATGACAGCGACAACTACATCAAGTCGCCCGACGAATGGCGTCCCATCGAGGGCAGTCTCGACGCGATCGCCCGGCTCACGCAGGCGGGCTACCGCGTCGTGGTGGCGACCAACCAGTCGGGCATCGCGCGCAAGCTGCTCGACACCCGCACGCTGTTCGCCATCCACGACAAGCTGCAGCGCGCGCTCGCGCAGGCGGGCGGGCGGATCGATGCTTTTTTCTTTTGCCCTCACGCCGCCGACTCTTCGTGCGAGTGCCGCAAGCCGAAGCCGGGCATGCTGCTCGAGATCGCGCGGCGCTTCAACGTGCCGCTCGAGGAGGTGTACGTCGTGGGCGATGCGCGGCGCGACGTCGAGGCGGCGGCCGCGGCCGCCGCCCGTCCGGTGCTGGTGCTGACGGGAAAGGGGCGCCAGACGCGCGCTGAGGGCGAGCTCCCCCGCGGCACCGAGGTGTTTGCGGACCTGGCTGCGTTCGCCGAGCGTATAGCGCCATGAGCCTGGCGCGGTCGGTGCTGTTCGCGGCGGCGCTCACCGTCATCACCCCGCCTTACACCCTGATCGCTCTTGCCACCTTTGCGCTGCCGCGCATGGCGCGCTACCGGATCATTTCGGGCTGGTCGCGGCTGGTGCTGTTTTTCGCGAAGACGATCCTGGGTATCGACTGGCGGGTCGAGGGACGCGAGAACCTGCCCTCGCGGCCCTCAGTGATCCTCGCCAAGCATCAGTCGGCCTGGGAGACGCTCGCGTTCCAGCACATCTTTCCGCCACAGGTGCACGTGCTGAAACGCGAGCTTCTCTGGATCCCGTTCTTCGGCTGGGGCCTCGCGCTGATGAGCCCCATAGCCATCAACCGCTCGCGCGGCGCCGCGGCGCTGCGCAGCGTCGCGCGCCGCGGCCGCGAGCGCCTCCAACAGGGATTCTGGGTGGTGGTGTTTCCCGAAGGCACGCGCGTCGCGCCGGGCGAGAGCCGTGAATACCAGGTCGGAGGCGCCTGGCTCGCCGCCGCGAGCGGTGCGCCGGTGGTGCCGGTTGCGCATAACGCGGGCCTGTACTGGCCGCGCAACGCGTTCCTGAAACGCTCCGGCACCGTCACCGTGCGGATCGGTCCGGCGATCGACTCCGCGAACCGCGACCCGAAGGAGATCAACGCAATCGCCCGGGCATGGATCGAAGGGCAACAGAAGGCATTGGTCTGATCCTGAGAACGAGGAGATACAGATAGCATGAGAATTCTGCATACCATGCTGCGTGTCGGCGACTTGCAGCGCTCCGTCAAGTTCTACACCGATGTGCTCGGAATGAAGCTGCTGCGCACCACCGATCGTCCGGAGCAGAAGTACTCGCTCGCCTTCGTCGGCTACGACGGCGAGGACAGGAGCGCGGTGCTCGAGCTCACTTACAACTACGGCGTCGAGCGCTATGACCTGGGATCGGCCTTCGGTCACGTTGCGATCGAGGTGCCCGACGTGAAAAGGGCTTGCGAGGGAGTCAAGCGCCACGGCGGCAAGGTGACGCGCGAGCCCGGCCCGGTGAAAGGCGGCACCAGCGTCATTGCCTTCGTCGAGGACCCCGACGGCTACAAGATCGAATTCATCGAAAGGCCCCTTCGAGACCTTGAAGAGCTTTTTCATGCGGAAGCGCGCCTGCAGGGCGACCGACAGCCGCCCGTAAGCCGCGCTCGAGGGCGCCGCGACCATGCGCTCGACCACTTCGAGTTGCAGCATGAAATGCAGGTCGCGCATGCGCTGCGCGTGGCGGGCGAGGTGAAACAGCAGCGGCGTCGAGATGTTGTAAGGCAAATTCCCAACCACGCGCAGGCCGGCCGGAAAGCGCCCGAAGTCGAACTCGAGCGCGTCGGCGCAGTGCACCGTGAGCTGGTAAGGCGGAAACTGCGCCGCGAGGCCCGCCGCGAGATCGCGGTCGAGCTCGATCGCCTCGAGCTTGCCGGCGCGCTCGAGCAGCGGCCGGGTGAGCGCGCCTTCGCCCGGACCGATTTCGACCAGGAAGTCATCCCGGGAAGGACCGATGGCCTCCACGATGCGCGCCAGGACCCGCGGGTCGTGAAGGAAGTGCTGACCGAATCTCTTACGCCGCCGATGCGAGATCAATGGCGAGCCTGACCGCCTCGATGAGGCTTCCCGGTTCGGCGCGCCCGGTGCCGGCGAGATCGAGCGCCGTGCCGTGGTCGACCGAGGTGCGCACGAACGGCAGACCGAGGGTCACGTTCACGCCCCGGCCGAACGATGCGTATTTCAGGACCGGAAGGCCCTGGTCGTGGTACATGGCGAGCACGCAGTCCGCGTGCCGCAGCCGCTCGGGAACGAACAGCGTGTCCGCGGGGATCGGCCCGCTCGCGGCGATGCCTGCGGCCGCAGCCTCCGCGACGGCGGGCGCGATGACCTCCCGGTCTTCGGTGCCGAGATAGCCACTCTCGCCGCCATGCGGATTCAGCCCCGCGACCAGGATGCGCGGCTGGCTCAGGCCGAAACGGCGCCGCAGATCCCGGTCGATCACGGTCAGGGTCTTTCTCAATCCCTGGCGCGTGATGGCGCGCGGCACCTCCGACAGCGGCAGGTGCGTGGTGGCGAGGGCGACTCTCAGGCCGCCGCCGACCAGCAGCATCACCACATGGTCGGCCTTCGCGCGCTGCGCGAGAAATTCGGTATGCCCGGTGAACGCGATGCCGGCATCGTTGAGCACGCTCTTTTGCACCGGAGCGGTCACCATCGCGGCGAACTCGCCCGCGAGGCAGCCGTCGACGGCCCGCTCGAGGAGCCGCAGGACGTAACGGCCGTTCGCCGGGTCGAGTTGTCCGGGAACGCGCGGCCGCTCGAGCGCGACATGCTCGATGTGCGGGCAGCCCGCGAGCAGCGCGCGATCGCCGATCACGACGATGCGCGCCGGGAAGGCTTCGCGCGCGAGCCTCACGCAGAGCTCGGGGCCGATGCCGGCCGGTTCTCCCGAGGTGACCGCGATGGCCGGGCGCGGCCCTATCTTTCCTCCAGCCGCAGCTCGACGTAGGTCTGGTCGCGAAGCTGGCGCAGCCATTCGAGATAGGCCTCGTCGGCCTTGCGCTCGCGCAGCACCTGGCGCGCCTGCAGCCGCTTGCGCTCGGGGCTCATGTCGGCCGAGCGGCGCTCGAGCACCTGCATGAGGTGATAGCCGAAGGGCGTGCGCACCGGCTCGCTGATCTCGCCGATCTTCAGGTCCTGGTAGGCGCGCTCGAAATCAGGCACCGTGTCGCCCGCATACACCCAGTCGAGCTCGCCGCCGCGCGCAGCGGTGGCATCGTCGGAGTTGGCGCGCGCCATCTCGGCGAAATCGGCCTCCCCGCTCACGATGCGACGACGCAGGTCGGCCAGGCGCCGTCGCGCCTCGGTTTCGGACAGCGTTTCGCTCGAGCGGATCAGGATGTGGCGCAGCCGCGTCTGGGCCACCGGCGCATCGCTGATCCCGGCGCTGCGGCGCTCGAGGAGCTTCAGAATGTGAAATCCAGCCGGGCTCCTCAGCACCGGGCTGACTTCGTCCCGATTCATCTTCGCCAGCGCGTCGGCAAACAGCTCGGGTAGCCGGTCGTGCGCCCGCCAGCCGAGCGCGCCCCCTTGCAGCGCCTCCGGCGCATCCGAGTAGCTCGCTGCGAGCTTCGCGAAGTCGGCGCCGGCGCGCGCTTCGGCGAGCGCTTTTTCCGCCCGGGAGCGCGCCGCTTCGACGCGCTCCGGGCTCGCCTGCTCTGGGACCCGCACCAGGATGTGCGCCAGGTTGTATTCCGCGCGCTCTGCGGGCGCCGCCTTCATGGCCTCGAGGAACAGATCGATTTCGCTGTCGCTCACCTGGATCTTGTCGTCCACCTCGCGCTCGCGCAGGCGCGTCAGCGCGATCTGCTCGCGCACGTCCTGGCGGAACAGGTCGAACGGCAGCCCGTCGCGCTCGAGCGCCGCGCGGAAATCGGCGAGCGACAAGTTGTTCGACTGGGCGATGCGCTGCACCGCGCGGTCGAGCTGCAGCTCATCGACGCGGATGCCCGTGTCGCGCGCGAGCTGCGTCTGCGCCTTGTCGAGGATCAGCCGCTCGAGCATCTGGCGCTCGAGCACCGCGCGCTCGGGCGGCGGCGTGCCGCGGCGCCGCAGCTGCCGCTCGGCGGCGGCCACCGCATCGTTCAGCTCCGAAGCCGTGATCACTTCCTTGTTGACGATCGCGACGATGCGGTCGACCGACGAGGCGCCCTGCGCGCGCGCCGGGAGCGCAGACGCGAGAAGTACCGCCAGAAGCAGAATCCTGCGCATCTAGAACACCTGTTCGAAGGGCAGCCGCGGACGCACGGACGGCGGCGCGAGCGACTGATCGCGCGGGCTGGTGGTCGAGTACCCCGGCACATTGCGCTTCAGGAATTCCGACGCCTGGTCGGTGCCCAGCTGTCCAAGCCCGGTGAATTCGATCTGAAAAATGAGAGCCGTAGAGGCCACGCCCGCCGCCGCCTGAATGCGTTGCACGACCGACCGGAACACCCAGCATCCCGCGTTGTATTCGAACCCGGCCAGGCCCTCGAGCAGCCGCTTGTCGAGCAACGAGTAATTGTACCGCCCGACGCCGTACCAGCCCTGAGCGAGCGGCCACTGGCCCGACAGGTCGATCTGCCTGATGGCGTCGCCGGCAGTGTCTGGCGTCGCTCGATTGAAGCGGTAGCTCGCATTGAGGACCTTGGCGATCTCCGGCGCATAGCGCCCCGAGAGCGAGAAGCGCTGCACCCGCCCCTCGCGCAGGAAGTATTCGGTGGTGGCGTCAAAGGTCCACTCCCGGGAGGGGCGTCCCCCGACCGAGGCGAGGATGTTCGACTCGGTCGAGTTGCGCAGTGTCGAGGTCGGCGTGAGCCCGACCCGTTCGTCGCGGAAGTAGTAGCGCTGCCCGATCGTGCCGCGCAGCGCCTCCTGGCCGTTCTGCGCCAGCAGGCGCGAGGTGAGCGCGAGCGTCAACTGGTTGGCGTCGCCGAAGCGGTCGCCGCCGGAGAAGCGGTTCTCGGTGAAGAGCTGCGGGTAGTTGAAGTCCGCGAGCGCGGTGTCGAACAGCGGGATCTGGTCCTGGTTGCGGTAGGGCACGTAAACGTAGAACAGCCGCGGCTCGAGCGTCTGCGTGACGCTATTGCCCAGGAAACGCGCATCGCGCTCGAACACCAGGCCGTTGTCGATGCTCAGCCAGGGGATGGCGACGCGCGGTGCGGCGTCCTGCCCATCAGCGGCCCGATCGAGGCTGTAGCCGGCGTAGCGCATGCCGGCCTTCGGCGTGATGAACCAGCCGGCGCCGAGCAGCGGCATGGCGAGCGAAGGATTGGCGCTGTAACGCGAGCCCTCGACCAGGGTTTCATGCCTGAAGCGGACGAACTCGGCGCTGAAGCCGCCGTCCAGGACGCGGCCGAGGTCGCCCTTGCCGCTGATCAGATTGAACTGCGGCAGCCGGTCATAAGGCGGCACGATCGGCGCGAGCGGGTCCTGCAGGGTCTGGAAGCGCTGCATGCGCGCCTGCAAGGTGGTCCCGGAGCCGAGCGCCGTATTCCTGTAAGTCACATAGCCGTCCTGCGGCAGCGTGCGCAGCGACACCTGCCTCACCTGGCTCGCGAGGTCGACGAAATAGCGGTTGTCGGATACCTTGTTGTAATCGACCTGAGCCGTCAGGTTCGGACGGATCGTCTGCGCGTGCTGCAGCGATACGCCCCTTCTCGATTCACCGAATTCCTTGTCGTTGGGCAGGTATTCGAGCTTCAGCTCCCCCGCATACGAGCTCTGGAGATACCGCACCTGGTTCTTGAGCTGCTCGCCGCGCTTCGCCATGTACACCGGGGTAAGCGTCGCGTCGAGCTCGGGCGCGATGTTCCAGTAATACGGAATTCCGACTTCCAGGCCGCGCCGGCTGTTTTGCGAGTAATACGGCGTGAGCAGTCCGCTCTTGCGCCGGCTCTCGAGCGGAAAGCTGATATACGGCGCCGCCAGCACGGTGTGGTCGAAGAAGCGAAAACGCGGGTAGCGCGCGCGGCCTTCGTCCGCGTCATAGTCGAGCTCCAGCTCGTCGGCCTCGAGGCGCCAGTCCTCCTGCCCGGGCTGACAGGTGGTGAAGGTCCCGTTGAGCAGCCGGTAGCGCCCCTTGCCGAGAAATTCGATGCGCTCGGCGCCGCCGCGCGCCGCGCGCTCGCGCTCCAGCAGGTAGCCGGGCTGCTCGAACACTCCGCTATCGTCCGCAGTGTTGTACTGCAGCCGCGGCCCGAAGAAGCGGTCGGCGCCGCTCTGCAGCCGCACCCCGCCCTCGCCCGTCAGGCGGCCGAACTCCCGGTTGAAGCGCAGCTCCTCGCCGAAGATGCTCAGGTCATCGCGCCGGATTTCCGCCCTGCCGCGCGCCGTGACCTCGAGGTCGCCCACGCCCTCGATCGTCTCGGCGTCGATGGTCGTCGCTCCCATGGCATCCTTGCCGGCGGTTTGCGCGAGGACTGGCGCGGCGGCAACGAGCGCGACGGCCAGCGTCGCAAAGCGGTACGGCATCGAGCGACGAAGGATCTTTTTAGTTAGAATTTTCAATGATACACGCCGATACGCGGCGCGAAGCCCTGAGCGACTGGCTGGGTGCGCAATTGCGCGCCGCGCGCTTCTCTCTGGAACCCGCATCCGAGGACGCCAGTTTCAGACGCTACTGGCGCGCGCGCCTGGAGGACGGCCGCAGCTTCGTCGTGATGGACGCGCCGCCCGACAAGGAGGATTGCCGGCCGTTCGTTCGCGTCGCCGGCCTGCTGCGTGCCGCCGGCGTGCACGCCCCCGAGATCTTCGCGCAGGATCACGGCCTCGGCTTTTTGCTGCTCGCCGATCTCGGCACGACCCCCTACCTCGAGGCGCTGACCGCGGACAACGCGGCGCGGCTTTTCGCCGATGCCACCGAGGCGCTGCTGCGCTGGCAGCTCGCTACCCGCCAAGGCGAGCTGCCGCCTTACGACGAAGCCCTGCTTCGTCGCGAGATGAATCTCTTCCCCGAGTGGTATATCGCGCAGCATTTGAAAATTGATCTCTCTCTTGATCAGAAAAGATCGCTTGAAAACATCTTTGCCTTGCTCGCCAAGGACGCGCTGGCGCAGCCCAGGGTCTACGTGCACCGCGACTACATGCCGAGAAACCTGATGGTGTGCGAGCCCAACCCGGGCGTGCTCGACTTCCAGGACGCGGTGCTCGGTCCGATCACCTACGACATGGTTTCGCTGCTGCGCGACGCTTTCATCAGCTGGGATGAGGAACGGGTGCTCGACTGGGGCGTGCGCTACTGGGAAAAGGCGAAGCGCGCGGCACTGCCGGTGATGGCCGACTTCCCGGAGTTCTGGCGCGCATTCGAGTGGATGGGGCTGCAGCGCCACCTCAAGGTGCTCGGTATCTTCGCCCGCATCCGCTACCGCGACGGCAAGCCGAAGTATCTCGAGGACACGCCGCGCTTCATCGGCTACGCGCGCGCGGTCGCGACCCGCTATCGCGAACTCGCGCCTCTCGCGAGACTGCTCGACGAAATTGAATGAAGGCGATGATCCTGGCTGCCGGGCGCGGCGCGCGCTTGCGTCCGCTAACCGACACGCTGCCCAAGCCGCTCGTTCGGGCAGGAGGCAAGGCCCTGGTCGCATGGCATCTCGAGCGCCTTGCCGCGGCCGGCTGTCGCGACGCGGTGATCAACGTCTCGCACCTCGGCGATCGCATCATCGAGCACGTCGGCGACGGCGCCCGTTATGGCCTGCACATCGCCTACTCGCGCGAGCGCGAGCCGCTGGAGACCGCGGGCGGCATCGCGCAGGCGCGCGGGCTCCTGGGAACGGACCCTTTTCTCGTTCTCAACGGCGACATCTACTGCGAGGTCGACGTAGCGCGCCTGCTCGGTGTGACACTGGACGAGCGGCTGGCGCACCTCGTGCTCGTGCCCAATCCGCCGCATCATCCTGCCGGAGACTTCACGCTTGAAGCCGGAACCATCGGCAACGCCGCGACAGCGCGCTACACTTATGCAGGCGTGGCCGTCATCTCGCCGGCCCTCGTCGCAGGCGTGCAACCCGGCGGCAAGGCGCAACTGGCGCCGTTATTGCGCGCCGCGGCCGAGAAAGGGCTGATCAGCGGCGAGCTTTACACCGGAATATGGCAGGACGCGGGTACGGCCGAACGACTCGTCGAACTAGAGGCGCAACTGGCATCGCGAAATGAAAATCGCTGAAGACGCGTTGCTCTACAGGAAGCGCCGCGAGCGGCTGGCGCGGGCCATGCAGGCGGGGATCGCGGTCATCCCGACCGCGCCCGAGCGCGTGCGCAACCGCGACTCGCACTACCCGTACCGCTTCGACAGCCACTTTTATTATCTGACGGGCTTCGCCGAGCCCGGCGCCGCCCTGATCATCGTCGCCGGCGAGGCGCCGAGGTCGCTGCTTTTTTGCCGCACCCGCAGCGCGGAGCGCGAGATCTGGGAGGGGTTTCGCTACGGCCCCGAGGCGGCGCGCGAGCGCTTCGGTTTCGACGCCGCGCACCCGATCGAAGCGCTCGACGAGGCGCTCGCCGGCCTGCTCGAGAACCAGCCCGCGCTCTATTACCCGGTCGGCGACGACCCGGAATGGGACGCGCGCGCCATGAAGTGGCTGAATGCGGTACGCGCCCGCGTGCGCGCGGGCGTCGCCGCGCCCGATCGTGTCCAGGACGTGCGCGCGCTGGTCGACGACATGCGCGTGGTGAAGGACCCGCACGAGCAGTTGCTGATGCGGCGCGCGGCGCGCATCGCCGCGGCGGCGCACCGCCGGGCCATGCAGTGCGTGCGGCCCGGACGCAACGAGTACGAGATCGAGGCAGAGCTGCTGTATGAATTCCGCCGCAGCGGCGCGCAGTTTCCCGCCTACTCGCCGATCGTCGCGGGCGGCGCCAATGCCTGCGTGCTGCACTACGTGTTCAACGACGCGACGCTGCGCGACGGCGATCTGCTGCTGATCGATGCCGGCTGCGAGCTCGACGGCTACGCCTCGGACATCACGCGCACCTTCCCGGTGAACGGACGCTTCAGCGGCGCGCAGCGCGAGGTCTACGAGCTGGTGCTCGCCGCGCAGCACGCGGCAATCGACAAGGTGCACGCGGGAAGCGAGTGGATCGCGCCGCACGACGCGGCGGTGCGCGTGCTGGCGCAGGGCATGCTCGACCTCAAGCTGCTTGCCGGGACTCTCGACGAGGTGCTCGAGAAGGAGAGCTACAAGCGCTTCTACATGCATCGCACCGGGCACTGGCTCGGGCTCGACGTGCACGATGCAGGCGACTATCGGCGCTCGGGCAAATGGCGCGCGCTGGCGCCCGGCATGACGCTCACCGTCGAGCCCGGCCTCTACATCCGCGCGGCGGACGACATCCCGGAGCGGCTGCGCAATCTCGGCGTGCGGATCGAGGACGACCTGCTCGTCACGGCGAGCGGCTGCGAAATTCTCACCGCCGAGGCGCCGAAGTCGGTGGACGACATCGAGGCGCTGATGCGCGATGCCCGAGCGCGGCATTGACGTATTGATCCGCGGCGCGGGGCCGGTCGGCTGCGCCCTCGCCCTCGGCCTGCGCGGCTCGGGTCTGGAGGTTGCCGTCCTCGATGTTTCAGCTGCAAAATCCTCTTTCAGGCCTATCGCGCTTTCGTATGCGAGCCGGCTGATCCTCGAGCGCATCGGCGCATGGCAGGGGCTCGCGTCGACGCCGATCGAAACGATCCACGTATCGCAACGCGGCGGGTTCGGGCAAACGCGGCTCGAGGCGGCCGACGCGGGCGTTCCGGCACTCGGTTATGTAACTGATTATTCGAATCTGGCCGGCATTTTGCGAAGCCGGGTACAGCCCTTGATTACACAAGATGAAATTGCGGCGCGCTGCGTGGTCCACGCCGAGGGCGCGTCGGTGCAAGCCGAAGAAAAGCGTTACGCGCAGGACGCCGTCGTGGCGCTCGTGACGGTCGACCCGTCCTCGCGCGGCGTGGCGTTCGAACGCTTCACCGCAGACGGCCCGCTCGCGCTGCTGCCGCTCGGCGGCCGTTACGCGCTCGTATGGAGCACCCGGCCGGAAAAGGCCCGGGCCCTGGTTGAGGCGCCCGAACCACAGTTCCTTGCCGAGCTCGCGGCCGCCGCCGGCGGCCGGCCCGGCCGGCCGCTGCAGGCCGAGACGCGCATGACGCTGCCACTCGTGCTACGCGTGCGGGCGACGCGCGTCGCGCCGCGCGAGGTGTTTATCGGCAACGCGGCGCAGACGCTGCATCCGGTCGCCGGCCAGGGGCTCAACCTCGGCCTGCGCGACGCCTGGGACCTCGCCGAGGCTTGGCGCGCGGGCGGTGACCCGGGCGGCGCCGCAATGCTCGCGCGCTACGCCGCGCGCCGGCGCGCGGACGCCGCCGCGACCATCCGGCTCACCGATTTTCTCGCCGGCGCATTCCTCGGCACGAGCCGCCTGGGCCGCGGCGCACGCGGCGCGGCGATGGCCATGCTCGACATTTTTCCTCCCGCGCGGCGGTTTTTTGCGCGCCGCCTGATCTACGGACCCTCCGCGCTGCCCTGAAAAAAATCCTGGATTCTTTTTCGCAATAAAACGGGCTAGAATCCGCTTCCCTCCAACGTCAACCACGAAATGAGAATCGGCGCGCATCAACTGCGCAACGGGTTGTTCGTCGCTCCGATGGCGGGGATCACCGATCGCCCGTTCCGGCGCCTTGCTAGGCGCTACGGCGCCGCGCTCGCGGTCTCCGAGATGGTGTCGTCGAGGCCCGAGCTGCGTGAATCGCGCAAGACCCGCCTCAGGGTGGACCACGCTGGCGAGCCCGGCCCGATTTCGGTACAGATCGCAGGCAGCGATCCGCGCCTCCTCGCCGATGCCGCCCGCTTCAACGTCGAGCGCGGCGCCGAAATCATCGACATCAACATGGGCTGCCCGGCCAAGAAGGTATGCAATGTCGCAGCCGGCTCGGCCCTGCTCGAGGACGAGCCGCGGGTGGCGCGCATTCTCGAAGCGGTGGTCGCCGCAGTTGATGTTCCCGTTACGCTCAAGATCCGCACCGGACCCGTTCCGGACCGGCGCAATGCCGTGCGCATCGCGCGGCTCGCCGAAGCAGCCGGCGTGCAGCTCCTCGCCATTCACGGCCGCACGCGCGCCTGCATGTTCGAGGGCCGCGCCGAATACGACACCATCGCGGAAGTGAAATCGCGGTTGCGCATCCCGGTGATCGCCAACGGCGACGTGCGCACGCCCGAGGACGCGAAGCGCGTTCTCGAGGCGACCGGCGCCGATGGCGTCATGGTGGGGCGCGCGGCGCAGGGCCGGCCGTGGCTCTATCGCGAGATTTCGCACTACCTCGAGACCGGCGAGCGGCTGGCGCCGCCGCCGGCTGCCGAGATGGCTGCGGTGCTCCTCGAGCATCTCGAGGGGCTGTACACGCTGTACGGGGCGGAGCAGGGGCCCCGGGTGGCGCGCAAGCACATCGGCTGGACGGTGCGCGAGCTGCCCGGAGGGGAGGCGCTGCGCTGCGCGGTAAACGCGATCGACGCCGCGGCGGCGCAGTGCACAGCAGTAAACGACTATTTCGAGAGACTCGCCGCATGAGCCGCAGCAATGAGCTCGCAGACTGCGTCAAGCGCTCGCTCGAGCGATACTTCAAGGACATGGACGGCGAGAAGCCGACCTCGATCTACGAGATGGTGCTGAAGAACATCGAGAAGCCGATGATCGAGACGGTGCTCGGCAAGGCCTCGGGCAACCAGTCGCTCGCCGCCGAGATGCTCGGCGTGACCCGCAACACGCTGCGCAAGAAAATGCGGCAGCTGCGAATCAAAGGGTAGTGACGAAGGTCAGCCGGGCGCTTCTCAGCGTCTCCGACAAGTCAGGCATCGTCGAGTTCGCCCGCGCGCTCGCCGCGCTCGGCGTCGAGCTCATTTCCACCGGCGGCACGGCGCAGCTGCTCGCCAAGGAATCCGTCGCGGTAACCGAGGTCTCGGCCTATACGGGATATCCCGAGATGCTCGATGGCCGGGTGAAGACGTTGCATCCCAAGATTCACGGCGGCCTGCTCGCGCGCCGCGACGATCCCGCGCATCTCGCGGCCCTGAAGAGCGCGGGCATCGCGCCGATCGATCTCGTGGCGGTGAACCTCTATCCGTTCCAGGCGACGGTGGCCGATCCCGACTGCAGCTTCGACGCAGCGGTCGAGAACATCGACATCGGCGGACCCGCGCTGCTGCGCGCGGCCGCCAAGAACCATGGCGGAGTCACGGTGGTGGTCGACCCGGCCGACTACCC
>WNGG01010467.1_pt1 | contig 17865 bp, 18 predicted proteins | sample 5400661 | NCBI WGS metagenome assembly WNGG01 (sample SAMN13153372, study PRJNA577476) | soil metagenome | isolation source: 100 cm soil or saprolite under Garry oak tree replicate 1 | place: USA:California | collected 2016-06-15
GAGCCGCTTGTAGTGGTTATGGACCGCGACCGAGAGCACCTTCTTGGCGTGATCCTGGCCGATCACGTAATCGTCGAGAACCTTGCGGATCTCCTTCGGGGTCGGAATCCCGTCGCGCGACTTCACCAGCGAGGACTTGTTCTCCTCGCGGATGATGTCCATGCACAGCTCGACGCACTCGTCGCAGATGAACACGGTCGGGCCGGCAATGAGCTTGCGCACCTCGTGCTGGCTCTTGCCGCAGAAGGAGCAATAGAGCGTGTTCTTGGAGTCGCCGCTGCCGACCTTGCTCATTCCGCTCTCCGTCACCTGCGCGGACGCTGCCGCGCCCGAATCCCGTCCCTAGCATTCCCCGCGCTAAGAATCCGTAGCGCTCAACGTATAAACCGCCCCGGAACGGGCAACCCGCCGTCGACCCCCGCGCCTAGCGAAGCATGCTAAGGGACCGCGGATCAAGAATTGATTAACGATAAAGCCGCGGACGGCCCGGCCTATTCCGGCGATTCGCCGCCGCCGCGGCGGTATTTCGCCGCGGCGAGCCGAAATCGGGGTCCCCCGCGCCGAAAACGCGCTGCCGCTCAGGCCTTTGCGGCGGCATCCTCGACCGGCCGCTTCTCGATCACCTTGTCGATCAGCCCGAATTCCTTGGCCATTTCGGCGGTCATGAACTTGTCCCGCTCGAGCGCGTCCTCGATCTTCTTCAGCGGCTGGCCGGTGTGCTTGACATAGATCTCGTTGAGCCGCTGCTTCAAGTTCAAGATTTCTTGAGCGTGCAGCATGATGTCGGTCGCCTGGCCCTGGAAGCCGCCGGAGGGCTGATGGACCATGATTCGGGCGTTGGGGAGCGCGAAGCGCAGGTCCTTTTCGCCGGCGGCGAGCAGCAGCGATCCCGCCGAGGCCGCCTGGCCGACGCACAGCGTCGACACCGCCGGGCGCACGAACTGCATGGTGTCGTAGATGGCGAGCCCCGAGGTGACCACGCCGCCGGGGGAGTTGATGTACATATTCACTTCTTTCTTCGGATTGTCGGCCTCCAGGAAGAGAAGCTGCGCGACCACCAGCGAGGCCATGCCGTCCTCGATCGGGCCGGTGATGAACACGATGCGTTCCTTGAGCAGTCGCGAATAAATGTCATAGGCCCGCTCGCCCCGGTTGGTCTGCTCGACCACCATGGGCACGAGGTGTTGCATGTAGACTTCGCGAGGATCTTTCATTCAAGCATTCCTTGGTCTCGGCATTCGCGAATCACCCGGGCTCGCGGCCGCCGTTTCCGATGACCCGACCCGGCATCGGGCGTCAAGCGGCAGCCACGCCCGTCAGGCCGCCGCCTTGTCCTCGTCGTCCTTGTAAAGCTCCTCGCGCGACACCGATTTCTCGGTCACCTTGACCAGCTCGAGCAGGAAGTCGACGGCCTTCTCCTCGTAGATCGGTGCGCGCAGGCTCGCCACGGCGACGGGGTTCTTGCGGTAATAGTCCCAGATCTGCTGCTCCTGGCCGGGGAACTGGCGCGCCCGCTCGACGATCGCGCGGTTGAGCTCCTCGTCCGTCACCTTGATATCGTTCTTTGCACCGATTTCCGCAATGACGAGGCCGAGCCGCACCCGCCGCTCGGCGATCCCGCGATACTCGGCCCTGGCGGCCTCCTCGGTCGTGTTCTCGTCCGCGAAGGTGCGGTTCTGCGCCTTGAGGTCGGACTCCACGGTGCGCCACACGTTGGCGAACTCCTCCTCGACGAGGGTCGGCGGCAGCTCGAACCTGTGGCGCTCGTCGAGCGCGTCGAGCAGCGTGCGCTTGAGCCGGCGCCGGCTTTCGGCCGCGTGCTCGCGCGCAATCCGCTCCTTGACCGCATCCTTGAGCTTGGCGAGCGACTCCAGGCCGAGCGATTTCGCGAACGCGTCGTCGAGCGTGACCGTTCCGGGCGCGTCGATCGACTTGGCCACGACCTCGAACGTCGCCTCTTTGCCGGCGAGATCGGGCGTGAGGTAGTTTTCGGGAAACCGTGCCGTGACCGTACGCGTCTCGCCCGCCGCGATGCCGAGGAGCTGGTCCTCGAAGCCCGGAATGAACGACTTCGACCCGAGCTCGACCGCGACGTCCTCTCCGGTCCCGCCCTCGAACGGCTTGCCGTCGATCATGCCGGTGAACGAGACGGTGATCTTGTCGCCGGTCTCCGCCTCGGCGCCCTCGCCTTTCGGCTGGAACGGGCGGTTCTGCTCGACGATCCTGCCGAGCGCCTCCTCGACCTCCAGATCGGCCACCTCGGCGGTGAGCCTGTCGAGGCCGATGGTGGAAAAGTCGGCAAGCTCGATCTTGGGCAGGATCTCGATCGCCACCGAATAGGCGAGGTCGGCGTTGCCCTCGACCATGGCCTTGACCTCGCCTTCAGCCTCCGGCCAGGTCACCTTCGGCTCCATGGCGAGCTTGAAGCCGTTGTCGGACACGATCGACGCGTTCGCTTCGCGGACCGCCTCGTCGATGGTCTCGGCCCTCACCGCCTTGCCGTAGACGCGCTTGAGATGATCGACCGGCACCTTGCCGGGGCGAAAGCCGTTGATGCGAATGCGGCCCTTCAATTCGTCGAGCCGCGCATTGACCTTGGAATCGAGGTCGGTGGCCGGGACCACGACCCGGTATTCGCGCTTGAGCCCTTCGGCCAGAGTTTCCGTCACCTGCATGGCAAGTCCGCTGTGTTGCTGCCCATATGCGCCGGCCGCGCTTGTGCGCGTCTCGCCCCTCCATGTCCGAAAGCCGCGGGCGGCATGGTGCGGGCGGAGGGACTCGAACCCCCACGACTTTCGTCACGGGAACCTAAATCCCGCGCGTCTACCAATTCCGCCACGCCCGCAACGGGGATCGGTGCGCCGGGAGCTTCGGCGGCGCGGCTTATATCACGCGCGCGTTGCGCGGCACCATAAAAATAGGCAAAGCGCAGCCGCTGCGCCATACGCTTGCGCGGCAACCGCCAGGGACCGGCTGCAGGGTCCGCTCATGCCTATGCTCGCGCTGCCCGACCGGCACCGATCCGCCTCGTTGTCCCGTCGGGGCGTCCTGGCCCTTGGCGGGATCGCGCTGGCCGCGGCGGCGCTCCGCCATGACGCGCATGGGCAGGCGGCTGGTGTCCGCAGCCTTGCCGAAGTGCCCCGCATCATCCGCGCCCGGCCCAGCGAGAGCGAGCCGGGCGCCTGGGGCTACGACGGCGCGGTACCGGGACCGCTCCTGCGCGTGCGACGCGGCGAGGAGATCGCCGTCCGCCTCGTCAACGAGCTGCCGGAACCGACTGCGGTGCACTGGCACGGCGTGCGACTGGCCAATGCCATGGACGGGGTCCCCGGACTCACCCAGGCACCGATCGCCCCCGGCGCAAGCTTCGACTATCGCTTCATCGCGCCGGACGCCGGCACGTTCTGGTACCACCCACCGCTCGATTCCGGCACTCAGCTCGACCGCGGCCTCGCCGGCGTGCTCCTGGTCGAGGAGGCAGTCCCGGTCGATGTCGACCGGGACCTAGCCATTCTCCTGTCCGATCGGCAGCTATCCCAATCGGTCGACATCGCCGTGCGTTCGAGCGAGCGGCTGCGGCTTCGCCTCGTCAACGCCACGTACGCCCGCGTGCTCGCCGTGCGGATCGCCGGCCACGCGGCGACCGTGATGGCGATCGACGGCGAGCCGGCCGAACCGTTCGCCGCCCGCAACGGCCGCGTCGCGCTCGGCCCGGGCAACCGTGTCGACCTTTTTGTCGACGTGGCTTTGGCGCCCACCGAGAGCGCGCCGATCGTGGTCGAGACCAACGGCCGCGAATTGACCGTTGCGCGGCTCATCTGCGAGAGCGCGGCCGACGCGCGCCCGCAACGACGCGCTCCGCCGGGACTGCTGCCGCCCAATCCATTGCCGGCCCAGATCGACTTGCGGAACGCGCTCAAGCACGAGGTCGCACTCAGCCGCACGCAAGGCGGCTACGGGCCGCCGCTCTTCTCGGTGCGGCACGGGCGCCCGGTCATGCTCGGCTTGGCCAATCGCGCCGACGCCGCCCAGGCCGTGCACGTACACGGCCACCACTTTCGCCTGCTCGATCGCCTGGATGACGGCTGGAAGCCGTTCTGGCTCGACACGCTGCTCCTGCCGGCTGGAGAGACCGACCACATCGCCTTCGTCGCCGACAACCCCGGCAAGTGGCGGGTTCACGCGCAACAGCTAGGGCAAAACCAAGCCGCCTGGGCCGCCTGGTTTCAGGTGACGTGACCCGTCAATCATCGCGCGGTTCAGCGAATAGCCGCCGATAGACCTGCGGCAAGGTCTCGCTCAAATCTTCGGCGATCAGGCCCGGACCAAACGCGTTGGCCGCCTCGCCGTGGAGCCAGACGGCCGCGGCCGCGGTCTCGAAGGCGGGCATTCCTTGAGCGAGAAGCCCCGCGACCAAACCGGCGAGCACGTCGCCCGAGCCGGCGGTCGCAAGCCAGGGCGGCGCGTTCTCGGCAACGGCGGCACGCCCGTCCGGCGTTGCCACGACGGTGTCGGGGCCCTTGAGCAGCACGATCGCCCCGCTGCACGCCGCCGCCGCCCGCGCTCGATCCAATTTCGAAGCGCTGTCAATGACATCCGTTTCCTTCCTGAACAACCGCGCAAACTCGCCGGCGTGCGGGGTGAGGATCGTCGGCCACTCCGGCCGCGCCGCAACGGCCGTGAACAGGGCCCGCACGTCGTCCGCAAAGCTGGTCAATGCGTCGGCATCGAGCACGACGGCACGCGGACCCGCGAGCGCCGCGGCCACCAGCTCGCGCATGGCCGGCCCGACGCCGCCGCCCGGCCCGAGCACAATGGCGTTGAGGCGGTCATCGGAGAGGAATTGGGACAGCTCGGCCGCCCCGTCGACCGGGCGCACCATGACGGCCAAGCTGGCCGCGGCGTTGACGCCAAGCGCCTCGCGCGGCGACGCGATGGTCACGAGCCCGGCGCCCGAGCGCAGCGCCGCCCGGGCGGCGAGCCGCGCCGCGCCGGTGTGTGCCATCCCGCCCGACACCACGACCGCATGCCCGCGCGCGTACTTGTGGGCGTCCACGCGCGGCACCGGAAACGCCGCGCGCCACAGCGCCGGCACATTGAGAAATGTGTTGGGCCGGACGTGATCGAGCACGTGCGCGGGAATGCCGATGTCCGCCACCTCGAGCCGGCCGCAATGGAGCCGCCCTGGCAGCAGCACGTGGCCCGGCTTGCGGCGGAAGAACGTCACGGTCTCGGCCGCATTGACGGCAAGCCCCATCACCGCCCCGCTCGTGCCGTTGATGCCGCTCGGCAGGTCGACGGCAACGACCGGCGCGCCGCTCCGGTTCATCGCGAGGATCATGTCGCGCGCCAGCCCGGCGACTTCGCGGTCGAGCCCGGCGCCGAACAGGGCGTCGATCACCACGCCGGCGCCGTCGAGCACCGACGGCGTGGCCGGCTCCACGGTCCCGACGAACCGCCGTGCCGCCTCGGCGGCGTCGCCCCTGAGCTTCCCGGCTTCGCCAACGAGCGCCACGCGCACCGGAAACCCGCGTTCGGCGAGAAGCCGCGCCGCAACGAAACCGTCGCCGCCGTTATTGCCCGGCCCCGCCACCACCACGACGCGCGTGCCAAGCGGCCGGCGCGCCACCGCGTCCGCCACGGCACGGCCCGCATTTTCCATCAGCCTGATACCGGAGATTCCGCCGGCGATCGCCAAGCGATCGGCTTCCCGCATTTCCTGGTTGGCCAAAAGCTCGATCATCGCGCCGCGTGCCTGCTTCGGCTCAACCATGGCGCAAGGCGTCCGGTCCGGCAAACCAGGCGACGCGGGCAGCTCCGCCGCGTCGGACGCTGCAGCTGGCCGCAAATTCCGCTGGCCATCAATTCATCAGTTTGCTTACTTCTTAATCAGCGGCCCTGGAGCAGCCCACGCGAGGCAGCCGCAAATCTGGCCTAACAAGCTGGAAATGCATGCGTTTTGCGGGTGCTCCCGCTTGGCACGGACCCTGCTAACGCAAACGCGGTTGCCGCGCCCCTATCGGCCGCGGCGGCTGGGAGACGAAACGCGATGAAGAAGATCGAGGCGGTCATCAAGCCCTTCAAGCTCGACGAGGTGAAGGAGGCCCTGCAGGAGGTCGGCCTGCAAGGCATCACCGTGACCGAGGCCAAGGGCTTCGGCCGACAGAAGGGACATACCGAGCTTTATCGCGGCGCCGAGTACGTGGTGGATTTTCTGCCCAAGGTGAAAATCGAGATTGTGCTGGGCGACGACATGGTCGAAAAAGCCATCGAGGCGATCCGGCGGGCCGCCCAGACGGGGCGGATCGGCGACGGCAAGATATTCGTCTCCAACATCGAAGAAGCCATCCGGATCCGGACGGGGGAGTCCGGACTGGATGCCATCTGATCCGCGTGTTCGCCCGACCTCCCGGGATCCAGTCACAGAAAGGGATAGATACTCATGACGACGGCTAAAGATGTCCTGAAGCTGATCAAGGACAACGACGTAAAATATGCCGACTTCCGATTCACGGACCCGCGCGGAAAGTGGCAGCACGTCACCTGCGACATCACCACCATCGAAGAGGACACGTTCGCCGAAGGCATCATGTTCGACGGCTCCTCGATCGCCGGATGGAAGGCGATCCACGAGTCGGACATGACCCTGATGCCCGATCCGGCGTCCGCCTGCATCGATCCGTTCTATGCCGAGACCACGCTGGTGCTCGTGTGCGACACGCTCGAGCCGTTGACCGGCGAACCCTACAACCGCGACCCGCGCAGCATCGCCAAGAAGGCGGAAGGCCTGGTCAAGTCCTGGGGCATCGGCGACACGGTGTACTTCGGCCCGGAGGCCGAGTTCTTCGTGTTCGACGACGTGCGCTACCGGTCAGACCCCTACAACACCGGCTTTCGCCTCGACTCGGTCGAGCTGCCGACCAACACCGACACCGCCTACGAGGGCGGCAATCTCGGCCATCACATCGGCACCAAGAAGGGCTACTTCCCGGTGCCCCCGCAGGACACCGCGCAGGACATGCGCTCGGAAATGCTCGGCGCCATGGCGCGCATGGGCGTGAAGGTCGAGAAGCACCATCACGAAGTCGGGTCGGCCCAGCACGAGCTCGGCATGCAGTTCGCCCCGCTCACCCGCATGGCCGACCAGCTCCAAATATACAAATACTGCATACATCAAGTTGCCAACGTGTACGGCAAGACCGCGACCTTCATGCCGAAGCCGGTCTACGGCGACAACGGCTCGGGCATGCACTGCCACCAGTCGATCTGGAAGGGCGGCAAGCCGACGTTCGCCGGCAACAAGTACGCCGACCTGTCCGACACGGCGCTGCACTACATCGGCGGCATCCTCAAGCACGCGCGCACGATCAACGCCTTCGCCAACCCGACGACCAATTCCTACAAGCGGCTCGTCCCGGGTTTCGAAGCGCCGGTCCTGCTCGCGTATTCGGTGCGCAACCGCTCGGCCGGCTGCCGGATTCCGCTCGCGTCCTCGCCCAAGGGCAAGCGCGTCGAGGTGCGCTACCCCGACCCGCTCGCCAATCCCTACCTCGCCTTCGCGGCCATGCTCATGGCCGGCCTCGACGGCATCAAGAACAAGATCGATCCGGGTCCGGCGACCGACAAGGACCTCTACGACCTGCCGCCGAAGGAGCTGAAGAAGATCCCGACCGTGTGCGGATCGTTGCGCGAGGCGCTCGGCTATCTGTCTAAGGATCGCGAGTTCCTCAAGGCCGGCGGCGTGTTCGACGACGATTTCCTCGACAGCTACACCGAGCTGAAGATGCAGGAGATCATCCGCTTCGAGCACACCCCGCATCCGGTCGAGTTCGACATGTACTACTCGGCCTAAGCATGATCCCGAAAAGTGGGTACCGGTTTTCGGAAAGGATCATGCTTCGGCGTTAAGAGCTTCCTCCCACGTCGCGGCAACGCGGCGACCTTCAGGGCGCTCCTCGGAGCGCCCTTTTTTCTTGGCGGCTCAGACCAGGAGGAATGCGAACGCGAGCCCGGCGACGATCGCCGCGGTGCGCAGCCGCCGGCGCGGCCGCGGCGGCGGCCGATACGCGCCCTGGGCGCGGCGCTCGCGGATCAGATCGGCTTCGTATTCGTCGGCGGAGGAGAACAGACAGGCAAGCGCGAGGCCGGCCCGCTCGGCGGCGGCGCGCAGCGCGATAAGTTCGGCCTCGACCTCGCCGACGGTGCGATAGCGCATCATGCGCCAAGCTTAAGGGCAACACGGTAAACGCTTCGTTTCGGATCGGTCGCAACACATCGCCCAAGTGCCCATCACGCCGCCTTTTCCACCGCTTACGGCGATCCGCTGCCGCCGCTTCGAGCGGGTCCGAGGGTTAATCCGTGTTAACAATGTCGTCGTGCCGTCGTGTCTGCGTCATTACGTGCGCTGGCGCGAAAATGGGGGAATGACGATGAAACAAATGACCGCCGCTCGGTGTCTCATTGCCGCATTCGCATGGGCCATCGCCGGACCAGCGCAAGCGCAAACGGTCTATCCGATCAACCGCGCCGAAATCCTTGCCGGCAGCAGGTTCGATCTCAAGGTCGAGTTTCCCGAGGCGCCCGCAGCCGACGCGGTTCGCGTCACGATCAACGGCATCGAGGCGGCCGCGCTCGTCGGCCGCCCGGCATCGTTCGTTCAGCGCGAGGACGGCCGCGACCATTCGGCCTATTGGATCCGCGACGCCGTCCTGACGAAACCCGGCATCTACACGGTCCAGGCGACGGCGGGCGAGCGGAGCGCGCGCGTGACCTGGGAGGTGTTCGACACCGCGGGGGGCGGCAACGCGAAGAACGTCATTCTGTTCATCGGCGACGGCATGTCGGTCGCCCACCGGACCGCCGCGCGCGTGCTGTCGAAGGGACTGGTCGAGGGCCGCTACGGGGGCGAGCTTGCCATGGACGACATGCCCCATATGGCGCTGGTCTCCACGTCGGGCACCGACGCGGTGGTCACCGACAGCGCCAACAGCATGAGCGCCTACACCACCGGCCACAAGTCATGCGTCAACGCGCTCGGCGTCTACTGCGCGCAGAACGCAAGCCCGCACGATCATCCGCGCGTCGAGACGATCACCGAGCTGGTCAAGCGCATGCGCGGCATGGCGGTCGGCGTGGTCACCAACACGGAAATCGAGGACGCAACGCCGGCCGGAATGGTGGCGCACACCCGGCATCGCGCCGACTACGACTACATCGTGCGAAGGTTCTTCGAGCTGCAGCCCGAGGTGATCATGGGCGGCGGCACGCTCAATTTCCTGCCGAAATCGGCCGGCGGGAGGCGAAGCGACGAGGAGGACTACGTCAAGAAGTTCGCCGCGGCCGGCTACACGCACGTGACGACCAAGACCGAACTCGCCGGCGCGGCCGGCAAGGCGACCAAGCTGCTTGGCCTGTTCAACCCGGGAAACATCGACGGCGCGCTCGACCGGTTCTTTCTCAAGAAGGGGAGCGTTCCCAAGTTCCCCGACCAGCTCGACCTCACCGAGCAGGTGCGCGCTGCGCTCGACATCCTCGCCAAAAGCGACAAGGGGTTCGTGCTCATGGTCGAGTCCGGCCGCATCGACAAGTATTCCCATTCGCTCGACTGGGCGCTCATCATTGTCGTTCCCGACCATGCCCACGCCGTGTCGGTGGTCGGCACCTATGATGAGAGCAGGTCCGGCTCGCAGCGCGAGCGGCTCGGCGTCTATGCCCAGTCCTTATTTCCCAATTACCCGCCCGCCAATGCGGATGGGTATCCGGACAAGATCGATGTGTCGCGGCGCCTCGCCGTCGTATTCGGGACCTATCCGGATTACTGCGATCCCGGCCGTCCGTACCTGGACGGCGAAAACGTGCCGGCGGTCGAGGGGGACAAGAAGGGCGTATACGTGCCCAATGAGAAATATTGCGGCGGCGGGGCGCTCCGCCGGGTCGGCAATCTGCCGTTCGGCGTCAGCCAGGGCGTCCACGCAGCCGACGACGTCGTGCTCACCGCGATGGGCCCCGGCGCCGAGATGTTTCATGGTCGGCTCGACAACACGCGTGTGGTAGGTGCGTATGCGGCGATAAAAGCGTTGCCCCGATGCAACGGTCCTCGAGCTAAACGACGTAAGCGCAGCCGGATCGATTGACAGCGCCGACGCGCGCGTGCGTCATCCTCGGAGCAACGATGGGGGTAGCGATGCTTCGCAAGGCAACCTTGGTTCTCGCCATTTCGTTTGCCGGGGGCGCGTTCGAATCCTTCGCCCAGGGGCCGCTTCCGCCGCCACCCTTCCTGCCCAATTTCCAGGGCACGCCGCGCGAGCAGGCCGCTTGCCGGCCGGACGTAGTGAAGATGTGCAAGGATTTCATTCCCGAGACGTCCTGCGCAGCAACGGCCAGCTCCAGTAAGTAAGGCCCGGCATCGAACCGCAGCTGGCCGCGGCGTGTAAACGCGAAGGGCGGCCCGAGGCCGCCCTTCTTGCGTGTTGGCACCAAGCCGTCAGCGCTTCGAGAACTGGAACGAGCGGCGCGCCTTGGCCCTGCCGTACTTCTTGCGCTCGACCACGCGCGGATCGCGCGTCAGGAAGCCGCCGTGCTTCAGGGCGGGGCGCAGGTCCGGCTCGAAATTGGTCAGCGCCTTGGAAATGCCGTGGCGCACCGCCCCGGCTTGGCCCGAGAGGCCGCCACCCGAGACCGTGCAGACCACGTCATACTGGCCTTGACGGTTGGCGGCGACCAGCGGCTGCTGGATCAGCATGCGCAGCACCGGCCGCGCAAAGAACACCTCGACCGGGCGCTCGTTGACCGTCACGTTGCCGGCGCCGGGCCTGATCCATACCCGCGCCACCGCGTTCTTGCGCTTGCCGGTCGCGTAGGCGCGGCCTTGCTTGTCGAGCTTCTGCACGTAGCGCGGCGCCTCGGGAGCGGCGGGCTTGAGTGCGGCGAGCTCTTCGAGCGATTGCATGGTTTCGGCCATGGTCACGCGCTCCTGGTGTTCTTGCGGTTCAAGGCGGCAACGTCGAGGACTTCGGGCTGCTGCGCCGTGTGCGGGTGGTCGGGCCCCTTGTACACCCGCAGATTACCGAGCTGGCGCCGGCCCAGCGGCCCGCGCGGGAGCATGCGCTCCACCGCCTTCTCGACGATGCGCTGCGGAAACTTGCCCTCGAGAATGAACCTGGCGCTGCGTTCCTTGATGCCGCCGATATGGCCGGTGTGGTGCCGATAGACCTTGTTCTGCACCTTGCGGCCCGTCAGCACCACCTTCTCGGCATTGACCACGATGACGTTGTCGCCGCAGTCGACATGCGGCGTGTAGGTCGGCTTGTGCTTGCCGCGCAGCCGAAGGGCGATGAGCGAGGCGAGGCGTCCGACGACGAGCCCCTTGCCGTCGATCAGTATCCACTTCTTGTCGACCTCGGCGGGCTTGGCCGAATAGGTTTTCATGACGTGACCCGTGGCTTGGAAGCGCGGCTTCTACACGAGGCCGGCGCGTCGGTCAACGCACCTCGGTGACGGAAATGTACGCAAATTCAAAGGTATATGGAATAGGTTCAATAATACCATCGGCCAAGTGATTTATCGGTGTGAAGGTATCGAGTAGGTCGAGGTGGCGTGGGCGACAAGCTCGCTCGCGCCTTCCGAGCGCACCCCTATCTCGCCGACGGCCAGCCGCTTGCCGAGCTTGATCAGCCGGCATTCCGCCTCGAGCGGACGCGGCGCCGGCTTGCTGAGGAAGTTGATGTTGAGGTTGGTGGTGACCGCATGCGGCGCCCATCCGATCGAGGCGAGCACGGCCACATACATCGCAAAATCGGCGAGCATCATCATGGTCGCGCCGGAAATCGTCCCGCCCGGCCGCAGCGAGCGCGGGTGGAAACCCTGGCGCACCAGGCAACCGCGGTGCCAGACCTTGAGAATCGTGATCCCGGTCTCGCGATTGAACAGGCGCGGGAACTCGGGCGACAGCAGCCGCTCCAGCTCCTCGGCCGTCAGCTTCGGCTCCTGCGTCATCGATCCCCCCTTTCTCACCTCGCCTGCGAGGCCGCGGATCGGATACAATGCGCAGGCTCGTTCGCAAAGGCCCGGTATCGATGAACGCGCAAAGCTCGGCCGCCCGCGCGGCCCCCGCCCCGGCTCCAATTCTGCTGCGCGAGGACGCGGAGCAGATTGCCGTCCTCACGCTCAACCGTCCGGCCGCGCGCAACAGCCTGTCCGAAGCGATGATCGCGGCGCTGTCGGACGCGCTCGCCGACATCCGCTCCGATACGGCCATACGCGCAGTGGTCCTTGCCGCGAATGGCCCGGCCTTCTGCGCGGGCCATGACCTCAAGGAGCTGACAGCGCGGCGCAGCGACGCCGATCGCGGCCGCGCCTATTATCGGCGCATCATGCAGAGCTGCAGCGCGATGATGCAGGCGATCGTCAATCTGCCGAAGCCGGTGATCGCCGCGGTCCATGCCACCGCTACCGCGGCCGGTTGTCAGCTCGTCGCCAGCTGCGACCTTGCCGTTGCCTCGTCGGCCGCGAGCTTTGCGACGCCGGGCGTGAATATCGGACTGTTCTGCTCGACCCCGATGGTGGCGGTGTCGCGCAACGTCGCGCGCAAGCACGCGATGGAGATGCTGCTCACCGGCGACCCGATCCCGGCGCAGGAGGCGCATCGCATCGGCCTCGTCAACCGCGTCGTTCCTCCGGGGGCCGAGCGCGAGGAGGCGTTCGCGCTCGCCCGCAAGATCGCGGCGAAATCGGCGCTGACGGTCAAGATCGGCAAGGAGGCGTTCTACCGCCAGATCGAGCTCGGGCTTGCCGAGGCCTACGCCTACGCGTCCGAGGTGATGGTCGAGAACATGCTGGCACGCGACGCCGAGGAAGGCATCGGCGCCTTCATCGACAAGCGGCAGCCCAAATGGGAGGACCGCTGATGGCCGCCCTGGCGCTCGCCGCCGGACTTCACCTGCGTCCGGGCGCGTTGCGCCGCGCGTTGGTCGCCGGCATGGGTTGGGGCGTCCCGGTGGCTGCGCTGATCATCGCGCGCGAGGCGTGGGGCTGTGGCGTGCTCTGCCTCACGGAAGCGGCCATGACGCTGACGATATCGGTCGTGACCGGCCTCGTGACGCTGGGACCGCTCGCGGCATTCGGGGCCGGGGCTCGGACCCGCCAGTGACGTGGCCCTTACACCGGCGGCTGCGCATCATTATGTTTCCTGCATGATTTACCTCGACGCGCGCCGATGAACCACGACGGCTATTCCGACCCCTACATCCGCGGCATCCTCAACACCGTGCGGACGATCGCCATGGTGGGGATTTCGCCCAAGGACAATCGGCCGAGCTATTTCGCGTTCAAATATTTGGGTGAGCGCGGCTACAACATGATCCCGGTCAATCCCGGTCAGGCCGGCAAGGAGATTCTCGGCCGCAAGGTTTATGCGCGGCTCGCCGACATTCCCGAACCGGTCGACATGATCGATGTTTTCCGCGCCGCGCAATACGCACCGCAGATCGTCGCCGAGGCGCTTGCCCTGAAAGCGAGGCCGCAGGTGATCTGGATGCAGCTCGGCGTGCGCAACGACGAGGCCGCCGCCACGGCGGAAGCAGCCGGCCTCAAGGTGGTGATGAACCGCTGCCCCAAGATCGAATACGGCCGGCTCTCGTCCGAGATCGGCTGGATGGGCGTCAATTCGCGCACGCTGACCTCCCGCAAGGCGCAGCTCCTGGGTCGCGGGGTCCAGCGCATGTCGCTCAACCGCACCACCCTGACCGGCGGCACCACGGTCGACACCGCGCCCGCGAAGAGCGCCTCCGATAACGGTTAACGAACGGCATTAACGAACGGCGCGCTTGACCCGTCCGGGCCGTGCCCTAGAACGGGCGGCGACATCCACGGGCCGGCCGCCGCCGGTCCTTATCCTGCGAGGACCGGCCATGACCGACCGCATTCCGGGGTTTGCCACGCTTGCCGTTCATGCGGGCGCCCAGCCGGACCCGACCACCGACGCGCGCGCGACGCCGATCTATCAGACCACTTCGTTCGTGTTCGACGATGTCGACCACGCCGCGGCGCTGTTCGGCCTGCAGACCTTCGGCAACATCTATACGCGCATCGGCAACCCGACCAATGCCGTGCTGGAGGAGCGCGTCGCCGCGCTCGAAGGCGGCACCGCCGGCCTTGCGGTCGCATCCGGCCACGCCGCCCAGGTACTGGTGTTCCACGCGCTGATGAAGCCGGGCGACGAGTTCGTTGCGGCCAAGAAGCTCTACGGCGGCTCGATCAACCAGTTCAATCACTCGTTCAAGAATTTCGGCTGGAACGTGGTGTGGGCCGATCCCGACGACATCGGCACGTTCGAGCGGGCGATCACGCCGAAGACCAAAACGATCTTCATCGAGTCGATCGCCAATCCGGGCGGCGTCATCACCGACATCGAGGCGATCGCGAATATCGCTCGCCGCGCCGGCGTCCCGCTGATCGTCGACAACACGCTGGCGACGCCCTATCTGTGCAAGCCGATCGACCACGGCGCCGACGTGGTGGTGCACTCGCTGACCAAATTCCTCGGCGGGCATGGCAACTCGATCGGCGGGCTGATCGTCGACGGCGGCACGTTCAACTGGTCGCGCGAGGGCCGCTATCCGATGCTCTCGGAGCCGCGCCCGGAATATAACGGCATCGTGCTGCACGAGACTTTCGGCAATTTCGCGTTCGCCATCGCCTGTCGCGTGCTCAGCCTGCGCGACATGGGGCCGGCGCTTTCGCCGTTCAATGCGTTCCTCATCCTCACCGGCATCGAGACGCTGCCGCTGCGAATGCAGCGGCACTGCGAGAACACGCAAGGCGTCGCGGAATGGCTGTCCGGCCACAACAAGATCGCGTGGGTGAGCTATCCGGGCCTGCCCGGGGACCGCTATCACAACCTCGCCAAGAAATACGTGCCGAACGGCGCCGGCGCGGTCTTCACCTTCGGGCTCAAGGGCGGCTACGACGCGGGCGTGAAGCTCGTCTCCAACGTCAAGCTGTTCTCGCACCTCGCCAATATCGGCGACACCCGCTCGCTGATCATCCACCCGGCCTCGACCACGCACAAGCAGCTGTCCGACGCCCAGAAGGTGCAGGCGGGCGCCGGGCCGGACGTGGTGCGCCTGTCGATCGGCATCGAGGACAGGGCCGACATCATCGGCGATCTCGAGCAGGGACTCGAGGCGGCGTGAGGGCCGCCAACGGCACCCGGCGACTCAGCCGTAGACTTTTTTGAGCTCTCCCTCGGCCCACTTCACGACGTCCTCGGCCGGCTCGCCCTGGATAGCCTTGGCGTACATGTCGACCACGAGGTACTTGGTCAGCACCTCGGCCGCTTTCTTGCTCGCGGGACCTGCGTAACCGGGCGCCTGACCGAGCCGGCCGGCGACCTTGTAGGGATCCATCACCGGATCCTCGCCCCACAGCTTGTGGGCTTCCCACTTTGGCGTCGGCGGCGTCGCGAAGCCCTTTTGCGACACGAACCATTTCTCGTAGTTGGCCGGCGTGTGGATCCACCTGAGAAATTCCTTCGCCGCCTTTTGGTTCTTCGAATAGCTCATCAGCATGTGCGAGAAGAATGTGTGCAGGCCGAACTGTCCCGCCGACCCTTTGGGCAGAGGCGCGTGCAGGATATCCTTGTTGAGCGGCTCGCCCTTCTCGGTCTTGTACTGATCGGGCTTGCGCAAGGATTCGATATAGATCGACGCGCCGTTCAACGTGGACGAGATCGTCCCCGACAGGAACGCACGATTATTGGACGAGTCGTCCCAGGCAAGGCCGCCCTCATCACAGCAGTTCTTCCAAAATGCGGTCATGAACTTGACCGACTCGATCGTGCCCTTGCTGTTGAGGGCGACCGTCTTTCCGTCGGCTTCCACTTCCTTGCCGCCGAACGACCACAGCAGGGGATAGACGAACGTCGGCGGATCCCCGAACGAGTGGCTTACCGCCTGACCGATCGGATGACCCTTCGCCTTCAGTTTCTTTCCCGCGTCGTGATAGGCCTCCCAGGTCTCGGGAAACTTGGTTATCCCGACTTCGTCGAACCAGGATTTGCGGTACGCATTCATCGCGCCGACGATCGTCCAGGGCATGGCGTTGAACTTCTTGCCGTCGCTGGTGACCGAGCGCGAGTACTTATAGAGCCCGCCCTCTTTGCCCGACACCTCCTCCGCGACGTCGCTGACGTCGACGACGCTCTCGGTATAAAGTGCCGACTGGTTGTTGAACACCATGATGAGGTCGGGGCCGCTCCCCGATTGGACGGAGGCAGTCACGCGCGGTTGCAGGTCGTTGCCGTTGACGGTCTCAAAATTGACCTTGATGCCCAGCGCCTTCTCCGCCTCCGGCAGCAGTTCCTTGCGCAGGAGCTGGTCGGAGGCCGGGACGAAGTCGTTCCACCGCAGCCAGTGGACGGTGGTTTGCTGGGCAAAAGCAGGGGCCCGGCCCGTGGCCAGGATGGCGGCCAGGCCGCCCGTGCCGGTGACTGCAGCAGCGGCGCCTCCCGAGAGCTTCAGGAAAGTGCGACGGCCAACGCGTGTCATGATGTTCCTCCCAAAATTGCTTTGCGGCGCTCATTGGAGAGCATGACACAGAGACTACTCGTGGCCGGGCGGATGGACAAGCGCGTGTTGTTCGCGGCTTCACCGGATTATCCGGGCCCTGGAAGGTGCGGCGGTTCTTGGCTCCGACCCGAACCCGGCTAGATCTTCTTGAACGTGCGCGTCACATAGTCGCGAATCCGCGCGTGCGTCTCCGGCGCGTACCAGACGGCGTCGACCTGCGGATCGAACAGCGGCCCGTCCTTGTTGAGCCGGTCGAGCACGGGCTGACGCGTCTGACGCTTGGTCAGCGCGAAAGCTTCCGGGCCGAGCGCCGCCAACGTCTCGGCGGCGGCAACGGCACGATCGATCAGCGCATCGGCGGGCACGACTTCGTCGATGAGGCCGAGGTCGGCGGCGGTTGCCGGCGGGAAGGTGGCGCCGCTGTATACGATGCCATCGAAGCGGTGCGGGGCCGCGGCGAAGCGCATGATCTCGAGGGCGATCACCGGGAACGGCACGCCGACCAAAAGCTCGGTGATACCGATCCGGCCGGACTCGTGCGCCATCAGCCGCCGATCCGCCGCGCAGGTGAGCACGCAGCCGCCGGCAATCGCATGGCCGTTGACAGCGGCCACGACCGGCTTGGGGTAGAAGAACACGGCCTCGAATGCCTGGCGCAGCGGCGGCAAAAAGTGCCGGAAATAATCGGGCCCGCCGTCGAGCGCCTGCACGAGATCGACGCCGGCCGAGAAAATATTGCCCTGGCCGGTGAAAACCACGGCCTGCGCGGAAGACGTGCGCAGCTGCTCGAGCCGCCTGATGATGCCTTCGCACAAGGTCGCATCCATCGCGTTGGCCTTGCCGTGCGTCATTTTCAGGATGGCGACATGGCCTTTGTAGGCGAGATCGATCATGCGTGAGACCCCCTGCCCTGTTCAGGGCCGCCGTCGCGAACGGCGGATACGTTGAAGACCTCCGATCGCACGATCGGACGCGGGACGAGCCGCTGCGCATGCACGACGGCGAGCGCGAGCACGATCATCGCCATGCCCTGGTGCGCAAGCGCCAGCGCGAGCGGCGCCTGATGAACAAGCGTCAGGATGCCGACGCCCGCCTGTACCGTGACGGCCGCCGCCACGGCCAGCGCGCCGGCGAGCGCCGGCGCCACGCGCAGGCGCGCCACGTCGGCCAGATGCAGCAGCGCGAGGACCCACACGGTATAAGCGACCATTCGATGATCGAATTGAACGGCGAGCGGATTCTCGAAAAAATTTCGCCACGCGGGCTCGGCCACGAACAGCTGCGCTAGCGGCGGCACGAA